>Ga0255776_10001446_pt1 | contig 26895 bp, 16 predicted proteins | sample 071ome_19_FD_179974 | JGI IMG/M metagenome (GOLD analysis project Ga0255776, IMG submission 179974) | Coastal salt marsh microbial communities from the Groves Creek Marsh, Skidaway Island, Georgia - 071413AT metaG (version 2) | ecosystem: Environmental > Aquatic > Marine > Intertidal zone >... | reverse complement strand
ACCGAGATTACAATCAGGTAAAATGCTCGCTTTGATCTAAATCACAAGGCACCTTAGTTCCATGATGTTCAACTCAGACATCCTATTAAAAAAAGCTCAAAGCAGTGATCACAAACGTTACGGTAATGTCATCGGCTCTTCTTCAGCCTTATTGATTGCCCAGACTTTGAAAGAACTTAAGGGGCTCGGTCTTGTTATTACAGACAACAACAGTCAGGCAGATATACTGTCGCAAGAACTTGAATTCTTTATCGGTGACGGATTCCCCGTCCTGAATTTTCCTGATTGGGAAACTCTACCTTACGATACTTTCTCCCCTCATCAGGACATCATCTCTGATCGCCTAAGAACTCTAAATGAGCTAAACCACACTCAAAAAGGCATTCTGGTAATTTCTGCTCAGACGTTAATGCAGAAAGTGCCACCCAGTGCTTTCATCGGGCAATTTGTTTTTTCCATCAAGGTAGATCAAACACTAAAACTCAATAAATTAAGAGAAAAACTCACGCACGCAGGCTACCAACACGTAGACACCGTATATGAACACGGTGAGTTTTCTATTCGTGGTTCCATCATTGATCTTTATCCTATGGGTCACGACACACCCTATCGAATCGAACTGTTTGATGATGAAGTAGAAAGCTTGCGTAGCTTTGATCCCGAGAACCAGAGATCCATCGAGAAGTTTAAAGAAATCAATCTACTTCCTGCACGAGAGTTTCCTTGCAATGAAGACAGCCTGAAAGCCTTCCGAAACTGCTTCCGGGAAACCTTCGAGCAATCACACAAAGCCCCTATACTAAAGGATCTGCAAAACAATCTGATCCCTTCAGGCATCGAGTACTATCAACCACTCTTCTTTAAAGCGCTATTTAATGAAGAGATGCCTTCATTGCTTGATTATATTCCAGAACAAACCTGCATTTTTGGCTTTGAAGCACTGAATCAACATCTGGAAAAATTCTGGAAAGACATTGAACAGCGACATGAAAGCCTGGGCTATGACATTGAACGCCCTATTCTGCCACCGCATGAGTTGTACTCTCGCCCATCAGAGTTAATGGCTCAACTTAAAAGCTTCCAACGAATCACCCTTTCGGAAAGCGAACTGGAAGAACAAGCAGGAAAGCAGAATCTTCCTGTCAGCCCTGCGCCCGACATCAGTGTCGACCACCGTTTAACGGAACCTTACTCTCGTGTACTGGACTTCTCTAAGTCCTTTGAAGGAACACTGGTGCTTATTCCTGATTCACCAGGACGACGTGAAACACTAAGGGATTCACTTAAAACAGCAGGTATTAAAACCACCAACATCGATAGTTGGTCGGACTTAAAGACATCCCACACGGAATCCGTCCAACTACTCATTGCTCCGCTTGCTAAAGGCGTTATCTTCGATGACGCTCAGCTGGCTATCATCACCGAGCAAGAACTTTTCGGTTACAGCGTTAGCCAAAAACGCCGTATAACAAAAACAGAAGATCACAGCGATCAGGTGATCAAAAACCTGACTGAACTAAAAATGGACTCTCCGGTAGTTCATCTTGACCACGGCGTAGGACGTTATCGCGGACTGGAAACCATTGAACTGGACGGACAGGCCAATGAATTCCTGATTCTGGAATACGCAGATAACGCCAAACTCTATGTTCCAGTAAACAACCTTCACATGATCGCTCGCTACAGCGGTGCCGATGATGAACACGCCCCGATCAACAAGCTGGGCTCAGAGCGCTGGAGCCAGGCAAAACGAAAAGCCGCCGAAAAAGCACGCGATACTGCAGCCCAACTCCTTGACATCTACGCTCGACGCGCAGCGAAGAAAGGCTTCCAGTTCGACATGCCGGACGACAACTATCGTCAGTTCTCAGCCGGCTTTCCTTTCGAAGAAACACCAGATCAAGCACAAGCCATCAATGCCGTTATCCAAGACATGCACAAGCCAACACCAATGGATCGCCTGGTGTGCGGCGATGTGGGCTTTGGCAAAACCGAAGTGGCCATGCGTGCTGCATTCATGGCCGTTCAATCCGGCAAGCAAGTAGCCGTATTAGTCCCTACAACTTTGCTAGCACAACAACATTACGAGAGTTTCCGTGATCGTTTTGCTGACTGGCCCGTTAAAGTAGAAGTACTCTCTCGATTCAAAACCACCAAAGAACAAAACACAGCCCTTCAACAACTGGAAGAAGGCAAAGTCGACATTCTGGTCGGTACTCACAAGATCATTCAGGGCGATGTAAAATTCAAAGACCTTGGCCTGTTAATTATCGATGAGGAACACCGCTTTGGTGTTCAGCAAAAAGATAAGCTTAAATCCCTTCGTTCAGACGTAGACATTCTGACGTTAACGGCAACCCCTATTCCGCGAACACTGAATATGTCCATGTCCGGCATTCGGGATCTATCCATCATCGCAACCCCACCTGCCAAGCGCTTATCGGTTAAGACCTTTGTTCGCCAACGAGACGATGTCACGTTACGAGAAGCATTATTGCGTGAGTTGTTACGTGGTGGTCAGGCATACATACTTCATAACGAAGTAAAAACCATCGAGAAGGTTGCCCAAGACATTCGTGATCTAATGCCAGAAGCTCGAGTAGAGTTTGCCCACGGGCAAATGCGGGAATCCGAACTTGAACGCATCATGTCAGATTTCTATCACCGCCGTTTCAATATTCTTGTGTGTACCACCATCATCGAAACCGGTATTGATGTGCCCAACGCAAACACCATTATTATTGAGCGCGCCGACAAGTTTGGTCTGGCTCAGCTCCACCAACTTCGTGGCCGCGTAGGTCGATCGCATCACCAAGCCTATGCTTACCTAATGACGCCACCACCTCGCAGCATCACCAAGGATGCCGTTAAGCGCCTTGAAGCCATTAGCGCTGCAGACACTCTAGGCGCAGGCTTTACTCTGGCCACTCATGATTTGGAAATTCGTGGTGCAGGTGAACTACTCGGCGACGATCAAAGCGGGCAAATTGAAGGCGTTGGCTTCACCCTGTATATGGAGTTACTTGAAGATGCAGTGAAGGCGATCAAAGAAGGCAAAGAGCCTAATCTGGATAAACCACTGCAACAGTCCACTGAAGTAAACCTCAAAATTCCGGCTCTGATTCCAAATGAATACTTGCCGGATATTCACGAACGACTGATTATCTACAAGCGCATCTCCAATGCAGATAACAAAGAAGCACTGCATGATCTTAAGGTAGAGATGGTCGACCGTTTTGGATTGCTGCCTGACGCTACAAAAAATCTATTCAGATTGACTGAACTTCGCTTCAAAGCTGAAGCTTTAGGCATCAGTAAAATTGATGCCGGACCTAACGGCGGAAAGATGGTATTTTCATCAGATACTACGGTCGACACCTTTAAAATCGTCACCATGATGCAGTCACAACCCCAGAAGTATCGTTTACAAGGTGGTAATCAACTGCAATTTACGTTAGATATGAACAAAACGGAACGTCGCTTTCAGGCAGTGGATGCCCTACTCGGTGAACTTGCACCCTGAGATTGAAACCTGATGCAGATAAACAAAACCCTGACACGGAATACCCTTTGAACATGCAATTACCTTCGGCAAAACACTTCGTCGCATCATGCATCAGCCTGTTGTTTTCTCTGGGAAGCAGCCAGCTTTACGCTGAAAACGATATTAACGCACAAGATTTGAATCGAGATCTTCAGCAACAGAGTCAAAACATTCAGTCAGCTTCAACCATTCCTGGCAACGAACAAACGCAATCCGCAGAAGAAATTCTTGTGGAAGAAGAACTTCCACCCTGGTTCAAAGTAGAAATCATCGTCTTCAAACAGACGGTCGGTACGACCAACGAAATCTTCCCGGAAACGGTAGACTTTACGCCTCCAGAATCACTTTACACGTTGAACGGTTTCTCATACCCGGAGCAACATATTCTGAGATCCGAAAGACAAGGCTTAACCTATCTCAACCAAGAGACAGAAGCAGAGAAAAAAGCTGATCCAACTCTGGAAACAACAGAAGAGTCCACTGATAAACCAGTACCAGAAGATCCCTCTCAAGATACAAATGAAGCCAACACTGAAACAGTCGCCTACCAGCAAGAAGAACTGTTGTTACTTGAAGACGCCTATAAGCGCCTTGAAAAGAACAAAAACTACGACATTCTTTTAGCGACTTCCTGGCAACAACCGACCATCCATAAAGATGAAGCTCCAACGCTGCACTTAGTGGCGGGTAACTGGTTTGATGATCAACCAGAGTTCGAAGCGTTTTTGAAAATCAGCAAGCAGCGCTACCTTCATGCTTATGCCGATCTTTTCCTGAAAACCTACAATCTAAAAACCGAACACGAGATTGAATTAGACCTAACCTCTGAAGCGCTTACTGCGGATCAAACCATCTCGGCCACTGCATCTACTGAAACATCAATTTCAGAAACAGCCAATTCAGAAACACACCTTACAAAGGCAACAGAAGCCAAAACAACGCCAATCACCAATGTAACACCTCAAACAGAAGGCTTCGATTTGGCAGGACAAGGGATTCAAACTCATCACTTCCAGTTATTCACCTTGGATATCAACGAAGCGCTGTTAGGGCAAGCCCCTGAAAAGGAATCCAGCTATATTACGGATGAAGTCTACATGATTCGTGAAGATAGAATCATGAAACGATCTAAGGACTTGTACTATCTGGATCATCCGAAATTCGGCATGATTATAAAACTCACTCCCCAGGATAAAATCCTTGAGTTTATTGAAGAGAAAGTCGCCAACTAGCGGCTTTTTCATTACTTGGGAAATCACTACTTCTACTAATCACAGGTAGAAACACTGCCATATTCCGAAGAGAAATAAGCGCAGTTTCCGTCACTCACGTAAGAAGCACCATCCGAATAATACGAACTTCCACCAGAAGCCCCACCTGAACCGCCTTGATCATAACCCAACGCCTGCGAAGCACTCTGCTCGCCATACGCAATCGACAATACAGAATAGGCAAAAGCCCACTGCTCCTCAGCACCAATGCTATGCCAGGAAGACTGATATTGAGCCAGTAAACTTCTTGCGTTACTCAAGTCTCTTTGCAAATCCGAAGAGAAACCTGAGAAACTCACTGCTAAATTGGAAACTATGGCTTGCCTATCAGACTGGGAAAAGACTTTCGGCTGCCCCATTTCACTATGGATAAACTCCAGCGCATCCACGTAAGCATTTGCATTTTCCTCAGTTAATCGCCCGCCGACACCCTCAGCCAAAAACCGGGAAGACGGATCATTACCAGATACAATCGCGGCATCCGATTCAGGAATGATATTGAACATCACGGTCTCAATGATCTTTTCATCATCTCTAACAATGATTTTATATACCCCTTCCGGCCAACCTGAGTCAGGTTTTGAGAAGCTAAAAGTCGAAGCTATGTGTTTTTGCGCAATTAACTCGGCAGAAGCCACCTGATGACCACGCGGTGCAATACCACCCACATCTTCAACAACCAACTCTGCTGAAACAATCGTCTTATGATTGACGGTAACCTGATAGTGAATTTCAGGTGTTGAGGAAAGATAAGAAAACCCGGACTGGGTCAAAGTGCCCGCAAAGGCAGACAGAGAAATAGAACCAAGAACTAAAACAAATAAAGCCTGTAAACGTTTCATAATCGACCCCCCGAACCAACTACCTACTCTAACTATAGTCAGTAATTTGGTAAGTTCGGTCTACTTTAGATAAGTGGCAACTATAGATTAAGCGATTGATAATATTGAACAAATTCGGACTTAGTCACTTCACCTACAATCCGACCTTGCTCTTTTCCATCAGCACCATAAAAAAGAAAGGCTGGCGGTCCGAAAAGCCCCTGCGCCTTAAGAAAAGCGGCATTCTCATCAGCCACTTCAGTAATATCCACCTTGATGATCTCAACACCCGACATCATAGCCTGAACATCCTGCTTAACCAGAATCTCTTTTTCCATCACAAAACAAGAAACACACCAGTCAGCCAAAACATCCAACATAACAGGTTTACCCTGACTTTTAGCCACAGCCATTAACTGATCCAATTGAGTACCAGGTACCACCTTCGCAACATCGAGACTTTCCTGATTTTGGGATGGAGTTCCAGCTTCCCCATAAGCTACAAACGACAATGGCGCTTCGAAACTGGCTTTGCCTGAAAGTCCCGAAGCAAACAGCATTAAGGAATATATAAAGACCACCAAAAGAACACCGCGATAAAGAGCATTGGTAATCGAATCCAACAATCCAGCCCAAATAGTGAAAACCAAAAGAATCGCAGCGACCAAAATGGCCAGGGTCTCGACACTCAATAGATGCTTCACCAGATACAGAGCCATCAGCAAAAGCAGGACACCAAACAAAACTTTCACCTGCTCCATCCAAACACCCGCTTTTGGTAAAACACGCTTACCGCCCAAAACAATCACCATTAAAGGCAAGCCCATGCCCACAGCCATGGCAAATAACGCGGCACCACCTAACAACATATCCTGGGTAGTACTGATATAGATTAGAACACCCGCCAACGGCCCCGACACGCAAGGTGAAACCACCAAGGCAGAGATAACCCCCAGAACGACACATCCAACCAACCCGTGATTCTTGGTGCCATCGCCCGCCCCTGTTAAACGACTTCGGATAAATTCAGGAAGTTGCAGTTCATACAAACCAAACATAGCCAACGCTAACGCAACAAAAATGGCAGCAAAAATACCAACCACCCAAGGCTGCTGAAGCCAGGCCTGCATTTGGACTGCATCACCCAATCCGGCCATTGCAACACCAAGCGCACTGTAGGTGATAGCCATTCCAAGCACATAAGCAACACACGCAAAAAACGCAGAGTGTTTATGCTCACCCTGATGATTCACAACAACCGAGCTCAAAATTGGCAGCATAGGCAACACACACGGAGTGAAAGCCAACCCTAAACCGATCGCTAAGAAAGTCAGCACAGTAAGAACAAAGCTATCCGTGAAGAAAGACGAGACATCAGACTCTGGAGAAACAACTGATGCAGAAGGCGCCTCAGCAACTCGAATTAGATTTGCTGAGCTATCAGAAGAAACTTGATTCCAAAAAACCGTTTTAGTGGTCGGGGGATAACATAAGCCGGCATCTGCACAGCCTTGATAGGTAATTTTTATATCGCCTTCGATAACCGGAATAACTGAAACCGCCCACTGATCATAAAAGACCTGAACCAAACCAAAAGCAGGATCATCCTTTTCAATGGACTGCCCTTCTACCGTCTGGACCTCAAGCACCTTACCAGCTGAATCTTTAACGGTAAGACGGCTCTCATAGAGATAATACCCCTCAGTGATGTCCCAACTGAGAATCAACCGGTCACCTGTGACTTCAGAATCAAACTGAAAGGCTTCATCAACTGGCAAAAACTCTGGCTCGTCTTGCTCATACAAGCTGAAACCGCCTGAATCAGATTTCCCCCATAAACTCCCACCAGACGCCATCACATGCAACGATAGGACAGACATAAACAAAGCTAAGGAAGCCGTTATTACATAACGAAGAAAGCTTCCTACAACTGAGCTTGTTTTTATATTTGAGGACATAGATTCAATCTCTGAAAACGGATTCACTGACAATCAATTTAATAGCTACCACTATGGAGTCGGGGTTTCTCATATAGTTCCGGTAAGAGACCAATAAATTAAAGAAACACCCTAAACTGAGATTAGTTACCTTCAGCCGAAGCAAGTACACCATCCACATGCAACGTCTGAGTTGGGAACGCCATATCTGCACCATGCTTATGAACAATCGCCATAATTTCCAACAAGACGCTCTCTTTTACTTTGTGGTATTCGATCCAGTCTGTTGTCTTGGTAAAGGTATACACAAAGAAATCCATTGAATAAGCATTAAACGAATTAAAGTTCACAATCAGGGTTTGCTTGGTATCAATGTCCGGATGGCTCGCCAACATTTTCCTGACATCTTCTACCACCACAGGCACCAATCGGGCATCGTCATAACGCAACCCGATCGTTTCATAGATACGGCGATTCAACATACGAGACGGGTTTTCCACTGAGATATTAGCGAAGGTAGAATTTGGCACATAGAGTGGACGCTTATCAAAGGTACGAATACGGGTCAGACGCCAACCAATGTCCTCTACTGTACCCTCAATGTTTTTATCTGGAGAACGAATCCAGTCACCGACCTTGAAAGGACGATCCAGATAAATCATCAAACCACCAAAAAAGTTGGCTAACAGATCTTTTGCGGCAAAACCAACGGCGATACCCCCCACACCACCAAAGGCCAGCAAACCAGAAACGCTAATACCCAGGGTTTGAAGCACCACCAGCAAGCCTATAACAATCACAACCGCTTTCATTGCCTTACCTAAAGCGTGCACAGTCGTCAGATCCATAGGTTTTTTCAATCGACTAGGATCAATTAAGACATGTTCAGCTTGTTTGATAAAGCGAAGCGCAAACCAACACATAAAGATCACAACAAACAAGGCATAACGCTCAGGTTGAATATAATCCAGCGCAGAGCTTACTGTTTTGCTGCTCGAACTTTTTTCAATAATATCAACAGACAGTAAAACAGCAGTTACCCAAACTGACACCCTAACCGGCTTTCTTAAGGCATAAATAAACGTGTCATCCCAAAGATTTACCGTCTTTTCCGCCTGACGCTCAGCCAAATCCAACATACGGGCAAATACAATATTGGCAATCGCCGCAAAAAAGAGCACCAGCAGAACCAACCAGATCCAGGTATAGCCTTCTGACCAACTCAGCCATCCTTGCGCCATAAGCCAATCTTCCATATTGAAGTCTTCCATCGCTAATCCCCTGAATACCTGCGAAATTTTGATAAACAAACAGCCATCTAAGCCTTGAAAGCAGAATGTATAGAAGATTCACAAGGACATCAAAGGCTTTATCCCTCTCCCCTACACATAACACCCATCACTTTTTTCAAACAAACATTTGAATTTTACTTAATTTAAGAGTACAACTGTACGCTGAAAATAGGAGATAAATATGACAAAAGCTAAAGAATTAGATTTTTCAAAGAAAAATCAGATAGATAAGAAAAGAATCATGCATTCACTCAATCAGTCTTTAGTTAACAGTGAATCGCTGACTTCATATTACGAGCCACTGATCCAGACCATTCTCCCAAAATGGAGTAATAAAAAATGCCGAGCCAGAATCAAGAATGTTCTGCGCCTCAGTGACAATGTTATTCAGCTAAGCCTTAAACCGAGCCGAAAGTGGAAAGGATTCAAAGCTGGCCAGTATCTTGAACTTACCGTGGAACAACAAGGCGCCTTTGTCACTCGCTGCTTTAGCATTTCAAGTTCGGTCAAACACTGGAAAAAAACAGGCTTTATTGAGCTTACCATTCGAGAACAAGATGAAGGTCGAGTGACACCCTGGCTTTTCGATCATCTGGAAAAGAATGAATACGTCCAGCTTTCCCAAGCTAGAGGCGAGTTTGTACTTTCCAACACAACGGCCCCAAAATTATTCATTGCCGGCGGAACAGGCATCACTCCGATCAAGAGCATGCTAACCAGCTTGACGGATCATTCAGGCAAAATGGACTTACTCTATTTCGCAAGAGACGCACACCTGTACACTGATGAGTTAAAACAACTTGAACAGCGAAAAGATAAGATCAACCTTAACTTGCACTTCATCAGCACTGACATTCAGGGTGAATTAACTCAGCACATGCTGGCATCGCTCTTCCCTGATCTTGAGCAACGTGAAATTTTTATCTGCGGACCTGGCGGAATGAATGATAGCGCCATTGAAAAGCTAACGAATCTGAACGTAAACCCAAGCCGAATCTTTCAAGAACAGTTCCTTGCGACACCAAAGCGAATCACTTCTGGTTCTGCTGCAGAAGCCAACATCACGTTCTCCAAAGCTGGCCTGAAAACCCAGTCAAAATCCAAAGTGGATCAAACACTGCTTGAGCTTGCCGAAGAACAAAAACTATCGCCGGAATACGGCTGCCGTATGGGTGTATGTCATCAATGTAAATGCACAAAAACCAAAGGTGTAGTGATGAATACCTTGACCGGTCAGGTATCTGACACGTCTGAAGAAGAAATTCAGCTTTGCGTATCGGTACCGCTATCCGATTTAGAGATTGAGCTGTAAACCGCTATTCCAAACAAGGCATCCAGACAGAATATACGTACTAGGGATGATTAAACATCATGAGTAAAACATCGAACACACTACCCAACAACGAACCACTGACTGCGCCCAAGCTTTCTGAAGAAAGTTATCAGGGCCTTGAGCAGGAACTGAACGAACTTAGAGAAAAGACACTGGCTAAGGTAGGTCAAGTGGATGCGGATTACATCAGAAAAATAATACGCATCGAGCGTTGGAGCGGCATTGCCGGTCGCATTGTGATGGTACTCGGCTTCTTTAACCCACTGTTCTGGATTGCAGGCGTTCTATTGCTTGCGCTTTCCAAAATCCTGAACAACATGGAAGTGGGTCATAACGTGCTTCATGGTCAATACGATTGGATGAATGACCCTTATATCAACTCGAAAAAGTTTGATTGGAACATTCTCGGGGATACCAATTCCTGGAAGCACTACCACAACTATGAACACCACACCTACACCAACATCATTGGCAAGGATCGTGACTTTGGCTATGGGTTATTACGTCTGAGTAATGACATTCCCTGGCGATTTAAGAACCTATGGCAAATCTTCACTTACGCAGCTTTGAGCATTCTGTTTGAAATCGGCATCGCTTATCACGAACTGGCAGGCGATCGCGTTTTCACCAAGAAGAAAAAGAAAGACCGTAAGTCGCGCCTACCGGCCGAGCAACTAAAGAAAGATTTCTACTCGAAAGCAGGCAAACAGCTTTTTAAAGATTATGTATTCTTCCCACTGATCTCAGGCCCGATGTTTATCCCTGTATTGATTGGTAATTTCATCGCTAACCTTATTCGTAATGTTTGGACATCAACCATCATTTTCTGCGGTCACTTCACAGATGACATCCATACCTTTAAAGAAGAAGATTGCCAGAATGAAACCAAAGGCCAGTGGTACTACCGTCAGATGCTGGGTTCTTCCAACCTTGAGGGTAAGAAATGGTTCCACATTATGACCGGTCACCTAAGCTGTCAGGTCGAACACCACCTGTTCCCCGACATTCCGGCACACCGTTATGTAGACATGGCGCCTGAGGTACAACGCATTGCTAAAAAATACGGTATCCCATACAACACCGGAAAATTTGGCCGTCAGTATTTCACCGTAATCAAGCGTATTTTGAAGTACTCTTTACCCCAGAAAAAAGCCGACTTACCTGCCTCTCTTTCAGCCAGTTAATGGCCGCTGAAATATAATCTCAGCTGAGCCCAAGTTTCCCGACTTTGGCTCAGTTGATGACCCGTCATGAATCAGTTTTGAACCAGTTATCAAGATTCAATAAATAACGCCCTTCCTGCATGTTTTTCATTGGATATCACCTCATTCCTCACTAGACTTAGATTAGGTTGTATCGTTCGGACGGATCTAATGAAAAGAAATCTTATGTTTTGGCCCTGCCTTGGTCTTATTGGGCTAATAGTGTTATCCGGGCTTTTAATGGAAAGGGCTTTCCAATCCTGGTTTCTCAAGCACACCAATGAAGAATTATCCTCAGTCACATCAGCTGTAAAAGTCATGTTGGATAAAACCTTCCACGACAATCAAATTGTTCGTCTGGATCGCATCGCCGATGATACCCACCAGCTCAAACCCAATATTCGTATTACCCTGATCAATAAAGACGGCAAGGTGATGGGGGATTCCAAACTTTCCGCGGCCGAAGTTCTGAATATTGAGAACCACGCAAACCGACCTGAAATCCAACAAGCCATTAGCGAAGGCATCGGTCAATCTACTCGCTACAGCAAGACCCTTGAGGAAGACTTAATCTATTACGCTGAATCCTATCACGACGCCAATTTTGAAGGGGTTATCCGAACCTCCATCGACACCAGTCATATGACCGAAGCGCTTTGGGGTTTACGCATTTTAATGTTGTTTATTTTGATCGGCATCCTCCTATTGCTGACTTTATTAGTACTTGCATCCCATCGACACATCAATCAATACATTGCCAAATCCCAGGAAGAGCTGGAAGGAAACGTAGCAGAACGAACCAAAGAAATTGAGTTACTTCATCGATTGGCAAACATGCTAGCTGCCTGTAATTCCATGTCAGAAGCTCAGCAAGTGGTCGAAGACATCGTGCCTCGCCTGTTAGGCAATCTGAATGGCGCCATCTCGCTCATTCGTTCCTCTAGAAACCAATTGGAAATTAAATTGGACTGGGGAGGTAAGTGGCCAGGCGAAATAAGCTATGCACCGGATGAATGCTGGGCACTTCGAAAAGGTAAATACCACCTCGCGAATGATGAACACACCTCGTTGCCTTGCAAACACATGTCGAGTGTTGGCAATGACCAATGCCTATGCATTCCGCTCATTGCTCATGGCAACACCATTGGCATCCTTCACTTATATATGGGAGAGCATGAGCTGTGCGAAGAAAAATTGCGTGTGGCGTTTACCATTGGAGAACATTTAGGTCTGGCTCTGGCCAACTTAAATCTTCAGGATAAGTTACGTGAACAAGCCATTAGAGACCCCCTCACCGGTCTCTACAATCGTAGATTCCTGGAAGAAAGCCTCGACCATGAAATCATGCGAGCCAGACGCAGAAATCAATGCCTCTCCATCCTTATGCTCGACGTTGATCACTTTAAACGGTTTAACGATACCTTTGGTCATGATGCAGGCGACTTCGTTCTTAAATCACTAGGCTCACTGCTTACTGAAAGTGTTCGTGGTGAAGATGTGGTTTGCCGTGTCGGCGGTGAAGAACTGGCCGTCGTCCTTCCGGAAACCGGCCCTGAAAATGCAGGTATGGTGGCCGCCAAACTGTGTGAAGTAATCCGAAATATGCACTTGAGCTTCCATGGACAATCCCTGGGTAAACTGACCACGTCGATTGGCATTTCAAGCTATCCGCAACAAGGCGACAAGGCTGAACCTCTATTAAAAGCCGCCGATATGGCATTATATGAAGCCAAAGAAGCAGGCCGAGACCGTTTCTGTCATTCAAAAGTACAAGCAGAAAATGTCATCTCTGACACCAAAAGTCTGGTCGACCAGATCATGGAAGGCTCTCTTAAAGATCACGCTGATCAAGATCGACAGCTAACACAAGAGAAAAACAAACTGGACAGCTAAGTCTCCGCAGCATGAGCCCGTCTGTTCTTCCAATGCCACTTGGGATAAACAATAACTGCCAGCCGCAATACAACGGCGGTTGGTAGACAAAAACCAATAACAATCACACCCAATAGTGCTCTAAAGAAATCACTACCCTGCTGAAACAACTCATCCTTATCTTGACGATAAGATTCCAAACAATGATTAGGCCCATCCACAGGATGAAATGCACAATCGATAATGGCCGCAAGAGATTTCCAATACAAACTGTAAGGAGCCTTAGCATGCTCGAGGAAATACCCTACTCGAGCAGAAACAGTTGCATCCGGGTTGCCACCCGCGATGGCATCACCTAATTGATCAACCGCAACCATGACAGCATTAGGCCAAGACATTGCAGACTTATCTGTTTCCATATCGCCCTCCTCTACTATTCTCGAGCATTCCTGATGCCAAGATTATAGAGCTATTAAAGACTTTTATTTTTGGAAAATATATTATGCTTTGGAAATTTCACAAATTCATTACGCCTATTTATGTCGAGCCCTCCAACACCAGCACATGTTTACCAGACAGGAAGAACCTTTCTACTGACTCGACACCAGAAAGACGACAAAGGCGCTAAAACCCCCGTCATAAATCAAGCCGTACAACAACCATCTTCAGAACGACCACAGGCCAATACTGAGATCGCCTATTGGGGTTGGACGGAACATGGTCCGGCCCGATTCGTCATTAAACACGAACCCCCTCTATTATTTGTTACGACAAACTATTCAGATAAAGCGAAACAACTGCTCAATACATTAAAGATCCCCTATCAATCTAAAGATCTTTCGCATCAAACCTTCAGTCTGAACCCCGTCACTGTTTTCTATTTCTATACACTCGATGGCTTATTTCGAGCACAACAAACGCTCAAACAAGGCCAAATTGAAACCTTTGAACACGACCTTAGATTGCAGGACAAATACCTCATCGAACGAAAGATACAAGGGGCTGCCGAGTTCATAGGGATACCACACCAAAAACCGGGTTATGTGGAATACCAGGGAGTTAAGTTCAAACCAGCCAAACTCCACCCGAATTTCAAAGTCATATCGCTGGATATTGAATGTTCGATGGAAGGCGACCTTTACTCTATCGGGCTATACGGTCATGGTCAGGACGGTCTGGAAAAATTAGTCATCATGATTGGTAATGCTCAACCACAACAAGAAGATCTTGTTATGGTTTGGGTAAAAGATGAATACCAATTATTGCTTGCCTTAGAGCATCACATTCAACGACTTGATCCAGACATCATAATTGGCTGGAACGTCATCAACTTTGACTTTCGGTTATTGATGGAACGAGCCAAAAAACAAGACCTTAGTTTACGCTTGGGACGTGGATTAGCCCTCGCTCACTGGAGAGATTCAAGAACTGAAAACAACCAGGGCTTTATTACTCTGCCCGGTAGAGTGGTCATTGATGGTATCGATGCACTGCGGACCGCCACCTATCATTTTGAAAGCTTTAGCCTTGAATACGTCGCTCAAGCCTTATTAGCGCGAGGAAAGAAAACAGATAAGGTCGACCAACGAGCAGAACAAATTACCTATGATTTCCAGCATAACAAACTGAAGCTCGCAGCCTACAACCTTGAAGACTGTAAGTTGGTATGGGACATCTTTGAACACACTGAACTGATCGATTTCCTGATCCTTCGAAGTGAAGTCACGGGACTCGAACTCGACAAAGTCGGTGGTTCTGTAGCCGCCTTTACCAATCTCTATTTACCCAAACTTCATCGTTCGGGCTATATCGCTCCTAATCTACCACCGGATGGCGGCCTCGCTTCTCCCGGCGGCTATGTGATGAGTTCCAAGCCTGGCTTGTATAAGAATGTTCTGGTTCTGGATTTTAAATCCCTGTATCCATCCATTATTCGAACGTTCAAGATCGACCCTATGGGATTAATCGAAGGTCTAAAACATCCAGAGCACAGCATTCCGGGTTTCAAAGGCGCTTTCTTCTCTAGAGACAAGCACTTCCTACCGGACATAATCACTCAGTTATGGAAAGAACGGGACCAAGCCAAAGGGGATAACGACGGCCCGCGTTCGCAAGCTATTAAAATCATTATGAACTCATTCTATGGTGTTTTAGGTTCCGGTGGATGCCGCTTTTACGATACTCGTCTGGCCAGTTCCATTACCATGCGTGGTCACCAAATCATGCAGCAAACAGCCCACTGGATTGAGCAACAAACCTACTCGGGTACATCTTGCGAAGTGATATATGGCGACACAGATTCCACTTTTGTTTTACTGGATGAACACCTCAGCGCAGGACGATGCAATGAAATTGGTCAGTCGTTAGCCGATCTTATTAACAAATTATGGCGAGAAAAACTCCAACAAGAGCATCAACTTGATTGCCACATGGAACTGGAATTTGAAACCCACTATCAACGTTTTCTGATGCCGACAATTCGTGGTTCTGAAGCGGGCAGTAAAAAGCGCTATGCCGGCCTAGTTGTTAAAAATGAACAACCGAAAATGGTCTTTAAAGGGTTAGAGACGGTTCGCACTGATTGGACAGATCTGGCGAGAGACTTTCAAAAGAATCTTTACCAAATCGTCTTTGATGATCGCGACCCAAGCCAATTCATCAAAGACACAGTAGCGGCCACACTGAATGGAGAACGAGATAATCAGCTGATTTATCGAAAACGCCTAAGAAGGCCGCTCAGAGAGTACGTTAAAAACGTTCCACCCCATGCTCGATCCGCCAAAATAGCCGATGAAAAGAATAAAGCGCTTGGCAAGCCATTACAGTATCAACATAAAGGTTGGATCAACTATATCATCACCCTGAACGGGCCTGAGCCTTTGGACTATCTGGAGTCAGACATAGATTACCAACACTACCTGGAGAAACAACTTAAGCCCATCGCCGAGGGCATTCTGCCCTTTATCGGGATGGACTTTGATCGCTTGATCGACAATCAAATGGCCCTGTTCTAACGACCACAAACTTAAAACACCACCACAAATGCGCCTCTTAAGGCTCAATGATATTGAAGACACCTTTCGGTTTATCAAATAATCTGAAGAAACTCACTAAATCCAGCATACTGCCTTCCACCGACAAATCATCCGAAAACAGAGTTTCTTTAATTCCAGCCTGATCAGTGGCCATTTTGAGGAATAATTCGTGAGTCACTTTAAGAGTGGCATCCGCATCACTGACGGGCTCGACCTGCTCAAAATGCAGAACAGCATTTTCAATCCACAAATAGAAATTCACCTGTCTGTCAGTAAAGGTGATATTAATCTTATGATTGCTATCAAAAGCTTCTGGACCAATCAAACGAGCAGCCATTGATATAAAGAAGTTCTCTAAAGGCGCCTCTTTCAGAACACCTTCCATCATAGCCACATCAACGCCTTTGTCCGGCCCTCCATGCCTAAGCTCATAAGCGCCAGTAAGATAATTATCTCGCCAAGGCGCTGATTCCGATTGGTATCCCAATTGATCGTAAGCTTTGGCAAGCAGCTCTCGTGCTTTATCGTTGCCAGAGTCAGCAAAGACCAATTTATTCAACAACTCCGCTACCCAACGATATTCACCCTGATCAAAAGCCGATTGAGCAGCAAGTAGAACCCTCTCGGCCCCTCCCATTAAGGAGATGTATTTATCCGCAGATTCTTCCGGTGGAAGCGGATTAAGATTCGCAGGGTTTCCGTCATACCAGCCCAAATACCACTGATAAACCGCTTTTGCATTATGTTTTACCGTTCCATAGTAACCACGGTTGGAAAAGTTCCTGGCCAAACTCGGAGGCAACTCAATCTGTTCGGCTATCTCCGTTGGTGTATACCCTGCATTTAATAAACGCACCGACTGATCGTGGATATATTTATAAGTATCCCGTTGAGCTTTAAGAAATGTAACCAGTTTTTCACTGCCCCATATCGGCCAGTGGTGACTGCCAAAATAGAGGTCACTTTTCTCTGCGTATTGAATGGCATCATGAATGTAACCGCTCCACTTCAAAGCATCACGCACTTTAGCCCCTCTCAAGGTATATAGGTTGTGGAGATTACGTGAAACCAGTTCAGCCCCGCACCAGGCCCGAAATTCAGGAAGATAGAAAGTAAATTCCGCAGGTGCTTCTGAACCGGATACAACCTGGAATTCAAATTCCACACCATCGACCTCATGACGATCAGCACTTTCAGAAATAAGAATATTGGGTTCCAAAATGGTGAACTTACCAAAGGCAGGTTCCTTACCTAAACCAGAACCCACATGACCTCGCTCGGATTTGGGTAATCGCTTTCCGTACATGAACATGGAGCGACGCCCCATTGCCATACCAGCCACCACATTTTCACTGGTGGCTTCTTCCATAAACCCCTCGGGCGCGATGACTTTAATGCTCTGTTTACTAACTTGTTCAGGTGTAGCGATACCATGAGCACCACCAAAGTGATCAATATGAGAATGAGTAAATACAATGGCAGTAACAGGTCTTTCTCCCAACTGATCATTCACCAGTTTCATTGCAACGCTCGCCGTTTCAACCGTAGTTAAAGGGTCGACGACTATCCAGCCTTTTTCTCCACGAATTACGGTCATATTGGCCAAATCAAAACCACGCACCTGGTATATACCCTCTGATAATTGATACAAACCATGCATGTTATTCAATCCCGCCTGTCGCCAAAGACTCGGGTTCACCGTTGCTGGCGCTTTACCCTGAATAAACTCATAGGCTTTTGTATTCCAGGCTAATTGTCCCGAAGCCAGGACTTGAAGACCTTCTACAGATGCAATGAATCCACGTTTGGATTGAGCAACATCATCGGAATCATCCAATGACAGTTGCGCTTCGACAAACTGATTCATTTCTTGTGTTATCTGGGTGGCCGGTGAAAAACCTTTGACCGAACTCGTAGCATCAACAGTTTCTGTCAACGATTGATTACATCCAGCAGTCAAAATGGCAACAAACAGAACCAATGCTCCGTGCTTTAACATAATCTCGAAACTCCTTGTAAAGCGCATGCTTCAGCGCATTGAAAAACCTTGTAAGATCAACTACTTTTAATAGCTAACAACAATAGCTGACCTAAACACTGAAAAATAGATTTGAAAGTTAGGAATGTTCAAATCATGTGCATTGCATGAGCAAGGATAGTCGGCAAACAGGATGAATTTCTACGGAGTTGAAACGCTTGCAGTCCTTTACTAACGTCTTACCATCAAAGTTAAGTATCAGACTCCTTCTGATCGTACTGGTAATTAGTACCGGAATTACGTTTCTTACGTCCAGTGTTCTGCTCTACAGCGATTATCTAAAAGACCTCAAAGTCATTGAAGAAAACCAGAAACGAATCAAAGAAGTCGATCTGAAGGAACTCACTCTCGATTTATGGGAGTTTGATTGGCCTAAAGTTGAACTCAAATTGCAGGGCATCCTCAACTACCCGGAAATTGATTACGCGTATGTCGTCCTCAATGGCGGAGAGCGAGTAGCCAAAGGCGATCCAAAGCGCCACATCTCCTCAGAAGTTGTTGATTATTCGCTGCTCTACAAGCAAAAAGAACTTGGCATACTCTACATTCAAATCAACTACGGTTATGTCTATGATCGGGTACTGGAAAAAGGCATTAGCATCCTGCTCACCCAATTTTTTAACACCTTCTTGGTTTCCATTCTGATTATGATTCTGGTGCACCGCCTTATTACCAGACACCTTCATACTCTGGCTAATCTAACCCACAACCTCTCCTTCGATTCCAACGATAAAACCACTTTCGAACTGGAACGGAATTACGTACAAGACGAACTTCAAGCAGTGACCGACGCCCTCAATGAAATGAAGTCCGAACTGTATGAAGAACTCGAACAGCGTTCGAAAGTTGAAATGGAATTACTTTCTGAGCGTGAGCAGCTAGCCACTTTGAACTCAGATCTGGAAGATAAAGTCGACGAACGCACAACCGATCTTAAAAAATCCAATGACGAACTGTCCATCGCTCTAACGAACGTAAACTCAATGGTGTTGCAACTCCAAAACACACAAAAAGAACTGATTATCAAAGAGAAAATGCTCGCAACCGGCGGTATGGTGGTTGGCCTGGCTCATGAGCTCAATACACCACTAGGCGTTTGTAAAACGTCTGTGAGTGCCATATCTGATTACGTTCATCAAATGCATCAAGCCATCGATTCGGGACGTTTAAGTAAAGAAAGTTTCATCAACCACCTTAGCAGCATCAATACTCTCGCCAAGATGAGCGAAGACAGTATTGATCGCATCAGTGCGATGATCAGCACCTTTAAAGAGCTGTCAGTGCAAGAAGACGTGATTGACTCTGTTGAAACGATTAACATTGAAGAGTTATTAAGGTACTGCAACGACTGGGCTGGCGCTAACCTGCGCGGCGGCCTGACTATTCATTGTCAATGCCCGGCAGGACTCACAATCGAAACCTTTAAGGGCTCCATCTTTAAAGTAATTCAGTCACTGATGGAAAATGCCTCTCTCCATGCCTTTCAGGTAGACCAGGCAGGCAATATTTACCTCAAAGCTCAACTTTCCAGTGACAATAAAATCCTTTTCTCTATCGAAGACGACGGTGTTGGTATCGCTCAGGCAGAGCAAGCACGCATCTTCGAGCCGTTCTATACAACCAAAAGAAACGAAGGTGGATTAGGGCTCGGTTTGAATATCATCTACAACATTGTGACTCAAGCACTTGGCGGAACAATAGCTTGTAAAGATTCAGAATATGGCGGATGTTGTTTTGAGGTAAGCCTGCCACCCAAGCTTACCAATACAGACTCTTTCGAAAGACAGCCTCTCTAACCTGACCTAAATATGAGTTTTGTACAAAAACAAGTTTGTCACAATAGCCAGTTGCTCACCTGAACCATAAATTACTCCCGAAGAAATTACTCATAGATGTGCTCTAAGTCATGAGGTTTCACAGAACACATGCTATAAACTTTAGAATTGAAAGAACCGTGAACAAGCAATAAATCTGCATCTGGAAAATAGATGAAAGTTTCACTGACCAATAAGCAATTATCTGATGTGAAGACCTACCAGCAATGGCTCCCTCTTCATGAATCTGAAGTTCAAAAGATCAAAGATCGATCAGCGGACTCGGAGTTAGATTCGACCAAGTCTTTATTACAACGTCATGCAAAACGTATTGAAAGATTAATCAGTGCTTCAAAATTGTTGTATCTGAGTGATTTTCTGGATGAATCCTTGCATTTAATGGTCGGGGAACTAAGCAATGCCAGGCTCCATCAACTCGCTAACCCTGATGTTGAAACCTATCTTAATGCGATTACACAAAGCATAGCGCTTCTTGCCAGAACGCCTCTACCTAACATGCCTAAGGAATCCAAGCTCAAACGCCTGATCCAGGTCGAGAGAAACTTTGGACGTCCGGCTTTGATGCTCAGTGGCGGAGGTACCTTTGGTATCGCTCATATTGGTGTTGTGAAATCTTTATTCAGTGAAGGTCTTTTACCCGACATTATCTCGGGAACGAGCATGGGATCGATTGCTGCAGGTATTCTCGCCACCCACACAGATGAAGAGCTTTCAGAATTATTTAGCTCACCGGAAAAAACACACTATCAACCTTTGAAACCTCTACCCTACAAGCAAAAGCTTAAGCAGAATGCATGGTTAGATGAGCAACAATTAAAAACCTGTATCGAAAGTAACATTAAGCCACTAACCTTTGCAGAAGCTTATGAAAGAACAGGTCGAAGTGTCAGTATTACCGTATCGCCAACCCGACCGGGCCAGAAGCCCCGTATTCTCAATCATCTCACTGCGCCTGATGTTTTGATTACTACGGCATCAAAGGCCTCCTGCTCAGTCCCCGGACTCTTCCCTCCCGCGTCCCTAAAAGCCAGACGATCAGGCACAACAGAAAAAGAACATGACTACCTTCCTTCAGAAAAATGGTGTGATGGTGCCATCGCGTCCGATATTCCCAGACAACGAATGAGTCGTCTATTTAACGTCAACTACTTCATTGTGAGTCAGGCTAATCCGCACATCCTGCCCTTTGTATCACAAAGACAAAAGCCTGGTTTATCTGCACTGCTAAAGGATCTGGCAATCTCTACTGTGGTCAGTCAAGGGAATGCCATGATGAAACTGGCACAACGCCGGATAACCCAGCAGCCTTTTAACGCCAGCCTCAGTTATGCTCAACTGTTACTAGATCAGGATTATTTGGGAGACATCACCATTCACCCTGAATTTCCGGTTGGCTGGTATAAGAAATTTATGATCAACCCAAACGAAGAAGAATTAAATTTTCTTATTCAGAAAGGTGAACAAGCCACTTGGTCTCATCTGCAAATGATCAAGAACCAGACTCGCATAAGCAATACGCTCAGGGCCTGCATTGACGAGCTGAAGGACTAAGACAAACAGCTTCTCTATAGATGATTTGGTTTATTGGGCCATGTCACAGTTTTATGAAGTACTTAACCTATTTTGTAGAACAATCCTACATTATGTTTTATATTCTACTCATGAACCTGAGACTTACCCTGTAATACCATGACAAGACTATCCGAGCTATTCGCCCGCCTTGATTCCGTAAATAAAACCGTAAAACAAAAATACGGGATGGATCTCATAACGGCCATTGAAGAACACCAACAAACCCTTTTTTATCAAAGACATCTAACATCCATCAAAAACAATCAGGAACAATCACTGCTTTCTTTTTATTCAGATATTGTCAATCAGGGTTTGGACTCCCATGAGGTGCTCAAAACGAGCAGAAAAATTGAGTTGGTGGAAAAGACACTCTCGGATAAGACGCCAATTACTCTGCCTCTTGAACTTCATGTTTTAATTTCAGAGCTGAATGTATCCATTGCGGAACATATCTCGACTACCTCGAAGAAAGGCACATCAGAAGAGATTCATGCCTTCTTGAATATGCCTAAGGATTACACTGAAAAGCGGGAAGAAATCGTTCTCCTTCTAGATCAACTGTCCCAATACATCATTCAGTTAGTCAATGACAAAAGTAAGATGAGATTCCTGAAAAAAAGCCGTTTGCTATTTAAGACTCTCGGCTTAGGTTACTTCTACCGCTTCATTACCGAGTATCTGACGTTAATCGAAAATGTCTCAAATATCTCAATGCTGAACGAAACCATCATCAGAAATGAATTGGGTTATCTAGAAGCCACAACCCCGTAGAAGCTATAACCCCGTGACTACATTTTCTTTTTTGTCCGGGTTGTAGCGATAGAACTCTCAGGATTATCTGGCCAGAAATGTTTCGGGTATCGTCCCTTCATCTCTTTCTGGATCTCGGCATAACTGCCTTTCCAAAAGCCTTCCAGATCTTGAGTCAGCTGCAAAGATCGATGGGCAGGTGATAGAAGATCCATAAGCAATAGAACCTTCCCTCGGCACAATAAGGGCGTGGATGACAAGCCAAAGACCTCTTGCATACGAACGGACAGTTTGGCTGGTCCTTCAGCTTGATAGCTGATAGCAATATTAGATCCTGTAGGTACCTTTAAGCGTTTAGGCAGTAATTCATCAAGGGCTGCCTGCTGGTTCCAATCAAAACAGTGCTTAAGGGGTTCTACCAAGTCGACTTTTTTCAGCTGATCAAGATTCTTAACAGCATTTAGATACGGCGCTAACCATTGATCCAATGATTCAAGTAAAAACCCCTCACTTACCTGCGGAAATTCTTCAGGAAAGTGTTGGTGAGCAAGACTCATTCGAGTCAGTAACTGGGCAAAATCGTTCTTGTCTTTTTCGGCGAGATTACTGGTATAACAATTAAATAGCCCTAGCCCTTTTCTTTTAATTAGACCTAACCAGGCCGCCGTTCGAACGGTTTCATCAATGGGCTTATTGATTTGCTTTTGGCTGATTACCAACGCATTCAGCATGTATCGGTTTTCGTAGATAAAACGACCGTCTTTCTCATTAAACTCACAAACGCTGACTGTTTGAAAGAGGTACGGTAGGTATACTTCTAACTGAACCATATCAACCGCCGTAGCGGAGAATATATGTGTTCCATGCTTGCCGCCCAACTCTGCAATCGCGATGTAGTCATCCGTCAACCAATAATCCTCTCGAGCATCAACACCCGCACCATTGGCTAAAAGATACCCTTGCCCTCGCCTTTTAGCCAAACGATCTGGATAGGCCAACGCAACAACAATCGGCAAATAACTCATCTCTAATTGTTTCGTCTCAGACTGTTTTAATCGTTTTAACCAGTAACGCAGCTGTTTGGTAAAGAGAGGATGCGGTGAGGTAAATTGAGCGAGTAATGATGAGCTGAGTTCGGCCTGTTTACTCACTCTGCTCTCTAACAAGGCCAACAAATAGATACTTAACTGTTCAATTCCTGGTAGGTCGGCATCCAAGGCTTTAGCTTTGATCAGCATATGCGCCCAACGAATCTCAGTACCTAATTCAAGTAGCTCTTTGCCAAACGACGTAATCTTGTTCTGTTCATCCAGTGCTTCCAGCATACGTAGCAAATCCTTCGCTTGGCGTTGCTGAGCATCAGTTGGTCGATCTAACAACTCAAGGTCATCCAGTTCTGTACCCCAATATTTTGCTTCAAGCACTAATGAACTGATGTCGGAACTTAATACCTCGGGCGTGTCGTGAGATTCTCGTCGCTTGAACACCTCTTCTGATCCCAGCCGGTACACAACTCCGGGTTCTGTACGACCTGCTCGACCCGCTCGCTGGGTGGCAGATGACATAGAAATGTTAACGGTTTTTAATTCAGTCACACCGGTATTGAGATTAAATATGGCAGCTCGACGCTTACCGCTGTCCACCACAATGCGAATGCCTTCAATGGTCAAACTGGTTTCCGCGACATTGGTGGCCAAAACAACTTTACGCTGACCATCTTTGGTTGGTGCAATCGCTGCTTGTTGTTTCTCTTTTGTGAGATCACCGTATAAAGGACAGACATCAACAGAGCTATCGAAATCGCTCAGCTGTTGAGCCACTTGATGAATTTCTTTTTGTCCCGGAAGAAACACCAAACAACTGCCTTGCTGTTCTGACATGGCTTTCTTAATGAGCCCTGGAACCTCATCTAGCCAGCGCCGTTCATCTCTGACAAGATGGTACTCCTCAGCGATCGGATAGCTTCGCCCTTCCGAACTAATCACCGGGCATTTGAAACGAGCCTGAATGTTTTCGGAATCAAGGGTAGCCGACATAAGCAGAATCTTTAAGTCATCCCTTAACGCTGCTTGCGTTTCAAGCGCAAAAGCCAAGGCGGTATCTGCCGCAATAGAACGCTCATGAAACTCATCAAAAATAATGCAATCAATCCCCTCTAATTCAGGATCATTTTGTAACATCCGGGTCAACATACCTTCGGTCACAATTTCCAATCGCGTATGCTTACTTACGAATTTCTCCTGGCGGATTCTGAGACCAATACTTTCCCCGAGAGGTTCGTTCTGACATTGAGCTAGATAATTCGCAATGTTACGAGCAGCCAACCTACGGGGCTCCAACATAACAATGTGTTTGAAGTGATTATCTCGAATCAGTTGAAGAGGCAACCAGGTCGACTTACCGGCACCAGGAGGGGCTTGTAGCAACACCATTTCATGGTCTTTAAGGGTTTCAACTAATTGCGGGTATACATCTGTGACAGGCAGCAAAACAAAGATTCTCGATGGTCGTAAGTAAGAGTTTTTCTCTTGATTCACATATTATCGAAGAAAACAGCTATAAAGAGCAAAAGACATGAGGGAGATAAAGAAAGATATAAATGAAAAAAGAACGCCCTACTAACTTTTAGGCGTTTTAGAGACTACTTTGGAAGGTAAATCCTTCACCAGTTGCGGCATAGGCTCAACAAAATGCTCTTGAGCTTGCTTAGGCGCGTACTCAACTGCTTCCTGATTCAGGAACAGCTTACAGAACACAGTAACCGATAATGCCAGAATAACAATACGAATCAAGGAACTACAACTCCAAGTTAAAGAAACTACTTATGCAACTTTAGTATTATAAGCAATTCTTCTTATTCGTCCATTGATTCGAGTCAGTTACCAGCAATGAGTGTGATTGGGTTATGCAATCTCAGAGCTAGTTATTGTGATAAGTAAACTTTTTACCGTTATTGCAGGTGATGTAAGTGGTTTTGCCTTTGGTCGTATAAGAATCCAAACCATCGTGTTTTCGGCAAGCAACAGAGAAGTTCGTCAAACCGGACCCTACTTCGCCATAGCCTCCTTCACCGTTATCGGAACAGCCCGATATCGTTCCTAACGCAAATACCACACATAAAGCTCTTATCAACATGCTTGTTACCCAGTAAGAAATTTATAACCTAACGTGCTGTTTAGCATAGCATCTTCGCGAGTAAGAGTGCTATCGAGGTCAATGAAACTCACATTCAAACACAATTTTTTCGAAGGAAGGGATTCAAGACTAAAAAACTCTTATCTGTATTTTCTAACCCCTACTGGAAAAAACAGCTCACTAACCTATTGTTTTATTTATAAATTAATGGCAGCTTACCAGCCTAAGAAAAAAGAACCAGATAAAAACCACCCTGCTACAAAGTTTATAGAACCATGTACGGCAACTTTCCAAACGAAACACATCGAAAAGTCTATCGTCCTCTTCTGCCAGACAATCATGGTTATCAGGTGGAACTCTTCTTTCCAGATCAAGTGATTGAAGCCAAACTAAATAACTTCACCAGCTTTGGATTCAATCTGAATGTCGATTCGCAATTTGATGAACTCTGCTTCCCCGGGCAAGTCACTGTAATACGATTCAGCCCTGGAAAAACACAAGATTACAACATCAAAGCGCAAATCATCGAAATGGAACGTACGGGCAATCAGCTAAGACTTTCATTGAGAGTGATGACGGACCGTTTTCTTGAAGAAGATCAATATCAATCGATTGAATTGGCTTCTAGCCACCCATTGTCAGGGGAAATCTCTCACCCCTTTTATTATAAGACCGCATCCTTCTTCGAAGTAAAAGAAGTTAGTCGTGACCGCCTTGTGGTTACAGGCATTCATCAAGACTTTACACTCTTCGAGAATACCCGAATCGATTTTACGTTAGGCATGTTTCAGCCATCGTCTGCCATATCGGGCAACGCCTCAAACATTTCATTACAAGCGGATGGCAAAATTCAGTGCACAATCAAACTTCATAAAAGTTTGCCAAAGGTACTGATTGATCACCTCAATAAATACCTGATGCGTTATACCTCCGCCTCGCCTGAACAAATTCGTTCTGCCGGGTTTAAAGTACTTTCTATCAAGGAATTTATTAACTACCGCTTTGTTGAAACTCAAGCAGATTACGAAGCCGTACTCAGAACTCGTCGATTTGCCTATTCGGGTGTAGAAAAGGTAAGTTCAGATGCCGACCTGAAAAGCGTGTCGTACTTCTTTGATGATTACAGTCACATTCTGATGGTAATGCACAATGAAGAAATTATTGGCAGCGCAACGATCATTAAAGGCAATGGAAAAAATCAGCCCTTCGAGATCGAAACCTTCTTTAATCAGGACAATCCGATTACATTGCCACCAGC
>Ga0255776_10001435_pt1 | contig 27020 bp, 27 predicted proteins | sample 071ome_19_FD_179974 | JGI IMG/M metagenome (GOLD analysis project Ga0255776, IMG submission 179974) | Coastal salt marsh microbial communities from the Groves Creek Marsh, Skidaway Island, Georgia - 071413AT metaG (version 2) | ecosystem: Environmental > Aquatic > Marine > Intertidal zone >... | reverse complement strand
GTGGTACGAAGGTCAATCTCCCATTTCCTTAAGCAACCTCTATTATGTTGCTCTGATACGTGGAAACTCAAACCACGCGTGGGATAGCCATGTGACCGTACCACCCGCGTTTATCATATCGGCCCCTCTGGCCAACGAAACCCATCGCCGCCAAAACCCTCTCACATTCCATTGGCAGGCTGGCGTCTCTCTCGTGTCGGTTTCAATCTACATTCAAAGCCTCTGTCAGAATGATGCTGAATACACATGGAGCACAGACAACCTAATCGACGATGGGCACTTTGTTTTGCCAGCGGAAGACTTTGCACAACTTGGTGAGGGCCCGTGTGAAACGACCATCACGGTTATTAAATCCGAGCAAGGCCATTTGGATGAACACTTTTTAGGAGGGAGTATCTCTGGCCACCGCCTTTCGACGGTCACGTTCAACACAACAGAATAGTAGTCATAACTCGAGGGAGACGAGCTCCCTCGATGATAATCATTAGACGTAATACATCACTAGGTAGCCCGTTAACAGCACCGCTACCCAAACCACCATAGTTTCCGTGGGCCACAATTTACCGAAATACCCTTTGGGTTGTTCAGACTCAGCATCATAAGAGCGCTTCACGGCCTGGGCAATGGAGCCTTTAGCCGCCGCTTCAATTCGCTGCCATACGCCATCCACAGTACATAAAAACCATTTCACTAGCGCCAACCCTGGTTTGCGATACAACCAGTCAAAATCGAGGCTAATGGTTTCTGTACGCTTCATCATGGGCAGCAATAGGAAGAAAGCCAATCCGGCAAACAAGAGCAACTGGAACTGCGTCACCAAGTGATCGGCCGTATAGGGCTTGTACTCCACTGGGTAAGGCAGCATGGAGTAAAGGGGCTCTGGGAACACACCGATCGCGATACACAAGAAGGCGAACACAAACATAGCCACTTGCATATTTTTCGGCGGCTCTGCTGGTCTTAGACCTGAGTCCTTTTGAAAGAACACGAACCATGGGTACTTAACACCGGCATGCAGGAAAACACCGGCAGACGCAGCGGCCAATAAGAACCATACCCAGGTAATATGCTCATAGGCTGCGGAAGACGAAATCATAGACTTGGACACAAAGCCTGAGGTAAATGGGAAAGAAGATATGGCTAACGCTCCAATAATACCGTACACCGTCGTGAACGGCATGCTGTGAAACAAGCCACCCAAATCACTGCAGCGACGCTTACCGGTTTGATACAACACGGCACCCGCGGTCATCAGTAACAAGGCTTTATAAATGATGTGTGCAAACGCGTGAGCGGCAGCACCGTTCAACGCCATTTCGGTACCAATCCCAATACCCGTCACCATGAAACCCACCTGGTTTACAATGCTGTAGGACAAGATTCTGCGAGCATCATTTTCCAAAAGGGCATAGATGATGCCGTAGAAAATCATAAAGCAGCCAATAGGGATCAAAACCCCAGTACCAGGAAACGCAATCAACAAGGTAAACACGGCGGTCTTAGTGGTAAAGGCCGACAAGAACACCGCGCCACTCGGGCTAGCCTCAGGATACGCGTCTGCGATCCAAGCAGAAAAGGGTGGCGCGCCCGCGTTAACCAAAAAGCCGATGAGAATCAGCCATTGCGCTGGACCTTGTAACCCCAACACGGTGAACTCAATGGAACCCGTAGCGTGAATGTGCCAGATGATGCCCGCCATGAGCACAACGCCGCCAAATAAATGCATGAGTAAATAACGCATGCTGGCCTTATAGGCACCCTCCGTCGCTCCCGCCCAAATGACGGCAGTGGAGCCAATGGCCATCAGTTCCCAGTAGATGAAGACGCTAATTAAGTCGCCAGAGGAAGTAACGCCAACGGCGCTGCCGGCATATAAGAAAGCCGCCGCCAGCTCCAAGGTGGACGCCGTGCGCATAGCAAAAATACCACCCACCAGCACCATCAAAGAAAAAATGGTCGCAAACAATTTGCCTACCGAGGTAAACGCGAGGGGCTCAAGGGTGTAATCTAAAAACCCTGTCTTAACGCTTGCACCCTCAGGTAACGTCCAAATGAGGGCCAGTGACAGCACAGGTAACGCCACCATCACCGCCTGACGCAGTAACCCTTTTGTTAACGGAATGAGTAAAGCGCCGGCAATGATTATCCAGCCAGGCGGCATCTCAATCATCATAATAATCTTCCCCGCGCTTCAACACATAACCCAAAACCTTTGCGCCAACCACCATGGCCGCACAGGTGATAAAACCGTACCAGGCTGAAAAGCCAAAACTGCCATCAATTCCGAAATGCTCGTGCTTGTGTATTAGCACTTCGGCTAAGACGGTCACTACCAAGATGGCAATGAAGATTTTCCATAATAGGCGAATGGTCTCTGCCCGAACTAACCAGTGCTTTTGGGGCTCGCTCATGGGGATACCTCCAACATTTGTTTCGCCAATGCCAATGGCAAGTCAGGATTAAAGAACACCAAGAGCGTCATGGCCGCCGTGATTAACAATGGGATTAATATCGGTAAAGAGGCTTCGCCATGGGTATCATGATGGCCTGCTTTTTCTTGCTTAAAGTACGCTGCATAGATAATCGGAATGAAGTACGCCGCATTCAATAGGGTACTCAAGACAAGGGCAATGACCGCGACCCATTGACCCACATCTAAAGCCCCTAGCAACAAATACCACTTCGAAATAAAGCCCGCTGCGGGTGGCAAACCAATCATGGAAATGGCGCCGATGGTGAAGGCTGCCATGGTCAACGGCATCCGCTTACCGATGCCATCCAATTCGCTCACTAACTTTTTGTGAGCCGTGGTGTAGATCGCTCCCGCAACAAAGAAAAGCGTTATTTTGCCGAAGGCATGGGTCGCAATATGCATCGCCCCGCCAATGGCCCCCGCCGTCGTGGCCAGCATGGCTCCTAATACGATGTAACTTAACTGCGCCACCGTCGAATAGGCGAGACGCGCTTTCAGGTTATCTTTGGTGAGAGCAATGATCGACGCGATCACCATCGTGGCCGCCGCCATGTACAAAACAAAGTCGGTGGCCGTCAGCTCTGATAATCCATCGATACCAAACACATAAACCGCGACTTTGAGAATACTGAAGACGCCCGCTTTCACGACCGCAACCGCATGCAATAGCGCACTGACGGGAGTGGGCGCCACCATGGCCGCCGGTAACCAACGATGGAAAGGCATTAACGCAGCCTTACCAATTCCGAAGCTAAACAATACCAACAACAAACCCATAATGGCTTTGTTGTGAGTGTCATCAAACACACCGCCGGGCTTAAATTCTAGGGTACCGGTTAAGGAGTAGGTGCCGACAATGGCAAACAGCAAGAAACAAATCGAGGTACTAAGAAGGATTCCAAGATAGGTGCGCCCACCTTGCTTGGCGGCATCGTTGCCCGCATGGGTTACCAGTGGGTATGTAGCTAGGGTTAACACTTCATAGAAAACAAACAGTGTCAGTAGGTTGCCTGAAAAACAGATCGCCATCACCGAGCTAATGGAAAACGCAAAGCAAAAGAAGAAACGAGTTTGGTTGCCTTCGTTATTGCCTCTCATGTAGCCCACGGCATACACGCTGGTCACAATCCACAGAAAACTGGCCACGAGCGCAAATAAAACACCGAGCGGCTCCACATCAAATTGAATGCTCAGCCCAGGAAAAATGTCGATGATGTGCAAACTGATGGGCGTGCCCTGAAGCGTAAGGTCGGTAATCCCCATCACCACAGTAAATAAGGTCACCGCCGTCACTAAGGTCACCGCTTCTCTAAGATTCGGTTTTTTCCCTGTCGCGGCCACCAACAAGGCACCCACAAACGGTACCAGAACAGCAAGAACAATTAATTGTGAGGGGGCGAGCCCTTGCCAAAGGTTCATTGCAGCACCTCCCCAGTTAGACCACTGGTTTCAGAAACTGCTTGAGCGGTGGGCCCATGCAACGAATCCATTAATGCACTAATGGCGTCGCTATTTTGAAAAAGTAAATCCGACGCGTGCTTAGCGGCCTCTGAGGTCAGACTGGTATCGACACCAAAATACACATTTGCCAATACCAGTAACCACATGGGTATGAGCATGGTCAGAGGCACTTCTTTCACGTCAGCCTGTCCTTCGTCAGGTTGTTGAAAATAAGCCGCTTCAAGCACACGACCTATGTACACCACCGCAAGTAATGAGCCCGCTAAAACGAGGCCTGCAACAACCCAATGATTTTGCTCAAGCGCGGCAGTGACAAGGTACCACTTGCTCACAAATCCCACGGTAAGAGGCACGCCAATGATGCTCAATCCTGCTAATGTAAATGCCGCCATGGTCCAAGGCATCAGCCTACCTAAACCACGAAACGCCTTAATATCCACAGATCCCATACGATAGAACACGGCGCCCACCGCCATAAACAGCGCACCCTTCATCAGAGCATGATTAAAAATATGAATAAGGCTGGCCATTAAGCCGGTTGCACTGACCAAACTAATGCCGAGCACCATGTATCCGATCTGGGCCACACTGGAGTACGCAAGAACCGTCTTCACATTACTTTGAACGGTGGCCATATAGGAACACTTAAAGATGGCCACAATCGCCAGCACCATTAAGATCCAATCCATACTCATGTCTTCAAAGACATGCTCGGCGCCAAATACGGTAAAAATGAAACGGATCATGACGTAGACCGCCACCTTGGTGGCTGTACTCGCAAGAAAAGCGGTTACGGCAGAAGGCGCATGTGTGTATGCCGCTGGTAGCCAAGCGTGAAGAGGAAATAAGGCCAACTTAATACTCACGCCCACCATAATAAAGGCGAGCCCCGTATTGATGGTACGACTGCTGTCGTAAGCGTGAATACGCTCCGCTAAGTCCAACATGTTCAGCGTGCCGGTTTTCATATACAGCATGCCAACACCAATCAAGATAAACGTGGCCCCGATGGTGCCCATAACCAAATAACGAAACGTGGCCGTCAAACAACGACGATCGCGAGCTAGACTTACCAAGGTATAGGTTGCGAGAGATGAGATTTCTAAGAACACGAATAGGTTAAACGCATCCCCTGTGATTAAAATGCCAGATAAGCCCGCCAAGCACAGTAAATACGCTGTATAAAATAGACCGTGCTGGGACTCATCCATTTCTTTCTTGATGCTTTCTTTCGAATACAGCAAAACAAACGTAGAAATAGCCGTCACGGCCAACAAGACAAACGCGTTGGCTGTGTCGATACGCATTTCGATACCCCACGGCGGCGCCCAGCCTCCCACAGCATAACGAATAACACCATCAGATAATGTGGCAGCCAAAAGCTGCCAAGCAACAAAGCATGCCAAGCCACTGACGAGAATGGCCAAACCCCAAGACAGAGCGTTTCGCCCTAAAATCAAAACGATTGGAGCAGCCATCAAAGGTAAAAGGATAGGAAGTACGGCCAAGTGTTGTTCTAGCATTAGATGGCATCATCCTTGTTTTCAAATTCGTTCTCTTCAACCGTGCCATAAGCCCGTTTGATACGCACAATCAAAGACAACCCTACCGCCGTTGTTGCCACGCCAACCACGATCGCGGTAAGAATTAACACATGAGGTAAAGGATTCGAATACTGCGTCACCCCCTCTACCACGATCGGAGCGGTGCCTCCGCTGACTTTACCCATGGAGATATAGAGCATGAACACAGACGTCTGGAATATGTTCAAACCAACAATTTTTTTCACCAAATTATTGGCCGATATAACGATGTAAAAGCCCGACATCATCAAAAAGACGACGATCCAATAATTGTAATAATCTAGGACATGATTCATTTGATATCGGACCTCTCTGCCTGACTGCCAAAGGCATAAAAGATACTGAGCATGACTGCAAACACGGTAATCCCCACACCAAGCTCGATGATAATGATGCCATAGTGTTGCCCAGAAATCGGATTAGCAGCCAAGACGTTGTAATCTAAGAAATGGCCGCCCTTTAACATAGACACCACACCCACACCGGCATACAGCAGCACCCCAAACGCAGCTAGGTAACGAAGCACAGTAGGGCTAACCACAGCAAATGCACGGGGCAAACCAAACACCAATGAATAAAGAATAAAGGCCGCAGCGGCGATCACTCCGGCCTGGAATCCTCCTCCTGGACCGAAGTCACCGTGAAATTGCACATAAAGAGCAAACAAGATGATCATAGGAATAACGAGCTTGGCAATGACGTGCAGCACCCTATGCTCCATCAAGCCTGATTCTGCCGATTCGTTCTCTTTTCGACGTCTTACACCCAGCAACGACAGCACACCGATCGCCGCAGAGAACACCACCACTGTCTCCCCCATGGTGTCAAAACCCCGATAGCTGGCCAGTACCGATGTCACCATATTAGGCAAGCCCACTTCTTTCGGAGACTCTTCGATATAACGAGGTGCCACATGTTCATGGATCGGGTTATCCGCAGCGCCAAACGGCGGCATATCTAACGTGCCGTAAATCAGCGCAGCCCCCGTCACCACCACAACCACTAATGGCAAGAGTGAAGAATGCTGGTTTTCTTTTTCAGTACGACCCGTTAAAGCCAAAGTACCTAACATCAATACTGTAGAGATACCGGCTCCCACCGACGCTTCGGTGAAGGCGACATCCACCGCGTCTAAGCTGACAAAAATCAACGCAGACAAAAAACTGTAAATACCAAACAGCATCACGACGGCAAATAGATCTTTAAGGAAAATAATGCGTAAGGCCGTAATGGCCAGCATGGCAAGCAGCACCAAATCAATGAATTCAGCCATGGTCTAGGATTCCTTTTGATCGCTGCGAGATTCAGGCAAGGTCAGTAAGCCGCCATGCCTTGCTGACTTAGCGAGAGCATGGGATGCCGTAGGGCTGGTCACCATCAAAAACAGCAAAATAAACAGCAGCTTCGCCGTATTTAGGTCGAATGAAGTTTGCAGTAGTAGACCACCAATTATTAACATCGCAGCCAACGTATCGGTCACACTGGAGGCGTGTACGCGGGTAAAAAAGTCGGGGAAACGGAATAGGCCCATGGCGCCGCTAATGCCAAAGAACACACCAAGAAGAAGAAGGATGCTGCTAATAATATCGAGAACGGCCATGTTAATTTGTTTTTCCCTATCGCTTATTCTGTTGGGGAGGCATATTCAAAATACCTCAACACTGCAATCATGCCGATGAAGTTAATGAGGGCGTATACAATGGCAATGTCTAAAAAATCCGGACGCCCCATCAAATAGCCAACCGCCGCAATGAACAAAACTGTTTTGGTGCCGAACATATTCACACCCAAGATTCGGTCGTAAACAGTCGGCGCTTTTAATGCCCGCGCTAATGCCAAGGCCATGATCACCAAGATAGCAACGCAGACGGCCGCTAACACACCCGTCATGATTGTCTTCCCCACAGCTTATTGATCTTCTCGCTCATGTGACCTTGGTGTAAGGCGTCGATAGACGACTTATTCAAAGCATGCACTGTCACTTCCTTATCATCTAGATCCACACACAGAGTGCCGGGTGTGAGCGTAATGGAATTGGCAAATAGAACGTGTTTATTGGCGGGCACTTGATCGACTGGGATTTTAGATAGGGCGGGGGCGAGTTTTGCTTTTGGTCCCCATACCAATTTGGTTACATCCATAGCGGACGTCACAATCTCTTTTAAAAGCCAAGGCACGTATTTAAGGATCGAGAGACCGAACTTCAATTCTTTTAATTCTTGATCAACGGTGTCCATCCGTTTTACCGTCAACACCACAACGAGCACAGATACAACACCAAATATGAGAAGCAGCGGCTGGAAGTAACCAGACAGCAACAACCAGAAAACAGACAACACTATCGCCCACGATCCAATATGCATAAATTGCCCACTTTTGATTCAATATATATTCAGTTATAGCAAACAAGTATAACACTTGCTGTAATTAGGGTAGACACATAACGAAAATTAGTTTTATGAATGCTCCAAACTAAGGCACTGCTTAAACAACAGACAATTTTCAACATTAAAACAACGGGTTAGCCGGTTTTCACGCTCCAATTACGCGCACAAATTAAAAATCATGGATCTATGGACATAAAATATTCTACAAAAGCAAATTAATATTCTTGATCAGCGAGAATGGCACGCCTCGCGTTCTTGCGCCCACAAGCACATTTCCATTGGCATCACCTATCTAATATTGAAGAAGCAGTCGACTTGCGCCCACAAAAAAGGGAGCGTATGGCTCCCTTTTTCATCAGCGTCAGCTACTGGCGTCGGTGGCTATTCTACCGTGACAGACTTGGCTAAGTTGCGAGGTTGATCCACGTCGGTGCCACGCAATACCGCCACGTGATAGCTAAGCAGCTGTAATGGAATGATGTATAGAATGGGTTCCATCAAATCGCTGCACGACGGCATGCTTAATACTTTCATATTATCCGTACTTTGTACGCGGGCTTTTTCATCGGCAAACACAAACAATTCACCGCCACGGGCACGCACTTCTTCTAAGTTGGATTTTAATTTATCCAACAGTTCATTTTGAGGTGCAACCGTCACGATCGGCGTATCTTTATCCACCAAGGCTAAAGGCCCATGCTTGAGCTCACCTGCGGGATAGGCTTCGGCATGAATATAAGAAATTTCTTTCAGCTTAAGCGCACCTTCCATTGCGATTGGATACATCGCACCGCGACCTAAGAACAATCCATTATGTTTTTCGGCAAAGTCTTGCGCTAAGACCTCTATATCGCTGTCCATCGCGATGGCTTTTTCGATCAGCTCCGGTAGCTTGATTAGGTCAGAAACGATTTCTTCTTCCACTTGCGGCACCATGCCATGACGGCGACCTAAAGCGATGGTCAACATCATTAACGCCACCAATTGAGAGGTAAACGCCTTAGTCGATGCCACACCAATTTCTGGGCCCGCGTTAGTCATGATGGCTAAGTCCGATTCACGTACCAGAGATGAACCCGGTACGTTACAAATGGTTAAGCTAGCCGTAAACCCGATTTCTTTTGCCTTACGCAAAGCCGCTAACGTATCGGCCGTTTCACCTGACTGGGAAATGGTAATAAACAAACTGTTCGGCAGCGCCACGGTTTTACGGTAGCGATACTCACTGGCCACCTCGATGTTACACGGAATGCCCACCAAGCTTTCAATCCAGTATTTCGCCACCATGCCGGAGTGATAAGAGGTTCCACAGGCAATGATTTGCACCGCTTGGGTTTTATCGAACACTTCTTTAGCTTTTACACCAAAAGCCTGCTCAAGAAGATGCGTCTTGCTAATACGACCTTCTAAACAGTTGCGAATCACGTCGGGCTGTTCGTAAATTTCTTTCATCATGTAGTGACGGAACTCGCCCTTATCGGCGCTATCCATCTTGTGTTCGAACACATTCACATCATGAACGACTTCACGATTGTCTTTGTCCCACACTTTTACGTTTGCAGTGGTAAGCTCTGCCACGTCGCCTTCATTCAAGAAAATAAAACGGTCAGTCACTTGAAGCAGCGCTAATTGGTCAGAAGCAATGAAATGTTCGCCACTGCCCACACCAATCACCAGCGGGGAACCTTGACGTGCGGCCACTAACAAATCGGGATGGTCGGCACTCATCACGCCTAGGGCGTAAGCCCCTTCCAAACGATTGATGGCTTCTTTTACCGCATCGGTTAGGGAGGATGTCTTTTGTAAGTTTTCATGAATCAAGTGCACGATGACTTCGGTATCGGTTTGAGATAAAAACTCATAACCGCGACCCTTCAATTCTTCACGCAATTCTTCATGGTTTTCGATAATGCCGTTATGCACAATCACGAGGCGCTCACCGGACATATGCGGGTGAGAGTTTTCTTCTGACGGCTTTCCGTGTGTGGCCCAACGGGTGTGTGCGATGCCCATTTTCCCAGCGAATGGGTCCGCCGCAATACCGGCCTCAAGTTCTTTTACTTTACCCACGCGACGACAACGTTCAATCACACCGGCATCTGACATGACGGCTAAACCCGCACTGTCATACCCTCGATACTCAAGACGGCGAAGGCCTTCCAACAAGATTTCGTTTACTTCACGCTGGGCAATACCGCCCACAATTCCACACATACTGTCTTCCTTTTTTAGGGGAGGAGAGGCAGACCACACTCACCCCCCATCCTTATAATTAATTTTTCTCGATTGTTTTTTATTTTTTAGTCGGGCGCTGCCAAGTGAGGTTCACTTGCTTGCCTCGGGCAACCGCTAACTTGTCAGCATCCACATCTTTGGTAATGGTGGAACCGGCACCCACCGTGGCGAAATCGCCCACCTTAACCGGTGCGACTAATGAGCTATTCGAACCAATGAACGCACCGTCACCAATTTCGGTTTTGAATTTGTTAACGCCATCGTAGTTACAGGTGATGGTGCCCGCACCAATGTTGGCGCCTTTGCCAATCACGGCGTCACCAATGTAAGTCAGATGGTTTACTTTAGAGCCTTCACCCACGATGGATTTTTTCACTTCGCAGAAGTTGCCCACCTTGGCGCCACTTTCTAGCTGCGCACCAGGACGCAAGCGTGCGTATGGGCCTACCTCACATGCTTGCTGAACGTTAGCGTCTTCCACGTGGCTGAATGCACGAATCACGGTACCCGCCGCGATGGCAGAATTGCGTATGATACAGTTGGCCTCAATACGAACACCGTCTCCCAACACGACCGAACCTTCTAAGATAACATTGGTGTCGATCACCACGTCTCGACCTACTTCCACACCTTGCCCAGCCACACCTGGTCGAATGTCTAATCGAGCTGGGTCCAATACGGTCACGCCTTTTGTCATGAGCTCATCAACCAAACGAGCCTGATACCAACGCTCTAGTTCTGCCTGTTGAGCGCGATTATTGACACCGTACGTTTCCTCGGCAAATTCAGGCTGCAAGGTTTCCACTCGGATGCCATCGTTCACCGACATGGCGATCACGTCAGTAAGGTAGTACTCGCCTTGGGCATTATCATTGGACAGTGTCGGTAACCATTGATGCAGTTTGGCCGTTGGGACCGCCAAGATACCGGTATTGCACTCGTCAATTGAAAGCTGTTCAGGTGTGGCGTCTTTGTGCTCAACGATGGCTTTAACGTTACCATTACTGTCACGCACAATACGGCCATAACCCATAGGGTCGTCCATTGTTACGGTCAATAAGCCCACATGCTCCGCCTTGGCGATGTCCACTAAGGCTTGTAGGGTAGCGCTTTGAATCAATGGAACATCACCATAGAGAATCAGAGTCACACCATCGGCTTGAAGGTTATCCAGCGCCATTTTTACCGCATGCCCCGTGCCAAGCTGTTCCGCTTGCAAGGCCCACTGGATGTCGTTTTGGCCGTCAAATGCCGCTTTTACTTTATCCGCACCATGGCCAACGACCACATGTAGCGCTTTAGCATCCACCTGACGAGCACTGTCCAGCACATGCGCTAACATGGGCTTGCCTGCGATGGGATGTAACACTTTGGGGAGATCCGATTTCATACGGGAACCTTGTCCCGCTGCCAAGACGACCACTTCAATATTCATAAGATTCAATACACTTCCAATGCTAGTGTGGCCAAGAACACCTAAGCAGGTTTCTCATATTTGGCCATCCGTTTTGTTTTTCACTGTCAAAAGAGGGGTGACAGATATTAGGTAGTTTGCTCAGTCTATTCAGTTTGTTAGCATTAACAACCCAATTTGTCACAAAAAAAATGACAACAATGAAGCTTTCAACACTGACTCACCTCGGTCTATCTGAACGAGAAATCGCCATTTATCATGCTTTACTATCACTCGGCCCCGCCTCTATAAGGGATCTTGCGGCGAAAACTCAGATCAACCGTGGCACCACATACGAGACGCTCAAAGCTCTGGTCAGCAAAGGCATTGTCAATTATTTACCAAAAGGGCGTCGCCGTGTTTTCCAAGCGGAGGATCCAGACCGACTACTGGATCTCGCTGAAGAAAAGCGCCAAAGCTTAGAGCAAACACTGCTTGAACTGAAAACCGACATCATACCTGGGCTGAAGCACCTTAAGACCGACTTAGTGGCGGGCAACGTTCGCTTCTACGAAGGGGACGATGGTGTAGAATTAGTACTCAGAGACATCCTCAGCAGTGTTAATAAGACCAAACACAAGCGCTACAGCGTGATATCCACCCAAGCTCTCAGGGAGCACTTGTACCGCCCATTCCCCAACTTTACTAAGCAACGAGTGGCCAAGAACATTCAAGTTCGAGTCATCGCCATTGGGGAAGGGGGCGACGAGGCAGAACTGGCAGAACGTAAGTGGCTCAAGGGGCAGGGGGACGCTTCCTACATCGCCATCTACCCCCCAAAAGTGGCCATGATCAGCCTCGCAGATAACAACTACCCTGTTGTTGTTGTGATTGACAGTGATGCCATTGCCGGCACCCAACAGATGATGTTCGACACTCTCTGGGGCGCTTTATAACCGACACAAAGGCAATCGGCGATCACTTGGTTGAAGTAATGTTAGTTGTTTCAGGTTGATGTTTGGGAATTGTTTGAGTTTTGTATTTGCGCTACTTCTGCACCTTTTTCCCTCGAAGATAAGCACTACACTGTGCCCATACGTTGAGTGATTTATCGGAGTGCAACATGAAACCAAATGCCCTTGCAGCAGCCATTACGCTAACCGCCTTAGTCGGTTGTGGAGGCGAAAGCGACACGGCCACTCTAACCTTGGGGCTTACGGACGCTCCGGTTAATGGTGTCACCGCAGTCAACTTGCACATCAACAGCATTGAACTCAAAAAAAACAGCGATACTTTTTCTTTTGAAGTGAATCAAACCGTCAACCTATTGGATCTTCAAGGCAGCACCAGCCTGAACCTAGTTGATCAAGCCACCTTGCCGTCTGGCCAGTATCAGTACATTCGAGTCGACGTGGATCAAGAGCAAAGCTCTCTAACCCTCGAAGACGGCAGCGAAGGCGTTGAGTTTAATATTCCTAGTGCAGCACAATCCGGCCTAAAGTTGAATTCACCCTTCGTACTAAGCGCAAATGGCAATGCTAATTTCACCCTAGATTTTGATGTAGCTAAGTCTCTTAGCTTAAACAACAAGGGTTACACCATGCGTCCGACCATTCGCATTGTCGACAACAGCGAAGTGGGCCACATAACAGGCACCGTGGCCGGCGAACTGGCTAGCTGTGAAGAGACCTTGAGCGTCTATGCTTTCGAAGGCAACGGCGCTGAGTTCCAAGAGATCACAGAAGCGGGTGGCCCAATCACTTCAGCCGTCGTGGCCCTTAACGAAGACTCTCTAGCCTATGAATTTGAACTGGGCTTTCTCGAAGCCGGCGAGTACCGCTTGGACTTGATTTGCGCCACAGATGATCCAACTCAAGATGACGGCATTAGCAGTCTACAAAATGTGACGGTAAGCGTGAGTGCCGACGACATCACCACAACGGAATTTGCAGCCGCCCAAATCGAAGATGTGGCTATGTAAGACAAGCAAACGAATAACCCCCTCCTGCTTTAAACCGCCTTCGGGCGGTTTTTTTTCGCCTGCCTATTTTTTGATTACGTTTAGCGAATGCTGATGCCAAGCATAAGCGAACGAATATCCCCCGCCACATGCTGATAAGCCAGGTTAAACGCAAGGCCCCTGCGGGCAAAGAACTCAACACCCAAGCCGAGCTGACCTTCTGTGGTTGAGCCACCTCCAAACGCACTGGCATCGGTGCTCACGTTCGCCACATTGCCTTTTAAGTAAGCATTCACATTATCACCAAACATGAAATTCGCCCTCAAACCCAGCTGAGCGGATGTCACTTGAACGGAATTAGAGTCCCCAAAACCGGTTTCCCCTTTTATGGTTCCGAGATTGCCATAACCTAAATCCGCAGCAACGGAAGCGCCGCCAAGCTCACTCACGACCAAGGGCGCACTGACACCCACATAGATACCACGCCCCGTGGTGTAATCACCCGAAGTGTAGTTGCTATTGGTAAGGGCCAATTCAAAACTTTCATTTTGCAGTGGGTTAAAGCTATCTGATGCAAATACAGCGGGAGAAAGACAAGGCGTAAAAAGAAGAGCAGAGATAAATAATGAACGATTCATGGTTCGAGTCCTAATGTTTGTTGAGGACAGCATAAAAGGAAGACAAATAAAGTAAATGACGAGAGTCATTTTAGGGCGGGCTTGGCGAAAACAGTCCAGAACAAAGAAGCTTTGGGACTGTCCAGAGTTATCGTATTCCGTAGGAGAGTGTAGGCACTTTTACTTTTTATTATTTGTATTGCACCAGACCGCGAACCCTGTGCCAAAGATTCAAAACAACGAAAACCGCTCCTGTTTCCAGTGCGGGTTCTTTCTCTGAGTAAATATAGTTCAGCTAAATCTGAATTATAGTTTACCCATTTTCTGTCGAATCTGTTGCGATAGGTAAAGAGTTAATCTGCGCAGCACAGATTCAAGACACAAAAAAACCCGCTCCTGTTTCCAGTGCGGGCTTTTTCTCTGAGTAAATATAGTTCAGCTAAAACTGAATTATAGTTTACCCATTTTCTGACGAATCTGGTGCGATAGGTAAAGAGTTAATCTGTGCAGCACAGATTCAAGACACAAAAAAACCCGCTCCTGTTGCCAGTGCGGGCTTTTTCTCTGAGTAAATATAGTTCAACTAAAACTGAATTATAGTTTACCCATTTTCTGACGAATCTGTTGCATAGTACGAATCTGTGCAGCAGCTTCGGCAAGCTGAGCGGCGGCACGAGAGTAATCAAAGTCACCAGACTGATTCTCAAGGGCTTGCTCAGCGTGTTTTTTCGCTTCAAGCGCGGCTGCTTCGTCGATGTTATCAGCACGTAGAGCTGTATCTGCTAACACAGTTACAGAATCTGGCTGAACTTCTAAGAAGCCACCCGATACGTAGAAGATTTCTTCTTCACCGTTCTGCTTTTTAACACGAACGGGGCCTGGCTCAAGCGCGGTTAGCAAGGCTGCGTGACCAGGTAGAATACCTAGGTCACCACATTCACCAGTTGCTACCAACACTTCAACTAGGCCAGAGAAGATAGCCTCTTCAGCGCTAACGATGTCACAGTGAACCGTCATTGCCATAGCTAAGATCTCCTATTAAAGGTTTTTCGCCTTTTCGATTGCTTCATCGATGGTACCAACCATGTAGAACGCTTGCTCTGGTAGGCTATCGAATTCACCTTCTAGTAGGCCTTTAAAACCACGGATCGTTTCTTTCAACGATACGTATTTACCAGGCGCGCCAGTGAAGATTTCAGCAACGAAGAACGGCTGCGATAAGAACTTCTCGATCTTACGCGCACGGTTTACAGTTTGCTTATCTTCTTCAGACAGTTCGTCCATACCTAGGATGGCGATGATGTCTTTAAGCTCTTTATAACGCTGCAATACAGTCTGAACGCCACGTGCTACGTCGTAGTGCTCTTGACCGATTACTAGAGGATCTAGCTGACGAGAGGTAGAGTCTAGTGGGTCGATCGCAGGGTAAATACCTTTAGACGCGATTTCACGCGATAGAGATACAGTTGAGTCCAAGTGAGCGAATGTAGTCGCTGGGCTTGGATCCGTCATATCATCCGCAGGTACGTATACCGCCTGTACAGACGTGATAGAACCAGTCTTAGTAGAGGTAATACGCTCTTGCAGTACACCCATCTCTTCAGCAAGAGTTGGCTGGTAACCTACCGCAGAAGGCATACGACCTAGAAGTGCTGATACCTCAGTACCCGCAAGCGTGTAACGGTAGATGTTATCTACGAAAAGTAGAACGTCTTTACCTTCGTCACGGAACTTCTCAGCCATGGTTAGACCAGTTAGTGCAACACGTAGACGGTTACCTGGTGGCTCATTCATCTGACCGTAAACCATCGCAACTTTAGACTTCGCTTTGTCGTCTAAGTTTACTACGCCGGACTCAGCCATTTCGTAGTAGAAGTCATTACCTTCACGAGTACGCTCACCAACACCCGCGAATACAGATAGACCAGAGTGGGCCTTCGCGATGTTGTTGATCAATTCCATCATGTTTACGGTTTTACCAACACCAGCACCACCGAACAGACCTACTTTACCACCCTTAGCGAATGGACAAACAAGGTCGATTACTTTGATACCCGTCTCTAGTAGTTCTGTAGACATGGATTGTTCGTCGAATGTAGGTGCTTTACGGTGAATAGAAGCAACTTCTTTCTCACCAATTTCACCACACTCATCGATAGGACGTCCAAGAACGTCCATGATGCGACCTAGAGTCTCAGCACCTACTGGTACTTGAATAGGTGCATTTGTGTTTTCAGCTGTTAAACCGCGCTTTAGGCCCTCAGTAGAACCCATGGCGATGGTACGTACGATACCGTCGCCTAGCTGTTGTTGAACTTCTAGGGTGATCTCGCCACCTTCAACTTTAAGCGCGTCATATACTTTTGGTACTGAATCACGTGGGAATTCCACGTCGATTACGGCACCGATGATCTGTACGATCTTTCCGCTACTCATTAGTTAATCCTCTTATAAACCTTTCTCTGCAAGCCTATACCGCTGCTGCGCCACCCACGATCTCAGAGATCTCTTGGGTAATCGCTGCCTGACGAGCTTTGTTGTACAACGTATTAAGCTCTTTGATGATGTCACCGGCGTTATCGGTGGCGTTCTTCATCGCTAACATACGGGCTGCCATCTCACACGCTGTGTTCTCAACAACGGCTTGATACACCTGAGATTCGATGTAACGAATCAAAATGTCTGTTAGCAAACGCTCTGCATCAGGCTCGTAGATGTAATCCCATCCACCTTGAGATGATGCGCCATCTTCGTCAGCTGCAAGCGGCAGAAGCTGTCTTACGACCGGGCGTTGTGTCATGGTGTTAACGAAATCGTTACCCGCTAGGTACAAGCGGTCAATCTCTCCGTTATCGAATGCATCAAGCATCACCTTAACACTACCGATTAAATCGCTTGCATCTGGCACGTCACCTAAACCGGTTTTGGCTGCAACCACGTTGCCACCGAAGCTCTTGAAGAAAGACACACCTTTTGCACCAACAGCACAGATGTCGACTTCGACATTGTCCTTAGCAAAAGCCTGCATATCTTTAACAAGGCTACGTAGCAAGTTCGTGTTCAAGCCACCACATAGGCCGCGGTCAGAAGTCACTACGATGTAACCAACGCGTTTTACTTCTCGCTCTTGCAGATAGGCGTGGCGGTATTCGCTGGTCGCATTTGCCATGTGACCAACTACGCTGCGGATTTTTTCAGCATATGGACGACTAGCAGCCATGCGGTCTTGTGCTTTACGCATTTTAGACGCGGCTACCATCTCCATTGCAGAAGTAATCTTTTGCGTATTTTTAATACTGCCGATTTTCTGCTTTATCTCTTTTCCGACTGCCATATTGACTGCCCCTATTATCTAGCTCGGCGAACCGACTAAGCCAAAGGCTTAGTAGGTTTGAGTTGCCTTAAATTTCTCAAGCAAGTCTTTAAGACCGTTCTTCTCTTCGTCGCCGTACTTGCCAGCGCCATTGATTAGATCAACTAGGTCTTTGAACTCTGCTTTCGCGTAAGACAATAGAGCGGCTTCAAAACTAGCAATCTTATTGATCTCAACGCCTTTCAGGTAACCTTCGTTTGCTGCGAATAGCATGATTGCCATTTCAGCAACAGACATAGGCGCGTACTGCTTCTGCTTCATTAGTTCAGTAACAGTTTTACCGTGCTCTAGCTGTTCACGAGTAGCATCGTCTAGGTCAGAAGCGAACGCTGCGAAAGCGGCAAGTTCACGGTACTGAGCTAGTGCGATACGGATACCACCACCCAATTTAGAGATGATCTTGGTCTGTGCTGCACCACCTACACGGGATACAGAAATACCAGCGTTCATCGCAGGGCGGATACCTGAGTTGAATAGGCTCGTTTCTAAGAAGATCTGACCATCAGTAATCGAAATTACGTTAGTCGGTACGAACGCAGATACGTCACCACCTTGGGTTTCGATGATCGGTAGCGCAGTTAGAGAACCTGTCTGACCTTTCACTTCACCGTTAGTGAATTGTTCAACGTAGTCAGCGTTTACTCGCGCTGCACGCTCTAGTAGACGTGAGTGCAAGTAGAATACGTCACCAGGGTAAGCTTCACGACCAGGAGGACGCTTAAGTAGTAGAGAGATTTGACGGTAAGCCCAAGCTTGTTTAGTCAAATCATCATATACGATAAGCGCATCTTCACCGCGGTCACGGAAGTATTCACCCATGGCACAACCAGTGTATGCAGATAGGAACTGCATAGATGCTGGATCAGAAGCAGAAGCCGCTACGATGATGGTATTTTCCATTGCACCGTGCTCTTCTAGCTTACGTACAACGTTAGCGATAGAAGATTGCTTCTGACCAATCGCTACGTATACACACTTAATACCAGAATCTTTTTGGTTGATGATGGCGTCGATCGCCATTGCAGTTTTACCAGTCTGACGGTCACCGATGATCAACTCACGCTGACCACGACCAACAGGAACCATGGAGTCAACTGACTTATAACCAGTTTGTACAGGCTGATCTACTGACTGACGTGCGATTACGCCAGGTGCGATACGTTCTACAGGAGTAGTTACTTTCGCTTCGATCGGGCCTTTACCGTCGATTGGGTTACCTAGAGCGTCAACAACACGGCCTAGTAGTTCAGGGCCAGTTGGAACTTCAAGGATACGACCAGTACAACGAGCCTTTTGGCCTTCTTGTAGAGGTAGGTAATCACCCAATACGATGGCGCCTACGGAATCTTGCTCTAGGTTAAGAGCCATACCGAACAGACCGCCATCAAATTCAATCATCTCACCGTACATTACGTCGGCAAGACCGTGAATGCGCACGATACCGTCAGATACAGAAACAATTGTACCTTCGGTGCGCGCTTCAGAAGTCACATCAAGATTGTCGATGCGCTTCTTAATCACTTCGCTAATCTCGCTAGGATTTAGTTGCTGCATGTTTATCCCTCAAACTCAGGAGTTCATCGCTTCAGCTAACTTAGCTAACTTGCCTGTTACTGTGCCGTCTACTACCAAGTCACCCGCGCGGATGATGGCACCGCCGATCAATGTAGGATCAACAGTCGTGGTCACAGTTACTTCTTTTTCAAGTTTAGCTTTGAGAGCTTGAGTCAATTTTTGCTTGGTTTCGTCGCTTACTTCAAAAGCTGAGATGATTTCCACATCTACACTTTTTTCTAGCTCCGCCTTCAAGTGCTCGAATTGTTCTAATATTTGTGGCAACAGTGGAATACGCTTGTTTTCCGCCAAAACGCTGATTAGGTTTTTACCACCCGCGTTTAGTTTGTCGCCACAAACATCAATAAATGTTTGAGCTTGCTGCTCGCCTGTCAGAGCAGGGTGCGATAACACAACACCCATTTCCTCTGTTTCAGACACTGCGCCAGCGTAAGACAGCATGTCTGACCATGCTTGTACTTCGCCAGCGTCAACAGCGGCTTGGAAGGCTGCTTTCGCGTATGGACGAGCCAATGTTGAAAGTTCAGCCATGGTAAACCTCGCTTATAGCTCTTCTGCCAATTTGTTAAGAAGCTCATTGTGCTTCTCAACGTCAATTGAGGTTTCCAGGATTTTCGAAGCACCGGCAATTGCTAATGCAGAAACCTGAGTACGTAGGGTTTCTTTTGCACGGTTAACTTCTTGGTCAATCTCTGCTTGAGCAGCAGCCTTTAGACGCTCACCTTCTTGACGAGCCGCTTCTTTGGCTTCGTCAATGATCTGGTTAGCGCGCTTATTGGCTTGCTCAATGACCTGTGCAGCTTGCTCTTTCGCATCACGTAGCTGAGAACCGGCTTTTTCTTGAGCCAATTTCAGGTCACGTTGAGCGCGATTTGCTGCGTCCAAACCATCCGCAATCTTTTTTGCACGTTCTTGCATAGCAGTGATCAGCGGAGGCCAAACAAACTTCATGCAGAAAGCAACAAAAACAGCAAAGGCGATGATCTGGCCGATCAATGTCAAATTAATATTCACGCCTTAGTCCTCTAAAATTCGTTGTATTCAGTTGTTTAATTAGAATTAAGCAGCAACAACGAAGATTAGGTACATAGCGATACCAACACCGATCATTGGAACGGCGTCAAGTAGACCAGCCATTAGGAAAGTCTTAGTTTGAAGCTGAGGACCAAGCTCTGGTTGACGAGCTGTAGACTCAAGAAGCTTACCACCTAGTAGTGCGAAGCCGATACCAGTACCTAGAGCACCAAAACCGATCATTAGCGCAGCTGCGATGTAAATCATTTCCATAGTAGTTTCCTATTTATCGTTTAGGTTTAAGTTAAAATTAACGGTTAAGTTAAAGGTTAAAAACTTTCTTTATTAATCTGAGGTTAACCCAGATTAATGGTCTTCGTGAGCCATACTCAGGTATACGATGGTCAGCATCATAAAGATGAATGCCTGCAAGGTAATTACTAGGATATGGAATACTGCCCATGCCCACTGTAATACACCACCGAATAGACCCATGAAGATGCCTGCAGAGAACATCAACGCGATCAAGATGAAGATCATCTCACCTGCGTACATGTTACCGAACAGACGTAATGCCAACGAAATTGGTTTAGCGATCAAGCCCAACACTTCAAGAGTGAAGTTAACTGGAATAAACAGTACTTGAACCACTGGGTTTTTAGCATTGAACGGATGCAGGGTCAGTTCACCCATAAAGCCGCCAAAGCCTTTCACTTTAATGCCAAAGAAGATCATCAAAGAGAAAACAAAGATAGAAAGACCCGCTGTAATATTTGGATCCGTTGAAGGTACGATCTTCATGAACGCGTGATGTGGATCACCGCCAGCTGCGCCCCAAGACAATTCGAACAACTTAGGCACAACGTCTACAGGAATAAGGTCCATCAAGTTCATCATGAAGACCCAGCAGAAGATGGTAAGAGAAAGGGGGGCCACCAGAGCATTCTTGCCGTTGAAGCTCTCTTTCACGGTGTTATCTACGAATTCAACCAAAGACTCTACAAAGTTTTGCAGGCCTGAAGGTACGCCAGTAGTGGCTTTTTTGGCTGCACGCCAAAAGATAAACATGATCAAAGCACCTAGGCCGAAAGACCAAGCCAAGCTATCCACGTGCAATGCCATGAAGCCCATATCACTGGCTTCTTGCGCAGTTTGCGCAAGCGTCCAAGCGCTTTCAGTTAATACAGTCCCATCTGCACGCTCATAACCGGCCGGTAGTTCACCGTAGGTTAAGTTGGTGAGATGGTGCTTTATGTAATCGGTAGAAGAAGTACCTGCCATAAGTCCCACTCGTTCAAAGGTTTAAAATTTTGCAATCTTAGATGCGAAAAAGCTCACACCCTGAACCAGCACAAATGTGCCAAACAGGGCGAATAAATCCAGTTGGTGTATCGTCTTAAATGCCGCCGCAAAACCAATTGCAGTTAACACCATTTTCCATGCTCCACCCTGATAAAAGGCTCGAAGCATGTGATCAACCTGTCGTGCTCCCGAAAATAAAAACGCCTTATAGATAAAGTAGGCGTTCGGTATCGCACTTATGAGGCCACCCGCAAAAGCAGATAAGCCGGCCTCTGGGCTTCGCAGTAGGAAGAGCAGTGCCATTATCGCGCACAGTCCTAGCTGTACTAGGACAATCCTATGAACCGGAGGGCGCTGAATAGTCTGACTCAAAGCTCTCTCCGGCGGTTTACAAAACCGATACTGCGATTAAACACTAACTTAATTAGCCAAATTTAGGCGGGCAGAATTATATTGGCTATACAGCGCCGCTTCAACCGCGCTGTGCACTAATTACAATTTAATTTCTAAGTATGGCTGCTTATAAACGGTGCACGCCCTCACACTGCCCAAAAAACAAACAGCGTGAGGAGTGTAGTGACAGCACCTAAGAAGTGCAACGAATAGATGCGCCAAGTAAGGGAAAGGGCGTAAGAGAAGGTAATACCCCAGAAAGCTCCTATTTTATGTGGTCCAATATGCCATCGAGTTCGTCAAGCGTTGAATAGCTTATCACTAGCTGGCCCTTGCCTTTAGCATTGTGCTTAAGCTCAACTTTCGCCCCTAGACGGTCACTCAAGGAGCCCTCTAGTCTTTGAATATCGGGGTTTTTAGCCGGCTTTTCGGTCTTGGTAGACTTCTCTCCCCAGCCGCGAACAAGGGATTCTGTCTGGCGCACGGTCAACCCCTTTGCTACCACCTGTTTAGCCGCCACTGATTGGTCAGTACCTTGTAGGCCGAGCAACACCTTGGCATGACCCATCTCGATGTCACCATGCTCCAGCAAGGTTTTGACATCCTCATTTAGATTCATGAGTCGCAGTAGGTTCGTAACCGTAACCCTGCTTTTGCCTACGGCATCGGCCACCTGTTGTTGAGTTAACTCAAACTCCACCTGCAAGCGATGAAGGGCCACAGCCTCTTCCATAGGATTGAGGTTTTCACGTTGGATGTTCTCAATAAGCGCCATGGCAATGGCCGCTTCATCTGGAACATCTTTGATAATACACGGCACATCTTGCAGACCGGCCATTTGAGCTGCTCGCCAGCGCCTTTCACCGGCAATAATCTCATAGGACTTTTCAACAGACGCTCGAGAGATAGGCCTAACCACGATGGGCTGCATGATGCCTTGAGCCTTAATGGATGCAGCCAATTCTTCTAACGCTTCAGGGTGCATGTCCTTGCGGGGTTGGTATTGGCCTGGGCGCAGATACTCAATGGGCAGCTGCTTCAATAGCTCCTTTTGCTCAATGGAAGACGCCGAAGAGTCTTCAGATTCTTGAGCTTGTGGCTTCGATTTATTCGCGCCAGCCAGCAATACATCTAAACCGCCGCCACCTAAGCCTCGTTTTTTTGCCATGGGAAATTTCACCAATTAATAAAAAGACTAAGACACCCCCAGCAGGGCTGCCTCTAATATAATGAAGGGAGTATAACTGTTCCACAAAGATGTTCCACCAAAAACAAAACTGCGCCCAATGTCGGCGCAGTTCGGTGTATTCATCATTGCAGTGCCATATTAGGCGGGCTGAGCTGACTTAGCCTTGCGGTTTACTTCACCGGCCAGTGCCAAATAGGCAACAGCGCCTCGGGAGGTTTTGTCATAACACAGCACGGGCATGCCGTAGCTGGGTGCCTCGGCTAATCGTATGTTGCGAGGGATCACTGTGCCATAAACCTTGTCGCCAAAATGATTAATCAACTGCGCGGACACATCCGTTGTTAGACTTGTGCGAGGATCGTACATCGTACGCAAAAGGCCATCTATTTGCAGGTCAGGATTGATCGCTTGGATCTTCTCCATGGTCCCTAGTAGGGCCGTCAAACCCTCCAACGCATAGTATTCACATTGCATTGGAATAATGAGACCGTCCGCTGCGATAAAGGCGTTAACGGTGAGCATATTCAATGAAGGAGGGCAATCAATCACAATGTAATCATATTGATCTTTTACCGGGTCCAGTGCCCGCTTCAAACGACTTTCATTACTCTCTAAGTCGATCAGCTCCACTTCTGCAGCGGTTAAATCGCCATTGGCGGGTACAATATCGTAACCGGCTGGCTCCGCTTTCACCTTAACCGAGTCCACTTCAGCGCCCTCGACCAAGACATCATAGATGGACAGCTCTAGATCATGCTTGTTCACTCCAGAGCCCATGGTGGCATTGCCTTGCGGGTCCAAATCAATGACCAACACCTTACGCTTGGTGGCGACCAAAGACGCTGACAAATTCACCGCCGTCGTCGTCTTACCGACTCCGCCTTTTTGGTTGGTTATGGCTATTACTCGACCCACAAAACACCTTTTTATGAATACTCATTTGTAAGAGTCGAGCCAGCTCTCGATACCTTAGATCTCAGTGAAATCGCTAGGTTCAGCTGCAATCATTCAGCTTATGATTTCGCGAGCGGGCTCGACCCCTACAATTAATTCTTATTTATCAGACTTTTGTATCTTAACTAAATGACGCTCGGCTTCTTCGCCCGGAACGTGCAGAGCAAAACAGTCTACCACAGTGGTGCGGTTATCCAATTCTCCGATTTCATCCGTTGGATACAAGCCTTTCATGGCGTAGAAGAAACCATTCTCTTTGAGTAAATGAATACTCCCATCCACCATATCTTTCAATGTGGCAAATGCCCGACTGGTGATAGAGTCAAATGGCTCACTGCTAAAGCTTTCTATTCGTGATTGAACCGGTGTCATGTTGGTCAATCCCAGCTCGATCTTGGCTTGAGTTAAAAATCGAGTCTTCTTGCCATTACTATCCAATAAAACCAAGGTTTTTTCTGGGAAGCAGATCGCAAGAGGAATACCCGGTAATCCTGGGCCTGTACCCACATCAAGAATACGGTCGCCTGTCACATATGGAATAATGCTCAAACTATCGAGTAAATGGCGGCGAATCATTTCTTCAGGGTCGCGCACGGCGGTTAGGTTATAAGCCTTATTCCATTTCACCAACAGTGCGTGGTAAGCCAACAACAAGTCAATCTTGTCATCGCTTAATTCGATATTCAGTTTTTTAAGGCCTGATTTTAATTGGGATTTATACATGAGTAATCCGTGATCGGCAGAGTAATGCGCCGAATTAACACCATCTGCAGGAGTCGCGCCCGGCTCGACTCCTACACGTTATTTAGCAAGACGTTTATGCACTTTGCTTTTGGATCGCGTGCTTTTTCTTCAGATATATTAACAGCTGACTGATCGCAGCAGGGGTTACCCCTTGAATGCGACTGGCCGTGCCGAGGGTCTCGGGCTGGATGTCGGTGAGCTTTTGAATGATCTCATTAGAAAGACCGCCTACCAGGGTGTAATCTAAATCCGCCGGCAGCAACGTGTTTTCATAACGGCGCATTTGTTCGATCTCTTCCAACTGGCGGGCGATATAACCTTCATACTTGGCGGCAATTTCCACCTGCTCTGCGACCTGCGCGTCTTCGACGGGTTCGCCTTTTAGATGGGAAATATCCGCATACGTTAGCTCAGGGCGCTTAAGTAGATCCATCAAGCTATATTCACGGGTCAATGGGCTATTCGCCTTTTTATCCACCTCGTCACCTTCGGGGGTTTTCGGCAGAATCCAAGTGCCCCTCAAGCGTTGAGCCTCCTGCTCAATAGCTTCACGCTTCTCACTGAAGGCAGCCCAACGTTCATCACCCACTAGACCTAGCTCACGGCCTTTTTCCGTGAGTCGCAAATCCGCATTGTCTTCGCGAAGTATCAAGCGGTATTCGGCACGACTGGTGAACATCCGATAGGGCTCTTTTGTCCCCATGGTAATCAAGTCATCAACCAGAACGCCAAGGTAGGCCTCGTCGCGTCTTGGGTACCAAGCATCTTTTTCCATGCTTCGTAGAGCCGCATTGGTACCCGCCAACAAACCTTGTGCACCTGCCTCTTCATAACCGGTGGTGCCATTGATTTGCCCCGCAAAGAACAAGCCATGCATGAACTTGGTTTCTAAAGAATGCTTAAGGTCCTGAGGGTTAAAGAAGTCATACTCAATAGCATAACCTGGGCGTGTGATATGGGCGTTTTCAAACCCCTTCATGCTGTGGATAAGCTCTACCTGCACGTCAAAAGGTAAGCTTGTGCTGATGCCATTGGGGTACAATTCGTGGGTCGATAAACCCTCAGGCTCCACAAAAATTTGGTGCGAGTTCTTATCAGCGAAACGCATGACCTTGTCTTCGATGGAAGGGCAGTAACGTGGCCCAACCCCTTCAATCACGCCCGTATACATAGGGCTACGGTCCAAGCCAGCCCGAATAATGTCATGGGTTTTTTCATTGGTGTGGGTGATAAAGCAATCGATCTGCTGCGGATGATCAGCCTGAGAACCCATAAACGACATCACAGGCGTCACGTCATCGCCAGGTTGGCGCTGCATAACCGAAAAATCCACCGAGCGAGCATCAATACGAGCCGGTGTACCGGTTTTTAGACGACCGACATTAAACGGCAATTCTCGTAAGCGCTTAGCGAGGTTATTTGACGGGGGATCACCTGCACGGCCCCCTTGATAGTTTTCAAGACCAATATGGATAACGCCACCCAAGAAGGTACCCGTGGTCAGTACCACAGAATCCGCGTAAATCTTAATTCCAGCCTGAGTCACTACACCTTTAACGGTATCGCCTTCTACAATCAGATCGTCACAGGCTTGTTGGAAAAATTCGAGATTAGGTTGGTTTTCCACAATGTCACGAATCGCGGCTTTGTACAACGCTCGGTCCGCCTGCGCACGAGTGGCACGCACCGCAGGGCCTTTACGGCTATTCAGGGTGCGAAATTGAATCCCACCTTTATCCGTAGCACGGGCCATGGCACCGTCAAACGCGTCAATTTCTTTCACTAGGTGGGATTTACCAATGCCACCGATGGCGGGGTTACAGGACATTACCCCTACCGTCTCAATTGAGTGGGTCAGTAGCAAGGTTTTGCATCCCATGCGCGCCGCCGCAAGACAGGCTTCTGTCCCGGCATGGCCACCGCCTACCACGATCACATCATAGCGCTTAGGAAAATCCACTCTTTCTACCTCATTACATGTGGTAAACATAAGCGAGACATTGCTCACTTATTGTTCAAAATTCGATCAGGGGCGGCATTATATAGATGCGCGCCCCGAGACGGAAGTTAATTGATAAAATTCGCCTTTGCTTAGCTGGGCCAAATGGCCAATAGTAGGTACATCCCAAAACAACAACAAAAGGTATCTATATGAAGACGTTAACGGCCATAGCGCTCAGTGTATTCTTGATAGGCTGCTCAGGAATTCGTACCACAGACCAAAGCTTTAGCGCCCATGCTGAGAATTTTAACTTTTTATACCTGCAATTTCCGGGGGGCGACACCCAAGAGCGCGCTATGGCCTTGATACCCCAAAAGGCAAAAATAGACACCTTTTATAGCACGCCCCATGACAATACATCACTG
>Ga0255776_10001434_pt1 | contig 27048 bp, 28 predicted proteins | sample 071ome_19_FD_179974 | JGI IMG/M metagenome (GOLD analysis project Ga0255776, IMG submission 179974) | Coastal salt marsh microbial communities from the Groves Creek Marsh, Skidaway Island, Georgia - 071413AT metaG (version 2) | ecosystem: Environmental > Aquatic > Marine > Intertidal zone >... | reverse complement strand
GAAAGCCTATCCACGATTAGCGTGCGAGTTTCCGTCTCAGTGATCTCGAAACTAGTTAGACTTTGCGTTCCAGTTTACGAGTTAAATTGAAGCGACCTAATGACGCCCGGGTGGCGAAACTGGTAGACGCAAGGGACTTAAAATCCCTCGGCCTTGCGGCCGTGCCGGTTCGAGTCCGGCCCCGGGCACCAGACCTTAGCGTAATTGCCTTGCAAGCGACTTTCAGGACTTGTCGATCAGCGTTCAGCCCATGGATCGCATGGGCGGTACTTTGGGTGGTGGGTTCGCAGACCACATTTGCGCAAAGCCAACCGATTTTTGAACCCTTCCTATCTGATCGCGAATGGGCAATCTCGACGGTTGATGATCCTACGGGTCTTGCGCCGACGCCCCTCGTGCAAAAGTTTCAGCTTCGTTCCGGTGATTGCAGTGCCAAGCCACCCTACGATGATTGCAAGGCAAACACGGAACGCGCATCTCTCGCTGAGCCTATCTCGCCTCAATCGCGATCCGGTGCCAACCAGTGGCTGCGCTGGCAGATGTACGTTCCCGAAGATTTTGAGAGCACGTATCCTGCCAAAAACCGACTGGGTGAATTTAACGATCATAGGGGTCAGGAGACTCCCTGGGTTCTCGAGATAGGAAGCACCGGGGTTCTTTGGCTGGGGCGTCGTCTTGACGACGACGAAGAATATTTCTCGCTGGTTGACGCCGAGTTGCTAAAAGGGGAGTGGATTGAAGTCGTGCTGCAGGTGCGCTGGAGTCGCAAAGCCGGCGAGTTTAAGCTCTGGGTGAATGGCGATTCGAGGGTGGAGTTCAGGGGCCCGACCTGTACCCGATGCGATATGTTTTTCAGTTACGGACTTTCGCGGGTAGAAATTGATAAGTTCAGAAAGCGTTATCCTGCAAAGCCGTTGCCCACCCAGACGATCTTCTTTACGCCTGTAGAGACAGCCTCTACAGATCCAGGCTGGATTCCTATAGCCTTGCCCGTGATGGAGGTAGCCCCCACGGAGGAAAAAGCACTTCCGGAGGTTCCGGAGGAGAATGCGCAATTCAGCGCAGGACCGGAGGCGGCTCCAGAAGTCGAGGCAACTGAAACCCCGTCGCCCGAGTCCAGCGCTCTGGGGAAGGGTGCCGACAGCCCCTCGGGGGAGTCTGGCGATAGCTCGAATGGCGGTGCCGCGATCATTATCCTTGAAGGGGAAGAAGTCGAATCATCCGAGGAGCCTCAGCCTGAAGCAAGCACTTCGCAGAAGGCTGAAGACTCAAATGCCAACCCTGAAGCGACCGTAGAATCAGTGCCTGAGACGTCCGTAAGCGGGCCGTCTGAAACCTTACAACCGATTGTCGATCCCAATATGAAAGACAAGTAAAGTACACGGGCGATGATTGAAAAAACCTTCATTTCGGCAAGCGAGCTTTTACGCGACTCCTTTCTTCTGGCGAAGGAGATTATTGAGAGTGATTTTCGGCCTGACTTTATTGTGGGGATTTGGCGGGGTGGCACTCCGGTAGGGATTGCGGTCCAGGAAATGCTCGAGTACGCGGGTATAGCGACAGACCATGTGGCTATCCGCACTTCGTACTATCGTGGCATTGAAACCACGGACGATACGGTTCAGGTGCATGGACTGGGTTACCTGATTCGGAAATTAAATTCGGAAGATCGCCTTCTTATCGTGGATGATGTGCTTGATTCAGGTAAGAGCATCGAAGCGGTCATTGCCGAGTTGAATTCGCGTTGTCGCAAGAACTTGCCGTCGGATATTCGGGTAGCCACGTGCTGGTACAAGCCCAGTAAAAGCAAGACAGGGCGGGTGCCTGATTTCTACATTCATCAGACAGATCAATGGCTGGTGTTCCCCCATGAGCTACAAGGGCTATCTAAAGAGGAAATCCTTGAGGGGAAGCCGGAGATAGCAGATATCATCCGCCAGCTTCCTTAGGTCGAGCGCCTTAGTTTCGCCGGCGCGTCTCAAAAGGCAGCGACACCGTCACCTCGACGCCTCGAGACCCCCTCCGGTTTTCCGCGCGCACCTGACCGCGATGCGATTCGGCAACGAGTCGGACAATATAAAGCCCGAGGCCGAGGTGCGTCTTGCGCGCATCTTTTGCGCTCGACACCATGGGGTCGAACAGGCGATCGACAATATCATCCGGCAAGGTGGGACCATCGTTTAGAACGGATAAATCGATGACTTCCTCGTCCCGACGCAGGTTAACGATGATCAGTCCGTTTTCTGATCCAAACTGGATGGCGTTGTCGATTAGCTTATCCAGCATCTGGGCGATACGATCAGGCACTCCCAGGATCAACATCGGTGCATCCGGGAAATTCGGGACGATCCGATATTTTGGATGGGAAGCCTGATAGCCTTCGACGCAGTTTCGGACCAGTTGCGCGAGGTCAAATACTTCAGACTGCGCTTGTTCTCGGGTGAGAGCCTCTTTAAGGCTCGCCGCTTCCGTCAAGCTGGTAATGATTGATCGGAGTCTTCCGACGCCGTTTCGGGCGCGCTGGAGGTGCTTATCCTCGGCAAGTTCAGCGTGGTTGTACTGAAGGTTTTCGAGGGAGGAATTCACTACATTGAGAGGGTTGTGGAGCTCGTGGGCGAGGGTATCCGGCAGTTTTTCCAGATACTGGGTGTATTGGCCGAGGTTTTGCAGCAGCGCCGATATACTGCGCGTCAAGCTCCCGAGCTCATCGCTCGATCGCGACCCCGCCCGAATCCGGTCTTTCAGCAGCCGACCTTCAGACGTCGCGGCCTGTTCGGTCTCTCGCTGGAGTTTTCCTACGCGATACGTGAGGCGGGTAGCAAACACCAAAATGGCGACCGCAAGGAAGATAAATACGCCCAAGAAGAGGACCGTAAAGCGTTGCAGCGTACGGTACTGAAGTGACAGAAGTTTGTTCGCGCTTTGCTTTACCAGCACGGCGCCTTCGATGTTTCCCGCAGCCCAGATGGGTGAGGCGGTAACAATGAGCTTGGCCTCTCCGTAGCGTCGTCGCTCCGTAATAGAATCTCCCTCCGCCAGTACCCGACCCATCAGCCGGCGATCCTCACGGGATGAATCTATCGGCATGTCCTGCAGGCCGCGCTCGGGGCTTCGCAGAATCCACTCAAAAAATCGCAAGAAACTCTCTTCGACTCGACTTGCCCAGGACTGCTGCTGGGGTACGCGCCCGAAGGCCTCTCGTACGGGCGGAAACACGGACCCTACCTGAGCCCTCAGTCTAAAAAAGGCATCCCAAACTGTGATATTCGCTTCTGAGACATAAAGTGGTTGGATTAATTTAGCCAGTTCGGGCGTTGTGAGGCGAACGCTTCCAAATTCAAATCGAAAGGGATCGGGCTCTGTGCTGATGATCTGGCGGATTGCACGCGTTTTGGTTTCATCAATGTCGACTATTTCAAACTTAATCCGCGCGCCTGGGCCCAAGAATTCTCTTGGGATTCGAAGCTTCACCGCATAGCCGGTAGGTACCGGATCGAGCGTTCCGGCGATGTCGCGCAGAGCCTCACCATCTACCACCTCACGCCAATTAGGCTTCATGAGGTAGATACTGAGACGCCCGGGTTCCTGAGAGGTCAACAGATAGCGAGAAAGCTCTCCGGAATCCCGCTGCACCGTTAAGCGTATCTGGTCGTTGGTATCAAGTGACAGCAATTCGGGGTCACGCAGAATGACGCGATCGTCATCCACCTCAAAGTACGCGAAGAGCATGCTTTCATGAACCCCTAACGCGTGCCGAACGGCAAGCAGGTCAGGGCGGTAATCCGGGCCGCACTCATAACGCCCAACTCCGGTGAAACTCACGAGTTCTCCGATCGCCTGCGCCCAGACGCCCGTTGGGGCATCAATGGCCAAAGGCTCATCCAGTGTCTTTACAAGCTCTGCAAGGGAGCCGCCCACAAGCTCAGGTACGCCAATGTCAGGATCAAAGAGATCGCTGCGATTTCCGAGAATGCTCGAGATGCCCTGAGTCGTCAGTTCGAGAGCCTGCTCCTGACCCTCCAGGAGGAACTTCTCCATCTCGCGCACCGATTCATATCCCATCCAGGGGATGACCAACAGGAAGAAGACGAGCAGTAAAAGCTTGGTGCGGATCTTCAGGCCACGACGGACCGGTCGGGATTTGCGCGGGGGCAGCGCTTCGTTTTTTGGCTGAGCTGCGGCCCGGACTGCAGGAGCGTTCACGCGCTACCTTGTTCCCACTTGTAGCCTGTCCCGTGAACGGTTTGGATTCGGTCAAAACCGTTGTCGATCTCGCGAAACTTATTCCGAATGCGACGAATATATCCATTGATGGTGTTTCGCTCGACCAGACCCTGTCGAGTGACATCACTCAGCGCATCATAGGTGCGAACATGACCCGGATTTCGCGTTAACGACTCGATGATCCAGAACTCCGTCAACGTGAGACTGACCGCTTGACCCTTCCATTTAACAAGCATGCTGTCCTCATTGAGTTCAAGGGCGCCCACAGAGAGCGTCGTGGAGCCCGTAGGCGCACTTTGCAGTTGATCAGAGATCTTGAGGAGGGCGTGTACTCGGGCGACGAGAAACTCAAGGCTGACGGGCTTGGTAATGTAATCCCAAGCGGTCATTCTTTGAGAGGAGATGCGATCGGCATCGCTGTCTCGAGCGGTCAGAAAAATAATGGGTAGGGTGGGGCTCATGTTGCGGAGCTGCATACACAGGTCAAAGCCACCGTCCATGTCCTCGCCCAACATGATGTCCAACAAGGCGAGGTCGGGGAGCTCACGCGCGAAGCCTGCCTCAGCAGAGGGGCGATCTTCATAGGCGCGAACCTCATAGCCGTGCGCTGTCAGGACATCGCTGTAGTTATCCCGCTGATCAGAATCGTCTTCAACGATCGCAATGACTGTGGGCACGCTCGGGCTCCTCGCGTTAAATGTTTGGCCGGATCACTGGAAAAATAGGGTTTTACAGCCTATTGGGACCACAATTGCCATTGTTTTACCACAGGTTTGCCGGCGATTGACCCCTGCGAAAGACTAATATTTCCCTGTCGCCCGCAAGTATTTGGGCGCCACCTTCAGGAGAAAGAGCCGTGAAAGCCCAAGTTTTCGTCCCGCTATATGATGACCTGATGTACGAGCACCCGGAGTTAATCCAGGGTCCTATCCGCGCGTTTGATCCGGAAAGCGTCGTCGTCTTTACTGCCGAGGACTACGACGAGGCCATTAGTTCGGGCACGAGTCCAAAAGGCGCGTCTTTAGCTGAGTGTGGCTACAAGTGCGGCTGATCCACTAAGAAGTGAATCCCAAAGAGAGTGAAGAGTGCTTCGAAGTTGTTAAGTGTAAAGATGAGTTAAAAATGAGGAAGAAGGGCAGTGCCCAAAAAAAACCGCGGCCAAGGCCGCGGTTTTTTTTGGCAATCGCTTAGATTCTTAGTTTCTGAGTCCGCCAGCGTCTGCACCCCCGGGTCGAACCGGGCGGGCGGCGGTGGGACGTAGGCGAGGCGTCGCCGCACGATCGGAAGAAACCGCCTTTTCTGAGTCCATGTCGACCGAGCCCTTAAAGCTGCAGCCGTCCTCAAGAACCACTCGAGGCGCGCGGATATCGCCGTTTACCTTACCTGAGGGACTGATAATCACCTGCTCGCTGCCATGAAGCTCGCCTTTTACCTCGCCATCCACTCGGATAATCCGGGCGTTAATGTTTGCCGTAACACGGCCGTTTGCGCTTACGACGAGATTGTTGTCTTTGAAGTTCACCGTACCCTCAATCGTGCCGTCGACAACGAGGTCTTCCTCCCCGGTGACATCGCCATGAATCACGATCGATGACCCAATCGTGGCGGGTTTACGGCCGTTTGAGCGGGCGGGTTCTGCCTTCTGGGCGCTTGGAGTCGGTGCAGTCGCGGGACTGTCGTCTGCTGCGGCGCCCGCAGCCTCAATTTCCTTCTGGGTCATCGTTTTAGGATCCTTATTTAATCGGGTAGTAGAACAACTCTGAGCCGTGGTGAGGGCCAGATGAGAGGGGGAATTCTGTCCGACTGTATACCGTAGGTCAATAAAGCCCTTATTCGAGCTGCAATCTATGACTTAACATAATATACATTATACGAACCTCACGCCATCTCCCCGGAATTTTTCCATCCAGGGCCGTAACCCCATCCCCCAAAGATCAAACGTTAGCGCAGGGAAAAAGACGCTTGAAGTTCTCTGTTGTCGCTGCAGCAAAATCTTCCTCATCCATCTCTTTCAGTTCCGCAATGCACCGGGCGGTATGCACCACAAGCGAGGGTTCATTTGTTTTTCCCCGAAACGGATGAGGCGCTAAATAGGGTGCGTCCGTTTCTACGAGAATTCGGTCAATAGGTGTTCGACGGGCAACCTCCCGCAAGTCCTCGGCATTCTTGAAAGTCACAATACCGGAAAAAGAGATATAAAAGCCTTCGTCGAGGCTGGCTCTGGCAGTGGTCCAATCCTCAGCGAAGCAATGCATTACGCCACCGCACTCACGGGCTTGTTCCACACGCATCAAATCAAGCGTGTCGGCCGCTGCCTGACGGGTATGAATGATTAGGGGCTTGTCCACCGACTTACCCGCCTGCACATGAGCCGCAAAACGATCCTTTTGCCAGCCGGCGCTCGCCTCGGATCGGTAGTAATCCAGCCCCGTCTCTCCTATGGCTACGACTCGGGGGTTCGTGGCCAGGTCAGCGAGGTGTTCAGCGGATGGCTCCTCAGCCTCGGTCAGCGCCTCGTTCGGATGCACGCCAACGCTGAGCGATACCTGGGTTAGCGATTCGGTGAGCTCGCACATTCGGGCGAAATCTCCCAAATTGACGCTCACACACAGCATATGACCAATACCGGCCGCGGCCGCTCGCCCAACTACTCCATCGAGATCTTCCGCGAGTTCAGGAAAATCAATGTGGCAGTGAGAGTCAATAAGCATCCGACCAACCTCATCCAGGAATCAGAGGGTATGGGTTGCGCCCTGCTGTTGATCCTGCGTTCCGATGAGTTCGATGATCCGATCGCGCAATCGCCCCCCTTCTGGACCCTTAAATTGAACGCCGACCCCCTTTGTGCGACTGCTTTGGGCGCCTGAAGGTGTGATCCAAACCACTGTTCCGGCGAGCGCAAACTGTTCGTCTCCCAACAGCTTGAGCACCAGAAATACTTCATCGCCCATCGCATATTCGCGATTCGTCGGCACAAACAGTCCAGTATTTTTTAAAAAAGGCATGAATGCGGCACGCAGGGTTCGCGCATCGTTAATTGAAACCGACAACACTCTCGGCCGTGTGGGTTCAATCTTGCCCTCTTCGCTCATCTTGCTTGCTCGATCTTTATGCGCAAGGCCTGAGTCTACACCGTGAGCTAGTGGTTAACGACCTTCTCGAACTCGGTAAACACGCTCTCAAGACTAAGCTGAGTGTCGAGCGCGGATGAAAGACGTTCTCGAGCGTCACCTAATAGATAGTAGCTGCGGATCAACGCCTCGCGAGACCACCCCGTCTCCGTCGTCCTTGCGCGGCATCCAAGCGCGGTCTCCGCTCGAAATTTCTCTTCAACAATGCTCTGCAGTACTGCGAGCACGATGTTCGGCGTAAGTTGGTCGCAAAATTTAAGCATCGCATTGAGATTCACCTTCCCTAAGTCGGTTTTAACCTGATCCACTAACGAAGCCAGCGCCTTGTCTTGGCCGGCCTGGATAATTCTTTCGATGCTTAGGGGGCCCATTCCGGTTCGGACGAGCGCTGACGCGAGCTTGGTATCGATTGCGTGCCGATCATTCAACCACTCCAGCGTTTCCTGAAGACTTGGAACGGGACAGGCAACCCGAGCGCATCGACTACGAACAGTTACAGGAAGTCGATGCGTAAAGGCAGACGTCAGGATGAGGTAGGTCCTGGGAGTCGGTTCTTCCAATAATTTAAGCAACGCGTTTGCGGCGTTTCTGTTTAATTTATCCGCGTTTCGAATGAACGCAACCTTCGCACCTGAAAGCTTCGCGGTCGACGCCAGCGCCTCGTTAAGAGCGCGAATCGCATCGACGCCGATCTGTTCACTGGGTTTCTTGGTTGACGCCCCCTTTCTTTCGAGCCAATAACGTTCCGCATGGGTCAACTGGACCGAGTCCAATACCGGTTCATCAGCCTCGGAGGTGAGCAGGTGAAAATCCGGATGAATAGTCTCCGAGAGAAGATGACAACTCGAACACTGCCCGCAAGCCTGCTCTTCAGAAGGTGATGCGCAAAGCAGTAGCCCGGCCAGATCGATAGCAAGTTGCGCCTTCCCTACTCCTTCCGGTCCGGCGAGAAGTAGTCCGTGAGGAAGGTTTCGCCAGTCGTTCGTCAAGCGTGAACGGGTGAGGCTAAGCCACGGTAAGGTCTTTGGTCTCATTGACCACTCTTGGGCATAAAAGGCCGCACCAACTCGAGAATTCTGTCGCCGATAGACTCTACCGATGCGAGCGCATCAATTAGATGGATGCGCTCTGGCTCAGCCCTCTGGCGTCTCAGGTATGCGTCTCTAACTCGACGCTTAAAGTCTATCGCCTCTGACTCAAAGCGGTCCCGATCCATCTCCCGACTGCTGATTCGATGTCCGCCTTCGTCAATCCCAATGTCAAGCAGAACGGTAAGGGCAGGCTTCAAGCCGCCCGTGGCGACGGCCTCAACTTGAGCAATGGTCTCGTCCGGGATCCCCCTTCCACCGCCCTGGTAGGCGTAGGACGCATCCGAATATCGATCACAGAGGACCCACTGGCCGGACTCAAGAGCCGGGCAAATGACCTCGCGAGTGTGTTCGGCACGGGCCGCAAAAATTAATAACAGCTCCGTGATCGCCGTTCTTGGCTCATCGCTTAATAAAACAAGATCCCGGATCCGCTCCGCAATCTGGGTACCGCCGGGCTCTCGGGTAAGCAGACAAGATATGCCAGCCCCTTCAAGTGCGCCGTGTAACCGGTTGATCTGAGTCGTCTTTCCGGCCCCGTCTCCCCCTTCAAAAGTGATGAATATTCCTTTCATCTTTGTCTTTATTCTTCGGAGGTCATTTGATGTATTTCCTCACCGCGCGATTGTGCTCTTGCAACGTTTTTGAAAAATAATGAGTCCCGTCCCCTTTCGCAACGAAATACAGGTAGGCGGTCTGATGGGGTTGCACAGCGGCCAACAAAGCGTCCTGACCGGGCGCCGAAATTGGGCCGGGAGGGAGTCCGTCTCGCGTGTAGGTATTGTACGGGGTGTCTTTTCGAAGATGCCTGCGCTTCAGTTTGCCTTTGAAATCAGGTCCTAGTCCGTATATGACGGTAGGATCGACCTGCAGCCGCATCCCCAGTTTGAGGCGGTTATGCAGAACGCTGCTGATGATAGGCATCTCCTCTGCCCGCATCGCCTCTTTTTGGATGATCGAGGCAAGAATAATAGCCTCATGAGAGGAACTGATCGCAATATCTGGAGCTCGGCGCGCCCATACGTCTGCCGACACTTTTTTCATTCTCGAGCTTGCTCGAGCGAGTAGCTCAATATCTGAGTCGCCGGCGCCGTAGTGATAGGTGTCTGGATAAAACGATGCTTCGAGCGATCCAAACGGATGCCCGATGGCCGCTCTAATCGCGTCAGCCGAAGTGCTTGGCAGAACGCTGTCGAGCCGCTGCGCTTTCTTAAGCACACCTAACATCTGACGAAACGTTAGACCCTCGATGAGGGTGACTTTTCTCTCGAAAATTTCGCCTCGACTTATTTTTCCCAGGACTTGGGCAGGCGTCATGCCGGTTTCGACCAGATACTCGCCGGCCTGCAAGGATTGCGATATGCCGCTTAAGACACCCCACGCCATTATGGGCCAGCGTTCTGAAATCATGCCTTGGCCCACAAAACGGCGAGCGACCTGCGCTAAGCCCTCACCGACAGGGACCATCAAAAATTGATCTGGGGATTTGATAGGACTGCGAACCGCCTGGTAAAGAAACAAAAGTGAGATGCCGCTGCAGCTGATCAACACAGCCGCGAGGCAGGTTATAAAGGCTCGTAAAGACCAGCGTAGATCTAAAGGGCCTTTCATCGCGAAGCTCTAGGGTAATCCCCGAGGTGTAATGAACTCTAGGCGCGTCTAAATACTAGTGTTCCGTTGGTGCCGCCGAAACCAAAAGAGTTCGAAACCGCTGCATGCACTTCGCGTTCGCGGGCAGTGTGCGGCACGTAATCAAGATCGCACTCGGGATCCTGTGTATCGAGATTTATCGTAGGCGGTACGATCTCATGAAACAACGTTTTCACCGTCGCAACAGCTTCCACGCCGCCTGCTGCTCCGAGCAAGTGGCCGATCATAGACTTGGTGGAACTCACCATCAGAGAATTAGCATGCGGCCCAAAGACCGCCTTCAAAGCCATCGTTTCCGCCAAATCTCCTAACGGGGTCGATGTCCCGTGCGCGTTTACGTATCCGATGTCGTCAGGATTCATCTGCGCGTTTCGTAATGCGTTTGCCATGCAGCGTGCGGCACCCTCCCCACCCGGTGCCGGTTGTGTCATATGATGCGCGTCTCCGCTGACCCCGTAACCGGCCAACTCAGCATAGATACGAGCTCCGCGCCTCTTGGCATGTTCCTCAGACTCTAGGACAAGAATCCCCGCGCCTTCGCCCATCACAAATCCGTCCCGCTCCACGTCCCACGGCCGACTCGCACGCGCGGGTTGATCATTTCGTCGGCTAAGCGCCTTGGCCGCGGCAAATCCTGCCATAGAAGTCGGCGTGATAGCCGCCTCCGTCCCGCCTGCGATCATGACGTCGGCGTCGCCGAGAGCGACCATTCGAGCTGCTTCTCCAATGGCATGTGTTCCGGTCGTACAGGCCGTCACGACCGCCAGGTTTGGCCCCCGCAGGCCCAACATGATTGAAAGGTTTCCCGACACCATATTGATAATGCTGCTCGGGATATAAAACGGCGAGACTTTCCGAGCACCCTTCTCCATCATCTGACGAGTGGTTTCCTCGATTGTGCCCAACCCGCCGATGCCGGCGCCGATTAAGACGCCTATTTGGTTAGGATCAGCAGAATTAAGATCGATGCCACTATCCTCGAATGCTTCTAATCCAGCGCACAGACCCAGCTGAATGAATCGGTCCATGCGGCGGGCCTCTTTCGCGGCTAGACGGCTTTCAGGATCAAACCCCTTGGCCTCTGCCGCGATCTGAGTCGCAATCTCAGACGCATCAAAGTGAGTTACCGAGCCTACGCCATTTTTTCCAGAAACCAGGCCTTCCCAGGTAGACGTGACATCAAGCCCCACGGGTGAAATGCACCCCAGGCCGGTTACGACGACATTTCGAGAGTTCAGCATAGAAGGCTCAGAAAAAACAAAGCCGCCTGAGGCGTTCGCTTCAGACGGCTCTTAAGGGTCTAGGAATTAATCTTAAGAATTAGGCGCTGGCATTTGCCTGGATGAAATCTACCGCCTGCTTGACCGTGGTGATCTTTTCGGCCTCGTCATCAGGTATTTCCGCATCGAACTCCTCTTCAAGTGCCATCACCAGTTCTACCGTGTCCAGGGAGTCTGCGCCCAAATCATCCACAAAGGATGCATCGGGGGTAACCTGATCTTCGCTTACACCGAGCTGCTCAACTACGATTTTTTTGACGCGCTCTTCGATACTGCTCATGGGTGCTGTTGCCTCCTGGTGTGTGTAATTAGGTCGCGGTTGATGGCCGGATAAGGTACTGAAAATGGCCCCCGCTCAATGAGCCGGGATTAAACCCCAAACGAGCCTTCAAGTCCAACAAAAAACCGACGGTAAGCTTTATTTATGAGAGGTTTACGGGTCTAAATTAAACCCGTTAAACCATTTAAAAACATGTATTTAAAGCGTTATCTTTTCTCATTAATTCATGTACATCCCGCCGTTCACATGGATGACCTGCCCCGTGACGTAGGCCGCGCCGTTGGAGATTAAGTATTCGACGGCGTGAAAAATGTCATTGGGCGTGCCGAGACGCCCTTGCGGTATCGCCTCAATCAGTCGAGCGCGGTGCTTTTCGGGAATTTCGCTTGTCATATCTGTTTCGATGAAGCCGGGAGCTACGGCGTTAACTGTTATCCCCCGCGAGGCGACTTCTTGGGCCAAGGACTTCGTGAAGCCAATCATGCCCGCCTTGCTTGCGGCATAGTTCGTCTGCCCCGGATTACCCGTTGCAGCAACCACGGAACTGATATTGATAATGCGACCCCAGCGATTCTTCGTCATGGTCTTAAGACAGGCTTTTGTTAACGCGAAAATTGAGCTGAGATTAGTCCCTATGGTCTTCTCCCATTGCTCAGGCTTCATTCGAAGCAGCAGCGTATCCTCGGTAATTCCAGCATTATTAATGAGGACTCCGATACCGCCGAACTGCTCAGTGACCTCAGCAACCAGCGCCTCAGCCTGCTCGAGGTCATTAACGTCCAGTACCGCGCCTTTCCCTGTTGCTCCGCCACTTTGGAGAGCTTCCGAGATACCGTCTGCGCCCTTTTCACTGGTTGCGGTACCGATTACCGTGTGACCGGCATGGGCGAGCCCAAGAGCAATTGCCCGGCCGATTCCTCGGCTTGCGCCTGTCACAAGGCAGACGCTCGCCAATTGTTCTGTTGTGTTCTCGGTCATTTCCGTTCCGTCCGTTAAAACTGGATAAGCATGCTTCCCCAGGCAAAACCACCGCCGAATGCTTCAAAGATAACCCGCTGCCCGGAGCGAATACGCCCGTCGCGGACTGCCTCGTCGAAGGCAAGCGGCACCGAGGCGGCGGAAGTGTTCCCGTGCCTCTCAATTGTGACCACAACCTTCTCCATGCTCATCCCAACTCGTTTGGCGATGGCTTGAATGATCCGGATATTCGCCTGATGAGGGACCAGCCAATCGATATCCGACTCCGTCATGCCATTGGCGCGCAGTGCTTCGACTACCGCGTCGCCCAATGCCGCCACGGCCCAGCGGAACACCTCTTTCCCCTGCATGGTCGTGAACGCTTCGCGTTGAAGGATACGATCATAAGCAGTGGAGACTCCCGTGGGTACACAGAGAAGGTCCTTGTATGCCCCGTCCGCGTGCAGATGACTGGATAGGATACCCGGTGAATCCGCGGCTTCTATGACCATGGCGCCTGCTCCATCTCCAAAGAGCACGCATGTGGTTCGGTCCTCCCAATTCAGAATCCGCGAGAAGGTCTCAGCGCCGACAACGAGCGCACATTTGCTCGCATCGGTTTGGATATATCGGTAAACCACATCGAGCGCGTAAACAAATCCGGCACACACCGCCTGAACGTCAAAGGCGGGACCTCCACGAATACCGAGCCGCTCCTGCAACAGGCAGGCGGTGCTTGGGAAGACCTGATCGGGCGTTGTTGTTGCCACGACCACAAGATCAATATCGGCTGCTTTTCGGCCTGCAGCCTCGAGAGCGCGGCGAGCCGCCTGGGTCGCTAGATCGCAGGTGAACTCGTTCTCGTCGGCGATATGGCGCTGGCGAATCCCACTGCGTGAGACGATCCATTCATCCGTGGTGTCAATGCGCTTGGCGAGATCGGCATTGGTAACAATATTTTCGGGAAGATAACTGCCCGTTCCTGCAATTCTTGCATGACGCATCATTCGCCAAGTTCCGGTAAAGCTACGTGTGTCTGAAGGGCTCGACCGATATGGGAGACCATGTCTTTCATTGCAGCCAAACGAGCCACCCCAATAGCATTTTTAAATGCTAGGGCGTCGGCACCGCCATGACTCTTGACCAGCGCGCCGTTGAGACCAAGCAACATCGCTCCATTATATTGCCGGTGATCCATCCGGGTTCTAAAGGACCGCAGGACCGGCCATGCAATCATTCCTGCGATCTTGCGGAAAGGATTCCTGAAGAATTCTTCCTTAATCACCTTGGACATCATTTGGGCCAGGCCCTCGCTGGTCTTTAGCGCAATATTTCCCTCAAATCCATCACATACAATTAGATCAACGCTCCCGTTGAAGATATCGTCCCCTTCCACATAGCCCACGTAGTTGATACCGGAAGACTTAATCAGGTCTGCCGCGGCCCTGACCGTTTCGTTGCCTTTATTCTCTTCACTGCCAACGTTTAGCAACCCGACGCTCGGCGCTGAGAGCCCTTCTAACGCACGCAGCATGCTCTCCCCCATGAGTGCAAACTGTGTGAGTACAACCGCCGAGCTTCCCACATTGGCCCCCAAATCGAGCACGTGAACATGGCCCTTTGCTCGAGGAAGCGGCGCGATGATTGCGGGTCGATCAATGCCCGGCAGCATCTTTAATACGAATCGACCGGTAGCCATCAAAGCGCCCGTGTTGCCCGCGCTCACGCAGGCATCGGCCTCTCCGGACCCCAATAAATTAATGGCGACTCGCATCGAGGAGTCTTTTTTGAATCGAAGCGCAGCCGCCGGTGACTCGTCCATGGCGACCACTTCGGTGGACCCTAAGATTCGGTAGCGCTGCGGATCAACAGTTTTCGGTAAATGCGACGTAATTGTCGCCTGGTCACCAACGAGAATACATTGGATATCATCGTACTGATCCAGAGCCTGCAGGACGCCAGGGATTGTCGCTTCGGGCCCGTGATCGCCCCCCATCACATCGATGGCAAGGCGCGCGACGCCATTTGAATGAATCATCGCGCCGAGGTAAGAGCCTGACTCGGGCGAGCCGACCCGCTTAGTCGGAGCTCACCGACTCCCGAATCAGTTTTCGACCGCGGTAATAGCCGTCTGCGGTCACGTGATGCCGCCGATGCAGTTCCCCGGATACAGGATCAGTAGATAGGGTTGATTTGCTCAAGCCATCGTGGGAGCGGCGCATTCCGCGTCGTGAGGGAGTCTTTCGGCTTTTTTGAACGGCCATGTGCGGATTCTCGTTGAGTAGAATAGAAGGCCGGGGAGCTGGCCCTTATCACGGAGATGAGAACCTTGGGTAAGCCGCCCGACGGGCGCAAATTTTAGTTAAAGCACGCAAACATGTCAAAAAATCAGTGAATAAAAGCCTATTTCTTGCGTCCAGCTCTCCCTACCGGCGGGAACTTCTAGAGCGCCTCAAGCTGCCTTTCGAGGCGATTTCGCCGGATGTCGATGAAAGTCCTCTAGCTGGCGAGGCCCCGAGTGCTTTAGCTCTGCGATTGTCTCTCGGTAAGGCAAGAGCGATTGCCTCCCAGCTGAAATCCGGACTCGTAATTGGTTCGGATCAGGTAGGCGCGGTAGACGGACGTATTTATGGAAAACCTAAGGATCGCGCCGATGCTATCGAACAGCTGACGTCGGTCTCCGGCAAGACGATGACTCTCTTCACGGGTCTCGCGATGATTAACGCAGCCAATGGTGCAGAGCAATCTGATGTGGTTTGCTACAGGGTTCGTTACCGCGCGCTTACGCCTAATCAGATTGAGCGCTATGTTGATACCGAGGAGCCGTACGGGTGTTGCGGTAGCCTCAAGTCGGAAGGTCTTGGGATCGCCCTACTTGCGGAGCTGAGCGGCGATGATCCGACGGCTCTGATTGGCCTGCCCCTGATTCGTCTAACGGACATGCTGGCGCAGGAGGGATATCTTCCGCCGGCTTAAGGCCAGACCCTGCGCACGCCAGGGGCGCGGTTCAGAAACCGCATTTGGCTGCATGTGGCTGTATCTGATTTGAGGCTGGATTCAGGTCTCGAGGTAAATGACGCCGTCGATTTCAGTGACATCGATGCGGCGCAATGACTGACCCTTGCATGGACCCGCTACACAAATGCCCGTCTCGGGCTCGTACAGGGCGCCGTGAGTCGCACAAATAAGATAGCGCCCTTCTCGGTCGAAAAAATCCCCGGGTGACCAATCAAGCTCAAGATCCCGATGGGCGCATCGATTCACAAAACCGTACACGCTCTCGGAATAACGGATTACGAATGCAGGAAGATCGACGCCGTTTTCAAGAATACTGAATCGAAAGCCGGGACCTCCAGAGCTTAAGTCCTCTGAGCGGCAAATCGTTCGCATTAAATTTTTTTGCTTAGGCATGGCTGTCTTCGTGCCGTAGCCGGCTGAGAATCCCTTCGAGGTCATCGGGTAGTGGGGCCTCGACCTTGAGTATCTCGCCGGATCGGGGGTGTGCTAGAGAAAGACTCGAGGCGTGCAGAAATTGTCGTTTTAGCCCTAGGGCTCTTAACGCTCGATTCGTGCCCCGGTCCCCGTACACCCGATCACCGGCCACGGGGTAGCCTATCGTTTGGGCGTGAGCTCGCACCTGATGAAGCCGACCGGTCTTGAGCTCGACCTGCATGAGGGTGAAATCGGAATATCTCTCGATAGGGGCAAATACGCTAAAGGCCTGTCGACCGCTGGGGCTCGCGACAGAGCGTTTGCTCGCGCCCGGCGCGCGCACCGTCTCTAGCGACTGCTTAATGTCTCGGGCCCCGCCCCGCCATCGCCCGACAACGAGTGCAAGGTATGTTTTGGTTATGTGGCCTAGCGATTTTGAGCTCCTGAAGCCCTCAGCCAGGCTTCGAAGCGTGACGCTATTCTTGGCTAAAGCGATTACCCCCGAAGTCTCCTTATCCAGTCGATGGGCCAGCTCAAGGTAGCCCGAGCGTTTTAATCGTAGAAGCTCAATCAGACCTACCCGTTGTCCGGTGCCACTGTGAGCGGCAAGTCCCGGTGGTTTTGCAACGAGGAGGAGGTCATTGTCTTCGTATAGGATGTCCGGATGAGCAAGTTTCTCCCCAAGATCTGACGGCAGCTCTCGCTCATGGCCTCGTCGAAGCGGCGGGACTCGAACGATATCCCCCGCCGAAATCCGAGTGGTGGGCCTGGTCCTTCCCCCGTTCAGACGAACCTGCCCGTCACGAATAATCTTATAGACATACCCTTTCGGTACGCCTTTCAAGCGCCGAAAGAGGTAGTTATCGAGCCTCTGGCCATCCTCGTCATGATTGACCGGATACTTTGCGGCCGGTTCTTTGACAGAATCTTTCATTTCAGCGCGGAAGTTGATTATTTAATTGAAAAAAATCCATCAAATCGTTACTATTCGCTGTCCCCGCCGGTGGTGGTGGGGATGCCAAGATAGCTGACGGGATGCGATCCTCTGTGCCCTACGCAACGAACGCGTGTAAGAGGCTAAGACGGCGCCCGAGAGCAACCTGGATTGTGCGCTTCAGGCAAATTTTAGCAAGCGCTCATCCCCGCCCAATGTTGGGCTCATGGTTGCAAACAGGACCCCTTCAGCACGGCGACTGCGCCTCGAGCCACGATTTTAAGATCATCTCTGAAGCAAGGGGTTGATCGAAGGCTCGGCGCAGAGACAAACAGAATTTCACTCGCATGATGGCATGCGAGTCACCTGTCCGATACTAACCTACCGGCAGGAACCCACTGCTCTTGATCGACAGATCTCGATCGGTAGAAAGAAGGGAGTACCCCACGTGGGGATGCAGGCAGTCCTGCACGCATTAAGCGGTAGTAGAGTAGTCCGATACCGCTTTGACCGCCCTTCGCGCGAAAGCCTCGCGTAACTGTTTGTTGTTCGTCCGTGCTGACATGGCCCTGCCCAGCTTCTGAGGCTCATGACAGAACATCTGGAATCCAACGGATTCCTCTTACACGGAAAACAAATGAAACGAATGTTATTTAACGCGACACATCCTGAAGAACTCAGGGTGGCGATCGTGGACGGCCAGAAACTGCTTGATCTCGACATTGAGTCGGCCAGTAGCGCCCAACGCAAAGGAAATATCTATCAAGCTCGAGTAACGCGGGTGGAGCCCAGTCTGGAGGCTGCTTTCGTAGACTACGGCGCAGATCGTCAGGGGTTTTTGCCGCTAAAGGAAATTTCCCGCTCGCATTTCCGGAATTTCTCCTCTGCAACACCGATGGCGCAGGTAAAGATCAAAGATGTGATTGAGGAAGGACAGGAATTATTGGTTCAGGTCGAAAAGGACGAGCGAGGCACCAAAGGCGCTGCTCTGACGACTTTTATCAGTCTGGCTGGGCGATATCTCGTGCTTATGCCAAACAATCCCAAGGGTGGCGGTATTTCGCGACGGATAGACGGTGACGAGCGGACCGATCTTCGAGAGGCTATGTCTGGCCTCAACTGCCCGCCCGAACACTCGCTCATCGCCCGCACCGCGGGCATTGGAAAGTCGCCCGAGGAGCTCCAGTGGGATCTCGATTTCCTGCTGCAGCTCTGGACGGTGATCGATCAGGCCTCCAAAAGCCAGGAGCCTCCTTTTTTGGTCTACCAGGAGAGCAACCTGATTGTCCGAACCTTGAGGGATTACCTACGCTCCGACATACAGGAGATCGTAATCGACGAGGCCACCGTTTTCGAGCGCGCTTCCCGCTTCATGAGTCAGTTGATGCCTCATAACGCGACAAAATTAAAGCGCTATGAAGATAACGTGCCGCTGTTCTCGCGATTCCAGATTGAACATCAGATCGAGAGCGCGTACTCGCGCTCCGTCAAGCTGCCGTCCGGCGGCGCCCTGGTGATTGATCACACGGAGGCACTTATCTCAGTGGATGTTAACTCCGCAAGAGCAACCAAAGGCGCGGACATCGAAGAGACCGCCTTACAGACGAATCTAGAAGCGGTTGATGAGTTAGCACGGCAAATGCGCATTCGGGATCTCGGGGGTCTGTTAGTCATCGATCTTATCGATATGACTTCCCCGAAGAACAAGAAAACCGTAGAAAACCGCCTGGCCGATGCGGTTCGTCCGGACCGCGCGAGGATTCAGATTGGCCACATCTCGCGATTCGGCCTGCTCGAGATGTCTCGCCAACGGATGCGAAGCTCAATCAGCGATTCGAACTACGGTATCTGCGCACTTTGTGATGGAACTGGTCAGGTGCGGCATGTCATGTCCTCTGCCCTGAGCTTCCTGCGCATCTTGGAAGAGGAAGCACTCAAAGAAAATACCGAGGCCGTATTTGCCGAGTTGCCGGTGCAAATTGCAACGTTCCTGTTGAACGAGAAACGGTTTGAAGTCAATCAGATCGAGAACAAGTTGGGGACCCGCATTGTGCTTATTCCGTCGCCCGAGCTGCACGGTTCACAATTTAATGTTCAACGCCTCCGAAGTGAAGATCTGGACTCGGCGGAAAATACGCTTGCAAGTCATAAGATCAAGATCGTGTCTGATGAGGATCGCCGCGGTGAGTACACGATGAACCGACGGAGTAGAAAAGCGGCGGTAAGTCTGGACCAGATCGTGACGGCGGCCCCACCGGCTCCAGTCGCCGCAGCCCCTGCTTCTGAGGGAGGTTTCTTCAGCCGGTTGCTAAAGAAGCTGTCCGGTGATGATGCAGAAGAAAAAGCCGATGCCGACTCCGGTAAGCGGACAGCGCGCGGTGGCCAAGGCCGCAATCGTGGCGGGCGCAGTCGAAATCGCAAGGATCCTTCCCGTTCAGGTAATCGCGGTAATCAGTCCGGCGCTCGTGGGAGACAGGCTAGCGGTACTGAAAATGAACAGGATAAGGTCTCAAGCGCATCGGGCAACAACGCTTCTCGATCCAAGCAGAGAAGATCGCGAGGCGGGCGTGGTCGATCCTCGGGTCAGAATAATCGAGGATCCGGACCGCGTACCAACGCTCAAGCATCCGAAGGAGCGAAGACGCCAAACGCTCAGTCTGATGCTGGATCCGCAGAGTCAAAGACGGGGACCGCGGGTTAGCGCTGGGGGGAGTATTCCGTTCTGCAGGAGCGGGTGGCTGCGTGTCAGGCCATCCGCTCCAACAGGGCGATGGTTTCTACGTGAGCGGTATGCGGGAACATATCAGCCATCGCCATACGTGATATCCGATAACCCCCCTGGTTCACAAGATACTCTGCGTCTCTTGCCAGGGTTGCCGGATTACAGGACACGTACGCGATCATCTTTGGTCTGATCATACTGGCGACTGATTTCAGCGCCTCCATGGCGCCAGATCTCGGTGGATCAACAATTACTTTTGAGAACAGTCCGGGACTCCAGGTCGACACCGAATCATCAAAAAGGTCCCGGCACTCGAACTGTGCGTTTGCCAGCCCATTGCGGGTTGCATTCTCTGCGGCTTGAGTCACCAGATTGGACTCCCCTTCTACCCCAACGACCCGTTCAGCGCGTCGCGCAGCCGCTAGAGCGAAGTTGCCAAGCCCGCAAAATAGGTCAAGAACCTGGTCATCTGCATCAAGCTCGAGCCAGTTCATAACTCTGGAAACGAGCGCGGCATTGATGTCGGCGTTAATCTGAATAAAGCTGGTCGGCGTAAACTGCATGCGGATATCAAATTCAGGCAGTCGATAGTTCAGCGAGTCGTACGCGCTTCCCGCCAGCGGCAAAATCGTCTCAGGTCCTTTTGATTGCGTAAGCACCTGAACCCCATGCGCGTCAGAGAAATGCTGCAGCTTCTCAAGATCGTCGGAGCTCAGCGGTTCCAGGTGCCGAAATACGAGCGCTGTGGCATTTTCTCCAACCGCTATCTCGATTTGGGGCAAGCGGTCACGAATGCTGAGCCCCTCTATAAGCGGTGCAAGATGCGGCAGCAGACCATCGACCTGAGGGGCGATGACCGGACACTCTGTAAGCGGCGTGACATAGCTCTTGTTTTTCTCTCGGAATCCGACCAACACCCCGCCTTTTTGAGGGACATAGCGAACCCCGAGACGAGCCCGGCGCCGATAATGCCAGGGCTCGGCGCTGATCCTCTCGAGGTCTGGTAATTCCGTAATCCGCGACTTGAAGAAGGCGTCCTTGATGACCTGCGCTTTGAAGTCGAGTTGTGCCTTGTAGTTCAGGTGCTGAAGAGCACAACCTCCGCAGATTCCAAAGACCTTGCACCTTGGTTCTTCCCGTTGCTCTGACGGCTGAGCGATAACCTCAAGAACCCCGATGCCGTAGTTGCGTCGACCTTTAAGCCCTCTGGCAATAACGTGTTCGCCCGGTAAAGCGCCATCGATAAACCAGACTTTGCCGTCGACGCGAGCAATGCCTCTTCCATCGTGACTCAACGCCTCGATGTCCGCCTCAAACGGCGGCCGATCCTTACTCGCCACCTATCTTTCGTTTCCAATGCTTGAGGAACTGCTGCAAATGCTCGGCACCACTTTCTTCAAGCAGCTCGGCAAGTCGTTCCTCTTCGCGGATCAGAAGTGCATCATCCAAAGCTCCACGCAGGTACTCGTAGTGGAGATAGATCAGATATGTGTTGAGGACGTCAGTCTCGCAATACGCGCGAACGGTGGGGAGCTGGCCGGCGTTGACATACTCCCAGACGTCGCTCCCGCTGATACCCATCTTACCGGGTAAGCCCAACATGATAGCGATGTCTTCGAGCGAGGCGAAGGCCCGGGCTTGATAGCCGGACAACACATCCATCAGGTCAATATGGCGAGCATGATAGCGATTCAGATAGTTGTTGAATTTGAAGTCGCGATCATGATCTCCAGTCTCCCAGTAGGACCGGCTCGCCACACGATTGGCCAGAGCTCGGTAATGAATAACGGGCAGATCAAAACCGCTTCCATTCCAGCTCACCAGTGTCGGGCGAAATTTTTCGATCCCGTCAAAAAAACGTCTCAGCAACTCTGCCTCCGACGACTGCTCGTCTCCCAGAGACCATACGCGGATCGAGTCCGCGCTGCGAAGAACAGCCGATATCGCGACAATGCGATGCTGTGGATGGCTGAGAAAATCGGTGGTGCCTGTTTTTTGGACGCGCAACGTGCGCATAGCTTTTACGACATCATCGTCGGCGAGACTCTCTAAGCCATACAGACGCCGCCCTAGCGCCACATCTGGGATAGTCTCAATATCAAATACGAGGACGCTTTGGGGGAGCATGACGTTTTCCTGGGCTGCTTTCGAAGGCTCAGACCGCCTGAAGTCACTCACCCAGAATTGCGCTTCTTACCGCAGCGACATTCGGCTCAACCCTTAGCGGTGTCGGGCTTTGCGCAATGGCCGTATCGGGATCCTTAAGTCCATGTCCGGTAAGCGTGCAAACTACCGTGCTGTTTTCGCGGATCCGATTCTCGGCAAGAGCCGTCATTAATCCTGCGACAGAAACGGCGGAAGCAGGTTCGCAGAAAATCCCTTCTTTTTGGGCGAGATACTTTTGGGCGGCAAGGATATCTGCGTCTTCCCTCGCAATGAACCAGCCTCCGGACTCCGTCGAGGCTCTATTTGCCAGCTCCCATGACTGCGGATTACCGATCCGAATAGCGGTCGCGATTGTTTCCGGCTTACTCACCGGGGCGCCCATGAGAAACGGGGCTGCGCCAGCGGCCTGACACCCCACCATCACCGGTCGATTGGTGCTGATACCCTGTTGATGGTATTCCGAATACCCCATCCAGTACGCGCTGATGTTACCGGCGTTACCCACGGGCAGAAAATGATAGTCCGGTGCTCCGCCCAAGACATCGACAATCTCGAACGCCGCGGTTTTCTGCCCGTGTAATCGATAGGGATTAACCGAGTTAACTAGGGCGACAGGCGCCTCATCGGGCATCCGCTTTACGATCGCCATCCCGTCGTCGAAGTCGCCAGCGATCTGAATCACGGTTGCGCCGTGCATCATAGCTTGGGCAAGCTTTCCCAAGGCTATTTTCCCATCCGGAATAACGACGAAGGCTTGCATTCCTGCCCGGGCTGCATACGCCGCCGCCGCGGCCGACGTATTACCGGTGGATGCGCAGATGACGGCCTTGCTCCCTTCATGCCGTGCCATGGTTATCGCCACGGTCATGCCGCGGTCTTTAAAAGAGCCCGTGGGATTCTCTCCTTCCACTTTGGCATAAACGCTGATCCCCTTGTGAGAATCACTCAGAGTGAGGAGTGGCACGAGTGATGTGCCACCCTCGCTCAACGTCACCGCCTGGGCATCCTCGGGAATCGGCAAAAACGGGCGATACCGCTCGATCAACCCGGTTGGATACGACGCCATTTATTCAACCCTCACCTTCTAGTCGAATACGTACCACCGGAGCTGCGCTAACCGGAAGCGCCTCAATCGTCTGAACGGCGTCTAAAACATCCTCCTCGCGAGCCTGATGCGTCAGGATGACTACAGGTACCGGTTGCGATTTGCTACCAGAATCCTTCTGATGAATCGCCCGAATGCTTACGCCGCGGTCTCCTAAAATCTTCGTGACCTCTCCCAAAACACCAGGCTGATCCGCGACCGTCAGCCGGAGGTAATTTGCCCCCATCAGATCAGACCGAGATGCCATTTGGGATTCCGCCAGCTCACTGGGTTGAAAAGCCAGGTGAGGAACACGGTTCGTAGGGTCCGCGGTGAGCGTGCGCACAACATCTACGAGGTCAGCAACCACTGCTGAGGCAGTAGGCCCGGCTCCCGCACCGGCGCCGTAGTACAGGGTCTGTCCGACCGCATCCCCCTCAACTAACACAGCATTCATGACGCCGGAGACGTTAGCCAGCAGCTGATCCTCAGCGACAAGACAAGGATGAACCCGAAGGTCGAGACCCTCGTCATAACGCCGAGCGAGGCCCAGATGCTTCACTCGATATCCGAGCTCTTCCGCATACCGGATATCGGCCTGTGTGATTTGCTCAATTCCCTCTATCTGAACAGCCGAGAAATCGAGATGTACCCCGTAAGCAATGGAGGCCAGGATGGTCAACTTATGAGCTGCATCAATACCAGCAACATCAAAATGCGGGTCTGCTTCAGCGTAGCCCAGCGCCTGCGCATCCTTCAGCGCCGCGTCGTAGCTCAGTTGCTGTTCACGAATCTGTGTGAGGATGTAGTTGCAGGTACCGTTAAGGATGCCTTCAAGATTAGTAATGCGATTGCCGGCCAAACCCTCGCGGAGCACCTTAATGATGGGTATTCCCCCGGCTACCGAAGCCTCGAAGGCGACCACCAAGCCGGCTTGAGAGGCCCGCGAGAAAATTTCATTTCCTTTTGTTGCGATCAGCGCTTTATTCGCCGTGACCACATGTTTGCCGTTTTCCAATGCGCCCATGACCAGGGAATACGCTTCTTCACAACCTCCCATTAACTCGATCACAACGTCGAGCGAGGGGTCCGAAATCAACTCGACGGGGTTCTGGCTGAGCTCGATCCCGCTGAGGTCACAAGCCCGATCTCGACTTAAATCCCGCACTGCAGCGCGAGTGACCTGAATGGCTCTACCGGCGCGACGGGCAATCTCGGCTCCGTTTCGAGCGAGAACGTCGACGGTTCCGGATCCCACGGTACCAAGGCCAATTACCCCAACCTGCACGGGTCTCATGAATTAATTCGCTCTCAAAAGTGGTGTTACTGGGAACTTAGTGCCCGAGGTCAATTCTATCGCAATCGCTGCGTATCTTTCCCTCTCAGCCGTCCGTTAATCGACGCGAGAGTAGTCCAACGGTAGTATTCATCCTCACGACATCATGGATCTAACAATCGAAAAAAGCTCCGGCCATCCGTTGATCGATGGCTTTCGTTCGGGCGTGGTGAGCATCCAGGGCAGTCTCGTCCGGGAGAGCTTTCTTTTGCTGCCGGGCGCTGTCCCTACCCCCTGGGCGATCTCCAGCCCGGAGGAGCTCACGGCCGCTGCCGTACGGGAATTGTTTCGCAAAGAATGGGATGTCTTACTAATAGGGACGGGATCAAGGATGTTCTTGCCAGACTCGACCCTTCTTCAAACAATCGCCGAGGGCGGGCGAAGTATCGACTTTATGACGTCTCGCGTCGCGTGTTCGACGTATAACGTGCTGGCGATGGATGATCGTGCCGTAGCGGCTGCAGTAATCCTCCCGATCTAGAAAAAGACCGAGCTCTACTTCGGCGGTAGGTATAACAACGGATCTACCGGTTTTCCATCGCGGCGAATCTCGAAATGCAATCGCACAGAGTCCGTTCCGGTTTGACCCATTTCTGCAATGATTTGGCCTTTGCCGACGGCATCACCCTCTTTGACGGTGACTGCACGGTTATGCGCATAAGCGCTAAGAAAGGTTTCATCGTGTTTGATGATGAGGAGGAGACCGTAACCGCGTAGACCAGTTCCGGCATAGACCACCTTACCAGCTGCCGCCGCCCGAATGGGCTCTCCATCGGAACCTGAGATATCGATCCCGTTACTGTTTGCGGCCTCATCAAATCGAGCCATAAGAACTCCTGACGCTGGCCAAATCCATCCGTGGCCCGTTTGCACCGGCGCGCTTGCGACCGGGTCAGGTTCCGGTGCCTGTGTCGGTGTCGGCGTCGGCGTCGGGGGCGTGGATGATGCCGACGGAACCAACTCTTGGGCTTGCACCGTTGCCGGCGCCGTTTCTGAGGTCTGGGTGACAGTCGGCTTCGGCGCGGATGGCCCGCCGAGCGCAATACGCTGTCCGACACTCAGCACATAAGGCGCTTCAAGATCGTTCCAACGTGCCACATCCCTGTAATCGAGACCTGCCTCCCAGGCGATTGTGTAAAGCGTGTCTCCCTCGCGAACCACGCGGGCTGCGTAAACGGAACGGGTCGCCGTCAAATCGCTCACCGGTACTACGGGAGCTCCACCGCACCCGGACAGCAATAGCAACACCGCAAGACCAGTAGACAGCTTCATATCGGCAGCCTCATTTCGTTAAGTAATAAATGCCAAGGCCAGCGACGACTGCTCCAATAACAAGCCAGCCGATTAGGTCAACAGAGCGACGCAATCCGGTTTCAAACCGATCACCCCCGAAGTAGATAAGGCCCGATACGAGGAAAAACCGAGCCCCTCGACCAATCAACGACGCTATCACAAAGGGGAAAAACGCCATCGACGTCAAACCCGCCGTGACGGTAAAAATCTTATATGGGATAGGCGTGAAACCGGCGACAAAGACGATCCATACGCCGTAGGTCTTGAATCTGGCCTGAGCGGCCGCAAAGGCGTCAGCTGCGTCATAGAGGTCAATCAGGGGCTGAGCAATCAAATCAAACAAAAACATTCCGATGACGTACCCAAAGATTCCACCGAGGACGGACCACACCGTGGTAACTAGGGCCAACCACCAGGCACGATCTCTGCGCGCGAGCACCATCGGAGCCAACATAACATCCGGCGGAATCGGAAAAAATGACGATTCTGCAAACGAGAGCGCTCCTAAGTAGCGCGCAGCCTTGGGGTGTCGGGCCCAACCGAGCACCGCATCATATAGCTTTGAGAAAATTTTCAATGTGCAACTCCGATCACCATCGGCACAAAAGTAACTTCGGTGAGGTCCATTCGCTTAAATTCGGCACCCTGACGCGTCCACGTTGAGAGCGTTTGCTGCTTCTCAGGACCCTCAGGGGCAACCAGGACGCCGCCCTCTGCAAGTTGCGAAAGAAGATCCATGGGTAGGGTCAGTACCGCAGCGGTCATAATTATCCCATCAAAGGGTCGCTGCGCTCTCCAGCCTTGATGGCCATCCCCAGTACGGAACTTCACATTCGGGATGTTGAGCTTGGCCAGGACGTCCGCTGCTCGAGCACTCAGCTGCGGGATCCGCTCGATTGTGAATACCCGGCTCGCTAATTTGGAAAGAATTGCGGTCTGGTAACCGGATCCCGTTCCAATCTCAAGAACCGTTGCCAATCGGGACTTCTTCCCCAGTAGACGTTCCGTCATTAAAGCGACGAGGTATGGCTGGGAGATAGTCTGTCGAAAGCCAATAGGAAGAGCAGTATTTTCATAGGCCCGCCCCTTAAGCGCTTCTTCAACAAAGTGATGACGAGGAACCTCACGAATTGCGCGCAAAACCTCCTCGTTGTTAATCCCCTGCTCTCGAAGACGATTCACCATTCGTTCGCGGGGGCGCTGAGACACAAAGCCCCCGAATTTCAGCTCTGCATCAGGCATTAACAGCTTAGATCAGACAGCCAGTCTCGGAGGACATTCAACTGCTCATGTCGGGTCAGGTCGACTTGCAGCGGCGTAACCGCAACATAGCCCTGCCCAATCGCGTAAAAGTCCGTGCCGGGTCCGCCATCCTGCTCCTCACCAGCCGGCCCGACCCAAAAGATCTCCCGCCCCGATGGATCCCGTGCTCGAACGACGGGCTCCGATTTATGTCGATTACCGAGTCGCG
>Ga0255776_10001432_pt1 | contig 27066 bp, 20 predicted proteins | sample 071ome_19_FD_179974 | JGI IMG/M metagenome (GOLD analysis project Ga0255776, IMG submission 179974) | Coastal salt marsh microbial communities from the Groves Creek Marsh, Skidaway Island, Georgia - 071413AT metaG (version 2) | ecosystem: Environmental > Aquatic > Marine > Intertidal zone >... | reverse complement strand
AGCAATCAAAAATCCCAGTACGATCAATCCGTTTACCAGTGCTGCGGTAAGCAATGGCGCACTCTGCCTGGGCGGGACCTTCCAGGTGCGGCTGATCAGGCCGGTCAACATAATTATCAGGAAGGGCCCGCCAACGCCTCTAAACAAGTAAGTCAGCATCACGGCTAGCAGTCCGGCGATCATGAAGAGAGGGAGATGATCGGCTGAAAAATTCGCTGCATACTCGCCAAAGATGGCGCGACTCATTTCGGCGGTCCGAATATCGCTGGGGAATAAGGTGTCATTGATGAGAGGCAGGTAAACCACCAGCTGTTCCGCTATTAATTGCGGAACGTCAAGCCCAAGTAAAAATAGCAAAGCGACTAGAGTCCCCAGGATACCTGTTGAACTTATGGTGAAAAGGGCGATCTGTTTTACTCTTTCCCGGAATTGCTGACCGTGATCGATCAGCAGTGATAGCGGGATTGAAAACAGGAATAACAGTGCTTCAACCCTAAAGGCTGCGCCCAACAGGAAGGAGGCTGAGAAAAGTATGCCGTTAAGCAGCCTTTTACTCTCCATGTAAAGGATGAACTGCCACAGCCCGAATAGCGCCAATGCCCAGAACGCGCTGTCCCTGATAATAATCAACCGGTACTCATTCAATTGCGGATAGACAAGCACCGTGACGACAGCAAAAAATAGAGTAGAGCGAGAGTCCTCGAGCTCCGTCACCAGGCTGACGAATGAATAGACCAGCAGGCTAAAAAACATGGCATTAACAAGTACCGCCGCAGTCAGGGGTTCGATGTTAAGTAGATTGTGAGTGATTGCTATGAGAATGGAGTAGGCTGCCCAGGGATAGTGGCTGAAAGCGGCAACCAAACCCTCCTGGTCAAATATTTCAACTGTCCGGATGTAGGTTACGGCGTCCTCATTCGGCACCCACCCCAGAACTGCCATGAATCCTGTTAAAAATAGACTGATGCCTGCTGCCACCAGTCGAATATCGATAGAAAACCATTGGTAGTTGTTTCGCATACTCAACTTTTAGGTTTTTCTTGCGTATAGGGATTAGCGCCCGTACCCGGCGCCGGGGTTTTAAATCTTTTGTGCAACCACAGGTATTGTTCGGGGTGACGACGAATTGTCTGCTCAATAATGAGGTTGATTCTAGCCGCATCGGCCTCGTCGTCGCCACTCGGATAATTTTCGATTGGGTTGCTGAATTCGAGGTGGTAACCGGAATTATCATTCAGACGATAGTGGGAAAAGAAAACCACCTCTGAATTGTTAGCTCTGGCGAATCGCGTAGTCGCCGTGATGGTTGCCGCTTCGACTCCAAAAAAAGGAACAAATACTGAGTGATGGGCACCGTAATCCTGGTCTGGCGCATACCAGACGATGTGTCCTTTTTTTAGACTGCGAAAAATTTCCCTGACATTCTCTCGCTCGATGACAGCTGGATACAGTCTTTTTCTGCTGTTACTCATCACCGCTTCAAATAGCGGATTTTTGTGCTTTCGATAGGTTATATCCATCGATTCAAAAAGCGTAAGCAGGGCACCAGCAAGCTCGAGAGTGGTGAAATGGGCGCAGAGCAATAGCACCCCTCGTCCGCGAGCCTTGGCTTGTTGCAGGTTCTCCAGGCCGCTGACGGTAACCCGGTTTCGCAAGCTCTCCGGATTTTTGCTCCAGGATAGGGCCGCCTCCATTATACCGATCCCGTTAGACTGAAAAGTTTTTTCGAGCAGCATTTTCCGTTCTGCTGGATCCAGCTCCGGGAAACAGAGCTCCAAATTGATCCTGCAGACTTCCCGCCGCTCTTTGGCGAGCAAGTAGCTGAGGTATCCGATACCCTGACCAAGTCGGATCTGCAAGACAAAGGGAAGTTGAGCCAGTAGCCAAAGAATCCAGAGACCAATCCAGGTTGGCCAATATCGCGGAGTGAAAAATTGCGACAGCGGGGTTTTTTCCGAAATTGATGGATACACTTGGAATTCGCTTTGTCTGTGACAGGCTCTTGGTCAGGGGTGGCCTGTGCATTGTAGCAAACCGTAAAATTCTGCCCAGCTGTTCTGACAAGAGGGAAAAAGGAAAAAAAAGGCATGTAATTCCCACTTATATGGCTAAATATTAAATATAAAGAACTTATATTCCCACTTTTGTCATTTTTCTTAGGATTTTGAGCTACATCGCCAACATCAACAATTGCAAGGCCGTGTGCTATGATTCGCCGCCATGCGCATTAATCGGTCAGTAAAAGTGCCGCAACGATCATGAAATTAGAACTTCCGCCATTCCAGCAGGCCAGGGTCCTGGTCGTTGGAGATGTCATGTTGGACCGTTACTGGCACGGCAGGGCTACGAGAGTCTCGCCGGAAGCTCCGGTGCCGGTAGTGAAAGTTGGTAATGAGGAAAGTAGGCCGGGGGGCGCGGGAAACGTGGCCTTGAATATTGCAGCGCTGGGAAGCGCAGCGTCGCTGGTAGGTATCATTGGAGCCGATGAAAATGGAGAGGAATTGCAATCGCGCCTTGCTGCGGCCGGAGTGTATTGTGATTTCCTGGTTTCTGCGGATAAACCAACTATCACCAAGTTGCGGGTGATTAGTCAGCACCAGCAGCTAATCAGGCTAGACTTTGAAGAAAATCACCACGGCGTGGACCTGGAAGGGATGACGACCCGGGTAGAGGCACTACTGGGAGATACCCAGGCCCTGGTGCTATCTGATTACGGTAAGGGGATGTTAGCAGACACGGAATCCATTATCAGGCTTGGTCGCAATCACAACATACCAATAATAGTCGATCCTAAAGGTGACGATTTTCTAAAATACCGGGGCGCAACCATTATCACCCCTAATCTGGCAGAGTTTGAAGCTGTAGTGGGACCCTGTGCAAGTGAAGACAAGCTGGTGGAGAAAGGACAGCAGTTACTCAGGGAACTGGGCGTGGAGGCCTTGCTGATTACACGGGGCGAGCACGGTATGACTCTCCTAAGACCGGATGCCGCAGAGCTGCATCTGCCTGCGCGCGCGCAGGAGGTTTTCGATGTAACTGGTGCTGGCGACACGGTCGTGTCGGTGCTCGCAGCCTCTCTGGCGGCGGGAGAGTCGCTACCCGAGGCCACGGCGTTAGCTAACCTGGCCGCGGGTCTGGTTGTTGGAAAGCTTGGAACCGCTGCTATCAGCGGCCCGGAACTGCGGCGAGCCACATTGCGGGAGCAGGGAACTGGTCGCGGAGTCATGACCTCTGGTCAGTTGCTAGTCGCTATCCAGGATGCCAGGGTTCATGGTGAGACAATTGTTTTTACTAATGGTTGCTTTGACATCATTCACGCAGGCCATGTTGGCTATCTGAACGAGGCGAAAAAGCTCGGCGATCGCCTCGTGGTGGCGGTCAATGATGACGACTCAGTCAGAAAACTCAAAGGCGCGGGCCGACCGATCAACCCGATAGATCGTCGTATGGCAGTTCTGGCGGGTCTGGAGGCGGTGGACTGGGTGGTGGCTTTTTCTGAAGATACTCCAGAGCCTTTACTCGAGCGTTACCAACCTGAAGTACTCGTGAAGGGAGGCGACTATAGCATCGACGAAGTAGTCGGTGGCAATTATGTAGAAAGTTATGGCGGCAAGGTCAAGGTACTTGAATTTTTAGACAATTGTTCCACATCAGCTATTGTGGAAAAAATACAAGACACCGGCCCCTAAAAGTATTCAGCTAATCGCTCAATAGCCCTGGTTGCGCACTCGGCGTTATGTTTCAGGTGATCGTTATTGATCGTTCCTACAATGACACTACTAATTCCCTGTTTAGAGAAAATGAACCGCAGGCTTTGTTCAACAGGATCTATAGACGAATCGGGCAAAGAATCAAGATGGCCGCTGAGTAGACCCTTTTTAACAAGCACGCCCCTGTCTCTTTTTGCTGCCTCCTCAATGACTTTTTCGTCCTCCCGAACCAACGGGTTGAAGCTGATCATTACGACGTCGGCGCACTGAACCGCGCGCAGTCCGCCCTCGACTGTTTTCGTTGAAATACCAAAACTCCTTATCAGGCCACTCTGTTTTATTTTTTGTAATTCATCGATGCAGTCACTGTGGTCGATAATAGCCAAGTCATTACCGTCCGAATGAACAAGAACAATATCAAGCCAGTCCCGATTGAGCCGACGAAGGCTCCTCTCCACGCTCGACCTGATATTCCCGGCTGAGAAATCAAAAATAGACTGACCATTCTGAAATTCCTCGCCCACCTTGCTACAGACAACCCAGCTTTCTGTGTCCTTGAGCAATCTGCCGAGACGCTCCTCACTAACACCATAGGCGGGCGCGGTGTCGAGCAAGTTAATCCCGAGCTCTGAAGCATTATCCAGCAATGATCTGACCGCATTGTCGTCAGGCAAGTCGAAGTCGTGCGGATACTTTACGCCCTGGTTGCGACCGAATTTCACAGTGCCGAGTCCAAGGCAGGACACTTCCAAGCCCGTCTGTCCCAGGCGCCTTTTCTCAAGTATGCTCATCGCACGCCTCCCACGGTGGTAGGGCGACCTTCACCTGATCCAGCCGGGAAATCAATGATTCAACATGAGGAGCAACCGCCGGTTCTATTCCCTGACTGGCAAGAGCATCGCTCACTTCATCGGCCAAAGCGGGACTCAGGGTAAACTTGGTCGGCCACGCAACCAGGACATTGTCTGCAGTCTCAAGAAAAACAGAGTCAGGACGATGCTGACCCTGTTGCCGCCCCTCTGCCCGGTCGATCCGCAGGCAGGTCCATTCTGCGTTTTCAATATCGACCCAGGGAAACAGTCGCCGAAGTAAATGATCTGCTTCCTCGATCTGCTCACGATCAGTTCTGTGTACTCCGCTTTCTGCTAATTCCCCCCCCAGATACCAGGCTACCTGACCGTCATTGCTGGAGTGGCTGGTAAGAGTCAACTGTGGGGTTAGAGAAAAGTTATCTCCGATACAATGTACAAACAGGCGCGGTAAAGATTCTTTTCGCATAATCACCATGTTCAAGGGTCTGCGTTGCATCACGGGGCTCGCGAGTCCGATGTCTTTCAGGAGCTTGGCGTTTCCTTCGCCAGCTGCAAAAATGAACCGTTGGGCTGTCACTGTAATCGGGGAATCCCCGGCTCTAACCAGCAGCTGTCTATTTTGTCCCTGCTGCACGAATTCCGCTTGCGTAGAATCAAGCCTGAAAATGCGCTCTTCGTTACCCTTCGCCAGAGTTTTCAGCAGAGAAACTGTATCCACAACGAAATCTGGCAGTCGGTACAGTGACCCCTGACCCCTGGCCAGAGCGAGCTCCTCGGGATAGTCGGGATCGGTTACCAAGTCGATTCGCCCCGACAGCATATTGCTTCCAAGAAAGGTTTTCAGTTTCGATCGGTAACTTCCCTCAGACCACATGTAGTAGTTTTCCGATAGCAGCTGGCAGCCTCGCAGGTCGACCGGGTCATTGCCGGCCAGACAGGCTCGCCAGCGGTCCGGCATACCCGTGATCGCCCTCGCTGTGCCGGAAAGCGTGCCTGACAGCGCATACTTGAGCCCACCGTGAATGATGCCCTGAGATGCCACTGACTGGCCGTCGCCGAGCGCGGTCGATTCGAATAACAATACTGAATAGCCTTTTGCCTTCAGATGATTCAACAACCACAATCCGGCGATACCACCACCGAGAATAACGATGTCGGCACAACAGTTTGCCATGGGGTCGGTGGTCTGGGTCATCAGGCAGGCGGGTCTATTAGCGATTGCCGCAGAATACTTGCCTAAGTATACCGACCTGGGCGAGTATTCCCAACATGCAACTAACGCACCCTGGCTTGCGTAACTGAATGTCCCGTCTTCTCTACAGTCTCCTGCTCTACCTGCTGGTTCCCCTTGTTCTTATGAGGCTTCTTTACCGGTCATTACGGACCCCGGCTTATCGCGACCGATGGAAGGAAAGGTTTGGATTCTGCCGGTTACCAAATGACTGGCACGATGCTCGACTGACAATCTGGTTTCACGCCGTATCAGTAGGCGAGACCCTGGCCGCAGCACCGCTGGTGGACGCCATTCATAAAAACTATCCGGAAGCACAGATTGTTGTTACGACCATGACCCCTACCGGTTCAGAAAGAGTACTCGCACTTTTGGGAGATGGGGTTCTTCATACCTATCTGCCCTACGATTTGCCTGGCGCCATGAAACGCTTTATCGCGAGCATACGACCGGACCTGTTAATTCTTATGGAGACCGAACTGTGGCCAAATCTCCTTCACCACTGTCGGGCTGTCGGCTGTCGGACCATGCTGGTCAATGCACGCTTGTCGGTCAAATCTGCTCGAAGCTATCAGCGATTCGCATCTCTGACTGAAGTGACTCTCGGCCAACTGGACGTGATTGCTGCACAGTCACAGACTGATGCGGAACGCTTCAAGGCTCTTGGCGCTTACCCTGACAGGGTGCTTGCCACGGGCAGTCTGAAATTCGACGTCAGCCCTCCGGAAAACCAATTGGATATGCCGGCAGTATTTCAGCAAATTGCGCGTCTTGCCCGACCCGTGCTGATAGCTGCCAGTACGCGCGAGGGAGAGGAGGAAAAAATCCTCGATGCTTTTCAGGTCTGCCTGGTTAAAAGACCAGAATTGCTTTTGATTCTTGTCCCAAGGCATCCTGAACGGTTCGATCACGTTGCGCGTTTGTGTGAACAGCGGGGACTCTCTGTTGACAGGCGCAGCAAGGATCGGCTTGGTGACGATCAGATTCAGGTCTGGCTGGGTGATTCCATGGGTGAGATGTGGCGCTACTATCGATTGGCGGACCTCGCATTCGTGGGCGGAAGCCTGGTGGACACCGGATGCCATAACGTGCTGGAACCTGCTGCACTTGGCATCCCCGTCATGGTGGGTCCTTCGCAGTTCAATTTCGTCGTCATCTGCGGACAGTTGCAGGAGGCAGGGGCCCTTGTCACCGTTGCCGATCAGCAGGATCTCGCGCGGCAAACAATACAATTGCTGGAAAATCAGCAGCAGAGACAATCCATGGGCGAGGCCGGACGGCGAACTGTAGAGTCCAATCGAGGGTGTTTGCAGCGACTGGAAATGTTAATTGCCGAGCAATTACAGAAAAGGACTGAATGACTCAAAGATCGAGTCCCCGGAATGCAATCAATGCCTAGTTAAATTCTCCGCGCCGCCGGCTGTTACTCTGACATTATCCTCGATCCGAACTCCACCAAGATGGAGCAGTTCGTCTACCAGCGGCCAGTCAATCCTGGTTCCAGCAGGAGTGTCACGGATCGGGTCAAGCAACTGGCCTATAAAGTAAAAGCCAGGCTCAACAGTAATTACCATGTCCTCAGTTAGGGTTCTGGTAGTTCTTAAAAAAGGGAATTCCTCGGGCGGAGCCAGCAGATTCCCTTCAGAATCTGACAAATGCCCACCAACGTCGTGAACTTGCACACCGAGTAAATGACCAATTCCATGGGGCATGAATAGCTGTGGTAGCTGCAGGGACAGTGCTTCCTCGACGCTGCAGCTAATCAGCTGCAGATCCACTGCCACGTGAGCGACCTGCCGCATCGCTGAGCGTTGCAGTTCAATGCAGGAGAGTCCCGGACGCACCTCATTGACCAGTTTCTGCTGTGCAATCTCCATCCCTTCAAGCAGGAGTTTAAAGGCCTCATGAACATCATTTGCGATAGTTGTACGGGTAATGTCCGAACAGTAATTGTTTATCCGGCATCCTGCATCTATCAGTAACACCTGGCCCTTCTGGCGTGACGGCAGGGTGAGACGCTTATTTTGATAGTGCAATATGGCAGCCTTTTCATTCATTGCTACGATGCTGGTGTACGGACAGTCCTGATCTATCATCCGGCAGGCCTGCAAGTACGCCATATGAACGTTATACTCGCTACCGCCTTCCAGAAAACTTGCTTTCGCTGCGGCGTGACCCTGAAGAGCTGATGCGTTGGCTTTTCTCAGTTGCTGGATTTCATAGTCTGATTTGAAGGCGCGCTGATAGTCCAGTCGATTCAACAGGTGCCGTGGATTTATCATCTGCGGTGATATGCCGAGAGATCTGGCGAAGTTTTCTGCTTCACCCAGAAAGGCCAGCCGATTTACATTCGCAAGATGTTGTTTCACCTGTTCGACTGCAAGCAGTGAAACAATATCAAATTCAGAGACCCACCAATCGGCATTCTCTATGCTCTGATCGTACCAGTAATCTGGTGGTATAACCTGAAAGTAAATTGGGCGTTGACCGGGAACGATCAGTAGCAGCTGGTCCGGCCTGTTGATCGGCAACCAATGACAGAAATGCCCGTATGCTCTGAATGGCGGCGCCTGATCATCGCCATGGTAGAAATATTCGATACCACTGTGAATAAGTATCCCGTCGATTCCTTCCAGGCCAGTCAGAGACTGTTCGTAGCTCTGGTGTAATCGTCCGATGTGCCTGCTATATTCTTTGCTCATAGCCGCAACTATAGCAAATAGTGAGCTAAGGTATCCGTAATTAATTTTTCAACCAAATTGAGAATACTAGAAAGTGAGTTACTGCCTGTTTGAGACCTCTCGCCTGAAACTGAGGCGCATTACTGCCGCGGACTTTGACGACATGATGGCAGTATACGGTGACCCCATCGCGGCGCGCTGGGTAGACGACGGTCAACCGCTTGCGGAAAAGGATTGTCATCGCTGGATAGCGGTGACCCTCGAAAATTACGTCAATCGAGGCTACGGTATGTTTGCCGCGGTGGATAGACTAGACGATTCAATAGTCGGGTTTTGCGGATTGGTACATCCGGGAGGACAAGAGGTGCCGGAAATCAAGTATGCGTTGAAACGCACCTGCTGGGGTAAAGGACTGGCAAGTGAGCTCGTGCAGTCTTTACTGGGCTATGCCCACGAAGAGCTGTCTATGCACGAAGTAATCGCCACCATCGATCCCGCCAATCTCGCATCCCAACGCGTTGCGCAAAAAGCCGGGATGCAAATGATCGAAATCCAATTCGATGCCGCTGGTCTACCGATACAGGTTTACCGCTCGAAGAAGTCTTGAATTGCAGCCCCCATGTATTGGAATATTCTGCCGGGGTGACACATTTCGCCACTCGCGCATTGGTTAAGAGAAAAATTTCATGGTAATCAATACCGTTAAAGAATCCGTCAAGGATTTTTTTCAATTCAAGGCCTCGGGCGGCGTGCTGCTAATCATTGCCACCATCCTTGCCATGACGATCGAAAACTCTCCGTTGAATGGCTACTACGATGCGCTGCTGGGAATACCCGTCGAGATCCGCTTCGGGGAATTTGAAATTGCCAAACCCTTGCTGCTCTGGGTCAATGACGGGTTGATGGCGATTTTCTTCTTTCTCATCGGTCTCGAAATAAAGCGCGAGTTACTGGATGGAGAGCTGTCCGATCCCGCCAGAGTGGTATTGCCTGTAATTGCCGCGATGGGTGGCATGGCGGCGCCCGCCATTATCTATTCTGCAATTAACTGGGGCGACCCTGTGGCTATGAAGGGTTGGGCCATTCCCTCTGCCACCGATATCGCATTTGCTCTGGGAGTAATCGCCCTTTTGGGCACCCGCGTACCGAGTTCCCTGAAAATATTTTTGATGACGCTCGCCATAGTCGATGACCTCGGCGCAATTGTAGTCATTGCTATTTTCTACACGACCAGCCTGTCGATTTTTTCGCTGGTAACAGCGCTGTGCGTCATCGTCCTGCTTTATCTGCTAAATCGAAGAGGGGTAATCGACCTGGCACCCTACCTTTTATTGAGCGTGGTGCTTTGGGCTGCAGTATTGAAGTCAGGTGTTCACGCTACACTTGCGGGAGTAGTAGCCGCGCTGTTTATACCCTACCGGGTCCCGCCAGGTGAGTCACGCACCCAGTTGGAGCGACTAGAGCATGACCTGCATCCGGTTGTCGTGTTCGCGATTCTGCCCCTGTTTGCGTTTGCCAATACTGGTGTGCCCCTTGACGGTTTGACGCTGGAGACATTTTTGCACCCGGTTCCTCTGGGCATAGCTCTGGGTCTCTTTTTCGGGAATCAACTGGGGATAATGGGGTTCTCGTGGATTGCCATCAAGCTTGGTTTTGCCAGGCTTCCCAAGGATGCGAGTTGGCTGCAGGTTTACGGAGTGTCGATGCTTTGCGGTATCGGATTTACTATGAGCCTGTTTATCGGATCGCTGGCATTCGAGCAGGGGGGACCTGCTCTTGGCGTCGACGATCGGATTGGTATTCTGGCCGGCTCATTGCTGTCGGGAAGTCTGGGTTACCTGTTGCTACGTTTTGCTCCTTCCAAGGCCTCTGGATCCGACCGCTAGCGCAATTCCATGCTGTTGGCATACTGTCTCTTAGACACTCACATTCACTCATCAAATGGCGAGGTTATTATGATCAAGACTACAACACCAAACATTGAGGGCAGACAGGTCACCGAGTACCTCGGCGTGGTAGTCGGTGAAGCGATTCTTGGTGCCAATATATTCAAAGACATTTTTGGGGCGGTGCGTGATATCGTCGGTGGTAGAGCTGGCGCCTATGAAGAAGAACTCGGTCATGCCCGTGAGATCGCTTTCGATGAAATGGAGCAGGAGGCACGCATGTTGGGGGCCGACGCTATTGTAGGTATAGACCTGGATTATGAGGTGATAGGTATGAAAGGCGGCATGATGATGGTCAGTGTCAGCGGCACTGCCGTGAAAACCCGTCTCGTACGAGACTAATTGGTTGCGCCCATTGCCGTTTGCGGAGTGCGGTAATGGTGCATGGGCAATTCCTCCTGTTGACGCTTTTCCGTCCAGCTCCGGACTGGCGATTTTCTGCAGGCAGACTACACTTGGTTTGAGACTCGTGGCTTTCAGCGAGCTCCGATAGTCGATTGAGAAGCGTCAAACTATAGCCACGGACGGCACGCGTGATCAGGCGAAAAAATCAGTTACTTCATTCCAGAACTTTCAAACTGTTGCAGGAGGGTGATCCCGCCGATCCTTATTTCCTCGACGAAGCTTGCTTCCACGTCTATCTGAACCGGCTACTGCACGGTTTAAAAGCTTTTCGGGTGCAGCTTCATACCTATGTGTTAATGCCTTGTTTGGTACAGCTCCTTGCCAGTCCTTATTCCCGCGGCGGGTTTGCCATGATCGTGGAAACGACGGCCATCGACTATGGTGAGTACTTCATCAACCGGTTTGGATATTCCTGTTCACTGCAACGCTGTAAACCGGCTCTGCAAATGGTTCCAACAGGAGGCCAGTTACTGGATTGTCAGAAGGATATTGAATTGGCTCCAGTGCGCGCGGGGCTGGTCGACAGGCCAGTCGAGTATCGTTGGTCCGGCTATCGGACCAATGCGTTCGGTGGTCATAGAAATCCCATAGTGATGCACAGGGAATACCGGGACTATTGTTTCGAAAGTCGGCAACCATACCAGCGTTACCGCGACTTCGTAGCCGCTACTGCATCAGCAGATAGTTTTCACCCACGGACCTCAGGTTTGCAGGATCGTATCTGATCGGCGTCAGCTTGGTAAAGCTGTTGCAATGTTCGGCGAGAAAGAAATGTTCCTGATGCTGCAAGGTGATTGCAGCATGGTGGACCTTGACGGGCAAGGACGTGGTCTGCTCATTGCGCAACACGTGGATGCGGCGTGGTTCCGTCTTGAATCCGTCGCCGTGATAGTGAATGTGAAAATCATCCCGGATAAGATCGTAGTCGAGATATCCTTCAAACTGCCTGGAAAATTCGACTTTCGGTTCTGACAGTGATTCCTGCAGGCGCTTCGCCATGTAGGCCAGGGCAATGTTACCGAGGTGACTTTCATGATAAGCACCGCCGACGTCTCCGTGATTTCCCGGAAACCAGACTTCATCCACATTATCTCTGTGATTGGCGAGTGTGGGCACAAACGGTTCGCGACTTTCATCGATGGCTACGAGGTGGATCGCTTGCTGTACATTGGGAGAAATTGTCAGATCGCGAAAAAGATTAATTCTCTGAAAATTAAGCGGGCCAACATTGAACGGAATTCCAAACGCGCCGACGGTGTCGAAAAGCCCCAGGAAGTTCACGTCGACCTGAAAGCTGCCCTCGCCTTTCTCCCGGTAATGAGAAAATAACCATTCTTTCTCTCCGCTGATTTTGTTTTTCACCTGTCGGTAGTGAAGATCTACTTTTTTTGGCAAGCCGTGTTCATAAAGTTTGATGGCAAGCAGCCTGGCGCTGGCAGCTCCGCGGCTATATCCGATAATACAAATTCTGTCTCCTGGCTGATAGTGCTTGCAGATACTGGCATATGCGTGGTCTCTGATATTTCGTTCACCGGCCCCGAAGGCTCCCTGATAGTAACCAATCGATCTGATATTCTCCTCGTCGTTGCCAATACCCCGGAAATAAAGACCCAGTTGCCTGGTTGTGCTTTTCTGATGCGGGATGATATCGGAGACGTGAGTGCCTGAAAGCGATGAAAACATCTTGTAGATATTGGTTATCGCGCCATCATTGCCATGACCGTTTTCGTCATTCCATGTTCCATCCATGAAGATGAGAAGTGCCCGGGGTTTGGCCTTGCCTGCAAGCTGGATTTCGTAACTTTCTTTCTTCTGTGGCATGTCGAATCGCCTTCACTTGTTGTGAAACCGATTATTGAAACAAGACTCTTTGACTGCAATAGGTAATTGCGAAATGATTGCTTTGAAAGTTAGATAAGCGCGAGGCGCTCACGTTTACTGGTAGCTTTCAATGGTCGGACAGGCACAAAAAAGGTTTCGATCACCATAGACATTATCTATACGATTAACGGATGGCCACACTTTGCTGTCCTGAAGAAATGGCATGGGAAACGCGGCCTCGTTCTTCGTATAGGGTCGGTCCCAGTTCTCATCCATCACATCAGCAAGGGTATGAGGGGCGTTCCGGAGCGGATTATTTTCAGCATCCAGTTCACCGGCCTCCACTCTTCGCACTTCCTCTCGAATCCGTATCATGGCATCGATAAAACGATCCAGTTCAGATAGGGATTCACTCTCTGTGGGTTCGATCATCAGCGTGCCGGGCACGGGGAATGACATGGTCGGTGCGTGGAAGCCGTAGTCCATAAGGCGCTTGGCAATATCCTCTTCGCTTATGCCTGAACTCAGCTTGAGTGGTCGTAAATCGATGATGCACTCGTGCGCTACCATGCCGTTACGCCCGGTGTACAGGACCGGGTAGTGGTCGCGCAGCCGCGCTGCTATGTAATTGGCATTGAGGATGGCTACCTGGGTTGCCTTGAGCAGACCCTCGGCTCCCATAAGCGTGATGTAGGTCCACGATATAGGCAGTATTCCGGAACTTCCCCAGGGTGCCGCAGAAACTGCACTGTTATCATTGAGACCTTGCAGAGGCACTACCGAGTGGCCAGCGAGATAAGGAGCCAGATGCTGTTTTACGCCGATAGGGCCCATTCCCGGCCCGCCACCACCGTGGGGGATGCAGAAAGTCTTGTGCAGATTCACATGGGACACATCGGCACCTATCTCGGCCGGCCTTGAGACGCCTACCTGAGCATTCAGATTGGCGCCATCCATATATACCTGACCACCCTGCTCATGTACCAGTTGGCACACCTTTCGCACGTCTTCCTCGTACACTCCGTGGGTTGATGGATAGGTGATCATCAGGGCTGCGAGGTTTGCGCCGTACTCAGCGGATTTTTCAGCGAGGTCCTGCAGATCGATATTGCCGTCTTCGTCGCAAGCGACCACTACCACTCTCATACCAATCATCTGCGCACTTGCCGGGTTGGTACCATGGGCTGATTGGGGAATTAGGCAGACATCCCGGTGTTTTTGTCCCTGAGCATCGAGATACTTGCGAATTGCTAGCAGGCCAGCATACTCGCCCTGGGCACCGGAATTGGGCTGCATGCTAATGGCGTCGAACCCGGTTATTTCCCGCAGCATAGCCTCCAGTTCGCCAATCATTTCCAGGTATCCCGTAACCTGTTCTCGAGGGGCGAATGGATGAGGTTTACTGAATTGTGGCCAGGTGACCGGAATCATTTCGGTGCTGGAATTGAGCTTCATGGTGCAAGAGCCCAGTGGAATCATCGCGTGTGTCAGTGAAATATCCTTGTTTTCCAGTCGTTTCAAGTACCTGAGCATTTCGGTTTCGCTGTGATAGCTGTTGAACCAGGGGTGTTCGAGATAAGACGACTCTCTCCTGAGGCTGTCAGGTAAATGCGGTGCTCCTGCAGCGGCTACCAGAGCATTGTCGATTGTCGCCAGAGACAGCGACTCGGCATTGTCGCCCAGTATGACCTTCCACAATTCGCTGAGGTCTGACTCGGTGGTGCATTCGTCCAGGCTTATGCTGACATATCCCTCGCCGAACCACAGATTGATACCTGCTTGCTCGGCGCGGGATTTGACAGATTGCTGTTGCTCATTATCCAGGCCAATGCTCACGGTATCGAAGAAGTTGTCGTGCAGCAGCGTCAATCCGCCTTCGAGCAGTCCGCTTGCCAGGATTGATGCCATCCTGTGGATTCGAATGGCGATTCGTCGCAATCCATTGGGGCCGTGATACATAGCGTAAAGTGCCGCTATCACGGCGAGTAGCACCTGTGCCGTGCAGATGTTGCTGTTGGCTTTTTCGCGCCTGATATGTTGCTCCCGGGTCTGCAATGCCATGCGGTAGGCACGCTTGCCTCTGCTGTCCACAGATACCCCGATAATTCGACCCGGCACGGCGCGTTTATACTGATCGCGAGTTGCGAAAAAAGCCGCATGCGGACCGCCGTATCCCATCGGCACACCAAATCTCTGGCTTGTACCGACGACCACATCAGCGCCCATTTCTCCTGGTGCGCGCAGTAAAGCAAGGCTCATCAAGTCGGCAGCGACGATCGCGATTGCCTGTTGGTTATGGAGCCGCTCAATTTCAGCGTCGAGTTCCCTGATACTACCGTCGGCGCCAGGATATTGAAAGATGCCGCCAAACAGTCCCTCGGTTGGCAGATTAATTGGGTCGCCAATCAACAACTCAAAACCGAAGCATTCGGCGCGGGTCTTGAGAACATCTATGGTCTGTGGAAGGCACAGCCGGTCGACAAAAAACGCGTTAGCCTGACGGTTCTTGCTGACTCTCCTGGCCAGGGCCATCGCTTCAGCCGCTGCGGTCGCTTCGTCCAGCAAAGAGGCATTGGCCAATTCCATGGCAGTGAGATCCAACACCATCTGCTGATAAGCAAGCAGGCATTCCAGTCGACCCTGTGAAATTTCCGGCTGATAGGGCGTATATGCGGTATACCAACCCGGGTTTTCGAGTACGTTGCGCAGAATGACGGTGGGCGTGTGAGTATCGTAATAACCCAGGCCGATAAACGATCGGGCAGGTTTGTTCTTGTTTGCCAGCTCTTGCAGCCGAGTGAGCGCTGAGGCCTCGCTTACCGGCGCAGCCAGCGCCAGTTTTTCTTTCATTCTGATGGCAGCGGGTACTGTCTTCTCTATCAGTTCGTCGAGAGAGTTCAGCTGCAGGCTCTCAAGCATCGCCTGGATCTGTTCGACACTGGGACCAATATGGCGGTGAATGAACTCAACGCTATTCTGAAGATCTTCAAGAGGCTCGTTGATCTTGGTCGGGCTGTCAGGTAGAGCTTTGTTCATCTGGTTTCGAATAAAAGGCGCTGGCCGCGTGAATCCTGACAAAAGTGCCGAGTGCGCAGAAAGGAGCGCGTATTCTTTGGTAACGAGACTGCGGGTACCGCAAATATGAAATTGTAAATTTCTTGCGATCGAATAGCTATTCTTCTTCGCAGATTTCCCGGTATGCCTCTGCGTCCAGCAGGTCTTCCAACTCCCTCTCGTCATTGGGGCGTAGTTTGAAAAACCAGCCTGCGCCGTAGGGATCGGTATTCACAGTCTCCGGGGCGTCCATCAGCTGTTCGTTGGTAGCAATGATTTCTCCGGATATTGGCGCGTATATGTCTGATGCAGCTTTAACCGATTCCACCACGGCGACCTCATCCTTGGCGGCTATCTGAGCATCTGGCTCGGGTAGCTCGACGAATACAATATCCCCCAGCGCGTCCTGGGCATGATCGCTAATGCCGACGGTGACCGTGCCGTCGTCCTCCACTCGTATCCATTCGTGAGAACTGGTGTATTTAAGATCATCAGGAAACTTGCTCAATTGAGATTCCTCGCATCGTTAGCGCGATCAGCGCGCGGCCATTAGTGTTATTCAAAAATTTTTTTACCAAACCTGACGAAGTTAGGATTAACCTTCCGGACCGGGGTCACCGTGCCGCGAATATCGACGGTGCATGAACCACTGCCTCGAGGGATTCTAGCCAATGCGATGGAATGCTTCAACGTGGGTGAAAAGCTGCCACTGGTGATGATACCGGTGCCTTTATCCGTTTCTACTGCTTGCCCTTCGCGCAGCACACCACGGGATTCAAGCACCAGTCCCACCAACTCAGGTAGTATGCCCTGGTCGCATAAGCCAACGTGCTGCTCCAGGGCCTCCCGACCGATAAAATTTCTCGATTCGGGCTGCCAGGCTATAGTTTGCTCCATATTCGCTGCCAGCGGTGAGACAGACTCATTCATATCGTGACCATAAAGGTTCATTCCGGCCTCCAGTCGCAGAGTGTCCCGGGCTCCCAGTCCGACCGGTTTGATTCCCACCGAAAGCAGTCGATCCCAGACTTCTGGCGCCATGGTGTCGGGAAACATAAGCTCCAGCCCTTTCTCACCAGTATAGCCGGTGCGGGCAATGAACCATTCGCCTGGCAGTTCGATGCCGTGAAAGTTGCCCAGGGCAGCAACTATCTTGGCCTGGTCCTGCGGCAATATCTGGCAGGTGAGTTCGATGGCCTCGGGTCCGTGGACAGCGAGTATAGCCATTTCAGGACGCTCGGATATGTCGACCTGGTAATCTTTCGCGCGCGCTGCGATCCAGGCCAGATCTTTTTCGCGGGTTGCGCAATTGACCACCAGTCGAAAGCCCTGCTGCATACGATAAACAATCAGATCGTCGATTACGCCGCCTTCCTCATTCAGCATGGCGCTGTAAAGAGCCCTTCCCGGTTTATCCAATCGCACAACGTCGTTTGCCAGCAGATGACGCAGGTAGGCTTCCGCCTCGCCACCAGCCAGGTCTATAACGGTCATGTGAGAAACGTCGAACACCCCGGCATGCTGGCGCACCTGATTATGTTCCTCAATCTGGGATCCATAGTTGATCGGCATATCCCAGCCGGCGAAGTCGACTATTTTGGCACCTGACTCCAGGTGCTTCTGGTAAAGGGCGGTTTGCTGTCCCACGTGGCGCTTATCTCTCGATTAATGTAGTGCAGAGCAGGACGCTAGTTTAACGGCTGAAACAATGGATTGACAGCAACATCAGGGTTGCCAGGCATAGCTAAATTTGGCGAACACAGTGCGATTGGTTTGCTCTATGGAATCAAAGCTATCGTTTTGAAATCCGGAATCCGAATAGCCAATAAAAAAGCGTGATGCCGCGTCAATGCGATAGCTGTAAAGCAGCTGTGTGGCGAGGGTCTTATTACGGCTTTGCACCGAGTTGACATACAGTGAAGGATCACGATCCTGATCCACATACTGCAGGGTAAAGCGCAGAAAGCTGCGGGGGCTAAACTGGTAAGTAATGCGCCCATCTGACAGGTTGGCGGTAAACAGGCGACCACCATCGACATCGAATTCCTGCAGCGTATGCTGCAGGTTCATCTGCAAGTGAGGCCCCCAGCTATAGGTCACTTCTGGTCCGATACGAACCGATCGGCCGAGCCGGGTATTGGCAAAGTCCACTACATCCTCGACTCGCAGATACATATTAAGGAACAGGTCTGCGTTAGGCCGGAAATTGATTCGCACCTGGTTGAACTGTTCGTCGAAATATTTGCCGTTAAAATAGGTTTTACTACCCCCGAACAATCCACTCAATCGCGATTGCAATGGACCGTCCATTTCCAGGAAAAACTCCAGTTCCTCTTCCAGATTAAGCCCCGATTGATCGTAGGTTTTATCCCAGTCCGCAGCGAACCAGATACGGCTAAAAAAATTATCGTCATTCCAACGCCAGGTGTGTCCGACTCGTGTGGTAAGCCGACGGAAATCCACCTGATTGATGAAGCCGAGGTCTGCTCTAAAATCCTCGCCGTAATCGACGTAGTTTACCCACCAGTCCCAGCGCCGATCTCTGTGTCGATAGTCAATCACATGGGTCTGATCGCTGATTTCCGGCAGCTGGTTGTAACTATCCTGAATCGCGACGGGATATTTGGACTGAGAGTGCAGCGTTTGTACTGTCAGTGTGTCGCTATTAGTCAGCTGAAACACACCATCAACACCGGTCACTGTATTGCGATAACCATCTGCCTGGCGGTCTGTAACAATGGCACCGATTGCCGAATTGTTCAGCACGTCGTAGCGGTAACGCATGATAGAGACATCACTCTCGACTTCCCCCAGAGTGGCGACGCTGGAGCCCAGACTCCGAGGAATGAGAAAGCTGGTGTTGGTATCATTGGCCGTTAACAGCCCATAGGTGTGATTGCCACTCTTGCCAGTTAACTTGGTCCCGTAATCAGGATTGGCGATATTACGGGTGTGCACGAGATTCAAATATGAATTGAAATAGTCGGCCCCATCAAGAAAAAATGTTCGCCTTTCTGGAACGAATATACTAAAAGTGGTATTGGTATCCAGGATAGTACGATCAGCTTCGACCTGGGAGAAGTCAGGGTTGAGTGTGGCGTTGAGATAAAGATTTTGGTTGACGCCCCAGCGAACGTCCAGGCTGGCCTGAGGATCAATATCGTTCTCTATCCATTGGCCATCCGGCGGTTGGCGATTTTCTGAGTAGCTGCTTGTGACAGTTGGGATCACCTCCAGATTGCGACCCGCCTCAATGTCCGCAAATCCCCGAGCCTTGCCTATGTCGCACAGGTAACAGGACAGATTGAGATTGCGTGGTCGGTTGCTGATTCGGTAATCGCGGTCCCGTGGATAGCGGCGCACGAAATTTATACCCCAGGTCTGGCTGTCCAGGCCTTCGGTGAAGCGTAACTGTTTGAGCGGTATTGCCATCTCGACGGTGTAGTTATCCTCATTGATGCGACCGGCGCTGTCCCAGATCGCGTTCCATGAGCTGTCGTAACGGTTGTTTACATCATCGTTGATGGCGTCCATCTGCACGCCGTAGGGATTGACATAAAACTCATAGGCGCGTCGCTGGTCATTGAAAGTATCGAGCACGATGCCGACCTGGTCGTTGTTTCTGACGTTGTCTCGGTCCCGGTAAAAGGCTCTTATTTCATCAATATTTGGATCCCACGAAATAAAGGCAACGTAGAGCACTTCCCCATCTTCCATAATCAGGGCTTCGGATGTCACCGGGGCTGGAATGTTTTCACCCGGGTTGGTTTCGATATCCAGCAGGACGCGCGCTGCGGCAGCCCACTCCTGCTCACCAATGTCGCCGTCGATTTCAGGTGCTTGGGTAACTCGCGGGATCTGAAATTCCACCTCTGTCTGCTGGGCTCGCAGGGTAAGGGGGAGAAGCGCAAAGATAAAGATCAGGGACGGAAACAATATAAGCCGAGTGGGCCGGATCAACTGCAATGCAAACATTTTAATTATTGAGTCCTGATTGGAAATTCTTAAACTTATCGCTCCACCCGCTATTACCTAACCACGGGTTGGTAATCTTTGCGGATCGTCTAGGACGGGGCCAGAGTATACAGGGTATTTAGTTTCGGCGAACAGCCAATGACAGTGGCTATTATCGGGTGACGTTGGCAGCTGAAATAGCGCGCACAGCCCCCGGACGGAAAATCACAATTCACTGACTCACCCACCCGTCGCGCACAATGCCTTGCTTATTGCAGGGTCGCCGCTGCCTCCAGCACGTCGTCAAAGTCGGGTCTGATGCGGTAGCCCTCTTCAGCAAACTTGAAGCGAATTACTCCATCCGGGCTGATCAGAAATATGCCCGGATACGGAACTCCCCAGGCACGATCGCCGGGCTCATAGTCAGTGGTATTGAGAACACCAAAAACATTGACATGTTGCATCCTCACGTCCTGAAGAAGAGTGAACTTGATGCCCTCATCCAGCTCCACTTCCTTCAGGAATTCGAAGGGATCGTAGGTAATGGCCGCCACGTTGATTCCCATAGCGGAAAATCGGTCTTGAATGTCTGTCAGCTGCACGAGCTGAGCTTTACAGAATGGTCACCAGTCGAAGGAGCGGCTGAACATCATCAATAAACCGTTTTCCCCGACCAGATCATCGAAGGTTCTGGTGACGCCATTCTGATCCGGTGCCTCGATAGCGGGAATGGTTGCGCCGACCGGGAAGTCGGGTGCCCAGACATAATCCTGGGCCTGCACCACCGGGACCAGCCACAGCAAAGCCAGGGCAGTCGCAAGACCCGCCGATCTCAGTAGTCGTATGTATAGCATTGCCGGACCTCTCGTTAAAATTCGGGGCTGCCGGGATCAGCCTGATGTTCCATAGCCGGTGGGGGCAGAAAGTATAAGTGCAATTACTGTAAACCTGCCATGAAGCGATCGCCACGGGGTAGATAACGGTTTTGCGAATCCAGCGAAAATACCACTGAATTGGAGCGACCGATAATCTCTTCCCGTGGTACAAAGCTGTAGGCCCGACTGTCGGCGCTATTGTCGCGGTTGTCACCCAGCACGAAGTAGTTGTCATGCGGCACTTCCACCGGGCCGTAATTGCGCATGGTACGGCTAAAGTAACTGGTGGAGAGCTTGGCCTGGTGAGAGTGCTCGGTGAGTTGTTCCAGAATGATTGTCGCGTTCTCTTCCTCGGAGACGACCTGATAGTCCGCAGGTTCGCCGTTAATCACCAGCGTGTTGTTCTGCATGAAAATAGTGTCGCCGGGCAGGCCGACTATGCGCTTGACCAGTCGTTTTCCGGCTTCCCTGGAATCGATGATCACAATGTCCCCTTGTTTGGGATCGGAAATCGAGCCAAGCGAGATCTCGGTAAATGGAATTTTGACGTCATAAGCCAACTTGTTGACCCACACCTTGTCGCCGTCCAGCAGGGTCGGCTGCATCGAAGCGCCGGAAATGGAGCTCAAATCGGCAACAGCGCTTTTGAAGAACACGATACAGCCAAGCAGCAAAAAGAATTGACGGTTTTCCCGCCAGAACATCGAGAAACCTGCTCCTATTTTTTCCGGCAGGCGTGCCCGGTCCTTAAGCAAGCCGCTATTTTCTCGAGATTCCTGCATAGTGCTGTCTATTATGCGACTCTTTACCGAAAAAACAACAAGGCGGTCGACAGAGGACCTCTCTCCTGCAAATTAACAGCTAAGCTGCAGGAGACTGCGAAGGAAGCAGTGAATCAGGGCACATCGTGCATTGCGTTGACCGGGATGCCGACTAACGGCTGTACCAGCAGGAGAGAAAAGTTATAGACTGTATGTTTCCACAGTACTCTTGTATTGAACGAGCATGCCCCTCAGTCTATTCAATTCAGCCTGTCGTGACTGGTTCCAGAACCAATTCGGACAACCTACGTCATCCCAGACTGAGGCCTGGCCAGCAATACAGCAGGGTCGACATACGCTAATAGCTGCACCCACCGGCAGTGGCAAGACGCTGGCTGCATTCTATGCGGTTATCGATGCTCTGATAGAACGGGGTCAAAAGCAGCCTTTGCCCAATGGTGTGCAAGTCGTTTATGTCTCTCCCCTCAAAGCTCTCAGTAACGACATTTACCGCAACCTTGAAGTTCCCTTGAACGGCATCGCCGAACAATTGCATCGGGAAGGTAATCCTCCCGTGGATATTCGCGTTGCAGTGCGGACCGGGGACACGCCGCAAAACGAGCGGCAGAAGATGGCGAAAAACCCGCCCCACATACTCGTTACCACTCCTGAATCACTCTATCTGTTGCTCACCAGCGCTAGCGGTCGATCCATGCTGAGCACCGCCCGGACGCTTATCATCGATGAAATTCATGCCCTGCTAGGCGACAAGCGCGGATCGCATTTGGCGCTTTCTGTTGAGAGACTTGATGCGCTGGCGAGTGCAAAATTGCAGCGCATCGGACTGTCGGCCACCCAAAAGCCCATCGAACTGGTAGCCGCTTACCTGGTTGGCAATGCCAATCTCCATGATGGCAGCGCTGATTGCGTAGTTGTCGACTCTGGTCATCGTCGCGCGTTGAACCTCAGTCTGGAAATTCCTCGCTCGCCTCTTTCCGCTCTGATGAGCAATGAAGTCTGGGGTGAGTTGTACCAGCGTCTGGTGGAATTGATCGAGAGTCACGACACCACCCTGGTATTCGTCAATACCCGCCGCCTATCAGAGCGTCTTGCCCTGGCCCTGACGGAGAGGCTGGGAGAAGGGAGCGTGTGCTCTCACCATGGCAGCATGAGCAAGGATCACAGGCATGCCGCCGAACAGCGCCTGAAAGCCGGGGAGCTTAAAGTCCTGGTAGCCACGGCATCTATGGAGCTCGGCATAGACGTGGGCTCGGTGGATCTGGTGGTGCAGTTCGCATCCCCAAAGAGCATAGCAACCTACCTGCAGCGGGTGGGCAGAAGCGGACACTCGGTTGGTGGCACACCCAAGGGCATTCTGTTTCCCCTCACGCGTGACGACCTCGTGGAATGCGCGGCACTGCTGGAGAGTGTCGGTCGCGGTGAGTTGGACCGCATCGTTATGCCGGAAAAACCGCTGGACATTCTCAGCCAGCAGATCGTGGCGGAAGTTTCCGCTCCGGGCTCGGCAGACGCCGACCCGGAGCTGGCCTTTAGTGGTGATCGGCTATTCCAGTTGTTTGCCAATGCTTATCCGTACCGTGACCTCAGCCGTGAGGAATTTGATGAAATCGTTCTGATGTTGAGCGAGGGCTATACCACAAGGCGGGGACGGCGTGGCGCACATCTGCATCTGGACCGAATTAACGATCGCATCCGCCCGCGTCGGGGCAGTGGGTTGATCGCGTTGACAAACGGCGGAGCCATACCGGACATGTTCGACTATCAGGTGGTTTTGGATCCGGAAAATACGGTCGTCGGTTCATTGAATGAAGATTTTGCCCTTGAGGCGTTGCCGGGTGACGTGTTCACCCTGGGCACCCACAGCTGGCAACTACTGAAAGTGGATGGGTTGAAAGTGAGAGTGCGAGACGCCCAGGGCATGCCTCCGACCATACCGTTCTGGTTCGGCGAAGGGGCGGGTCGAACCCGTGAACTTTCAGAAGCAGTATCTCGCCTGCGGCGCCAGGTCGCGGAAAGCCTACTCGAGAGTTCGCAGGAACAGACCATCGCCCGGGTAATGGAGTGGACCGGTATAGGCCACGATGCCGCGCAGCAGCTGGTCGAGTACCTTTACGCCGGGTTGCAGTCACTCGGGGAGATGCCAACCCGGGAAAACCTGGTAATGGAGCGATTTTTCGATGAAGTGGGAGATATGCATCTGGTCATACATTCTCCGTTCGGCAGTCGGGTAAATCGGGGCTGGGGCCTGGCTCTGCGTAAGCGTTTCTGTCGCACGTTTAACTTCGAGCTGCAGGCAGCGGCCAATGAAGACAGCATCGTGATTTCTCTGGGCTCAGTGCACAGCTTCGAATTGCAAGAGGTTTACAATTATTTACAGAGCAGCAGTCTCAGAGATGTTCTGGTGCAAGCCTTGCTGGATGCACCAATGTTCGAGGTGCGCTGGCGCTGGAATGCGACCCGGTCATTGGCAATCCAGCGCAATAGAGCAGGCAAAAGGGTACCGCCGCAGTTTCAGCGCATGGATGCTGAAGACCTGGTCGCCCATGTCTTCCCCGACCAGATTGCCTGCTTCGAAAATATTCAGGGTAAGCGTGAAGTTCCCGATCATCCGCTGGTCAACCAGACTATTCATGATTGCCTGACCGAAGCGATGGATATCGAAGAACTAACCGAACTCATCGGCAGTATCGAACGCCGGGAGTTGAATTTGGTAGCCAAGGATCTCCGCGAACCCTCGCCGTTTGCGCAGGAAATCATTAACGCCAGACCCTATGCTTTTCTCGACGATGCACCATTCGAGGAGCGGCGCACCAACGCTATCAAGAACCGCAGCTGGCTGGACCCGGCTGAAACTGGCAATCTGGCAGTGCTGGACCCCGAAGCGATTCGGCTGGTTAGAGAGCAAGCCTGGCCGATGGTCAACAATGCTGACGAATTACACGATGCCCTGTTGAGCCTGTTTTACCTGACCGCTGGCGAAGTCGACAAGTTTGATTACAGCGCCTTTATGAAACAGTTGATGTCCCAGCAACGTGTCTGTCAGGTAATTGGAAACGGCTCGCCTGGTGGCCCACTATGGATTGCCGCTGAAAAGCTGCCATTGTTCCGCGCTGCTTACCCTAAGGCCCGGGTCGAATCGAGTCCCGACCTTCCGGAAGAACTTAAACGTCAGGTTTGGCAATCGGAAGATGCCGTTCGGGAAATTGTACGCGGGCGACTCGAGGGTTCGGGTCCTGTTACCGCGGGATTGCTTGCCGCTCAGTGCGGACTGCCAGATTCTGCGATCGATGCTGCCCTGCTAGCTCTGGAAGTTGAAGGCTATGCATTCCGTGGAAACTTTACCGCGATCGCGGCGGCACCCCAGACTGATAGTGTCGAATGGTGTGAAAGGCGACTGCTGCAAAGAATCCATCGCTACACCATCGATGCTCATCGCAAGGCGATCAAGCCGGTATCGCTGCAGGATTACTTGCTGTATCTGTTCCAATTGCATCAGTTGCAGACCGAATCCGAGGGCAACGGGCCTGACTTATTGCGGTATTCGATCGATGGCCAGACTCGATTGCAGGCCAGTCTGGCTTTACTGGATGGTATTGCCGCTCCTGCAGCAGCCTGGGAAGCAGATATTATTCCATCGCGTATCCGCGATTATGACCCGAGCTGGCTTGATGTCCTGTGTATCAGCGGTCGTATCGCCTGGGGACGGTTCACCCCGACAGCACCAAGACCCGGTGAAGAACAGCGGCGCAACCCGGGTCCGATCCGCAGCACACCAATAGTATTGGCCAGCAGAGAGAACCTCGATCTGTGGCAGGCGCTGGCGACAGCATACAGGGGCAGTATTGACGAACTGCAGGCCGGAAATGAGGCGAAGCTTATACAGCGAGACCTGCGTGAGCATGGTGCCAGTTTCGTTGCCGATATCCGCAACCGCACCGGCCTGTTGCGCGCCCAGATAGAAGTTGGATTGGCAGAACTGGTCAGTCTGGGCAGGGCGACCAGCGACAGCTTCACAGGATTGCGGGCATTATTGACACCCGGTGACCGAAAACCCAGTCCCCGCTCCAGGAACAGGCGGCGCGCCATGTTTGGCATAGAAGACGCTGGCCGCTGGTCGTTGCTTGCCATTAATGATCAGCTTAGTCGCAATAACCACAGAAACGATGGCAGCTTGACGGAAGACCAATTGGAGCGACTCATACATATCTACCTGCAGCGTTGGGGAGTCCTATTCAGAAAAATTCTTGAGCGCGAGATCATCGCACCGCCCTGGCGTGAGTTGTTGCGGGTGTTGCGGCGCATGGAACTACAGGGCAACGTCCGCGGTGGTCGGTTTATCGCGGGGGTGAGCGGTGAACAATTTGCCTACAGTGATACCGTTGACGGAATACGCAAGATCTCCAGGCAACGGCGAAACGAAAGAGAACAGGAATATGTCACACTGGCGGCTGCAGACCCTCTTAATTTGCTGGGGTTACTCTCCCCCGACAGTCGTCTGCCGCGTCTGGCCAGCAACCGGGTGTTGTATGGCGATGGAGTTCCATTGGCTGTGCTGCAAGCTAATCAGGCGAGTTTCCTGAAAGATATTCCCGCAGACCGTCAGTGGAAGTTGCAGCAACTCCTGTTGCAGCGCCGCTTCCCGCCCCGATTGCGCAGTTATCTCGGCAAGCGAGTGCACTGAACGATTCTTGACTTGACCTACAAACAAAAATCCCGCTATCGACCTGCGCCGATAACGGGACTTTCAGCCTATGGGAGCGAACTCCAGTTAAAGCATACTTAATCTAACCGAAATGCTTCGGTTGATCAGGCGCGATAACCGGAGGCTCCCTTAATAGATTGACTATTGATGGGATCACCTCCTTGACAGTCAGGGTGGTAATCGAATGTACGAAAGCTCCCCCTGTTAGAGCCTTCTACAACAAGTCAGTAGTTTTATATCCCAGCCCGGAAATCCTGTCAAAGTAAACTTCAAGGTAACTTTTCGGTACCCGTTTTTCGCCAGAAAGCGAGTATTTTTTGGGGCAAGATAAGCCGCAGGCCTATTCCCGGGGGTAACAGATTCGGCGTCAGTTTTTTGCGATTCTTGAGGAAATTTATCAAATCGACACAAATTCTGTGCGGCAGTTCACATGGATCCATGGGCTAGTGTGCAGCACATCACATCATTCGATCGATTCCATGCCCTAGACTGCATCAGTCAAAACAAGATACGTGGTATTGATAATGTTAATGCATCAAATGCAAATGATTGAACGCCGAAGGCACAAGCGAGTGCCCGTTCAGTTCTGGGTCAGTCTGTCCCATTCGTTGCTGGGAGTTGTCACCGGACAGGTGCATGAAATGTCTCATGGTGGGCTCTCTCTCAGTCTGGATGAAGAAGTCTCGTTGTTTCCAATGATGGAACTTGATGCGAGGTTGCACGGTGAAGGCTGGGATGACTCCATGCCAGCCCTGCCGGTGCAGGTTGTCAGAGTCAATAAGCGTGAAGTGGCAATGAAATTTCTGGGGGTTGATGAGGAAAACTGGGAGTTCTCTTATCTGGAGGAAGAATTAGCTTTCGATTTTGACCCCATGTATCGGGAAATCGCCTGATATAATATCCCCGGCTTTAGTGCCGGGCTTGAAAATAACAGAGGCTCGATGTTGTTACCATCATCGGGCCTTTTTTATGCGCGTCGTTAGCCGAGAGAGAGAAATACCCGAATCGAAAGGTACAAAACGAAAAAAGCTGTAGTCAGATACAAAGCAACTTTAAGCGGAGCATTGCGAAAGTTTTTCCATAAGGTTCGATG
>Ga0255776_10001426_pt1 | contig 27120 bp, 25 predicted proteins | sample 071ome_19_FD_179974 | JGI IMG/M metagenome (GOLD analysis project Ga0255776, IMG submission 179974) | Coastal salt marsh microbial communities from the Groves Creek Marsh, Skidaway Island, Georgia - 071413AT metaG (version 2) | ecosystem: Environmental > Aquatic > Marine > Intertidal zone >... | reverse complement strand
CGTTGGCTTAGACGACATAGTACTCGATTTTGAGGTCACCCCCAACCGCCCCGACTGCCTCAGCGTAGTCGGCATTGCCCGTGAGGTTCGCGCGCTAACGGGGAATGCCTTATCGCTGCCTCCTTGCGACGTCTCTGAACAGGGCGCCCCGTGCGCGGACGACATCGATATATCTATCGAACATCCAAACGACTGTCCGCGCTACGTAGGACGCGTCATCCGCGACGTTAAAGTGGGCCCCTCCCCCCAGTGGCTGCAGCGACGCCTACAGGCGGTTGGTCAGCGTCCCATTAACAATATTGTCGACATCACAAACTACGTTCTGCTCGAACTAGGCCAACCGCTACATGCATTTGATTTACACAAACTGTCCGGGCGCCAAATTGTCGTGCGCCGCGCGCGTGAAAATGAGTCGATTGAGACGCTGGATGGCGTTGCGCGCAAACTCGACTCGAACGCGCTGGTCATTGCCGATGGAGAGCGTCCCGTAGCACTAGCTGGCATCATGGGAGGAGCCAACTCAGAAGTCGATGAGCAGACAGCGGATATTGTGCTTGAAAGCGCCTATTTTGACCCGGGTCGCATACGTCAAACCAAAGCTCAATTTGGACTGCACACAGAAGCTGCATCCCGATTTGAGCGCGGTGCAGATTGGGATTTATGCCTGCGGGCTGCTAACCGAGCTGCAATGCTCATAGCGGAGTATGCCGGAGGGCGTATTGCGGCAGAGGCCATCGACGTTTACCCCATCCCACAGAGCACGGACCCTATTCACCTCCGTTTGGACAGAGCAAACGGGCTCTTAGCAACTCATTTCAGTCCAGCGGATGCGCAAAAAATCCTCGAATCACTCGACTGCAAAGTAGAGAATGATGGCGAAGACATGCGCGTCACCCCTCCCAGCTTTCGACCCGATCTGCTGCGTGAAGCTGATCTCGTTGAAGAATTGGGACGTATTTATGGATACGATCGCATACCGGGGAGCCAACGAGCTAACGGGCCTTGGCTGACTCAGCTCTCGCCAGCGCTATACTGGAAAAAAGTCGCGCGCCAGCGGATGGCTGATATCGGATTGGATGAAATCCTGAGCAATACGATTGTCGACGCCTCTTGGGAACAGCATATAGAGGCCCCCTGCGCTATCGAATTAGCCAATCCGCCTACGGAAGCGCAGTCCCTACTGCGCACGCGCCTGCTGCCCAGCTTGCTCGAAGTGGCTCGACGCAACTTTAATCAGCGCGCCCGCTCACTCGCACTCTTCGAGATAGGGAAGTGTTTTTCTGCGCCACGAGCAGATGCAGCTCTTCCCCAAGAGCGTTGGAACATGGCAGCACTCTACGCGGGCCCCCTGTCTACCACGACGTGGCAAGGTCCGCAGAGAGATTTGGATTTCTACGATTTAAAGGGTGTATTAGAGCGATTAGCAGATGGAATACCACTCGAGTTTGAACCAGTTTTATGCTCTGGCTACCGCCCTGGACACTGCGCTTCTGTAACCTTAGAAGGGAATTCTATCGGTCATATTGGGCAAGCTGCGCCAGATCTGTGCGCAGCCTTTGATATCGAAGCCGCAGTGTATATCTTTGAGTTAGATTTTGCGGCACTCGTAAATGCGTGGCAGCGGCATCGCCCTGCGTTTGTTCATCTGCCCAAGTTTCCAGCCGCCGAACGCGATCTTTCCGTTATCGTGAGTGACGACGTTAGCCACAGCGAAATAGCTCGAGAAATAACCGCGGGGTCTCTGGTTGAGAGCGTTGAGTTTTTCGATCTTTATCAGGGTGAACCCATTGAGTCTGGTCACAAGAGCCTTAGTTTCTCCATACGACTGCGTCACCCTGAACGCACGCTGAAGGATAAACAGGCTGACGCGACTATAAACGAAATTTTAAAGAAACTACAAAAGCGATTCGGCGCCCATCTGCGCTAATCGTGCACGTCTTTTCAGGAGCACTGAAACACCATGGCTATGGACAGTAATTTTGAACGACTCGAACAGGAAGTCAATCGTTTAGTAGAAGTGTTGAATCGCCTACGTCAGGAGAATGCAGATCTCAAAGGCCAGATTGGCGAATTAGAACAAAAGAACCAGCAAGCGCAGAGCGAGATAGAGCGCCTACAGCAGGTCGAAGGGGCGTATAGAGAAGCCAATCAGAGCCGAGAAGAAGTAAAGGGTCGTATAGAAAACCTTCTTCAGCAAATAGATGGTTTGGAAATGTAATTCGATCTTCCTACGCCACAACCGAGGAGTGTCGCATGTCACAGGCTCAGAGTGCCGTAGTCAATATCTTTGGTAAGAGCTATACCCTCTCCACAGAGGGACAAGACGTGGAGTACATGCGCCAAATTGCGCACATGGTGGATACCCATATGCGCGAAATCGAGGAGGACGGCCAGCGGTCTCCTCTGCAGATAGCAGTTATTGCAGGACTCAACCTGGTGGACGAACTCTTCGAACTCCAGGCTGAATATGAGTCAGTGGAGTCCGATATCGAAACGCGGACTTCCAGGTTGACGGCGTCTCTCGGACGTCTTTTTGAACAGGTAGATGCCGCCGTCGACTCAGACGGCTAAGGCTCATCTACCACCGGTAGATATGCACTACACTGGGGCCCCGGAAATATACTTACAGCCCCCGCACTAAGGGAGTCATTCCGTGGATGAGATAGTCCTCCGGATTGTATTCGTCTTAGCTGCCCTCATTTGCGGCGGTATAGCTGGTTGGTTTTCATGCGCCCAGATCCGTCGCAACCGATTGCGCGATATACAGGCTCGTGCGAGCGAGATTACAGAGACGGCCCAACAAGACGCCGAAGCGATAAAGAAAACCGCTCAGCTAGAGGCCCGAGACGAGTGGCGGCAGGAATACGAACCGTTAGAAAAAGAGCTAGAAGAGCGCAAGCGCTCTCAGCGCAACTTAGAAGACAAACTGCGCGAACGCGAGCAACAACTCGACAGTAAGTTCGATATATTAGACGGGAAGGAGCGAGACCTCCTCAAAACCGAAAAGGCGTTAGAAGAGCGCGAGCATGCTATAGAGGCCTCAGAGCACGACGTTCAAGAATTGGTGCTCCAACAGCGCAAGCAGCTCGAAGGGCTAGCCGGCATGACACAGCCCGAAGCGAGACAAATGCTCATAGGGCAGTTAGAACAGAGCGCTCGGCAACTTGCAGCCCGCAGAGTCCGCGAAATAAAAGATCACGCTATTGCCAACGCCAACTTAGAAGCCAAAGAGATTATAACCCGAGCCATTCAACGCTTCTCCAGCGAACTGGTAGTGGAAAGTTCGGTCTCCGTTGTCCCCTTGACTTCTGACGATATGAAGGGGCGCATCATCGGACGCGACGGACGAAATATACGCTCATTCGAGATGATTACAGGCGTGGAGGTAATCGTTGACGATACGCCCGGTATTGTCATGCTATCGGCTTTTGATCCTCTCCGACGCGAAATTGCCAAAAACACGTTAGACAAGCTAATCGTAGACGGCCGAATTCACCCCGGACGCATAGAAGAAGTTCATGAAAAAGTGCTCCAAGACGTCGAGGAGATGATCAGAGAGTCGGGCTCAAAAGCCGCCTTTGACTTAGGCATTCACGATATGGCAGAGCCACTATTAGAGCTGCTCGGGAAGCTCCGTTTTCACACGAGCTACGGGCAGAACCTCTTAGCCCATAGCAAAGAGGTCGGCCTCTTAGCCGGCATGATGGCGGAATCACTCGAGCTCGACATTACGCTGGCACGTCGGGCCGGCCTACTGCACGACATCGGCAAAGCACTTGGGTTCGAACAGGGCAATGATCCAAGCCAGTCTGGTGCCGCTCTCGCGCGAAAATGCGGTGAAGTGGCAGAAGTCGTTCAGGTTATCGAGACGCTCGCAAAGAACGCGCCTTCTCGCTCAACGCTTGCGGCACTAGTGGAAGCTGCCAATGAAATCTCAGTCCATCGACCAGGCGCACGCAAAGACAAAGTGGAAGAGTACACGCAGCGGCTAAATCAGATTGAAGAGATCGCCTCGTCACATATGGGAGTCCGCAAGGCGTTTGCGCTGCAAAATGGCAAAGAGGTTCGTATATTGGTCGACAGTGAAGTAGTTGACGACACCTATGCAGAACAGCTCGCCGACGAAATTGTTGGTAAATTAGAAGAACAGCTCGATCACCCCGGTCAAATTCGCCTTTCTCTCGTTCGTGAGGTTCGGGCGGTACACTACGCGCGCTAACCGTCTATGCGCATTCTCTTTACTGCCGACATCTTTGCTCAAGCCGGCCGGCGTATGGCCTCGGTGCACATTCCGGCTCTACTTCGCGAACGCGACGTCGATTTCGTCATTGCCAACGGAGAGAATGCCGCAGGAGGCTTTGGTCTGACCGACAATCTGGTCGGCAAACTGCGCAGCTATGGGGTCGACGTCATTACCAGCGGCAACCACATATGGGATCGCAAAGAGTTTGTCCCTCAACTCGACCGAGACGACCGCGTGCTGCGCCCTTTCAACTATCCGCCTGGCGCTCCAGGTCAAGGCTCGACAATAGCAGAATCGCGCAGCGGCCACAAAGTTGCTGTGCTGTCATTACAAGGCCGCACTTCAATGCCCAGCACGGACTGCCCTTTCCGCTTGGGTAAGGCCGAAGTCGAGCGCCTCCGTCAACATACCCCGATTGTATTTATAGATTTCCATGCAGAGGCGACCGCAGAAAAGGTAGCACTGGGGTGGTATTTAGACGGCCTCGCTTCCGCCATCATAGGCACGCATACCCACGTGCAAACCGCGGACGAACGCATCCTGCCGCAGGGAACGGCCTATCTAACAGACGCCGGAATGACAGGGCCGCACGATTCAGTGATCGGCGTGCAGCCCGAGCAAGCCATTCGCCGCTTTTTGACACAGGTTCCCACGCGCTTCAAGCCCGCCGAGGAAGGTGCTCGCTTCTGTGGAGTCCTTGTAGACATCGATCCCGACAGCGGCAAAGCCACACATATAGAACGGCTGCAAATAGCAGAAACCACAACTTGACCCGGCACGTAGTCCGCGCTAATGTGTTCCTCCTATGTCTGAAAACGAATTATTTACGAACGACGCCGGGGAGAGCGAAACGCGCCCACTGAGCGTTTCTGAACTCACCGGACAGATCAAAACCCTGCTGGAAGAAGAGCTCGAATCTCGCTGGGTTCTGGGCGAGATCTCGCACTACACCCACCACGGTTCAGGCCACCGCTACTTTACGCTCAAAGACGAAGATAGCCAGATAAGCGCCGTCATGTTTAAATGGCAGTCGCGCGGCCTCTCTTTCGAGCCTGAAGCAGGCATGCAGGTCTTGGTTTACGGCCACGTCTCAGTGTACGAACCCCGCGGCGCGTATCAATTCTATGCCGCGCGCATACAGCCGGCCGGCGTAGGTGAACTCGCGTTGGCCTTTGAAAAGCTCAAGAGTCGCCTAGCTGCAGAGGGCCTATTTGACGAAGAACGTAAACGACCTCTGCCAGCGTTTCCCCGCCGCGTGGGGGTCGTTACATCGGCTACGGGAGCTGCTATTCGCGACATTGCTCAGATTATGCAACGCCGCGCTCCCGGAATGCAGCTAGTGTTAGCCCCGGCACGCGTCCAAGGATACGGTGCAGCCGAAGAAATCGTGCGCGGAATTGACGATCTAAATCGCTATGGTGAAGTCGACATAATCATTGTGGGGCGCGGAGGTGGCTCACCCGAAGATCTGTGGTGTTTTAACGAGGAAAGCGTCGCGCGGGCCATATGCGCTTCTGCCATTCCAGTCATTTCTGCGGTTGGCCACGAAGTCGACTATTCAATATCCGATTACGTGGCTGACTACCGCGCTCCCACCCCTTCGGCAGCCGCTGAAATCGTTGCACGGGAACACGGCCAGCTCAGCGCGCGCGTAATTGAACTGCGTCAGCGCCTCATTACCTCAATACAGGGACATATCGAGCGCCGCAGCGAAGCGCAGCGTCATCTGGATCCGCGACGCGTACTACTCCGGGCACGCGACCGCATCGAGCAAAACGCACAGTATTTAGACGAGCGGCGCAAAGATCTTGGAACCGCGTTCGACCGGTATAGCAGCCGTCGCGACGAAACATTTAAAAATGCGCTTACGCGCTTAGATGACCTGAGCCCACTGCGCGGCTTGGCACGAGGCTTCTCTCTAGTCGAAGAGAAAAAAAGTGGCGATTTAGTTAAGCGGGCCGAGCAGCTGGCTCCTGGCGACCTTATCAAGGTGCGTTTCCAACAGGGAAACGCCATCTGTAGCGTAGAGGAAATCGAACATGAGTGAAACGAATTCATTTGAAGAAGCACTAGAAAAGCTGGAAAAGAGCGTCGAACGTCTAGAGACCGGTGATCTGAAATTAGACGAGGCGCTAACGACTTTTGAACAGGGTATTGCAGCCTCTCGAAGCTGCGGTCAGTGGTTAGACCAAGCTCGCAAACGCGTGCAGGTACTCATCGCTGAGGGAGAAGAAGAGTTCCAGCTGGAATTTCTCGACGAAGAAGACGAAGCGTAAAAACCCTCATGTTAACTAGGCTCTTTATCCGCGATTTCGCGCTCATAGAAAAAGCTGAGATCGAGTTTGGCGATGGTCTCAACGTAATTACGGGAGAGACCGGTGCGGGTAAATCTATTCTACTGGGTGCGCTCTATTCAATTCTCGGCGGGCCCACCAGCGGTGATCTTGTCCGCGAGGGAGCCGAACGCTGCATAGTCGAGGGATTAATGGAGTTTGACGAACGCAGCGATTTGATTAAGCAGCTCCAGGCAATCGACATAGAATGCGAAGACGGTCAGCTTTTTCTCCGGCGTGAGATTCTCAGCAACGGCCGGTCTCGGGCATACGTCAATGGAAGCGGCAGCCCGATAAAAAAATTGCGTCAAATCGGCGCCCTGCTAGTCGATCTACACGGACAGCACGAACACCAATCTCTGCTAGATCCCAACCTACACATTCACTATCTAGACGCCTTCGGGCGCTTGGAAAATAAAGCACAAGAGGTCGCCCAATCTTGGCGTGCAATGCGCACCGATGAGCAGGCACTAAGCGACCTACAAGAGCGGCGACAAAAGCTCCTGGTCGACGGAGAACTGCGTGCGTTCCAATTGGCTGAAATACGCAATCTCTCGCCGCAACCAGGAGAAGAGGAAGACTTAGAGGCTGAGCTCCAAGTCTTGGATAACGCCCATAGCCTGGTCCAACTGGGAGAAGAAATAAACGACCTGCTCTACCAGCGAGACGGTTCTGTATACGAGCAGCTAAGTCAAGTCCGACGTCGCTTCGATCGCATCACCGAAATCGATCCATCCTTGCTAGAGCAGGCAAAATCCCTTGAGGAAATCTCGTATTTAGTAGAAGATGCAGCGCAAACAATGCGCACATATGGACGTGCGCTAGAAGCCGATCCCGCGCAGGCAGAGCAAATCCGCGAACGTCTCGAAGCGCTTCGTTCGCTAAAACGCAAATACGGGCCGAGTTTAACGGCCGTTCTTGCGTATAGCGAAGAGTTGGAGCGCAGCGAAAACGAAACAGCCGAATTAGATGGACAGATAGACAGAGTGCGCGCTCAACTCGAGGTAAACGGGCAGCGCTTTGCCGAGCACTGTGCCGAACTCTCAGCTGGACGCAAAAGCGCAGCAGATGCGTTGGAAGCGGCGATCGTACGCAGCCTAAAAGATCTGGGCATCGAACACGGTCAGTTCTCTGTGCATCTTTCACCCCGCACAGAAGCGAAGGGCCCCGTCGAGCACGAGGGGCGACGGATTCATGCTGATGAACGGGGTGCAGAGCAGGTCGCGTTTTACATAAATACAAACCTGGGAGGCGAACTTCGGCCCTTAGCACGCGTTGCTTCGGGAGGAGAAGTATCCCGCATTATGCTGGCAATAAAAGAAGCCATTGCCGAGCGCGACCTCATTTCTGTATTGGTATTCGACGAAGTCGATTCGGGAGTCTCTGGACGTATCGCGGCAGCGGTAGGACGCAAACTACAGGCGCTGGCAGCATCGCATCAGACGGTCGTCATAACGCACCTGCCACAGATTGCCAGTCTGGCCAATCATCATTTTGCCGTGCGCAAAGACAAAGACAGCACCCGCACGACCACGCACGTTGAGCGGTTAGATAGAGAAGGACGAACGGAAGAAATCGCTTATTTACTAGCTGGAGAAACGGTCTCAGAAACCGCGCGGCAGCACGCTCGTGAGCTCATACAATAGACATGCTGGCCAATATCCTCAGCCTATCGCGCATTTTTCTGTCTATCCCCCTGCTGTATAGCCTTCGTCGAGGCGATGAGATGACCGTCACAACGGTCAGCCTCTTATTCATCGCAGCTGCCACCGACCTAGGCGACGGCTTTGCAGCGCGTCGGCTCAAGCAGGTATCGCGCATAGGAAAAATGCTCGATCCACTGTCCGATAAGGTCTTTCTCAGCTCTTTGCTCGGGGGACTCGTGCTTTGGGGAGATTTCCCCGCATGGCTCTTGGTTATGCTGCTACTACGCGACCTCGCGATTGTCTCAGCGGGCACCTACTTGCTGCGCTCGCGCGGGTTTGTCATTGCCGCCAACCGCTGGGGCAAATCAACCACGGCCTGCCTGGGATTTACCACGCTTAGCTTTGTCCTGAACGCACCCGCTCTGCTTTGCGATGTGTTAACGCTGGGGTCTACAGTGCTCCTGCTCGTATCCAGCGTCAGCTACGCCCGCGCACTCCGGCACGTTTTAAGTGGCACGGATGGAGCCGATATCTACTGAGCGTTCAGTACGATAGAGAATGAGAAAGTCGCCGCTTCAATCACTCGGATGCTGCGGTGCGCTCCGTCAGGTCGAATAAGCGATCCCGAGCATATGCGCTGTATTGATCCGTCGATCCAAACCGCTCTGCGTATTTGCGCCATATTTCTACCTCTTCCCCATTTTTCCCCTGCGCCTGATAAACCTTTGCCAAATTGACGTACGCACCTGAAAAATCACCCCGGATAGCGATGGCACGCCGCAGAACCTCGACCGCTTTCTCGCTGCGTCCCTGCGCCTTGTAAATCTGCCCCAGATTGTTGTACGCCTCTACAAACGTGCTATCGACTGCAATAGCTCGCTCATAGGATGTGCTTGCGCTATCAAAATCACCTAGGCGTTTGTATACATAGCCCAAGTTATTATGAGCGGCTGCATTTTTTGGATCAAATCGGACGGCCTGTTCGTACGAACGGGCCGACTTGTTTAAGTGGCCCTGACCAAAGTAAATCTGGGCCATCTGCAGGTGTGCTTCTGGGAAGGCCTCGTGCAGCGCCAAGCTCCGTTCAAAGGCTGCGCGCGCCGAGTCCATGAGCCCGTGTTCGGCAAATAGCTGGCCCAACCGGTACTCGAGTAGGGGGGATTCGGGACGCTCTTTTAACGCCAGGCGCAGTTGATCAGCTTGGTCTTGCATTCGAGCATGCGCAGCATCGCCCGCGTTCTCTCTCTCAGTGCCACATCCGATCGCTAGGAAAACCAGCGCACACAGAGTGCGTTTCATGGTGTAGCCTCTACACCCTTCCTCCAGAAAACGCGCATGGCATAGCGCCAACCGTACATCGCAAAGGCATCCCTACGCATAAAAGGACGTTCAAAATCACGCGACGTTATAAGCGTTTTATACCCCGTCAAAACGCGGAAGGGCACGACGGCGTTCTTGGGCTGTACCAACCCCATCATGCAGCCAAACTGAATTGGAATGGGCTCGCGTAAAATGTGCCGATTTATGCCCTTGCGCTCGGGTACGACCATCTGACTCTCACCAATCACCTCTACAAACTCACCGGATTCTTCAACCTGCACCATAATGAGCTTAATCGGATCGAGCGATTCGGCATAATACTCCCAGGCAAATACTTCGCCGCCCTGTGCGTTGCGGGGAAAAGTAAATTGGCGATCGACAATGACGAGTCCCTGATAGTCACTCGTCGTATCCGCCTGAGTAAGACTGCGCACGCCGACCGTATCGACCTGCACGCGAGCATCGGTAAAGAGCGCATCCCACTGAGGGTCTTTCGGCGGTTCGCTGCCACCACATCCCACCAAAAACGCACTGATTACACACAGTTTCGACCAGTGTCGGACCATACATTCACCTCACACGCATTAGAGACAGGTGCAACAGCAGCCGCAATACAGCATCAGAGCACGCCTAGTATCGAGCATATAACCCCTCCTACGACCTCTCCCCCATCACAGCACTCAATTACGTGCAATCAAGCGCAACCAGTACTGGTAGGCACTTTCCATTATGCGACGACGCGCATGGTCGCGGATCATCGCAGCAACCCTACGCTGCAGGGCAGCCCTTATATCAAATTCAGACATAGTACACCGTTCCCCATCTATAAGCCAAAGCCAAAATAGTAGCGCCACGAGTCAATCTTGCCAACGGTGTCCGCTACGCGATCTCTATTGAGAGGATGGGCAGCCTGAAAGTAGGCCGTCATCGGAATTCGGTAAAAGGTGAATAGCTGCAGACGCAATTCGCCTCCTACGTCTGTCAAGAACTTATCTTTGTTGAACTTCGTATCCGACAGAGATCGGAAATTACCTACGGCACCCGCTTCGGCAAAGACCTCGGCGTGCAGTTTGGAGAAAGTGAAGTTTAGGAAACGGCGATTGATGCGTTTAAATACGGGAAAACCGTAGCTAATCTTACCGTAAACTAACTTTGAACCCGAAGCCGTAAAGTAGGGATATCCACTGAGGAAGTTCTGCCCGCCCAGGTAGTAACGCAGGGGCCAGTAGAAGCGTCCCTCAAAGAACCCGCCATCCTCAATAAAGCTCGGCTTGAGAACGACGTTCCGATAGGCGGCAACGGCCTCTAAGGACAGCACGTTGTCGAAAGGCAGACCTATTCGTTCACTGTAGGCTCCCACGTATTCATTCACGCGAAAACGCCGTGGAACGCGCACGAACTGATCGCTCGGCATACCATCCGTTGGCGTTGGCTGGGCCAGTGAATCGGCCAACGTGGGCATCGAATAGCGATAGACGAGTGAAATACCCCGACCCGTTGCGCTATGAGCCGTTGGTTTAACCTTTCTATAGCTCCATCCCACGCTCATCGTATGCGCACTGTAAAAATCAATTTCGTTATAGAAATTCAGCGGATCGTCTTGGCTGACAAGCGTCGTATCCTGCCCCAGGAGTTCCGCGTCAACGGCCTGTGATATATCGACGCCGTCCTGAACCAGGTAAACCTGTGTCTGGTTTCGGAAGTGACGCAGCGTCCAACTCTCGGCATAGTTCCTGAACATATACGTCGCGTTGAACTGCTGTCGTCTGGAGAGCGGCATATCAACGCCCACGACAAGCTGTTTCATAACCGTCTTAAACAGGTCCTGACGGCTGTTGCCCTGATACACATACTGCTCCACGTTGGGCAGCAGCAGGTTTGTCGTTGAATCCACTGGGATTGGATAGACGTTAGTCGCCGATAAGGTGTCGGCCGCCAAACTGCTACTCTTGATTAGGTTGTCAATTTCGCGCCGCCGCCCCGCTATGTAAAAAGATGGATTGAACGTGCGACTATTACCTACCCGAGGCTGCATGCTGCGCTCGTAGAAAAAGCCCAGGTCCGTATTGAGATCCGTCGCATCGCGCATGTTCTTACCGACGATACCCCAAGCCGTAAACTGCTGGCCACCCATCATATCTTCGCTAGAAAACTGAAGACCTGCGCTCGCCTGATTGAGCCCGAACGTATTCCCGACAAAGGTCGGCCCCACTTGGAGAAGCGGAGTATAGCGCACCACGTTCCGCCCGCGGTAGCGTCCCATCTTAAACTGTTCAGAAAGCTTGGGGCCGTCGTAAATTGACCGGTAATCGCGCAGTGCAAGCGCATCAAATGCGGCGCTGCGAGCAAAATCACCCATGTCGAACCTATACAGGTCGTAATTGTTCGAGTGATAAGAGCTATAAACAACTTCACCATCAGCCGACACAGTTGGCGCGAAAGCGCCTCCAACCACGTTGGTCAACTGTTCGACTTCGCCGTTTTCCATATTGTATTTGTAGATATTAAACACGCCCGACTGATCGGAGGCAAAAACAAAGCCACTGCCGTCCGGCAACCAATAGGGGTCGCGTTCATCCGCCGGCGAATTGACCAGCGCGCGAAAACCCGAACTGTCGGGATGCGCAAACGCAACGCTGTCGGGAAATACGTCTACTGGCTCCTCCGTGGCCACGCTGTCCTCATCCGCCGTGGCCATTGCATTAGACGAGCGTTCAAACCGCTCGGGGCGCGCAGGACTGTCGGCGCGTATAACGGCGATATCCCGATCCTCTCCGCGAAAAACGCTTAATAGGATCCACTCGCCGTCCGGAGAGAACCGAGGACCGTAGTACTGCGTTCCGTCGTTGTTGTTGGTCAGATACACGCGCCCGGTTCCGTCGCTGTTGACCATGGCCAAATTGTTGGTCCCATCTTCGTTATGAACGTAGGCGACGCGCTCCCCGTCCGGAGAAAATGCCGGATCTTTCGACCGTAAGTTAGCGCTGATGCGGCGCTCTTCGTCTCGCTCGACGTCGTAAATGTAAAGGTCGTTGTATCCGCCCTTGGCCCGTGCGTAGACGATGTGTTGCCCATCGGGCGACCAATCCATACGAGAGTCGATATACTCCTTGGACTTATACGTCTCTCCCGTTTCCATATCGTGTATCTTCAGAAACGGAATCGCATAGTCCATCTTGTCACTGCTGATATAAGCTAGCTTCGAACCGTCCGGCGAGTAGCGCGCATGATACTCAATGATACCCCCATTGAGATCTTTCATCTCCTCGCCTTCAAAGAAACCGTCCGAACGAATCTCCCCCTGCAAGCGTTCGTAGTTCTCGCGTAGATAGGCCACCCAATCCTCGTAGAACTGATCGACGGTAACGCCCAAAACACGCTCTACTGCTGGATCGAAGCTCACCGAACCAACGTGATGCGTCAGCGCATCAACCTTATCTGCCCCATACTGATCCTCAATGTATAACAGCATGGCATAACCCTGGTTGTAAATCAGCTCACCGTAATATTTGCCCGTGCGAGCAGAAACCGATCCCATCTCTTCCCACGACAGCAAATCGTCTTCTAATACGGCCATGCGCAGCAGCATATCGCGGTGTGAATCCCATCGATCATAGCCGAATTTATGCGCTCCGTACTGCGCTATACCTTCAGACCAACCGCGCGGCACATTCATATGATATAGGGGGAACTGGAAGGATATATCGGGATTCGAGTCAAAGCGAGAAACAGACAGGAGAGCAAACTGGAAGGGCCACTTTTTTCGGGCCATGTTGAGCGTAATGATGTGATTTAGCTCGTGCGTTACCACGTTTTTGATCCAGTCGTGCGTACCGCGCAGTTCCATATCTAAATTGGTAGCCCAAATCGCCATAGTATTGCTGTAGTAGTCGGCCCAACCGTTGCCCAACTGGTCTGACGTATCGAGAACCAGGACGTGGATCGTGCGAAAGTCGTCGTAGTAGTTGTAGGCAGCCGCCAGCGTGGGAAAGACCTCTTCGCAGGTCTCGGCGACGCGGCGCGCCGTGCCCTCTGATCCCGGCATAAAGTGGACGCGAAAATGCTCTGTAATGAGCGTCTGCATTTGCGCCTGTCCCGACTCAGCGAGAAAAATGACCATTAGGGCCACTAGGCCCGCGCGGGAGAAATAGCCTGTTCTAAACAAGGATTTTGCCTTTCGCTAAACGCGATCAGCGACCGGCACTCGTCTCGCACTCGCGCATGCACCGACCGCTGATATCATTCTGTAAAGTACTTGGGGGCATAGGCGCTGTCAAAAGCTAAGACCCCATCGAAAACGCTAGATTAACATCAATTTTTTTCTCTGTACTGCTCTAAGTCACCCCTGTATTTCAGACCGAGGATATCACGAGCATGGGCCGTATTACAGGTCGCATCGGCTTCCGGCGTGCCCACGATGTGCAGCACATCAAACTCCAGTTCGGGATGCTCAGCGGCCAGTCGGCAGGCCTCGGCCAAATCGTGACGACACACCCATCCATTGCGCAAGGGAGATCCCTCGGGGCCAAGCGTCTCGCGGCCCTTACCCACACCGAGACGACTGTCGACAATATAGTCGGGACGAAGCACTATAATTGATGTACCAAAAGCGTCGTGGTACTGTCGGCACATTTCCTCCTGCAGTCGCTTGCACACCGCATAGAGCGACCCATCCGGTCGGCGCACATGCGCGTCGAAGAATGTGCCCTGAGGATGCACGGTCTGACAGGAACCCACGTGAACCACGCGCTTGATCTCGCGACGGCGGACGGCCTCCAGCACGTTCCACAATCCCTTCAGGTTGATCGAAAAAGGCTTATCGTCTTCGACGCCGTAGCCCCCCGGCGCGCGCGTGGAGTATACGGCAGCATGGACGACGGCCTCAACGCCTTCCAATGCAGCATCGACCTGTCCAAAATCGCTTATATCCCCGTAGTGTGTTTCGCCGTCCCAGTCGCCATCGACGTCTTTCCAACTCTGCCACGCCTCGGGACCATAATCAACCGCACGCACGTCATGATGTACCTGCATATTGGCAATGATAGCTCGCCCGAGCCAGCCGGCAGCACCGAAAACGGCAACTTTCATAAACGCGCTCTCTCTCTTATCATTAGGCACACCCTTCACGAGAGGACATGCCGTGCAATACACCATCAACAGGACCGAAAACATGCCCGCCCCCAGCGCAAATTGGGATGCTCCCGCATGGCAACTGGCTGAAACGCTGCGCGTTACCCACTTCCCGTGGGAGGACTCCGGACACCGTCCCAACGTGCAGGCGCGCGCGCTGTATGACAGCGAGGCTCTGTACATACACTTCCGCGTTGAAGATCAGTATGTCCGCGCCGTGGCCGAAAAATTTCAAGACAGCGTTTGTCTCGATAGCTGCGTAGAATTTTTCGTATCGCCCTTAGCCGATTCAGAAGCCTACTTCAACTTCGAGGTCAACTGCGGCGGCACGATGCTGCTACACCGCTGTCCATCCCCCGCTGAGAAGAACGCGGGAAGAGCAACCGAAGACGTCAGCGATGCCGACGGCGCAACAATTCTGATCGCACATTCAATGCCAAAGATCGTCAATCCAGAGATAACGGAAGAAACGATCTGGACGCTGGAATATCGAGTACCGTTCGCACTGTTTACGGCCTACTTTGGCTGCCCGACACCGCGTCGGGGCGATCAGTGGCGCGCCAATTTCTACAAATGTGCTGATGCCACGTCGCACCCGCACTGGGGATCGTGGGCACCCGTTGAGACGGAGCGACCCAACTTCCACCAGCCGACCTACTTTCAGCCCATCGCATTTGCCTGATGGGTCACTCTAGCGAAGATACGCTGTTTCGACCTTGGCGAAAGCTGCAGCGATATCTTCGACCTCTCGCTGACCAAAGTTTTCGTGGATCGACATCATAAAGTGTGCCTCTGCGGCTGCCACTGCGTTGGGACAGGGAAAGGTCGCAGAGCGATCCCCCTGATAGTCTGGCAGTCCCCATGGATAGTCGCTGCCGGGGAACACACATCGCTCTCGAAACCAACGTGCCTCTGAAGGAATGTGCCGGTAAGATGCCCCCACGGGAATCCCCTCAGCTGCGACAGCGCGAGCAAACGCGTCCTTGTCAACCGACAGCTGGTGGACGTCGACATGGAATCGCATAAACCAATAAACGCCCCCGTCTCCGCCGGCTTCGCGCCCCGTCCGAACGGCGCGTAGATCACTGATTGCCTCGCGGATTTGCAGTGCGACAGCACGCCTCCGCCGGATTATTTCCGGCAAGCGTTCCAACTGCACGCGGCCCACGGTCGCCGCCAGATCATTCCCATTTAAATTCAGTCCCGCCCGTATGTTGGACGAAGATTCTACGTTAAACGGTTTGCCGCGGTCGGCAAAACGCTTGGCCTCCCAAAGGAGGTCTTCGTCGCGAGAGAACACCACGCCCCCCTGCGGCCCCGTGGCGTGGTGTTTACCGCTCATAGTCGAGAAAGCCGCAATTTGGCCCAGCGTGCCCACTGGACGCCCCTTGTAACGAGCACCGTGTGCCTGCGCACAATCTTCCACAACGGGAATCCCGCGCGCTTTAGCAAGTTCCAAGATGGGATCCATATCGACCGGCTCACCCGCGATGTGCGCTACTACGATCGCTCTCGTATGTGGGGTTAAGACGGCCTCGATCTGTGCAGCACTGGTATTGAACGTGCCTTCGTCCGCATCGGCAACGATGGGCACCTGGCACAGCATCGCCACTGGCATAACGCCCCCCGGATCGGTAATGGGTGGCACGATGACTTCTCCCGCAACGGGCAGGCGCAGTGCGCCCAGCGCAGCATAGAGAGCGGATGTTCCAGAGTTAACCAGATCGGCATACCCCCCTCCCAAAAAATCGGCAAATTCCCGCTCATAGGCCTGTTCTTCAGACCCGTTATATCCAATCGCTTGGCCGTTTTTTACGGCCGCATCGAAGAGCGCGAGCGCCGCATCCCGCTCCATCTCACCGAACAGGTGGCGTGCTGGAAAAGACTCACTTCGGACCTTTTCTCCACCTTCTATGGCCAGCATGTATATTCCTTTCAACCATTCGGCACGTACCAAGGCGACTCGTCCGCGTTGGTAAGTGCCGATACTCCTCATATATTAGGTAAACTTCAATTGTCAAACCACTGTGGATAGCCATGGATACCATTTTACCCCTAGCACCTTTTGTCCTGTGCCCCTTGCTCCTCACGGCACTCTGCATACCGCCTATAAAGCGGCTCGCACAGGCGCTCGACTTGGTGGATCACCCAACCTCTGCCGCACACAAGTCTCACGCGCGGCCAACTCCCTACGGCGGGGCGCTGGCCATTGCACTTGGGCTGAGCATAGGACTCTTTCTCTGCGTCCCACTGCTGATTGTCGAATTGCCCTCCATGCTAGGATCTACGGATCGCGTCTGGACCCTCTCCGCGGCCTGGTTAGCGGGTGAGTTCCTTATTCAGTCCGTCGTGCTAACGAGCTTTCTAGGATGCGGAATGGGACTCTTTTGCATAGGCCTAATCGACGATTGGCGCAGCCTTTCTCCTCTCACACGATTCGTGGGCCAGCTCGCTTTCATCGCTCTCCTAATCTACACTCAACCTCTGTTTCGCCTCGACTTCTTGCCCGGAATGCCACTCCTCAACGCACTGCTGAGCATCGTGTGGATTGGCGCAATGAGCAATGCATTCAACTTTCTCGACAACATGGACGGCCTCAGCGCTGGCATCGGCGCTATTTGCCTTGTTTTCCTGGGTTTTGCAGCTCTGCTGGCTGGAGAACCGGGCATCGCTGTGGTATGCCTCATGTGCTTTGGTGCCTGCTGCGGATTCCTACTCTACAATTTGCCCCCCGCCAGTATCTTTATGGGCGATGCCGGCAGCCTCTTTCTAGGCTACACGATAAGCGCAATCGCGGCGTATTTGAGCCAGACCTATTCGGAAATGCACATTCAACCTGCGCTGCGCTGGGGTCCTCTCTTACTCATAGCCATCCCCGTTTACGACTTCGTCAGCGTGAACTTCTTGCGTATCAAACGCGGACAAGCCCCTTGGGTCGGCGATAAAAACCACATCAGTCATCGTCTGGTGCGACTGGGGCTTTCGCGCCGGGGCGCCGTGCTCTGTATCTATCTGGCGACCGCCCTAAGTGGACTGCCTTCTCTACTCAGCGCACAGCCTACGGGACAGACCCTCTGGCTATGGTGCACTCCTATTGGCCTCTGCCTGCTAGCCTTGGCAGATACATACTGGTACCGCCCACCCGAGTCACAGTGAGTGATTCGGCGCGCTTAGGCGGAGGCTATGCCTCTGCATCCCCTGATCCACGACCCACGGCACAGGCCCTTCTGGCGTCTGTCTCTTCGGGGGATGCGAGCGCCCGACTGGTCGTTCTGGCGGGCCCTCCTGGCGTCGGCAAGAGCAGCGTGGCTAAAGCCTTGGTCAAGCTCATGCCCGAAACCCTATTAATCGACAAGGATCACACCGCAGGGGGCTTTGTTCTGGAAGCAGCTCATCTGAGGGGCGACGGCCCAGAGGCTGCCTACGGCACAAAACACTACTGGCAGAAGCTGCGTCCCCTCGAATACGCCGGTCCGCTGCGCTTGGCATGTGACAACTTGGTTGGTCACCGCCAAGTCCTACTGGTCGGAGGGTGGGGGCCAGAATTGGGCATGGACGACCTGTGGAACGAGATCCATCAGCGCTTGTCCCCTTCAGGACTCATCGTTCTACATCTCGATCCACCCGAAGGGGAGGTCTGGCGGGCGCGCTTGGCCGGACGCGGATCCCGCTGCGACTCGCCCTACTTCGAGCGACTGGCCGCGCATACGGGCAATTTGCCCGTGTGGAGCGGAACCGTGCGCCTTTCGAGCGCTGGTTCGCTAGCAGAGGTCACCCAACGCGCGCTCAGAGCGCTAAAATAAGCCTATTCATCCTAAAATTCCTTGACTTTTTTACCCTTCGCGCTGTTCTTGTATCAGCACGATGTCCTTCCTCCACAGCGCCTTCGGCTACTTTTTACTTCTCTGTATCGCTTGGCTATGCGGCCAGCGCACAAAGCGCCTTCCTTGGAAGACGGTCGCAGTGGCTTCCCTGTTGCAAGTCACCCTTGCCGGCCTCCTATTACAGCCCGCGCTGCGCGCTCCGCTGTTTTCAGCAGCGAACGCGTTGACGCAGCTTCTCCAGAAAACGGCGCTTAAGGCCAACGAGTCGCTGCTTTTTGGCGGCGTTGCCAATACGTCTTTCATTAGCCAGTTCGGACCCGTTATCGCATTGCAGATAGCGGCCATACTCATCTTTGTCGCCGCGCTATCGAGGATGCTCTATCACTATGGCATCTTGCCCTGGCTCATAGCTCACCTCAGCCGACTCATGCAGCGCATACTCGGAATCAGTTCCGCAGAAAGCGTCGGTATCTCCGCCAACGTATTTCTCGGGATGACAGAGGCCCCGCTTCTCGTACGACCCTACGTAGCACGCCTGACTGAGAGCGAATTATTTTGCCTGATGACGGGCGGTATGGCAACGATTGCGGGGACGGTCATGGTCATTTATGCGTCCATGTTGAGCGCGACTCATCCAGACATTGCAGGCCACCTCTTTGTCGCCTCGTTGATGAGCGCACCGGCGGCAATCGCCGTCGCTAAGCTCATGATTCCAGAAAGCGCGACGCCGGAAACGGCGACCGAGCGCATTCAATTACCCCAAAACGACACGCTTAACGGGCTCGACGCCGCGGCGAGAGGAGCAAGTGAAGGGGCCCATTTGGTGATCAACGTCCTCGCCATGCTGATCGCGTTTATAGGCCTAGTCGCGCTGGCCAACCAGATCATAGGCTATCTGGACGGCCTACTCAATGGAGCTGAAGCAGGGCGTTGGAGTTTAGAAGCGGGCTGTGGATTTATGTTGCGCCCGCTCGTATGGCTTATGGGGATCTCATGGGTCGAAACAGAGGCCGTGGGGCGGCTGATGGGATTAAAGACGATACTCAACGAGTTTGTTGCCTACGTGCAGCTGGCGGATCTGATGAACAGCACCACCCCGCTCAGCGAACGTACTTTCATAATAACGACGTACGCTCTGTGTGGCTTCGCCAATTTCGGCTCCGTTGCCATTATGATCGGCGGCATCGGTGGCATCGCCCCCGAACGGCGCGGCGATTTGGCCCGACTCGGCCTTCGTTCCCTTATCGGCGGAACTTTGGCGACCATGCTCACCGGAACCATTATCGGCCTCTACATGGCGTAGCGTGTAAAAAACTGGATCTCTTTGTCTACAAAGAGCGTCTTATTAGGGAAAACTACAACGCGAAACTACATAGCGCATACATAGACGAGACTCATGGCAAAAGAAAGAAAACCGACTTATCGCTCACAGTTTGATGGTCATCGCCGCCTTGCGGCTGCAGTTATCTTGCAGGCCATCAAAGATATGTCCTCGGCACCGACTAATCAGGATCGCGAGACAGCTTCTGAATTTCTTGAAAGTGATATGTGGCCCTTCTCTGACGTATTAGATCTGCCCATGGACGGACAGAGTCTGCGAGACTATTTGCAGAATATAGACGAACTCTCTTCGGAAATAAGCCGCTAGTATACTACCCGCCCGGAACGCACTCTATCGCGTGACAGTTCCGCCTCTTCGCGCCTACTGCGCCCCGCTGTGAATCAGTTGCTCAAGCGCTCTGCGCTGTTCCGGCGTTAGCGGAGCGGCTGGAGCTCGCGCATCACCGCACTCAATGCCCAAACGCGTTCCCAGTGCGGCCTTGGCCAAGGCGTGGTAGGTTCCACCGCAGGCCAGCATGCGATCGACAAACTCCCAGGCCGTTTCCTGAGCCGCTTCGGCTTCTCGGAGTCGGCCTCCGGTATACGCATCCCATATCGCCATCCAAAGCTCGGGCGCCACGTTGAGCGGACCGTCTACGCAGCCGACGGCTCCAATGGTCAGCCCCGGAAGCATCATCCGACTGTTCCCAGTAAAGCATGCCAATCCCATGCGTGCAAACGTGCGAATATGCATCTGGTCGGTTGCCGAGTGCTTTAACCCCACCGTCCAAGGCACGGCGCTCTGGATCTTATCCATGAGTGCAGGCGTAATTTCCACGCGCGTAGCCGAGGGCAGATTGTAAATGAATAGAGGCAGCCCAGCAGCGTCGCCGACCGCGCGATAGTGATCGACTATTTCTCTGTCCGTGCGACGATAGAAGAAGGGTGGAACGCAGCAGATCGCCTCTACTCCAACGGAAGCCGCATGACGAGCCAGCGCCACGGCGCGTTCAGTTGTAGGGGCGCCCACGTGCATAATATTTTTTACTCTTCCCCGGTTCTGATCGGCAACAATCTCGGCAATGCGTCGATTCTCCCCATCGCTGAGTAAAATACTCTCTCCCGTTCCACCCGCTACCCAGAAACCGTGCACGCCCGCTTCAACATTAGACTCGAACACCGCGCGCAGTGACTCTTCGTGCAGCGCACCGTCTCCGTCCATCGGCGTAATCAAAGCCGGCACGACGCCTTTAAAATTGCTCTTGTCCATTGCATCCACTCCTCTCGCGTCTCAGATCTTACCAGTCGCGCGTGTATCCCGCCGTCCAACCGCCGTCGACCGTCAGCACGGTTCCATTCACGTAGCTAGCTTCGGGCGCCACGAGAAAAAGCACGGCCGCGGCGATCTCGTCGACGCGCCCAGGGCGACCCAGTGGGATGTGCGAAAGCAGGCTCTGCGCGTTTTCGCTGTAGGAACCATCCGAACTATAAAAGAGCCTTTCCGTTCCACGCGTTAGCGTCGATCCGGGCGCAACGGCATTAACCAATATGCCCTGCGGGCCCAACTCTAGCGCCATCGAGCGAGTCAGGTTAATTACGCCTGCTTTGGCCGCAACAAATGCCGACTGCAGGCGCAGCGGCACCAGTCCTGCAATTGAGCTAATGTTGACCACGCGCCCTCCACCGCTCTGCAGCAGTGCCGGGACCGCGGCACGACTAACCGCAAAAACTCCCTTCAGATCGACCTCGACGATGCGATCCCACTCCGCAACGTCAAATTCGTGAATCGGCACGCGCCCCCCGCCCGTATTTATGCCGGCGTTGTTGATCACAATATTCAGCGCTCCGTGCGCCGAGACGATTTCGTCTACGACCAGACGCATCCCTTCCACATCGACCACATCTCTTTGCCAAGCGCGCCCACCGACCTCTTTAGCGGCCTGCCGGGCACCTTCATCGTCGACGTCAACGATGCAGACGCGAGCGCCGTTATCGGCCAACTGCTGGACAATTGCGCGCCCGATCCCTTGAGCTCCCCCCGTCACCAACGCTACTTTTCCATCCAAGTCAACCTGCATTATGTCTCCTCCCATGCGCCGTCTCTATGCGCAGAAATTCGCCGCAGAAGCGCAACGACGGCCGGCCCGATCATTCGCACATACTGTCGCACTAATCAATCGCCACGAGTGCTTTATCGACTAAGCTCCGATAGTAACATCCCGATCGCGCTCGCCCTTCTTTTTTGGTGTGACAGGCCCCCTCTCCGCGTGGCCTCACCAGATAGAGAAGCGAATTTTGCTCGCAGTTAACGCGAATTTCGGCCAGATCTAAGAAGTCTCCCGATGTTGCACCTTTAACCCATAACTCGTTGCGCGACGTGCTCCAAAAGGCCGCTACGCCGTGTTCGACGGCGTACTCCAACGCCTCCCGATTCGCATAGGCGACAATGAGAACCTCCAAGCTGTCGGCGTCCTGTACCGCAACGGGCACGAGCGCCTGTCCACAGGCAGAAACCTTAGCAAGCTTATCAAAATCCAGCGCGAATACCGCGCCCTCTTCCAGCTCTTCGTGACTCAGCTGCATATCCCTATTCCCACTTTCCTAATTTTCCGTACGAATTATTCAATGGATGACAAAACGACTCAATCGCGCAGTCCGATTTGAGGTCAGATGAAAACCCACGCATCAAAGCAAGCGGCCTGGCCGCGATAGAGCCCCTGCTGATCCACCAGATTCCAGACGACGGCCTTGTCGATGCGAAAACGACGGCCACTTGCGGAGATACGCACGCCCGTATAGTCGTCAATAAATCCCTGCGTATAGACCGCATCTAGAAGACGCGCCCTCTCTCGCCGATCGGGCATCTCAGCTGACTTGCGGGAGGGAAGGCATACAAAGGCCTCCCATTCGAGCTCAAAAAGCCGTAGTGCAGTCTGATTGCCGTAGTTGAAAATGGGATCGGTTTCTACACCGTGTGAAACGAGGGCGAAGTCCGCAATGAAAAGTGATTCTGCTTCGGATACGCTCTGGCGTGCAGAGAGCGATGGGCTTAAGTCTCGCCTGAGCCAGCGGCGATAGCTCGACAGCAACAGCTCGACGTGTTCGCGCGCATAGCCGTTGTCTGGCGCAGGCTGCGGCACGCGAGTCGACCTATTTTCACCTGCCATCTAAGCGCCTTATTCAGCCAGGGACCAAGCCGCTTCTTTTATCACTTCAGAAAGGGCCGGATGCGCGTGCACCGTGCGAGCAATGTCCTCAACGCTGGCGGAAAACTCAAGCGCCAGCACGCCCTCGGCAATCAGGCTAGAAGCCTGCGCACCCAGAATATGCAAGCCGAGAAGGCGGTCGGTCTGCGCATCGGCAACGATTTTTACCAGCCCGTCAATCTCACCCATGGCATGGGCGCGGGCGTTGGCCCGGAATTGATACGTGCCGATTGCCACCTCGTGATCACCCGCTTTAGCAGCCTCTTCAGTCAACCCTACGCTGGCCAGTTCGGGATGTGTATACACAACGCCAGGAATTGCATCTGCATTGACCAGTCCGGCTTTGCCCGCCATGCGCTCAACGGCGGCGATCCCTTCTGCTTCCGCTTTGTGCGCCAACATGGGACCCGCAATGAGATCGCCCACAGCCCAGACCCCTTCCGCCGTAGTGCGCCACTGCGCATCGACCTGGACACGACCGCGTTCGTCCATCTGAACGCCCGCTTTCTCTAGGCCAAGTCCTCCCGTAAAGGGACGACGTCCCACGGCAACCAAAACGACATCACATTCGACCGTGTCTGCACGGCCCTTTGATTCTAGCTGCAGCTGCACGGCCTTCTTTTTCACCGCAAAGCCCTTGGCCCCGGTCTGGAGGCGGAAGTCCATTCCCTGGCGCTTGAGCAAACGCTGTAGCTGACTCGCCATCTCAGTGTCCATACCGGGCAGGATCTGTTCCATGAACTCAACGACTACGACTTCGGATCCAAGTCGACTCCAAACCGAACCCATCTCGAGACCAATAGCACCCGCTCCAATAACGACCATGCGCTCAGGCACTTGCTCAAGCGCAAGCGCTTCCGTGGAGGAAATGATGCGCTCTCCGTCAAAGGGCAAATCGGGCAATTCCGCCGGTGCGCTACCGGTAGCCAGCAGGATGTGCTGGGCCTGCAGTTCCTGCGTGCCCTCCGTGCCATCCACTGCCACGCGGCCGCCGCCTAGGAGCGATCCCACACCGGCATAGGACGTCACGCCACGCGCTTTGAACAAGGCCTCAATTCCCTTGGTCATGGTCGAAACGATCTTGTCCTTGCGCTGCATCATCGCGGACAGATCAAACTCGACGTTGCCCACGTGAATACCGTGCGCGCCCAACCCGGCCGTTGCTTTGTGGTAAAGCTCGCTTGACTCAAGCAGTGCTTTGCTGGGAATACAGCCGACGTTTAAGCAGGTTCCGCCCAGCGCGCTCTTGTCGACGCAGGCGACTTTCATTCCAAGTTCACCAGCGCGTGCGGCCGCCGTGTAGCCTCCTGGACCCGCACCAATAACGATCAAATCGTACTGCGTTTCACTCACTGCACATACCTCTCGATTAGACTTCTAACATCAGACGAGCTGGATCTTCGACCAGTTCTTTCAGTCGAACCAGAAACTTAACCGACTGCTGGCCATCGATAATCCGGTGATCGTACGACAGCGCTACGTACATCATTGGACGAATAACGACCTGACCGTCGACGGCGACCGGCCGCTGCTGGATTGCGTGCATGCCGAGAATCCCGCTTTGCGGTGCATTGATAATAGGCGTCGATAAAAGCGAGCCAAAAACGCCGCCATTAGTAATGGTGAACGTGCCTCCACTCAGTTCATCCATGGCCAGCTTGTTGTCGCGCGCCCCCAAGGCCAGGCGCTTAATCTCGCTCTCGATTTCCGCCATTGACATCTGCTCAGCCCTGCGCAACACGGGCACGACGAGACCGCGTTCGGTGCTCACGGCAATTCCCAGATGCACGTAGTCGTTATAGACGACGTCCGTTCCATCGATCTGAGCATTTACAGCGGGGAATTCGCGTAGCGCCAGCACTGCGGCGCGCGAGAAGAACGACATGAAACCGAGCGAAATGCCGTGCACTTCGGTAAACCGCTCCTTGTAGCGCGCGCGCAGCTCCATCACCGCACTGAGATCAATCTCATTAAAGGTCGTTAGCATAGCCGCGCTGTGCTGAGCGGAAACAAGGTGTTGTGCAATGCGCTGACGCAGACGACTCATGGGCTCGCGGCGCTGGCCGTCCCCATCGCTTACTGCAGGCGGAGCCGCTAACGGCGCCACCGGTTGCGGAGTTGGGGGCAACGGCTGAGCCTTGGGTGTTTCCTGAACATCGATAGCCGCGCGCACGTCCTCTTTTGTTATGAGTCCATTTTTCCCAGTGCCCTCCACGGACGCAACATCTACGCCCTGCTCTTCGGCTAGGCGTCGGGCTGCCGGGCTCAGCGCCTTTTCCTCTGCTTCTTCAGTCGCCGGCTCAGGTCCACTCTCTTCAGCAGCACTCTGCGGCGCTTCGGTCGCCTCAGCGGCTGGCTTATCGCCTTCCTCGATGCGAGCAATTATCGCCCCGACCCCCAGCGTTGAATCAAGTTCAGCACCGTGTTTGAGAACGCCCGCTGCCGGGGCGGGTAGGTCGACGTTGGCCTTGTCGGTCTCCAGCACGCAAACGGCTTCATCCCGTTCGACATATTCACCGTCTTCTTTGAGCCACTCGATGAGAATCACTTCACTGACGGATTCACCCATCGCGGGTATTTCTACATCCATTGCCATTGCCTTTTATCTCCTTCTTGATACCGATCTAAGCCTGACTACCTGCGCGCTCTTTATCGGCGGCTCCGTCGCGCCGAACCGTGGATAGAACCACTTCTCCAGCCTGCATATCAAGCGCCTGATCGACGATCTCTCGCTGTTCACTCTGATGCACGTGAAGCGAACCCGCTGCAGGACTAGCCGCTTCATCTCGACCGACATAGTTCAGCTCGCACTGCTCCGGCAAGAGTGCTTCTAAATAGGGCCGCACAAAGCTCCACGCACCCATATTTTTTGCCTCTTCCTGCACCCAGAAAATCTGCTCTACGCTCTTATAGCGAGCCAGCAATTCGCCCAACTCATTAGAGGGGAACGGATAGATTTCCTCAACGCGAACCAAGGCGATGTCGCCTTCGCCCCCCTCGGCCTTGCGACGGGCTTCCAGCAGATCGTAGTATACCTTACCGCTGCACAAAACGATGCGACGCACCGACTCCACCGATGTAACTTCCACATCATCTATAACGCTGTGAAATGTTCCATCGACTAGTTCATCAAGCGGCGAAACGCACAGCTTGTGGCGCAGCAAACTTTTGGGGGTCATCAGCACGAGCGGCTTGCGGAAATTACGCAGCATCTGTCGGCGTAAAACATGAAAAAACTGAGCCGGCGTAGTGGGATAAGCAACCTGCATATTGTTTTTTGCGCAGAGCTGCAAAAAGCGTTCAAGGCGAGCGCTAGAGTGCTCAGGACCCATGCCTTCGGAGCCGTGCGGGAGGAGTAGGACCAGCCCACACATGCGCTGCCATTTCGCCTCAGAGCTGCTGATAAACTGATCGATGATCATCTGTGCGCCGTTAACAAAATCGCCAAACTGAGCTTCCCAAAGAACCAGACGGCGTGGATCAGCCGAGCTGATGCCGTATTCAAAGCCAAGCACGGCCAGCTCTGATAGCATCGTGTTGAGAACGACAAACTCCGCCTGATCCGAGCTCATATTGGCCAGCGGTATGTGCACCTGCCCCGTTTTTATATCGTGCCACGCAGCGTGGCGATGGGCAAAGGTCCCGCGCTGACTATCCTGTCCCGCTAGGCGAACTGGGATACCGTCAATGACCAGCGAACCAAAGGCGAGCATCTCGGCACATCCCCAGTCGAGCGATTCTTCGCCCGAAGCCATTTTGCGCCGAGCGTCGACGATGCGCTTGACGGTGCGGTGAAGCGAGAAACCCTCGGGCGCCTGCGTGGCCAGTTCGGCAATGCGCTGTAGCTTTTCCCGTTCAACGCCGGTGTTGGCGCTCCGCTCCTCCGTGGCCCAACTCAGGCCCTGCCAGACCCCACCAAACGAGGCGGTTCGGGGTTTAACCTGCAGTTTCTTAGCCATTTCTTGAGCTTCGTCGAGACGACAGCGCACCCGGTGATGCAGTTCGTCTACCTGTTCCTGCTTGATCCGTTGGCCATTTACCAGTTCCGCCGTATAAAGCTTCAACGTAGAGGCGTGCTGAGCGATTTCCTGATACATG
>Ga0255776_10001411_pt1 | contig 27218 bp, 24 predicted proteins | sample 071ome_19_FD_179974 | JGI IMG/M metagenome (GOLD analysis project Ga0255776, IMG submission 179974) | Coastal salt marsh microbial communities from the Groves Creek Marsh, Skidaway Island, Georgia - 071413AT metaG (version 2) | ecosystem: Environmental > Aquatic > Marine > Intertidal zone >... | reverse complement strand
CGACAGCTCTTCGGCAATAGCAGAGTCGGCGTAACCCGATGCTATGAACATCAATGCTTCCATCTGACTGTGGGTAAGTCTCTCAAGGATGGAACGTTTTCTCGGGAAGAGGTCGCTCATCACTTCAGGATCCATGGTCACCTGGCCCGAGCTTGCCGATTCAATTGCTCGAACTAGCGAGGCAACGTCCGCAATGCTTTGCTTCAAGAGGAATGACCATCCAGATGTCCTGTCGTCCAGGAAGCTTGCGAGGAATTCCTTGTCTCGGTGAGCGGACAGGACTACAACACCAACATTAGGGAACATGTCCTTGATCTCATTAGCAGTTGTGATGCCGTTTGGACCTTCGCCCAGTTCAATGTCCATAAGAACGACATCTGGCTTGGTCTCTTTGGTAATCGCTATTGCTTCTTCACCCGAAGCAGCTGATCCGATTATGTTGAGGAGATCTTCGTTCTCAAGCTTGGCGACTAGTAGTTCTCGGAAGAGAGATTCGTTGTCGCAAACGAGTAGGTTTATAGGTGACTGAGAGTACTCTTCTGAGAAGTCGAACTGCTCGAAAGACATATGTGATTGATTCCTTGCCGTAGAAACCGCTTTTGGCTTTCCCTCAATCAACACTAGGGGCATTGCTAAACGATGTGGCGTTCGCTCGGTTCGCGCGGCTGACCCCGCAGGCTCAAACGTATTTCGAGGAACACTAGGCGCGATCCACTGGGTAAAAACCGCAATAACTAAAAAACCCGCACCAAAACGGTGCGGGCTTAGTTTCATAAAGTTGGGCGAGCTTAGATGAGGCCTCGGCGTTGCGCTTCAGACACTGCGTGCGCCCGGTTGCTAACTCCCATAACGTCGAATACGTGTCGGAGTTCTCGTTTTACCGTTGCTGGGCTCAAGAACAAGTTGTCGGCAATCGCCTTGGTGGTTTCACCCTCTGCGACCATCTTCAGAACTTTTGACTGTCGTTCGGTCAGGTTCTGGTTCACGTCGCCTTGAGTTTGAATCTGGCGATACCGGTCAACTAGTAGAGCATTGAGCGCTGGCGACAATGGAGAGCCGCCACGAGCAGCATCTTTGACCGCTCGTACCAACTCTTCCTGAGAAGCCCTCTTGAGGAGGTAGCCAACAGCACCTGCTTCAAGTGCAGGACCAAGATGGGTGTCACCAAACCCTGACCCCGACGTCCATGCCTGCACGTTCGAAAGTAAATTTTTCTAATGAGGCAACCTCGTGAGATGAAAAGAAGTCTGAGTTGATCGAGGATTTCCACCTGGACTCCATTGATTCGGCAGAGAAAATCTCTATCTCACTGAACGAGCCTGTGTCGGTCATGATCGTTGCGATGTCATCGCCGCCTGAGCTAAACGAGATCTCCGTGATCGCCCTTTCTCCGCCAACCTTCAACAACTCACCAGTCTCAGGATCAACTCGGCAAACGAATGACTGACCCTTCGAATCGGCACCGAACGTGATTCCGTTTGAGTCCCATTGAATCGGAGGACTATCAGCTGTGACAGGGAATCCGGTTCCATTGGCATGAGGGCGAACCGAATCCTCAGTGATCACTCGTGGAGCATTCTCTGGTTCAAGAATGTAAATGTACGACTGAGCAGTCAGACCATACCCGCCAGCTTCAGCAGGGTTTGGTGACCCACTTACCGCTATTTGGGTCCCGTCAGGCGACCACGCGATCGACTCTGTCATGAACAGTCCGTCAGACCAGGATTCATTGTCGGAACCATCAAAACCGCAAACTCGTAATTCGGTGTGAGAACGCGTTTCACGCTCATCGACTGCGTCGGTTATGTAAGCAATCTGTGATCCATCTGGTGACCAAACTGGCGGTCCGTCGTCACCTTCTCCGTCGGTGATCTGAGTAACAACTCCGGTCGCGGTGTCCATTACGAACAGGTGATAGAACGAATCTCCGCGCCATCCGACACCATCCTGTTGATAGCGAATTCGGCGCGCTACTCGTATGCGAGGAGTGTTTTCTGGAGCTCCTGAAATTGCCAGTTCGTCCGGTCCAAGCACAAGACCGCGGTATGCCAGTTTGGTTCCGTCGGGCGACCAGGCATACGCGTCAATGTTGGCATTAGCGGAAGTTACTTGCTCTGCATCACTTCTGGCGACATCCATTCTGAAAATTTGTTTGGTTCCGTCGGAATCCTCATCGAGGAACAACAACTGTGAGCCGTCTGTGGACCAAGTAGGTTTGGCTGCTGTACCCGTTCGAGTTAGTTGGCGGTCTTCATTGGCTTCACCTGTGTTGTAGACCCAAATGTCCGAGGTAGGTTCTACCGACCCTTTTGCTGTTTCCTGGACAGTTGCAGCGACTGAGGAGCCATCCGGAGAAACTGATGGATTGGACGCGGTTTTCAGGTAATAGTGATAGTCGGGTTTGATGTTTGATTTCACGATCGATTCTCGAAGTTCGCTGATCTGGACGTAACGGATTGCAGCGAGTGGTGGAAAGCTAACTGGGTTGAAACAGATTTGTACTGCTGATCCAGCTAGAATCTCGCCTAGTTTGATCCCATCCCAAATTGGAGAGTTTGATGAAAATCGCCGATATTCGAACCGTCGTGGTCGGAAATCCGTGGAAAAACTGGATTTACGTGATCGTTGAATCAGACGACGGATTGATAGGTATTGGTGAAGCAACCGGCGGGCTTGAAACTCAACCTAGAGTTGCTGCTGTCGAGGAGGTCAAGCATCTTGCTATCGGTATGGATCCGAGAAATATCCACGAGATATTCCATAAGATCCACATTGCAACCTATCTGAACATCTCGGCGGCAATGACGGGTATTGAGATGGCATGTTGGGACATTCTTGGCAAATCGCTTGGTGTCCCTGTGTATACGTTGCTCGGTGGCAAGGTGCGTGACCGTGTAAGGGTCTACGCCAATGGGTGGTACTCGGGTGATCGAACACCTGAAGGTTTTGCGGAAAAGGCGAAAGAAGTTGTTGGCAAAGGCTACACAGCCCTCAAGTTCGATCCGTTCGGTGACGCTCACATGCAGTTGTCACGAAAGGAAACGAAAGAGGCCAAAGCACTCGTTCGTGCAGTCCGTGAAGCGGTAGGTGATGAGGTCGACATCCTGATCGAAGCTCATGACCGGTTCGACACGTTTGCAGCGATCGAGATTGGTAACTGGCTGAAGGACTACGAAGTCACGTGGTTCGAAACACCTGTGATGTCCAACGACGTCCAGGCACTGGTGGAAGTGGCACGGCGTGTGCCAGTCCGGGTGATCGCCGGAGAGCGCATGCAATCCACAACCGAATTCGCAGACTTCCTGTCACACAAGGCCACAGATGTGATCAACCCAGAACCCCTGAAGGTAGGCGGTATTTGGAAATCGTTACAGATCGCCGGAATTGCTGCTGCCAACCATGCTGAAATTGCCCTTCACAACGCCGAAAGTCCGTTCAAAACCATGGTGGCGCTTCACATTGATGCGGTGACACCTAACGTGTTCATCCAGGAATGTTTTGACGACTTTATGGAGCCCTGGGTGAGCGATGTACTGTCTGGATTCCACAGAGTAAAAGACGGTTACTTAGAAATGCCGACTGCACCGGGTATTGGAGTTGAACTAAACGAAGAGGAAGCGAAAAAGCACCCCTACGGAAAGAGTAATTTCTTGCGGATGTTCAGACCCGGTTGGGAGAAGCGCGACACCGCTCAGCAGGAGTAAGCGCTAGCGCGTTCTCACACTGCCTTTGACCATCGATGCTTCGTCGCTGGCGAGGAACGCGAACACCTTCGAAACCTCGTCGGGTGAAACTAGCGCACCAATCTTGGTTTCAAGATCTCCGGAACGCCCACCTGCCTCGTGCATGTCTTCCACATTCGAAATTTTCAGAGGCGTTGCAACAGCACCCGGAAGAACATCGTTTACGCGGATGCCGTACTTCTCAAGGTTTGATTCCATGACCAGGGCGAGTCCATGAACTCCGCCCTTCGATGAGCCGTAGGCAAAAGAAGAGCTACCGCCGTGAACTCCAGCACCTGATGCTGTCAGCACGATCACACCATTCCGCTGCCGTTTCATGACACCAGTCACGTGCTTGCAAATGGTGAACGTGCCGCGCATGTTGATATCAATGACGGTGTCCCAGGTATCGTCAGGAAACTCGTCGAGTTCAACCGCAGCGCCCTGGAGAACCCCGGCGATGTGAATAAGCACGTCGATTCCACCACCGAGCCAGTTTTCAGCTGCAGCAACCGCGCCAGAAACAGCTGCATCATCTCGAACGTCGACGTGCCAGTAACGTGCGTCGCCACCAGATTCGTTGATGTCGGCAATAGTTGCTGCACCGTCTGTGTCGTTCACATCAAACGCCGCTACTTTTGCACCTTGCGCTGCGACGCGCATGGCTGTTGAACGACCGATTCCGGTTGCTGCGCCTGTAACGATTATTCGTTTGCCACTGAGATCTGGCATTCTGAGCTCCTGCTTAGATCAATTACCGGACGATGTTTACTCGTCCCACTTAATTCCTACTCGATCGGCTACACGCCTGATTCCCTCGGCCGCTAGCGGGATTTTCTCTGGCGGAAGATGTTCAACAAGAACGTGAGCCTTCGGATTTACCTTCTGGAGCCCAAGTAGCAGCGCTTCGTTGTCGAGCAGACTTTCAGGTTGGTCGATTATCGACTCTTCAAGGTGAGGTAGAAGAGCTTCTACAACAGTGAAATCCTTGGCATGACAGCCCAGAATTCGGTCAGGAATGAGTTCGTAAAAGTCGTTGATGAGTTTCGTGGTGTTGTATGCGGTGTCGATCGAATCCACGAAGTTCACTGGGTCCATGTTTAGGCCCAAGTTCTTGGATCCAACATCGTCGATCAAGTCTTTGACCTTCTGAGGACTCGATACCGGGCAAACGATTCCGCCTTCGACCGCGATCATCACACCTTCGTTTTCAGCGACCTTGCAAATCTGCTTGGTGCTGTCGACGAGTCGATCCCATACTTCCGGAGAGTGATTGTCCGGATGAGGCATCCATCCACCTTTTGGGTTCATCGAGCCAGGGCGCAAGTATGTGTTTGGACTGCCGAGTCGGGAAGTGACGTTCACCATCCGCTTTACGAACTTGATCTCTTCTTTTCGAACGCTCTCGTCGTCCGAAACGAGATTTCCACCATAGTTCCCAACGGTTTGAGGCATCGGGAAGCCGCGTTCGCTGAACATCGACTTCAGGCGAGAAACATCTTTGTCTTTCATGGACTGGGGGTCGCTTACTCGGATTTGAACCGTTCTGAAGCCGTGTTCGGCTACGTTGTCCAGTACCGCACCGTCGATCGCTTTCCAGTCGCCTGGTACCAGACCTGCAACACCCAGAAGCATAAAAAGACCTTTCTGCTAACTTCACGCTTACAACGGGCGAACGAAGTAACCCAACTGAGATACTTGAACGAGTCTTGAACAACCGAACTCAACCGGTTTGCCCGCATCAATTCGTCAGCAGAACACTTTATCGTTCTCAAACGGGTTTTTGTGAAAAATAGCCGGTGAATTTGTCACGGTAGAAATGCAAACAACTAATCAAACTTCAATTGGTAAAGAGTGGCAGCGAGCAGTTGAACTGGAGCACGCCCAGTCAGATCGACTGAGAGAAGACCTGGATGACGGAGACTTCTGGAAGCCGGTCGCCCATAGATTCACCCCGCCGTCGAAAGAAGAAGCGGGGAATGACGACACCGTTGTTCAACTCGCGAATCTGATTTCCTCGAACGAGACCGTTCTAGATGTTGGCGCAGGTGCTGGACGAATAGCCCTCCCGATTGCCGATCATGCGAAACATGTAACTGCTGTCGAACCATCGGAAGGAATGCGGGAGCGGATGATTCAAACTGCGGAGGCGTGGGGAATTTCTAATCTGTCGATCATCGACTCCGAATGGCAACGGACTGAAGTTGAACCTCACGATTTAGTCGTTTGTGCTCACGTGGTGTACACGGTTCAAGACATCGAATTTTTCGTTCAAAAACTGAGTGCAAACGCGAAAAAACATGTGGCGTTGATCTCGTTCAAACGCCCGGCCATGGCGCAGTACTTACCGCTCTGGGACTCAGTACACGGTGAGGTGCGAATTGCTCTGCCGAGTCTCACAGAGATCGAACAGTTATTGCACGCGCTCGATATCGATTACGAAAAGATTCCTCTCGATCCATGGATTTCACGACCGTTCAAGACAATCGAACAAGCTCAAACTGAATCAGAAGCACGTCTGTTTATCTCACCGGGTTCAGAAAAATCTCAAATTTTGTCTAGCGTTCTTGAAGATTCACTTGTTGAAGTTGATGGTGGGTACCGATTCAAATGGTCTGAGCCTCATCGCCCATTCATCGTGCTGTGGAATACTGGGTGACTCGTCAACTCGGACCGTTCATCTGTTCGATGTAGTATTCCGACTGGTGCACCAAATCAACTTTAGCGCGGATACGAGCCATGGTAGATCGCTCATCACAAGAAGACTCTCTGCAGATAGAGAACAAAGATGCTCGCCTTGTTCAGTCACCGCCCGATGTCGAAGAACTCGACGAGCTACAGGATGTAATTGAAGGGCTTGTTGAGTCTGGTGACAGCGCGCAGGCTGTTTCGGAGCTTCAAGAACTCCGAGTGCCAGACAAAGCTGAAGTGCTCGGTGAAATTACCGCTACGAGTGAGCAGGTACTCCTTGGCAACCTGACCAACGAAGAGATTGCAGACGTTCTTGAACATATGGACGTAACCCAAGCAATCGAAGTATCGGGACTCATCGATATCGAACGTATGGCCGGAGTCCTTGATCGAGTGTCGAACGACGTAGCGGCTGATGTCTTGCGCGGAATAGATTGGGCTGATGCGGCGCGAATTCTCTATCACATGGAAGACCGTTCGTCTGTTGGTAATTTGCTCCTGTACCAGGACGATGATGCCGGTGGATTGATGTCTACGGAGTTCGTCGCGTTGCGCGAAACCTGGACGACTGAACGTTCACTGTACGAGCTTCGAAACTCTGGACTTGATCCAGAAGATATGGGGCAATTATTTGCCGTTGATGATTCCGGAGTGCTGGTAGGCGTTCTCGAATTGGCAGAACTGGTGTTTTCTCCAAAAGGGACAACAGTCCGTGGTGTCATGAACCCCGATGTAGTTTCGGTTGAGACTGGAACCGATCAGGAAGATGCTGCAAGGTTGATGCAGCGCTACGAAATCCGCACGATTCCAGTTGTTGATCGGCACGGTGTGCTGGAAGGCACGATCGCGATTGAGGACATTGTTGATGTGTTTCAGGAAGAAGCCACCGAAGACATGTTCCGCATGATCGGTGTGCAAGGAGATGTTCGTAATCTTGACTCGTTCCGGGGCAGTTTTCGTAGTCGAGTTCCGTGGCTACTCGTCAACCTTGGGACGGTGCTCGCCGCCGGTGTTGTTCTCAATATGTTCACGAGCACCTTGGATTCGTTGACGATACTTGCGGTTTACTTGCCAGTTGTGATGGGTCAGGCAGGAATTGCGGGGAGCCAAACACTGACTATCATTGTTCGTTCCATGGCACTTGGTGAAATAAACACGGCGGATGCGCGGATCCTTGCACTAAAAGAAGCGGTTCTGGCGTTTGCCCAAGGTGCAGTGGTTTCTGCAGTGATCGCTGGAATCGTGCTTGCCTGGCAACAGGATCTGGTGATGGCTGCAATCGTGTCTGGAGCGTTGTTTCTAAACATGCTGATTGCAGCATTGTCAGGTGTGGCAATCCCGTTCACGTTGAAAGCCATAAAGATTGACCCCGCAACGTCGTCCTCAGTGTTCTTGACGACGATTACCGATATCGCAGGCATAGTTGCATATATGGGATTGGCAACGGCTTTTCTGCACCTGTTGGTCGACTAAAAAGCTACCCGCCCAGAATCGTGTACCACTTAGCGAGAACGGCTTCTCCGAGTCGCCCTCGTACACCGTCGTCAGGTAGCAGAGGTGCATCAACCATTGAATACGACCAGCTAAGTGAGCCTGCAATTTCAGGTCGTTCTGCTATTGCCTGGAAGAGAGCTTCGAGAGCTGCAGCTTGAGCGTATTCACCTGACGGGTCGGATTCGGTCGGTGTAGGTCGAGCATGAACGGTGTAGAAGAACGTCGGGTTGCCCCAACGTTCGTGAACAGTGTCGACACGCTCCGCAAACTGTGACTCGTAGTATTCAATGTACTCGTCGAATGTGGTGTCGGCAGGAAGCGTTGGGACACCAACGTCGTAGGTGGTGACACCGTTGTAGTCGGCTAGACCCGGGAATTCGTAATTCTTGTTGCTTCCGCTGATCAGAATTTCACCGGAATAAATGCTTCTGATCTTTTCGATTAAGCGTTGTTGTTCCGCTTCAAAGGCAACAATGAACGGATCATCCGAAGGTTTGTCGATGTATTCATACACGTGGAACAGTGGACCCGGGACCATCATGTATTCGGCCTGAATTATTTCAGCGACGGTTGCGTTCCACGTCCACATTTCATCAGCCAGCAACAACCAGCCGCTCCACCAATCTTCGTCCTTTGGCTGGTTGTATGAATCAGACCCTCCAACCGCTTGTTCCATGTTGAATTGGGGACCGAAGAATATTTTGAGCCCAGCATCTCTCGCCAATTGAGCCTGAACGAGTGCATCCTCAATTGGAGTGGCGACTGATCCGCCAACTACTGGACGGTACTCAAGAGTTGGGACAGGGTGCGTCGTGCCGTACGACCAGATCGAAGAAATAACTACCGTGTCGGCGCCAATATCAGCGATTCGCTCATAAGTGGATTCAGAAGTTGAAGTGAACGATTCGCTGAAGAAATCTGGTGTGTAAACACCTTTAGAAAACCCTTCACGGACTGCGTATTTAGGAGCAATACCTGGCCACTTAACTACCCAGTCGTTGACAACCTGTCCATCGAATTCCGTGAACACACCCTTGCCGAAGGATTCGAGCTGTTCGCTCCTCAGCTCATACTTGTAGTGCAAATCGCCTGTGTGCCCGAACTCAACTGTCGCTTCATACAGCCAGGGGTTTATCTCTGACTGTTGAAGCTGCACTCCGTCGCCTAAAGCTGGTCGATTGCCAGCAATCCAGATTTCAGCATCTCGTGGTGTTTCTGGAGGGTCAGAAACTCTGAACGTGACTTCCAGGGATCCGTCGGGCCTACGGGCATTTTGGTCGCGTTGCCCTTCCCATCTTGTGATTACATCGAGATGCTCACCGTCTTCTTCAGGGAACGTGACGGTTCGCCATCCGTCTTCCAAACCAGGCGAACCATCCATGCCTTTGTGATCATCTCCAAGGACATATCGGTACTGGGTCTCCCATCCCGGAGCCCAGGATCCGAGAACAGTCGTGAATGTTCCGTCGCCTGCTGGTTCTAACCAGGAAGAAGGTCCCATGTTCAGAACGATTCGTTCGTCCTCGGGTGTTCCGGGTGGTGGTTGGACGCGTAGGGTCAAAAGCGGCCAGCCGACATTCACCCAAGATTCAACGATATCGGTTTGGCGAGTATTTGAGTCAGGAACAATGAGGCTCCTGATGACCGATTGACCATTGCTCTTTTTCTCGTCCGCAACGCCAATCGGGCCGATTGTGTAGAAGTACTCGAAATGCGCACCTACAGGTAGGTGGAATGTTGCAGTGGCGCGCGACTCATTGCGTTCTAAGAGCGGAATCGAAAGGTTGCTGGGTGTTAGTGGACGCGCCGGGTGTGCGTCACGTGCACCGAGCTGGTGAAGTGTTCCGCCCAGCTTGATCCATGAGGATTCCGGAGTGCTTTCTGGAAGCTCAACCTCGAATTCGACTTCGACGAGTGTTGATGGAGTGATCTCCACACGGACGTTGACACCTTGGTCTGAATCCAATTCGACAATCTGCTGGACAGGCAGGAAATCACCTGTATTTGAGTGAACGAGCACACTGTGCTGTCCGAATGGAAGGTCGTTGACCGTGAATGTGCCGTCAACTCGACTTCCGATGTGAACACCCGATATAGAGACGTCTGCGTCGAGTACAGGTTGACCGGTAGTGGCATCGATGACGGTTCCGCTGACAGAACCCGAGTCGTAATCCTCCCGCAGGTCTACCCATGTTCCGACCGAGTCTTCGATAGCGGATATTCCTTCTTCAATGAGTAGGAATCTGTACTGCATTGAGAAAAGTTCCCCGAGTGCTTCTCGAGTTGCGAATTCCTGGCAGCATCCCTCGCCGTCAAAGCGGTCATATGCGTAGCGGAGTATGGATCCTATTTCCATATCTGCGGAAGTTTGATAAACGCCGCCGCCGAGGTTCTTCATTCGGATATGACGGTCTAAACCGCCCTTGATATCGAATACTGACAGATAGATCGGTGCGTCATCGGGAGTGTTCCTTGGGACGTTTACCGAAAAGGTGATGTTCTGGCGCGGCAACTGAATGACTGCTGATTCATCACCACCGCTTGAACTCGGTGTCGAACTGGTGTTCCCATCTCCACCTGACGGTACTACCGGTGTCTTGTCACCTTGAGGATCCGGACTGGTGCTCGAAACGGTAGTTGGAGTCAGTTGGTCGTTTGACGAATCTGATTCGTCATCGCCCTTTGGACCACACGCGACAAACGCCAAAAGCAAAACGGGCACGAGTAGTAGCAGCGATGTTTTGCCAAACCTACCCATGCCCGTCTCCTTCAGTTGTTTTCTGGTGTTAGCTTCCTTCTACGAACGCTGTGACCATGTGCCGTCGCTGAATTTTGCCGGTTGCTGTTCGAGGTAACTCGTCAGCAATGTAGACGGTGTCAGGAACCTTGAAATCGGCAAGTTGTTCTCGGCAGTGCGAACGAATCGCCTCCTGATCAGCGTCGCCTTTGAGAACTACAGCGGCGTGAACTACCTCGCCGTACTTTTCGTCTGGAACTGCGAAACATACAGCTTCGGCGACCGCGGGGTGCTGAAGCAGAACTCCGTCAACTTCGAGAGGAGAAATCTTCTCGCCACCGCGGTTGATCAATTCCTTAATTCGGCCGGTAAGCGTCAAATAACCATTTGCATCGAGGAAACCTTGGTCACCTGTTCGGAACCACCCGTCAACGAATGCCTCGGCGTTCGCTTCAGGGTTGTTGTTGTACCCGTGCATAACGTTGGCACCCTTGATGACAACTTCACCGATATCACCAGTTGACTGGAGGTTGCCTTTAGCTTCCATATCCATGATTGCCACTTCGACGCCTGTTGCCTGACCGACGGTTCCGGGAATGCGGTCGCCTGGAGGCATTGGCGAGGATGACATCTGATGGGATGCTTCGGTCATGCCGTATGCCTCGAGCACGGGTGCATTGAATCTGGATTCAAGGCGTTCGAAGACGGCAGGCGCAAGTGCGGCTGAGCACGAGCGAATAAACCTGAATGATTTCTCAGGTGCGTTGTCGTCATCTGCACGCATTAGCAAAATTTGGTGGATTGTCGGCACTGCCGAGTACCAGGTGGCGTTCGTCTCGCGTTGAATGTCCCAGAAAGTTGAAGCCGAGAATCGCGGCGGCACGACGATCGAACCACCTGAGTTCAACGTTGAAAGGGAGGCACCCATCAGACCGTGGACGTGGAACAGTGGCATGACGATTATCGACACGTCTTCAGGTGTGAGTTCGTAGTGCGATTTGATGTTGTTGATCGAAGCCATAAGGTTCGCATGGGTTAGCGGGACACCTTTGGGACGACTGGTCGTGCCTGACGTATGGAGGAACAGTGCAACATCGCTCTCTGATGGTGGAGTCGGGTCAACTGACTTGGTTAGAGCCGATCCGTTCTGGCTCAGCGCAGTCTTTGATCCGTCAAGTGATGCTTCAACAACAGGAATACCGAGCGCGTTAGCCGCGTCTCGACCGAAGTGATCACCAGGTGGAACGATAGCCATTTGTGAGTCGGCGTCTTCCATGTAGAACTTGAACTCATCTACCGTGTATGCGGAGTTCAATGGCGCGGTCACGGCGCCTGCTCGGGCTACTGCGAGAAACAGGACCATGAATTCGAGCGAGTTAGGAACGACGATTGAAACCGGTCGACCGGGTTTGACTCCAGTACCTGCAAGAAGTCCTGCTACTCGTTCGATCTCATCGGCATAAGCCGCATAACTGAGAGTCGGACCGCCTGGAATGATTACCGAGTTATCGGATGAATTTGCGGGGTTAAGCAGGTTTGCGAGTGTGTTCGTCGACATGTTTTTCCATATGAGCCGCTCGGGTTGATAGGGGCGTAATCCGAGCAAATGACAGAGTTCTAAGTCCGGTTATCACCGAAATCCGCAGCGAATTGTATTCCCGATCCGGTGTGTTGGCACGACTAGATTAGGTCTTGCGGACGGTTGATGCTGCGGCGATCAACATTCCCACAGCAAACGCTCCAAGTACGAGGATTTCAGTGGATACATCGGCAAGAGACGATCCCCTGATCATGATGTCCCGAATTGCACGGTTGGCGTATGTGAGAGGCAGCGCACCACTCACTCCCTGGAAATATCCGGGCAGTTGCGAAGTAGGCAGGATTACTCCGGATAAGAAGATTTGTGGTGCGATCAACAGTGGGATGAACTGGACGACCTGGAACTCGTTACGGGCGAAAGTGGACACGAATATTCCCATTGAGACGGACGTAATCGTGACGATCAGAAGAATCAGAATGATGTCCCAAAGTTGACCCGAATAGTCGACTCCCACCACAAACAAGGTGTAAATGAGGATGATGATCGACTGGACGAGTGCGAAAACGAGGAATCCTGCAAGATAGCCAACGAGCAGGTCAGACCGGGTGACTGCGGTTGATAGAAGTCGCTCCAGAGTGCCTTGAGATCTTTCTCGCAGGAAGCTGATTCCGGTTAAAACGAACACGAAGAACATTGCCATCGTGGCGATCAAGGCAGGAGCTGCCTGGTTCAGAATAGGTTTTTGGTCCTGGAAGCTGAACCCAATTAGCGACATAACGATGATTGGTGCGCCAATAATTAGAGCGACGCTGCGGTGATCTCGTCTGATCTCGCGTGCGATGCGAGTAGCGATCGCGATTTTTCGATCAAACATCGGCATCGCCTCCCTTCGACAGGAAGAGAAACGCGTCTTCGAGAGAAGCTGAGTCATCTCCAGTTGACGCTTGTAGCTCCTCTGGAGTGCCGGTAGCGATGAATCGACCACCACGCATGAATCCGAGAGTGTCGCAGTGGGCAGCATCGTCCATGGTGTGACTTGAGATCAGGATTGTTCGACCTGATGCGGTCATTTCCTTGAAACGATCCCAAAAAGAAGCCCTCAGTTCTGGATCCAGACCGACCGTTGGTTCGTCGAGCAACAACACATCTGGCTCGTGAACCAAAGCAGCCCCCAAACTCACCCTTTGTCTCATTCCACCGCTAAGTTCGGTAATGATGCTGTCGGCGCGATCTCGAAGTCCGACCGTGTCCATTGCCATTTCGACTGCATTTCGCCTGATCGACTTATCCGACAATCCCTGCATTCGAGCGAAGAAATCGAGGTTTTCCCGTACGGAGAGGGCTTCGTACAAGGCATTGAGCTGCGGCATATACCCGACTGAATCAGCCAATTCTGAACCAGGTTGTTTTGCGAGGATGGATACCGTTCCCGCGTCAGGTTTTAGTTGCCCGATCAGTATTTTTACGAGTGTGGTCTTGCCAGCACCGTTCGCTCCCAACACTCCGAATGTTGATCCGCTCGGGATGTTGAGATCAACCCCGCGCAGAACCTCTCGACCTCCATAAGAGAACGTCAGATCTTTTATGGCTACTGCACTTGAGATTTCTCTACTCCCAACTCCAAGTAGTAGTTGCACTCAATGGTGAATTAGAACTGACTTCAACATGGCCGGTGTTCTCAAATCCCTCACTCGCCAGACGTGTGCCATCAACGGTCGTGGTTTGTGGTTCGACACAAAGGGCATGTTCAGGCGAGTAGAACATGAAGTGAGTAATTTCTTCAGATCCATCCATCGTCAGTGTGAGTTCTGGCCACTTCAGAATTGCTTTGCCGTTTGTCGAACGCAGGAAACAACCGTCCACTTCACCAGTGGCGAACTTGGTTCCATCGAGGAGTCTACGAGTTGTATCTGTTACCTCAAAGCTTCCAGTTGCGGTGACTGTCGAATCGAGTTCCCATTGACCTTCGATGTCAGCTTTAGCTTCAACAACGTCTGATCCGAGAGATTTGTTGAACCAAGGGTGCCACCCAACGCTCCCAGGGAACGAACGGGATTCGTTGTCGGATGCCGTGAGTGTCATCGTTTGTACGAAGTTATTTCCATCAAGAGAGAGTGCGTACTCCACCTTCCCCTCGTAGGGCCACGGTTCTTCAAGATCAATCGAGAGAACGAGCGATGATTCAGCTTGCGAAATGACTTCCCACGGACGTTCACGAAGCAGTCCGTGAATGGCGTGAGGCGGAGAGTTGACCGGCATGAAATGATCGCCGTCACTTGCGACAAGCCGCCCATCTCGCAAGCGATTTACCCATGGAGCCATGATGAATGAGCCGTCTCCGTGAGGTAGTTCGGTTGGATCGAGCTGCTTTGTGCCACCCGCCAACAGCTCGTACTCTGCACCGTTCTTTCTTACCCGGATTGATCGAAGAGAAGCACCGGCATCTGGTGAGATTGTCACGGTAGCGGTGTCATTAGAAATAGAAATGTTGTTGGGCATGCGTTTTGGAATTCAGATAAGGGTTATCATTCGCCGGTTTCGAGCAAATCCTAATGCCAGACATACTTTCGGTCGAGTAGCCGGAGTATGAATTCTGCGATAACCAAAGGCTGATTATCCAATGTCCGAAATCTTCCCTAACGCCGATGCGACAACCGTTCATTTCGCACACGTCGCCTACCGAATGGAAGAGCGATATCAACTTCGTAGCCCGAAAGTGAACTACTTCCAGACCTGGTCAGCCGAAGACACCATGGAACGTATTGTTGGGGCAGACGTTTTTGTTGTTTCGGGTTTCTGGAATAACGACCTTCTCAAAAACGCCGGAAAGCTCAAGTACATCCAGTCGATCGGTGCTGGATACGACCAGTTCCCGCTGGACGAGCTGAAAGAGCGTGGGATCCTGCTCGCCAACGCTTCTGGTGTGAACCAGAACGCGGTTGCCGAACATGCAATGTCGTTGATTCTCGGTCTAAACCGTCACATCCACACAGGCCGAGACAACCAACGAAATCATGTTTGGCGGGGTATGCTCGGCGACCTTTCGAAGCGTGAAGATGAGTTGATCGGCAAGACAATTGTGATCGTCGGAATGGGAGCAATTGGATCACGCCTTGCTCGGTTTGCTAAAGCTTTCGATATGAAAGTACTGGCGACCAAACGCAATCCCGACAGTGCAGAAGGACCAGCTGATGAAGTTGTGACTCCGGACAAGTTAGCTGACATTGTTCCAGATGCTGATTTCGTCGCACTTACTTGCCCACTGACGCCTGAAACCACGAATCTAGTCGATGCCAGCTTCCTGGACTCGATGAAATCGTCTGCTTATCTGATCAACGTAGCCCGAGGTGGATGCGTGGACGAACCAGCTCTCGAAGCCGCGTTGAAGTCGGGCGCAATTGCCGGAGCGGGAATCGATCACTTCTGGGACGAGCCGCTCCTTGAGAACTCGCCTTTCTGGGACATGGAGAACGTAATCATCACTCCTCATACCGGAGGTGAGACGAGACTTTACGAAGAGCGGGTCTTAGACATCCTTGACGATAACCTTGGTCGCCTCTGGGCAGGTAACAGTGAGCTTCGTAACCTGATCGTTTAAAGCAAAAAGGGCAGACATATGTCTGCCCTTTTTAAATTGTCTTCAGATGACTATGCGGCTTCGTTAGCTGCCTCGAGCATTGTCGACGAAAGAATGCCGTAAACAGAAGTCCATGCTTCCTTGGCTTCTGGTGTCCACTGTTCACCCAAACCTTGCTCAAGCGTCCAGAGCAGTGCAGCACCTACCGAGTTGTAGTGAGCTGGGGTGACACCGTACTCACCGTGACGCTTTCCGAGAGCCTGCACAGCAGGAACGAGCTTGTCTGGGTGATTCAGAGTGGCAACGGCAAAAGAAATGGTTGCCATTAGCTGTTTTTTCTGAAGTGAGAGATCCTCTTTGAACAGGCTTCGAGCATCAGCATCGAGTTCGAACAGCTTGTTGTAAAAGAGGTCGGCGGCAGTTTCTTTGATCGGCTTTACTGCAGCCCAGTTGTTTTTGACCAGCTTGACCTGGTCATCTGTTAAATCGGGCATTGAAATACTCCTGGGCTATTTCGTAGGTTATTTGGCACGCATTGTTCGCCGTACCGACTTTTGTCCACTTTCAGCTTCGCGAACTCAGAGCGAGTAGTACTTGTGGCAATCACCGATTCGCGCCAGTGTTAGCAACAGGATCAGGTGCAGACGTTACGTGGTTCGCTTGTACTCACGTAGTTCGAAATCCTCACCCGCGGCGTCTTCAGGTTTGTAGCCCAGAGCGTCTTTCGCATGTTGGATATCGAAGATTTTCCACATGTTTTCCGAGGTTGCATTGAAGATGTCGTATTTATGTGATTCGGGGGCACCGATACATAAGTCGATTATTTGTGCTGTGTCACGGTGGCTTAGCCAGAGCGACAGCGCGTATGGCGAAAAAGTCGGGTCGTCAGTCTCGAGCACCCACCCAATTCGCAAGTGAAACGAGCTGACTCCGTGATAGTCGTTGTAGTAACTGCCCAGCGCTTCACCGTAGGCCTTGGCGACTCCGTAGTAGCTGTCCGGACGAATCATGTGTCGTTCCGTTACTAGCTCGTAGTTGTCGCGTTCGAGCAGGTGGAAATTACCTTCGTTGATGTGTTTCCACGGTGGATCGAGGTAAAAACCACCTTCGGCATGGTTTGAGCTAGCGAAGATCACCCGCTTCACGCCAGAGCGTTTTGAAGCTTCGAAGACGTTGTATGTCGCAACAAAGTTGTTCTGGAGAATCGACTCCCAGGAGCCTTCCGGTGATCGGTCTGCAGCTAGGTGTACGACTGTGTCGATCCCTTCAAACGCGGGCTGAATCGCATCCAACTCATCGAGATTGGCGACGGTCGATTTGATCCCCGGTACTTCTTTGAGATCCAACGAGGAGAATTCGTATTTGTCACTGAGTTTGTCGATCAAAATGGAACCGATCAGGCCAGCTCCACCGGTGATTAGAACTTTGCGTTTCTCGTTCAAATGTTCCTACTTTGACCTGTACTCGGACCCGGCGCGGTCTTGCGGCTTGTACCCGAGTGCTTCTTTGGCGTGAGAAATGTCGAAAATTTTCCACGTGTTGTCGGAAGTGGCATTGAATATGTCGTACTTGTACGAGTCTGGTGCACTAATGCAAAGATCCATGATCTGAACAAGATCACGATGGCTCAGCCACAACGTCAGACCATGTGGGTTCACGGTCGGATCATTGTCTCGGATCACCCAACCAATCCTCAGGTGAAAAGAGTTCACTCCGTGATAGTCGTTGTAGTAGCTGCCGAGTGCTTCGCCGTATGCCTTCGCAACACCATAGTAGCCGTCTGGACGGATCTGGTTTTTCTCTGTCACCAACTCGTAACCATCCTGTTTAAGCAGGTGGTAGTCGCCTTCATTGACGTGTTTCCATGGTGGGACGAGATAGTTGCCACCTTCCGCATGGTTGGAACTGGCAAAGATGACTCGCTTCACTCCGTTTCGTTTCGCCAACTCAAATACGTTGTAAGTGGCGATGAAGTTGTTCTTGAGATTGGATTCCCACGAACCATTTGGTGATGGGTTGGCGGCGAGGTGAATTACCGTATCCATCCCTTCAAATGCTGGAGCAATAGCGTCAAAGTCATCCACGCTGGCGACGGTAGATGGCACGTTTTCATTCGGTTTTAGGTCGAGCGATGAGAACTCGTACTTATCACCAAGGTTCTCGATCAATAGTGATCCGATCAATCCAGCACCGCCGGTGATCAGAATCTTGCGTTTGTCGGTCAAGTTGAACTCGTTATCTAGAATCTGTGTTGGTTCGGTTTGAAGCTTGCTTCGTAGTAATCGGCAACGTTGGTGCCTGGGGGTGCAAGCTTGTCTATTGCGGCGAAATCTTCCTCGTCGAGCTTCACTTCAAGCGAACCGAGATTGTCCTCAAGTTGCTCCATCGTCCGAGGCCCGATGATTGGAGCTGTTACTCCGGGCTGAGCGGCAACCCATGCAAGCGCTATTTGGGCGAGAGTTGCGTTGTGCTTCTCTGCGATTGGCTCCATGCCTTCGGTGATGTCCACGACGCCCCAGCTAAATCGTTTGAACTTGTTTGGATCGGTTTCGTCACCGAACCGTGTACCCGACTCCTGCTTTTCAACTCGCTTGTATTTACCGGTTAGGCCACCTGCAGCAAGAGGCGACCACGGAATGAATGCAAGACCGTAGGTCTGGCACATCTGGGTGTGTTCACGTTCAGCGCGTCGGTCTGCAAGGTTGAACGGGGACTGCTCACTAACTACTCGGTTGAGTCCCCAACGCTCTGAAGCCCAGAGTGATTCGACAACCTGCCAAGAACCGAAATTACTCGTTCCGACGTAGCGAACCTTTCCTGATGTGATCAGATCGTCCATTGCTCGTAGCGTTTCATCAATGGCGATGTGCGCATCGGGCCGGTGCAACTGGTAGAGGTCGATATGGTCGACATTCATTCGCAGCAAACTGTCTTCACATCCCTTGATGATGTGGAACCGACTGTTGCCAATATCGTTCGGATCATCGGTCATTCGACCGTTCACTTTTGTCGCCAGGAAGATGTCGTTGCGCTTGCCGTTGCGTTTGAGGGCCTCACCTACGTACTCCTCCGAAGTTCCCTTGGCGTATACGTCTGCGGTGTCGAGGAAGTTGAGACCTGCATCAATACCGCGGTCGATGATCTTGCATGAGTCTTCGAGGTCAGTTTTCTGACCGAACATCATGCAGCCAAGTACGAGCGGACTAACGTAAACACCGGTTCTTCCGAAAAGCCTGTATTCCATGGGATTCCTTTTACTAACAACACGCAAGGATGGAACAAATCCTCAGCGTCGTTCGTTATATCACTACAAGACACCTTGATTTGGACTGTTTCAGTTTGAATTGAATAACTGAAACGCATTATTTATTGCGGTAAATAATTATGGTGTTTGAATGTGAAAGGACGGATCTCATGTTCACCCGACTCAATTGGCGATACTTTGCGCTGCTGGCTGTGATGTTGTTCGCGGTCGTTGTAGTTGCATGCGGTGGTGGTAGTGATGACAGCGGCGAGTCGTACGCTTACTACGAGGATTCAGCTACTGGTTCGTCTGGCTATCCGGGTGGAGGCGTCGCAGCAACGGCAGCTCCAGCGGCCACAGCTGTTCCAGCACCAGAGGCTCCTGTCGATGCTTCAGATTCCGAGTTTTTCATCCCTGACTCTGGCTATGGACTGTCGGAGGAACAATTAGAAAAACTTCAGAGGCAAGCCGGAGGTGCTGATTCAGACTCCGGCTTTAAAGCAGGTGGAAACGAACTCGAAAACGAGATCGCCTCTGCTACTTAAGGACGAGTGATCATCCGCACCGGTGATCTTTCACTGGTTGTTGAGAGCGTTCCTGAGTCCATCGATGACATCACTAACATTGCCGTGTCATCCGGTGGATGGGTTGTGAATTCACAGCTGACCCAGGTCTTCCGAGGATCTATTTCGATCCGGGTGCCGGCGGCTAGATTCGATGACGTTGTAGAACAGCTTGAAAACCTGTCGACTGACATCAACTTCGTCACGACGACGAGTCAGGACTTCACAGAAGAGTTCACAGACACCACCGCTCGTGCGGAAACTCTCCGAGCCACGCTTGAGCGTTTACAAGTTCTCTACGAGCGGGCGTTTTCCGTTGAAGACGCGATCACGATCCAGAAAGAAATCACGAGTGTTCAGGGTGATCTTGAAGCCCTAGAAGCACGGCTAAGCTTCCTGTCGCAGAGTTCGGCATTCTCGTTGATTTCGGTTTTCCTGGAAGCTCAGCCGATTACGATCACGATAGATGCCGGTGAGGACCTTCGAGCTGCGGTTCATCACCCGACTACGTTCCGTGCGAAATTCACTCCACCTGAAGGCTTCGAAGAGTTCTCGGTGGTCTGGGACTTTGGCGATGGTTTTGGTGAGCAGCGAGTCAACCGAGTAGTGCCGACTGGAAATGGTGATGAGCTGATAACTGCGCCAGTCATTCACTACTACCAGCGCGACGAGGACTCACCGTTCATCGTGAGTGCAAAACTGCAAGCGTCTGGTGATGCCGGTCTTGCCGAAGGTGAAGACACATTGGTGGCAACAGTAAGTCAGCTGCCGGTCATCGAAGTGTTCGCAGGTGAAAACCAGGTAGTCGAGTACAAGAGCGACGTTGAGTTCAGTGGTTCGTTTACTCGTCCTGAAGGTATTACCGATCTGGAGTACACCTGGAACTTCGGCGATGGTTCTGCTCCCCTGACAGTCGCTCTCGCAGATGACGAAGAAAGTACCGAAATCAACGCAACTCATTCGTTCCAGAACTTTAGACCGAACGCGTACATGGTCACTTTGACCATTACCGGTCAAACCGAGGTTGGTGAGGTCGAGGCTACTGGAGAGGTTTGGGTATCCGTTCGTGAGAGCATCGGTGTCGCATCGGCTGACCTCGATGCTGGAAGCACTGTACGGGATGCAGGTCGAACACTAGGTCAAATCGGAGTGTTTGTCCTGGAGATGGGACTATGGATTGCGATTCTGAGTCCAGCATGGATTATCGGACTCGCCATCCTTTACTTCGTGGTACGACGCCGCCGCATCAAGGTTCCTGCAATCAGGAAATCAACTGACTAGTGCAACAGAAAAGAGGGAGCCAATCTGGCTCCCTCTTTTATTTCTAACGAGGATCGACTTCTAGACGTACAGATCCATCGGTGCCTTTTCGGTGAGCCATTCGATGCCGTCGTTGGTGAGAAGGAACTGGTCCTCGATTGAAACGAAGATGTCGCCACCTTCCGAGTGGCAAATAGTTGGCTCAAGGGTTTCAACCATGTTTGGCTGCAACACGGTATGGTCATTAAGAGCAATGTAAGGCGGCTCGTGAACCACACGGCCTACTCCGTGACCGGTGTACGGGATTACCGGTGGATATCCAATGTCGTCGTACAGCTTCAACTCGATTTCTCGCAGAGTTGAGCACTTCATACCCGGCTTCATCTCTTCCATGCACCGCTCGACCAGCCATTTTTCAACGGCGTGAGCTTTGGCAAGTGAGTCGGAAACTTCGCCGAAACCGACGATTCTAGAGAGGTTGCAAATGTAGCCCTGGTACTTTGCCTGACCGTCGATTCGGATGAACATGCCTTTCTTCAATTCAACATCACCTGAGGCGGGTGAACCGTTTGAAAGATCGAGACCGGCTGGGCCGTAAATCACATATGCTCGTTCGTAGTCGACGCCGTTTTCAACACACAAACGTTTGTACACGGCCTGGAGATCGGGCTGAGTCATGCCTTCTTCGGCTTCGTGGATTGTGTCGAGCCAAACCTTGCTGGTTCGGTCACAAGCAATTCTGAACCGGCGAATTTCCTCGTCGCACTTGATCATCCGCAACTGCCAGATCGCATCTTCCGCGTCTACGAAAGTTGCGTTCGGTAGGAGTTCCATCAGACGATCAGAGTACTTCGAACCAAGGAAGCGCTTTTCGATAGCGATAGTGCCCTTGTCCAGTCCCTTTTCCTTCAGTGCATTGGCGGTTACTTCCATAGCGTCGCCTGAAGGCGGGTCGGGATCGAGAGGGTTGTCCCAGGTTTGAATGTAGTAGCCGGGTCCCCAGAACCGTCGGTCCTGAATCCATGGATCCATGATCCCGATCGTGGTTGACTCAGAAGCACCAACAACTATGAACGCATCTCGTTCGCGTGCAGCCGGGAGTCCTACCACGTTCATGTGGGTAGCTTCGGTGTCCCAGAGAACGTAGAACTGGTCGCTCACGGGGTGCCAGTAATCGGATAGATAACCCACACCGTGGCGGGAGGTAGCAAGAATCACATCGATTCCTGCGGAGTTCATGATCGACGTAGCTCGATCATAGTCAAACAGCTGCATGGGCCCCACTCAGTACATTCGCAACGTACCAACCACGTTGCGCCGGCAGGATTGTACCGATGTACTGAAATTGAGGGCTAAATTACGCCCTCAAAACGTAGCCGTATCCACGTAGCGAATGGATTACGCGTGGCTCGCCGTCAGCTTCTAGCTTTTCTCGCAAGTGCTTGATGGTCACGTTCATTACGTTTGAACTGACGCCGTTCTTGTCGCCCCAGACTCGGGAGATGATCTGAACTCTAGAAAGCGCCGCGCCTGGGCTTTGGAGGAACGTGTCGAGCAGATCGAATTCACGTCGCGTTAGATTCAGGTCTCGCTCGCCTCTTTGTGCGGTTTGAGAGTCGGTAGAAAGGCGAATGTCACCAAACGACCTTGGAGCGTTTGCGGCGGAAGTTTTTCGTTGAGTCAGACCTAGAGGGTCATCGAGCTGAACACGGCGCCTCATTTCGGAAAGGCGATTTATTTCGACTGTAAGTTCTCGCTCGTCCTGAACACTGTTTAGCGACCGTTGTGTTTGGCTGACGAAGTCGACACACTTTGTTTCGCTTGCTCGAGTGAAATGGGTTGAGGACACGAAAAACAATGCTCCCCAGGCGGCACCTTTGAAAACGATTGGGATGGCAAGACATTCGTAGTCTTCAAATTTTTTGAATGTCGAGTTGAACAGTGCTCGATTTACTACGCCCTCAAGAATGTCTCTGACGTGAGATGTGACTTGCTGTTGATTCAGGAATACCTTCTGTAAAGAGGGATTGGTATTTGCGTTCACTTTGACAGAAGGAGTCCATTCAGCAACTGCGCGTCTTGCAGTTGCCAGGGTTTGAGAGAAGATCTGGGTGCCAGTTCCCGAAACCGACTCAACTTGAACTTCACTCGAGTCTCCATCAAATGAAACCAAGCACGCGAAAGCAGCCGGCGTCAGGTCAACCGCGAGGCGCGATATTCGGTTGTAAGCAATGTGATCCTGTTGCATTTAGGTTCATCCGAACAGACCGATGGCGCCGAGTTTACACGTCTACTTTCCTCGGGAAGGTTCTTCGAGATCGATCTGGTAGTGGAGCCTTCTGCTGTCTGACGGCGTTTTATCGCTGAAATTCGCTCGTTCGAACTTTGCTGGCGAACCCATGTAGGTGTACGAAGTTGATCCCGGTTCGACAGGGAATCCCTCAACTTTTGCAGCACTCATTGATCGAGCGTACTCGACAGCCGCGTTAAGTAGACCAGTTGTTATTCCTGTACCCCGATATTTCGCGTCGACGAAAAAGCAAGTTACCGACCACACTTTTTCTGGATCATCTTCGGATAACGGTAGCGTCCTTGACCTGAGCAATGCCGTTAAGGATTGTCGAGGCCCAATTGAACACCAACCGATTGGAGTGCCATCGAGATAAGCAAGTAGACCAACCGGAACCCCTTGTACTACTAACTTGTTGAGTGAGTTGATCCGATCCTCTTTCGATGATTTAGAAAACTCTGCGATCGAAAGCCGCCATCTCATGCACGAGCAGTACCTAAATTTGCCGTGGTTTTCTGAAAATCGCTTTAAATCACTCAGGCGATCGAGTGTCACCGGGTGGTATTCAACGTTCAATGCTCGGTTCAGTCCCTTATTCTGCCTCGGGCTGCAATCACCCTCGAAACTAGCTCAGTTGTGGAAATGCCTTCTGTGTACGGAATCCTCTGGAAGATTCCCAGTTCGATTGGTACTGCGTAGCAAAGTGCTTCTAGCTCGGGAGTGAAATCATCGCCATGCAGAATCAGTTCGATGTTGTGTTTCTCGATCCACTCACGGTCAATTTCGATCGGGGCGTTGGGAATCACTTCGTCGACGTACCTGCAGCCTTCGACTGAGCGAACACGTTCTTCCATGGTCAGGATTGGTTTTGTCTTGTACGTGATCGCTTCGTCGGCGTGAATTCCGACGAGCAACGTGTCACCGTACTCGCTTGCCTGTCTAAGGAAGTTGACGTGTCCGTAGTGGAAAAGGTCAGCGACCATGTCGACGTATACGCGTGTGATTTGAACTGCTCCTTAGAGGGTTTTCAGATTTCAGGAACCAGTAACGGGCTACTGGTTAGCGAACTGCCCGGAATTGATTAGTGCGTTTGCTCTTCCGGCAGGACGGTCAGGATCAGGTTTGTACACGTAGTCGACGCCCGGTTCGAGTTCTTCGAGATAAAGAATTTCTCGATGACCCTCGACCTCAACCGCAACCACGTAGCAAGCCTCTTCCGGCAGGTTGAAGTAGACGAATCCGTCTGCGTTTGTTTCGGCGTTGTCGAGTCCGGTTAGCACCGTTGTTGCCGCAAGTGATACTGATGCTCGCTCAATCGCATCCCCACTGGAGTCGAATACTCGCATTCGGGTGTTGTGATTAGTTGCATCGAAGGTATCGGACAGTTTGAGCAAATCCCGTGATTTTGAATCGGCAGTTTTGGCAGCCGTTTCCATCTGTTCCAGGACCTCATCTTCAAATCCACCAGCACTCTTAGGGGTTTGCCAGTCCGGTCCGTACTTGAGCTCGAAATACTTTTCCGGTGGGTTCGGGACCATGAAGGTTTCGCCAAGAAATTCGATTGGTTTGAGATCCTCGTGCAGTGATGCAGGAATCTCGATGACTGGCCATTGATAAATGTTGCCATCGACGATTCGGTAGCAGGTCCAGTCCATCTGGATGCCATGGCGTTTCATATCCACGCTCAGGTGCAATTCGCTGTCGATTACATCGACATGAAACCCCTGCTCTTCGAAAACTTTGGCAGTTTCTAGGACCTTATCTTCAGTCAGGCCGTGAAGCCCGATTACCGAGCCAATATCGAGATCGTCATCCCAGGGAATGAACGCGCCGTCCCTGACCGCACCCAGGCAAGTGCCGTGACGCAAGAAGAATGCGACGCCACATTCATCGAGAACGGCTTTTGCTTCTTTCAGGACTGCCTCAGCCACAGGCATATCCATTGGGTCGAATGACGTGATTTTCATAGTCAGAATTCGAAAACCGTTATAGTAACGGCTCAACAGCGGCCATGTTTTGCCGCGTCACCTCGCCCCTGGCACTCTACGTCAACGCCGTTTTGCGAACCCAACGAGCAAACCGATTTGGAGCTCGTCACCGGAGATAAGGAACTGTATGTATCAACTTCAGGCCAACTCGAATCTCTCATCACAAGAAAACCAGCTTGTTCAGCAAATACAATCGCTGAACTCCGAAGCAGGATCCCATTCACCCAGCCTTAGCACTCTCTACCAGGCGATCCCTGATTTGAAGATCGAAGTTGATGCCTGCTTCCTGTCTAATCCTTTTGCTACCGATCTAGTGCTAGACCGGATCAAGTCCCAAGTAATTTCAAACCCAGAATTCCTTCACCGGACGATCGAAGCATACCCATCGCAAAACCAAGCGATCGCGGAGCAATTCGCCCCGGCAGTCGGTGCCGATCCATCACGAATGTTGATCGCTAACGGTGCCACGGAAGCAATTCAGGCTGTTATCAAGAATTTTGCATCGCATTTGCACATCGCGATTCCTACGTTTTCTCCGTACTACGAATTTGCAGATGAACGTACGGCAGTTACTGAGTACCGATTGAACACAGATGACGATTTCGTTGTGGATCCGGAAGAATATGTTCGGTCGGTGAAAGAAAGCGGTGCTGATGTTGCCGTTCTCATCACGCCGAACAATCCGGACGGACGAAACATTCCCGTTTCAGATTTAGTCTGGATGCTTGAACAGTTGCGCGATCTGAGAGCTGTGATCGTCGATGAGAGTTTTATTCATTTCTCGAGAATAGCCGAGCAGCACGACGGACTCCCCACACTTGTGAAAGTGGTTGAATCGTTCGAAAACGTGATCCTGGTCAAAAGCATGTCGAAGGATTTCGGTGTCGCAGGAATTCGTGCTGGATACGCACTGATGAATTCTTCGAGGGTTGAGAGATTGCTCGATTCCGGCTACCTGTGGAATACGAACGGTTTTGCCGAGTATTTTTTCTTGCTGTTTCCGGACGACCAGTTCCTGGACAAATACAAAGAAGCGCTGAGCCATTACTTGGGTGTGATTGATCGATTTACTGCGAAGTCGTCCACTCTTTCAATTGTCGAACCAGTCCCAACGGAATCGAATTTTCAGCTAATGCGCTTGCCGAACGGGGTCTCGTCAGACGTGGCTGCTGCTCTGCTTCTTTACCGATACGGGGTTTATGTCCGGTCTTGTTCAGACAAGATCGGTCTTGATGGTGACAACCTGCGTGTTGCGATTAGGACTGAAAAAGAAAACGAGTTAGTTCTCGACGCGATCGAGGAAGTAGTTACTGACCTGGTTGGTTAGTCGATTACTGACGAGATTTTCTCAGGCGCGCAAAAACGACCGGCGACCGTTGTGAGGCGGCAGGAACCGGGCCTCAGTCGTTTGTGACCGGGCCGGACTTTCGTCCCTGGGTCACGAGGCGCAGTCTCCTATCCCTAACCCTTTCCGATGTGGAAAGAGGAGAGAGTTGCCTGGGATGTGTGTTTGGGTCGGCGTTTGCCGACCGGGATGTGTGTTTGGGGACCACAGCGTGCTGCAGTCGCGGGATGTTGTTCTTTGGGTGACTACGAAAGTCACCTGGTATGGCCTTTGCAGGCGAGAATTGGCTGAGCCCGACTGTCGGTTTTGGTCGGGCCTGGGATGGGTCGCCGGTCGATCATGCCACCGGCACAACTGATCGGAATGTGCCGGAGTAAGCGAGAGGTTTGCCTCCGCTTCATTTCAATATCAGGCATTAGTGGCGATTTGGTCAATGAGCGGATGGCACAGGTGGTATTTCTGAGGTTGTCAGTCGAACCCCGCACCCGCCACTCCACCGAAGGTCCCTCCACTACGGTCGGGACGCGTTGTGGGTTTGAGTGATCTGAGTTCTCGCCCTGTCTCGTTTGCTCCGGGCGGACATTCGTCTTTGGTCGCGTGAAGCGCAGCGGCCACCCTCTGACTCCCTCCGAGTCCCGGAAGGAGAACCGTTAGCTCCGGGCGTGATGAAGTCACTTGATCGCGCGTCGCAATCTCCTATCCCCACCCCTTTCCATTCCGGAAAGGGAATTGGATCGGGAACGGTTTTGATTTTCGACTCGTTTTAG
>Ga0255776_10001408_pt1 | contig 27231 bp, 29 predicted proteins | sample 071ome_19_FD_179974 | JGI IMG/M metagenome (GOLD analysis project Ga0255776, IMG submission 179974) | Coastal salt marsh microbial communities from the Groves Creek Marsh, Skidaway Island, Georgia - 071413AT metaG (version 2) | ecosystem: Environmental > Aquatic > Marine > Intertidal zone >... | reverse complement strand
GACAATGACGGGGCGTGCGATGACAGGGCGTGCAATGACCGGGCGTGCATTGACCGGGCATGCCGCCTCCCGCGGCAGAATGGCCAAAAACAATTGACACCTGCCCGCCCGCCCCCTACAACGCCAGCAGTTTCTGACAACCTGTTGACCGCGCGAAGGGAGCGTCGCCATGAAACGCACCTATCAACCCAGTGTTCTCGTCCGCAAGCGCCGGCACGGTTTCCGTGCGCGCATGGCTACTGTTGGTGGCCGCCGCGTCCTGCGGGCCCGCCGCGCCAAGGGTCGGGCACGCCTGTCCGCCTGACGGCGTGAAGGCGCCGCGGTGACCGCGCTGGTCAGCATTCCGTCGCGCGCCGGATTTCTGGCGGCCCGCGACAGCGGCATGAAAGCGGTATCGCGCGGGTTCATCCTGCAGGCCGCACCCACCGGACGGCGGGACTGGCGTCTCGGTCTGACCGCAACACGGAAAATCGGCAATGCGGTGCGCCGCAACCGGGCGCGCCGGCGTCTGCGCGCGCTTGCGCGCACGGAACTGGCAAGGCGCGCCAGGACAGGTATCGATTATGTGATGATCGCCCGCCAGGGAACGGCTGATCGGGACTGGAATGACCTAGTCACCGATCTTGGCAAGGCTGTCGGCTATCTGCACCGCACGATGGACCGCGAGGCCAGCGCGCCGGCGGAGACATCGTGATGTCTTCGCGGATGATGTCTTCGGGGAATCGTCTCCGGCGTGCCGTGCTGTATCTTCTGGCCAGCCCGTTGATCCTCGCCATCCAGCTCTACAGACTGTTCATTTCGCCGCTTCTTGGTGCGAATTGCCGCCATTTGCCGACCTGTTCGCAATATGCCGTCGAGGCGTTGCAGTGTCATGGCCCCTTGCGCGGTGGAATCTTTGCGCTAAAACGTATCTCGCGCTGTCATCCGTGGGCGACGCCGGCATTTGACCCGGTACCGCAACCGGGCGAGGATGGCGCGGCCGGGCAAGACCGGCACCATGGCTGAGCGCCTGTTTCACATCTGGTGCATATGAACGCACAGGGACGCGATTGATGAACCCCGAAAACCGTAACATGATCCTTGCCATCACCCTGTCGATGGCGGTGCTTTTTGGCTGGCAGGTCTTCGTCGTCGGTCCGGAGCTGGAAAAGGAGGCGGCACGCCAGCAGGCGGTCGCCGAAATGCAGGCCGAGGAGGCCGGAAAGGCCACACCGCAGGCTGACAGCGCCTCGGCAACATCTTCAGGCGTGACCGTCACCGAATCACGGCCGGCCGACAACGCGCCACGAATCACCATCGACGCGCCGCTCGTCTCGGGGTCGATCTCGCTGGCCGGCGCGCGGATCGACGATGTGATGCTGAAAGGCTATCGCGAGACGCAGTCAGAGGATTCGCCCTTTATCCAGTTCCTGCAAAAGACAAGTTCCGACCTTCCCTATTTCGCCGAGTTCGGCTGGGCAGCCGGCAGCGGCAACCAGCCCATGCCGACGTCAGACAGCCTGTGGGTTGCGGATCGCCAGACCCTTGCACCGGGCGCGCCTGTGTCATTGTCCTGGGACAATGGCAAGGGTCTGACCTTCCGGCGGACGCTGTCGATCAATGACGATTATCTGATCACCGTGGATGACAGTGTCGAGAGCCGTCTCGAGGCGCCGGTGACGCTGTTCCCCTATGGACTCGTCAGGCGGCATGGCACGCCGCCGACCACCGGCATCTACATCCTCCACGAAGGTGCGCTCGGTGTTTTCGACGAGACGCTCCGCGAGGAGGATTATGATGACATGAAGGATGCCGATGGCGGGGTGATTGATGTCGCCCCGGAAGGCGCCGGCGGCTGGATCGGCATCACCGACAAATACTGGCTAGCCGCGCTGGTGCCGGACCAGTCGGTGCGGATCAATTATGCGTTCAAGTCACTTGGTGGCGGTGAGGACCGCTATCAGGTGGACTATATCGCCGCCGAGGGGCAGCTGTTGCAACCGGGACAGGTTGTGGCCAGCAAGACACGCCTTTTCGCCGGCGCCAAGAAGGTCTCGCTTCTTGATCAGTATTCCAAGGAATTCGGCATTCCCAATTTCGACCTGGCGATTGATTTCGGCTGGTTCTACTTCCTGACCAAGCCGTTCTTCCTGGTCATCAACTGGCTGTATGGCATCCTTGGCAATTTCGGCGTCGCGGTGCTGGCCTTCACGGTGATCGTGAAGCTTGTCTTCTATCCGCTGGCCAACAAATCCTATCGCTCGATGGGCAAGATGCGGCTGATGCAGCCGAAGATCCAGCAGATCCGCGAGAAGCATTCTGAAGACCGCATGGCGATGAATCGCGAGATGATGGAGCTCTACAAGACCGAGAAAATCAACCCGGCAGCGGGATGTCTTCCGGTGCTGCTGCAGATTCCGGTTTTCTTCGCGCTCTACAAGGTGCTGTTCGTGACCATCGAGATGCGGCACGCGCCGTTCTTCGGATGGATCACCGATCTGTCGGCGCCCGATCCGACCTCGGTCTTCAACCTGTTCGGGCTGCTTCCCTATTCGGTCGGCTTCCTGCCACCATTCCTGCAGCTTGGTATCTGGCCGATCCTGATGGGGATTTCGATGTTCCTGCAAATGCGGCTGAACCCGGCACCGCCGGATCCGGTGCAGGCGAAAATCTTCCAGTTCATGCCGCTGATATTCACCTTCCTGCTGGCCACTTTCCCGGCCGGTCTGGTGATCTACTGGACCTGGAACAACCTGCTTTCGATGGCGCAACAATGGTACATCATGCGCAGAATAGCGAAGGAGAGCTGACGGACGAGGCCCTCGAGGCCGGCCGTCTTCTGTTCGCCGGAAGCTGCGACTTCATCGCGGCCGCCAACAACATGCGCGTATTGCCGCCGGAAGGCCTGCCCGAAATCTGCTTTGCCGGCCGCTCGAATGTCGGCAAATCTTCGCTGATCAACGCGCTGACCGGCCGGCGGGCGCTGGCTCGCACCTCGCAGACCCCGGGGCGGACCAGGCAACTCATCTTCTTTGATCTTGCAAGCCGGCTGCAGCTTGTCGATCTGCCCGGCTATGGCTATGCGTCGGCGCCAAAGACCGACATCAAGGCCTGGACAACGCTGACCCGTAAATTCCTCGCCGGACGGGCCTCATTGCAGCGGGTGTTCCTGCTGGTTGATTCGCGACGCGGGGTTGGGGCCGCGGATTCCGAGATCATGTCGCTGCTTGATGCCAGCGCCGTGTCATGGGCGGTGGTGATGACCAAGGCCGACAAGCTGAAGCCGGCCCCGCTGGCGGCGGTCTGCGACGCGACCGCCGAGACGATCGGTCGCCATGTTGCTGCCTATCCCCATATTTTTGTAACCTCGTCACAGGAAGGTGACGGCATCGCCGAATTGCGGGCCCATCTGGCCGGGCTGGCCCTGCCACGCGGCTAGCCTGCACCGGACGGGTGCGCGAACAAGACTTGCGCCGAGTACCGGCTTGCCGATAGTTTGACGCGCGGCGCGGGACAGCGCCGGTGGTATGAAAGGCAAAATGATGGACGACACATCTTCTTCCCTGCAATCGAAGCTGATCGAGCGGACGGGCATGCTTGTCGAGGCGCTTCCCTTCATGCGCCGCTATTCCGAGCAGACGATTGTTGTGAAGTTCGGCGGTCATGCCATGGGTGAGACGGAATATGTCGCCGCCTTTGCCGCCGATATCGCGCTTCTGGATCAGGTTGGCGCGCGCCCTGTCGTCGTCCATGGTGGTGGCCCGCAGATTGGTGAAATGCTGGCGAAGCTGGAGATCGAATCGAATTTCGTCGACGGGCTGCGGGTGACCGACGAGGCCACCATTTCGGTTGTCGAGATGGTGCTTGCCGGCGGCATCAACAAGGCGCTTGTGGCGGCGATCGCACGTGCCGGAGGCCGTGCTGTCGGCATCAGCGGCAAGGATGGCGGGCTGATCCGGGCACGCAAGCTTCTTGGCAAGAGCCGCACCGAGGGAAGCGCCATCGAACAGGCCATCGATCTCGGCTTTGTCGGTGAACCGGAACAGATCAATACCGATGTGCTGGACGCGCTGAATGCCGGCGATCTGATTCCGGTTGTGGCGCCGGTGGGAAGTGATGCTGCCGGCGAGACCTATAATATCAATGCCGACACGGCGGCCGGTGCCATTGCCGCCGCGCTTGGTGCGACGCGCATGCTGATGCTGACCGATGTTGCCGGCGTTCTGGACAAGGAAGGCGAGCTGATTACCGAACTGACGGTCAGCCAGGCCGAATCGCTGATCCGTGACGGGACGGTTTCGGGAGGCATGATTCCGAAAGTCGAAACCTGTATCAATGCTGTTCTCGGGGGAGCCGAAGCCGCGGTGATCATGGATGGGCGGGCGCCGCACGCGCTGCTTGTCGAATTGTTCACCGAGCACGGAATGGGAACCATCATCAAGGCCGATTGACCGGCCATTTCCGCGAAAGGCAGCCATCCGATGTCACCTGTTTCAAAGTCGCCGCAGAGCTTTCCCACCGATGAGATTCGGGACTGGGTGTTCGATCTCGACAACACCATCTATCCGGCACGCTCGCAGCTGTTCCTGCGCGTCGCCGTGCGGATCACCGATTTTGTCGCGCAGCATTTCAGGGTGCCGCATGACGAGGCGCGGGTGATCCAGAAGGATCTGTTCTATCGCTATGGCACGACCATGCGCGGGCTGATGGTCGAGGAAAATCTGGCCCCCGAGGATTATCTGCATTTCGTTCATGATATAGATGTCAGCGACCTGCCGCGTGAGACCGAGCTTGACCGGATGCTGGCGAACTTGCCCGGGCGCAAGCACATCTTCACCAACGGCACGGTGCCGCATGCCGAGAATATTCTCGACGCCTATGGCATCCGGCATCATTTCGATCATATCTTCGATATTGTCGGGGCCGATTTCGTGCCGAAGCCGGAACAGAAGGCCTTTGACAGTTTCGTGTCGACAACCGGCATAGACCCGCTTGGTGCGGTGATGGTCGAGGATATGGCCCGCAATCTGGAACCGGCGCACGCGCTTGGCATGCGCACCGTGTGGCTTGTCAGCGATCATGACTGGGCCGCCAAGGGTGCCGACGAGCCCTATGTGCATTTTGTCGCCGAGGATCTGAAGAGCTTCCTTTCGGCCCTTGCCATTCCGACCTGAAAGGTCGATATCAACAACAGATCATATCATGGCGAGAACGCGGAGACGCCGGCCTCGCCAACAGACACAAGTGGAGACGAAGATGGATTTGGCGCAGCTGGAACAGGACATCAACGCGGCGTGGGACGCGCGTGACACGATTGGCGCCGAGACCACCGGCCCGGTTCGTGATGCGGTATCGGCGGCGCTGCATATGCTGGACAGTGGCGCGGCGCGTGTCGCCGAGCCGCGCGGCGACCATCAATGGCATGTCAATCAGTGGCTGAAAAAGGCCGTGCTGCTGTCCTTCAGGCTGAATGACATGGCGGTGATCCCGTCCGGCACCACCTATCCCGGCCATGGCGAGGCGGCCTGGTGGGACAAGGTGCCATCGAAATTCGCCGGTTGGGGCGAGTCCGAATTCCGCGATGCCGGCTTTCGCGCCGTGCCGGGCTGTGTTGTCCGGCATTCGGCGCATATCGCCGCTGGTGCCGTGCTGATGCCGAGCTTTGTCAATCTCGGTGCCTATGTCGACAGCGGCACCATGGTCGATACCTGGGCGACGGTCGGGTCCTGCGCACAGATCGGCAAGAATGTGCACCTTTCTGGCGGCGCCGGGATCGGCGGTGTTCTGGAGCCGCTGCAGGCCGGCCCGGTGGTGATCGAGGATGACTGCTTCATCGGCGCCCGTTCCGAGGTTGTCGAGGGGGTGGTTGTCGAGCAGGGCGCGGTGCTGTCGATGGGTGTCTTCATCGGTGCCTCGACAAAGATTGTCGACCGCGTCACCGGCGAGGTTCATATGGGCCGCGTGCCGGCCTATTCTGTGGTTGTTCCCGGCGCGCTTCCCGGCAGGCCGCTTGCCGACGGCTCGCCCGGCCCGTCGCTTGCCTGCGCTGTGATCATCAAGAAGGTCGATGAAAGAACCCGCTCGAAGACCTCTGTCAACGAATTGCTGCGCGACTGATGGCACCGTCGCTGTCGCATGCTGTCGAACTGACCCGGCGGTTGATCCGCTGTCCGTCGGTGACGCCGCATGAAGGCGGTGCGCTTGACTGTCTGGAAGGCGAGTTGACGGCGCTCGGCTTTGTCTGCCAGCGGTTGCCCTTTGGCGAGGGTGACGGGCGGGTCGACAATCTGTTCGCCCGCCGCGGCGGTGATGGTCCGCATATCAGTTTCGCCGGCCATACCGATGTGGTTCCGGTTGGTGACCGCGGGGCCTGGACACATGACCCGTTCGGCGCGGTGATCGAGGATGGGCGACTCTATGGCCGTGGCGCGGCCGACATGAAAAGCGGAATTGCCGCCTTTGTCGCTGCTATCGCCCGCCTTCCCGCCGACAAGGCCGGCGGGTCGATCAGCCTGCTGATCACCGGCGATGAAGAGGGCGATGCCGTCAACGGCACCGCGAAGATGGTCGAATGGGCGGCGGCGCATGGCCATCATCCCGACATGTGCATCGTTGGCGAGCCGACCAACCCGACGGCGCTTGGCGACGTGATCAAGAATGGACGGCGTGGCAGCCTGTCGGGACATCTGGTTGTCGAGGGACGGCAGGGGCATGTCGCCTATCCGCATCTTGCCGACAATCCGGTGACAAGATTGCTGGCCATGCTGGCACCGGTGAATGGCTGCGAGCTGGATTCCGGCACACCGCATTTTGGCCCGTCGGTGGCGCATGTCACCACCATTGATGTGGGCAATCCGGCGACCAACGTCATTCCGGCGCGGGCCGAGGCCCGCTTCAACATCCGCTTCAATACCGAGCACAGCGCGGACAGTCTGGTCGGCTGGCTGGAGGAGCATTTCGGCCGGATCGGCGGTGACTGGACGGTCAGCTGGAAATCGAACGCCGCGCCCTTCATCACCGCGCCCGGCCAGTTGACCGACCTGCTGGCCGATGCCAGCGAGGCCGTGACCGGGCGCCGTCCGGAGCTGTCGACCACGGGCGGCACCTCGGATGCGCGGTTCATCACAAATCTGTGTCCGGTAGCCGAATTCGGCCTTGTCGGACAGACCATGCACCAGGTTGACGAGCATGTCCTGACCGCCGACATCGATGGTTTGAGCGCGATCTATGAGGAATGTCTGCGGCGCTTCTTTTCCGGAGGTGCGGCGTGAACGAGGCTGACAATTCACTGGCATTCGCACGCCTTGCCGAGCTGTTCAGGCGCACCCTGCTGGTGATGCTGGGACGCCGGCCGATCAGCGGCAGCTATGTGTTCGACGCACCGGCGGTCTGGCAGGCGATCTGGGCGTCGGTGATCTTCACCCTCATCGTATCGGTCTATCCCGGCCTTCGCTCCGGCATCGCCGTACTGGCGGCCAATCTGATCCTGCAGCTTGTCGCCGTCGTTCTGATGGTGCTGCTGTTCGCGATGATCCTGCGCGGTGCCGGCCTGTCCAATCGGCTGTTCGCCTTCGCCGTGCCGTTCCTGTGGGTCGAGAATGTTCAGCATCTGGTTGGCGGGCTGGTGCAGAATCTGGTGATCCTGTCGGGTGACGCGACCATGCTGATCCTGCTCACGCCGTTGATCTTCTGGACCATCTACTGGCTGTGGCGAATTGGCCGTGACCAGCTTGGCCGTGGCGGATGGTTCGCCACCGGCCTGTTGTTCCTGTCATTCGTGATCGATGCCGGATTGTTCCTGTTCGTGCAGTCACGCGTGCAGATTCCCGGCTGATCCCATGCGGTTGATCTGAACCGACCGACCTAGAACGGGTAGGTTACCCCGGTCAGATACAGCCCCTGTGGCGGGGCGGTCGGGCCGGCGGCGGACCGGTCACGGGCCCGCAATGTTGCCGCGACATCCTGCGCCGTCCATTTGCCGGTTCCCACCAGCGCCAGCGTGCCGACGATGTTGCGCACCTGATGATGCAGAAATGACCGGGCCGCTGCATGCACATGCACTTCCTCGCCAGCCATTTCGACCCGCAGCACGTCAAGCGTTCGCAGCGGGCTGCCGGCCTGGCACTGGCTGGCGCGAAAGCTAGTGAAGTCATGCCGTCCGACCAGATGTGCGGCCGCCTCGCCCATCGCCGACACATCGAGGCTGGCCCGGTGATGCCAGACCCGCCCCCGATCCAGTGCCGGCGGAGCGCGCCGTGGCAGAATGCGATAGAGATAGCGCCTGCCGGTGGCCGAAAATCTGGCATGAGCATCGGCCGGCACCTCGCGCGCGGTGCGGATTGTCACCGGATATGCGGCTGTCAGCGCGTTCAGCGCCGCCATCACCCGCGGTGCATCAAACTTGTCGGGAGCGTCGAGATGCGCCACCTGGCCGGTAGCGTGAACACCCGAATCGGTGCGGCCAGCACCCTGCACCGGGCAATCACCGCCGGTCAGTTCGCGCGCCGCGTCCTCCAGAACCTGCTGAACCGACAGGCCGTTATCCTGACGCTGCCAGCCGACAAAGGGCCCACCATCATATTCGACGGTGATGAAGATGCGGCGCGTCATTCGTCAGTTGCGCCGAGCGCGCTGCCAACGGCTACGGGATTGCCGTTCAGAAAGGCGCGCGCCGACATCGGTTTGCCGCCGGCAGGTTGCAGCTCGTCGAGGATGACCTCGCCACCGCCGGTGCCGATGCGCATGCCGCCCGCCGGATCAAGCCCCAGAAAATGCCCGGGCTTGGCGGCGCTTGTTTTGTCACCGCGCCGTGCCGCGCGCACCCGGATTCGCCCTTTCGGACCGATGAACCAGGCGCCCGGCACCGGGGTGAAGGCCCGGATCTGCCGGTCGATGATCAGCGCCGGCAGGGACCAGTCGATCTCGGCCTCGGCCGGCGTCAGTTTTGGCGCATAGATCGCGGCTGCATGATCCTGCGGCTGTTGCCGGTCGAGGATGCCGGGGAGACCGGCCACCACCTCGCCAAGCAGCTCGGCGGTGAGGCTTGCCAGCCTGTCATGGAGGCTGGCGGCGGTGTCGGTATTGCTGATGGCGCATTCCCGCCGCGCCAGCACCGGGCCGGTATCAAGCCCGGCCTCCATCACCATCGCGCAGACGCCGGTTTTCGTGTCGCCGGCGGCGATGGCGCGCTGGATCGGTGCCGCACCGCGCCAGCGTGGCAACAGCGAGGCATGGCCGTTGATACAGCCGAAGCGCGGAATCGCCAGCGCTGGAGACGGCAGGATCAGCCCATAGGCGACGACGATAAAGACATCCGCCTCGAGCGCCGCCAGCGCGGCGGCCTCCTCGTCGGTCTTCAGGCTTTCCGGATGGCGAACCGTCAGCCCGCGTGTGGCGGCATGCGCCGCTACCGGTTGCGGGGTTTCGCGCATGCCGCGACCGGCGCGGCGTGGTGGCTGCGTATAGACGGCCAGCACATCATGATCGTCGGCAAGCCGGTCAAGCGTCGGAATGGCGAAAGCCGGACTTCCCATGAAGACGATCCGCCGGCGTGTCATGGCCGCCTCCTAGTCGCCACCATTGACCTGACGAAGCTCTTTCAGGGCGCGCCGCACGATCATGTCACGCTTCAGCCGCGAGATATGGTCGATGAACAGGACCCCGTCCAGATGATCGATTTCATGCTGCACGCAGGCGGCAAGAAGCCCCTCGCACCGCATCATCTGTTCATGGCCGTCAATATCGACATAGCGGACATCGACATGGGCCGGCCGTTTGACCTCGGCGGTCTGTTTCGGGATCGACAGGCAGCCCTCTTCCATCACCGCTGTCTCGTCCGACCTGCCGATAATCTCCGGATTGATCATCCTGTGAAGTTCCGGCGCGTCGTCTGGCCCGCAATCCATCACGATCAGACGTTCAGAGATATTGATCTGCGGTGCTGCAAGGCCGATTCCCGGCGCGTCATACATCGTCTCGGCCATGTCGTCGAGAAGCTGGCGAACGCCGTCCGTCACCTCGCGCACCGGCGCGGCGACCCGGCGAAGCACCGGGTCGGGAATGCAGATGATGGGGATCAGCGCCATTGCCCTGCCTTTCATGGCCGTCTTGTTACAGGTCTTTGGAGTAGGGGAAGCCGGCGAAGCAGTCAAGTTGCAGTCGGCCGGTCGTCATGCCAGACTGGCAGTATCTGTCGACGCGGTGATTCCATGCTGTCGGCAGGACTGTCCTGACCCGCCCTGCAGACGGATTTTCCGCCCATGCCGCTCGATATGATGACCATTCTTCTGGCGCTTGTCGTCATTGCCGTCCTTGTCGTCATGCTGGTGCGCCAGCGCACCGCCGGGCGTGATGGCGGGCATGACAGCGAAGCCCTGGCCGAACTGAAGGGACAGCTTGCCCAGCTTGCCGCGCAATCCGGCGAGCTTCACAGGACCGTCGCCGCGCAGATGCAGGAAACCGAGGGCCGTCTTGGCACGCGTCTTGAAAACTCGCTTCGTGACCAGAATGAGCGCACCAACCGCTCGCTCACCGGCATGGCCGAGAAGCTTGTGGTCATCGAGCAGGCAAACGCGCATATCTCGGCGCTGTCGGGGCAGGTTGGCGAGTTGCAGAACATCCTGTCGAACAAGCAGGCGCGCGGCAGCTTCGGTGAGGTGCAGCTGGAAAATCTGGTCCGTGACGCGCTTCCCGAAAGCGCCTTCAGTTTCCAGCACACGCTGTCAAATGGCCGCCGGGTAGATTGCTTTCTGGATATGCCGGCACCGCCCGGCGCGATCTGTGTCGATTCCAAATTTCCGCTGGAATCCTATCGTGCGCTGACCGCCGCCGGTGGCGAGGCTGACCGCACTGCGGCGCGGCGGGCGATGGAGACAGATGTGAAGAAACATATCGCCGACATCGCCGAGCGCTACATCATCCCCGGTGAGACAGCGGACAGCGCGATCATGTTCCTGCCGTCGGAATCGGTCTATGCCGAGATCAACCTGCAGCTTCCCAAGCTTGTCGAGGAAAGCCGGCGGCGGCGCGTCTATATGGCCGGGCCGGACAATCTGATGCTGATCCTGCATACGGTACGGGCGATCCTGCGCGATGCGCGCATGCATGAGGCCGCCGGCGTGATCAAGGCCGAGGTCGAGACGATGCTGCAGGATGTGGCGCGGCTGGATGAGCGGATCAAGAAGCTGGCAACGCATTTTGGCCAGGTGGAAAAGGATATCGACGATATCCAGATCTCCAGCCGGAAGATTTCCTCACGCGGAGCGAAGATCACGCAGATCGATGTCAGCGATGACAGCACGCCGCCACCCGAGTTGCCGACTGAATTGCCGGGCGACCCGTCCGGCCAGGGGGGTCACTGACCGCCAATACGTCCCCGCGCCTTCAGCGCCTGTGCCAAAGTGCCGTCATCGAGAAAATCCAGCTCGCCGCCAACCGGCACGCCATGTGCCAGCCTCGTCACCTCGATCGACAATGGTGACAGTTTTTCATGGAGATAATGCGCCGTCGTCTGTCCTTCGACGGTGGCCGGCAGGGCGAGGATCACCTCACCGACATCCTCGCGCGCGCGGATCAGCAGCCGGTCGATAGTGAGCTCCGACGGCCCGCGCCCGTCAATGGCGCTGAGTGTACCGCCAAGAACATGATACAGGCCGCGATATACGGCGGCGCGTTCCATCGCCCACAGATCGCCGACATCCTCGACAACGCAGATGGTCTGCCGGTCACGCTGTGTATCGCGGCACAGCGCGCAGATATCGCCAGTGTCCAGATTGCCGCAATCGGCACAGCTGCGGATACTGCGCGCCACCTGCCCCAGATCCTCGGCAAGCGGCAGCATCAGCCGGTCGCGGTTCTGTAGCAGATGCAGCACCGCGCGCCGCGCCGAGCGCGGGCCAAGCCCCGGAAGGCGGGCCAGCCGGCGGATCAGATTGTCGAGCTGGGAATCCATCGGGGTCGTGCGGATCAGAAGGGCAATGACATGCCCGGCGGCAGGGGCAGGCCGCCGGTGATGTCCTTCATCCTTGCCGCCATGGCCGCATCCGCCTCGCCTTTCGCCTTGTTTGCCGCAAGGATGATCATATCCTCGAGGATCGACATGTCATCACTGTCGCTGTCGTCGGCGATGGCGGCCGGATCGATCTTCACGCCGCGCATTTCACCCTTGCCGGTGACGGTCACCGTGACCGCGCCGCCACCAACGCTGGCGGTGAATTCGGTTTCGGCCATTTCCTGCTGCAGCGCTTCCATGCGCGCCTGCATCTCCTGAACCTTTTTCATCATGCCGGCCATATTGCGCATCATCTCGGAATATCCTCATCTGACTGGTCTTCAGGGGGGTGTTCCGCCGCTGTGACGGATTCGATTTCGGCGCCGGGGAACATCTCGGTGATGGCTCTGACCAGCGGTGCTCCGGCGATGGCCTCGATCTCGCGCTGTTGCGCCGCACGCCGTTCCTCGGTGATGGTCATGCCGCCGGGGCCATCCGACAGGCTGACCATCCAGCGCTCACCGGTCCAGTCGCTGAGCCGGCGAGCCATGTCGCCCGGCAGGCTGTCCGGTGCGCCGTCGGTGAGGCAGATATCAAGAAGGCCGGGCTGCAGGCGGACAAGCCGCACATGGCTGCGGATATGCGCCGCCAGCAGCGGGTCGTCATGCGCCTCGGCAAGTTCGGAAATATCCAGCAGGGATTCCGGTTGCGGCGGTGTCGCATTGTCGGACTCGGCGACGGGCATTGGAGCCGGCGCCGGAACCGGCGTTGCAACTGGTGCTGCAGCCGTTGTTGGCTGGAGTGATGGCTGGGCCGCCACCGCCTCGCCGCCGCCGGCATGCATCGTGGCAGGTGGCGGGTCGTCTGCCGCTGCGGGTGTTGTCATGTCGGGTTGCGGTGCCGGCATTGTTGGCGCGGGCACGGTTTCGGTCGGGCCTCGGGCCGGGCCTGGAGCCGGGCCTGGAGCGGGGCCTGGGGCCGGTGATGTTGGCTCGGTGCCTGCCAGACGTTGAACGATGTCACCCGGAGTCGGCATATTGGCAATGTGCGCCAGCCGGATGACCAGCATTTCGGCAGCGGCTGGCGGTTGTGGCGCCGAGGTGACTTCGCCATGACCCTTGAGCAGCATCTGCCAGGCCCGGCCCAGACGCGCGATCCCGAGCCGTGCCAGCGCGTCGATGGCGTCCCGTTCGGATTCGAGAAGCGTGTCGAGCGTGCCGCCGGCAGCTTTCTGGCTGGCGCGGTGAACAAGATCCATCAGATCTGCGATGATCATCTCCGGCTCGGCGCCGCCGGCCATGGTTGCCGCCAGTGCAGCAAGCGCGCCGGCCGTATCGCCCCGCATCGCCCGGTCAAGGATGGCGATGGAGTCGGCCCGCCCGGGCCGGCCAAGCATCTCGGCAATGTTGTCGATCGTCATCCTGTCGGCGGTCATCGCCGCCGCCTGGTCGAGAAGCGACAGCGCGTCGCGGACCGATCCCTCGGCGGCGCGGGCAATGGCGGTGATCGCCTCGGCATCGGCGGTGATCGATTCGCGCTCGCAGATCATCTCAAGATGCGCGGCCAGCATATCGGTTGGCACCCGCCGCAGGTCAAAGCGCTGGCATCGTGACAGGATCGTCACCGGCACCTTGCGAATCTCGGTTGTGGCGAAGATGAATTTCACATTGTCGGGCGGTTCCTCAAGCGTCTTCAGAAGCGCGTTGAACGCGCTTTTCGACATCATGTGGACCTCGTCGATGATATAGATCTTGAAACGTCCGGAGACCGGCCGGTAGCCGACACCCTCGATGATCTCACGCGCGTCATCGACACCGGTATGGCTAGCCGCATCGATCTCCAGAACATCGACATGGCGTCCGGCGGCGATGGACTGGCAGGGCTCGCAGGCACCGCACGGCTCCAGCGTCGCGCCGCCTTCACCATCCGGTCCGATGCAGTTCAGCCCGCGCGCCAGAAGCCGTGCCGTCGAGGTCTTGCCGACGCCGCGAACGCCGGTCAGCACAAAGGCATGCGCCAGCCGCCCGAGTGACAGCGCGTTTTCCAGCGTGCGGACAAGCGCTTCTTGGCCTATCAGCTCGGAAAAACGTTCGGGGCGGTACTTGCGGGCAAGTACCCGATAACCTGTCAGGACGCTGTCGCTCATGATGTCAGGAATCTAGCGCAGCAGGGGCGGCTTTGCCACCGGTAACTGCCACGCCCCGGCCTCCGGCCCGCATGCTGGCGCCAAACATCTGGCCGACCATCTGGCCAAACATATGACGGGGAAAGCGGAAGACTGAACAACCCGCGCGAAAACGACCCTGGCTGCTTCCTCTCGGACCTGACCGGTTAGACCGACAGCACGTCCGTCCAGCCTTCCTGATCTCTATATGGATGAAAGCGGCAGGGGGGACAAGCCATTAATGCCGGATCTGGCGGGTGGCTGGTGGCGCTGCTGTCCGTTGTGGTGGTGGGTCAGCTGCTGGCGCGCACCGGGCTTGCCGGATAGGTGCCGAGGATCGTCACCTCGCCATCCTGGCAATAGAAGCGCAGCTCTTCCATGGCGAGCTGCATGTCCGGGGCGTCGATATGGCCCTCGACATCGACATAGAACTGCGCATGTTCGGCCGATCCCGGCCGCAGATAGCTTTCCAGCTTGGTCAGGTTGATGCCGTTCGTGGCGAACCCGCCAAGCGCCTTGTAAAGCGCCGCCGGCACGCTGCGAAGCTTGAACACCATGGTTGTCATCATCCGCTCGCCATTCAGCGGTGGCGTGACGTCGGTGCGCGACATGACGAGAAATCGTGTGGTGTTGTGCTCGGCATCCTCGGCCGAGGCCAGCAGCACATCGAGGCCATAGATCTGGCCGGCCAGTTTCGAGGCGATGGCGCCAACGGATGTGTCGCCGCGCGCCGCGATATCCTTTGCCGCGCCGGCGGTATCGGCGTGCATCACCGGCGTCAGGCCGAGCGAGCGCAGCCGCTCGCGGCATTGCGCAAGTCCCTGCGCGTGGCTGTGTACCTCGACAAGCGAGTCGAGCGTGGCTCCCGTCGGCGCCAGCAGGTGATGATTGACCCGCTGGAAATGCTCGCCATTGATGAACAGGCCGGAATCGGGAAGAAGGTGGTGGATGTCGGCCACCCGTCCGGCGATCGAGTTTTCGACCGGCACCATGGCCAGCGCGGCGCGCCCCTCCTGGACGGCGAGGATCATGTCCTCGAACGAGGCGCAGGCAAGCACCTCCATCTCCGGCTTCACCGCCTGGCAGGCCATGTGCGAATAGGCGCCGGGCACGCCCTGAAACGCGATGATGTTGCTGCTGTCGCTCATAGACTGGGTATCCGTTGCTGTCCTCCGGCGACATCCCGCCGGCGCGCGAGTATCATGTCATGGTCGGAAGCTGTCAATCTCGGTGGTCATGCGGTTGGGCAGGTCAGCCCGGCGGTTCAACCAGTCCGGCAACCCGGTCAGTCATCCACCGCCAAGGCGTTGCCGGGTCGCGGCAAGGTCTTCCTCGGTATCGACTCCGGCCGGAGCTTCGGCGATCTCGGCGACGGCCACTGTCATGCCGGCCTCAAGGGCGCGAAGCTGCTCCAGCCTCTCGGCCATTTCCAGCGGTGACGGGGGCAGGTCGACGAATCGCGCCAGCGCGGCGCGCTGCCATCCATAGACTCCGACATGATGGTATTTCGGTGCGTCTCCGGTCGGCACCGGGGCACGGCTGAAATAGAGCGCGGTACCAATGCGCGGGATATCATTATGGGAGGCGTCATTGCCGGGTGGGGCGGTGTCATCCCGCCAGCTGACGACCGCCTTGACGATTTGCGCGCGCGCCGCCTCGGTCTCGTCGGCAAGGGTGACAAGAGTCGACAGCGCGGCCCGGCTGTGCTGCGCCGTCGCCAGAAGTGTCGCCGGGATCATCGGGTCGAGCTCGGGAAGGTCGCCCTGAAGATTGAGGATCATGTCGAAATGCCGGTCCGGATCGATCCGCTCGACCGCCTCGAAGGTGCGGTCGGACCCGGACGGATGGTCGGCCCGCGTCTTCACCGCATTGCCGCCGGCCGCCTGCACGGCCGCAATGATGGCGTCGTCGTCGCTCGCCACCCAGACCGGCGCGATATTGGCGGCCATGGCACGCTCCCAGACATGCTGGATCATCGGCTTGCCGGCGATGTCGGCAAGCGGCTTTCCGGGCAGCCGGCTGGCCGCCATGCGGGCGGGAATGATGATGACAGGCGACAAGGTCGAACTCATGATGCGGCAATTCATCACATAATCTTCGATTTGCCTAGGCAAAAGGCGCAAATAGGCTGATCGGGGGCTTGAGGGCAACCGGCAATTTCGCTAAGAGATGGGCGTTGGGTCGGCCTTGTGGTGGCCGGCCGCCAGACAGTTTAGGGGGAGCTTCCGCATCCGCGGGAGAGTTGAGCATGGACGAACTTGGTCTGAACAAGCTTTTTGCCGGCATTCTCGTCGCCGGCCTGCTGCTGATGACAGGGGTGAAGCTTGCCGAAGTCCTCGTGCCGCACAGCGAGCTCGAGCAGAATGCCTATGTGATCGAGGTGCCTGAGGGTGATGCCGCCGGCGCTGCCGCGGCGCCTGCCGCCAAGGGTCCCGAGCCGATCATGGCGTTGCTGGCCAGCGCGGATGCCGTTGCCGGCGAGAAACTGGCCAAGAAATGCACAGCCTGCCATGTGTTCGACAAGGGCGGTGCCAACAAGGTTGGCCCGGGGCTCTGGAATGTCGTCAATGCGGACAAGGGCGTGGTTGACGGGTTTGGCTACTCGAACGCGCTGATCGAATTTGGAGGACAGTGGGATTATGCGGCGTTGAATGCTTTTCTGGCCAAGCCGAAAGCCTATATCTCCGGCACGAAGATGAATTTTGCCGGGCTGAAGAAGCCGCAGGACCGCGCCAACATGATTGCCTATCTGCGTCAGCAGGCGGATTCGCCGGCCGCGCTGCCGACCGCCGAGCAGATTGCCGCCGAAAGCGGCAGCTGAGGCACCGTGAGCGATATCAACCGAGTCCACAGCCAGCTTAGCAATGCCGAGCTGGCTGAGTTTCTTTCCGGGCTTCCCGCGGTCAGCCGGCCGGTCATCTCGAACTGGTTTCGCAGCGGCGGCACCATCGAATGGAAGGCCGATGATTCGCCAGTGACGCTTGCCGACAAATCGGCCGAACTGGCGCTTCGTGACGCCCTCGTCGCGCAATTTCCCGATGACGATATCCTTGGTGAGGAACACGCTCCGCATCGCGGCAGCAGCGGCTATGCCTGGATCATCGACCCGATCGACGGCACCCGCGCCTTCATCTGCGGCCGGCCGGTCTTCGGCACGCTTGTCGGGCTGGTCAGGAATGACGTACCGATCGCCGGTCTGATCGACATGCCGATGCTGGATGAATGCTATGTCGCCGTCGGCGATGTCGCGACACTGAACGGCACCGCCATCAGCACCAGCAATGTCACGACGCTCCGCCAGGCACGGCTTGCCACAACCGCGCCGGAAGCGCTTCTCGCGGACAGCCTTGATGCCTTCAACAGGCTCAGTGCCGGCGCGGCGACCAACAGCTATGGCGGTGACTGTCATAACTATGCGCTGCTGGCCGCAGGCCATCTCGATCTTGTTCTCGAAGACGGGCTGGCGACACATGACATCATGGGGGTGGTGCAGGTGATCCGCGCTGCCGGCGGTGTGGTCACCGACAAGGCCGGAGCGCCGGTATCTATGCGCGAGACGACGAGCCTGCTTGCCGCCGCGACCCCGGCGCTTCATGCCGAGGCGCTTGCCATCGTCAGGGGCAAGAGCTGACAGGGAGGGTAAGATGATCCGGATCGGCTTTTACGGGAATGCCAGTGCCATTGCCGACTGGGAATCCTCACTTGCCACAAGGCTGCCGGCATTCGAGATCAATGAGTTGCCGAGCGAGGCCGGCGCGGCAAGCGACGTCGCGCTTGTCTGGGCGCCGCCACCAAACGCTTTCGCCAATTGTACCAGTCTTCGCGGCATCATCATGCAGGGCCAGGGTGTCGACCATATGATGCGCGACAGCACCGTGCCGCGCGACATTCCGCTGGTGCGGCTGATCGATCCCGACATGGCCAACGCGCTCAGCCACTGGGCGATTCTGAACGCACTGGATTTCTGGCGCGACGGTGCCGCGTACCGTGCCCAGGAGGCAATGCGGGACTGGCGCTCGCTGCCGCAACGGCCGTCTACCGGGGGGCGTGTCGGCATCCTGGGCGTCGGCGCTATTGGCACGGTCATCGCGCGGCGGTTCGCGGCTTTGGGATTCAGCGTCCGCGGTTTTGCCAGATCACCGAAGCAGATTGACGGAGTCGAAATCTTTGTCGGTATGGACCAGCTTGCCGATTTCGCCGACGGGCTCGACATTGTCGTGTCAGTGCTGCCGCTGACCCCGCAGACAACCGGCATCATGAATGCCGGCTTTTTCGACCGGCTGGCGCCGGGGGCCTTCATCATCAATGGCGGGCGTGGCCCGCAGGTGAATGATGACGATCTTCTTGCCGCCCTTGATTCGGGCCGGCTTGGCGGGGCGGCGCTCGATGTGTTCGCGGTTGAACCGCTGCCGGACGAGCACCCGTTCTGGACGCATCCGAATGTACGGGTCTGGCCGCATGTGGCGGCGCAGACCAATGCCACCTCGGCAGCTGACCAGGTGGCGCAGGCGATCCTGCGGATGATGGCCGGCGAGGAGCCGGCGAACCGGGTCGACTGGACGCGCGGTTACTGACAGCACCTCGGTTTCAGCCGGCAAGGCTCTCGATATAGGTGAACAGCGCGCGAAGCCCCATCGCCTCGCCACCCTTCGGCCGGCCGGGGCGACCAGCCAGGTTCCACGCCATCACATCGATATGCGCCCAGTTCGTGTCTTTGCCAGCAAAGCGCCGCAGGAACAGCGCCGCGGTGATCGCCCCGCCATAGCCCGACGGGCCGGTGCTGGACAGCGCCACATGGCCGGCATCAAGATGACGCTCATAGGGCTCGAACAGCGGCAGCCGCCAGAGCGGATCGGCCGCCGCCGCCGCCGCCGCGAGGATGCCGGCGGCGGTGTCATCGCGGTTGGCGAACAGCGCCGGCAGTTCGGTGCCGAGCGCCACCCGCGCGGCGCCGGTCAGCGTGGCAAAGTCAATCATGAAGTCGGGCTCGTCCTCGCAGGCAAGCGTGATCGCATCGGCCAGGACAAGCCGCCCCTCGGCATCGGTGTTGCCAACCTCGACCGGCAGGCCGGCACGGGTGTCGATGACATCGAGCGGCCGCATCGACTTCGATGACACCGCGTTTTCCGCTGTCGGCACGAGAACCCGCAGCTGCACCGGCAGCCCGGCCATCATCACAGCGTTGGCAAGGCCAAGAACCGTTGCCGCGCCGCCCATATCCTTTTTCATCAGCTCCATCGCCTTTGACGGTTTCAGGTCAAGGCCGCCGGAATCAAAGGTGATCCCCTTGCCGATAAGGGTGATTTTCGGGCCGTTGTCACCCCAGCGCAGGTCGATCAGCCGCGGCGCGATCTCGGCGGCGCGCCCCACCGTGTCGATGGCGGGATAGTCGCTGGCAAGCGCCGCGCCGGCGGTGACCTCTATGACGGCATCGAACCGTTCGGCGAGATGACGTGCCGCCGCCTCAAGCCCGGCCGGGGTCATGTGATTTGGCGGCGCGTTGATCAGGTCGCGGCAAAAAGCGGTGCCGGTGGCCAGTCCGGTCACACGCCGGCGCGCCGCATCATCCGATATCGCGGCGAGGCTGAGTTCGCGAACGGCCCGTTCCGGCGCCTTCGCCTTGCGATAGGCGGTGAAGCGATATTGCGCCAGTGCCCAGCCAAGCCCGATCGCGGCAAGGTCAAGCGCCGGATCGCATGGCCCGGCCACAGACCAGCGTCCGGCCGGCAGCTGGGTGGCGATCGCGGCAGCATCCCAGATGGCGTTTGCCGGATCGACGATCCCGACAGCATCATCGCGGTCAGAATCCTGGCTAATAGCCGGCAGAAGACAGGCCTTGCCGGCTTTGGCGACAAAGTCGCTGGCGGCGATCCAGTCCCGCGTGGGCGCGTCGGCGTCGTCACGCCAGGCGTCATATTCCTGTGGTGTCAGCAGGCGCAGGGAGCGTGCGTCCAGGTCATCCGTGACAAGGCCGAGTTCATCTGGTTCGCGAAGCGGAAATCTGGTCATGAGTCATCCATCGGGTGTGGGGCAACGAGTGCGCGGACATGCCCCATGCGCATCTGCAAGGTAATTCCGCGCAAACCGAGATATATCGTAAAGGCGGCAAAAAGGCCATTCAGTCCAAGCCCGCCAAGCAGCAATATGGCAACAGCGAACAGCGCGGCCGAGACCAGCATCGCGTTGCGCATCTCGCGGCTTTGTGTGGCACCGATGAACACGCCATCCATCTGGAAGGCAAGGAAGGAGATCGGCGGCAGCAGCGCCGCCCAGTGCCAGTGCGCAAGTGTCAGGGCGGCGAGGTCCTGTTGCGAGGTCAGGAGACCGACAATCCACGGCCCGCCGAACCAGACAATCGCGCTGATCACAAGCGCCGTGCAGCCCGCCATGACATTGGTCCGGCGCACCACCCGGTCGAGCATCGGCAGATGGCGGCGTCCGACCGCCTCGCCGACAAGTGCTTCAGCCGCATGGGCAAAACCGTCCAGCGTGAAGCAGATCAGTCCGAACATGACGAGAATGAGCTGCATCGCGGCGAGCGACAGATCGCCGATATCTGCCGCCAGATTCAGCAGCACCGCCTCGCTGAGAAGGATCAGCACCGTGCGGATGGTGATATCGCCGCCAATCTCGAAAAACCGCAGAAAGGCCGCCGGATCGAACCAGGCCGGCCGGCGGGTGAAAATGCGCTGCCTGGCCCCGGCAAGAAGGTCGCGCCAGTGCCAGGATACCAGTCCAAGCGTTACCGCAAGCCCGGTCCATTGCGCGATGACCGAGGCCAGCGCCACACCCTCGATCGTCATCCCGAGGCCAAGCACGAAAAACAGGTTCAGCGCCAGATTGGCGAGGTTGATGAAAATGATCTGGACCATCGCCAGGCGCATCTGCTGGCGCCCGAAAATGCACCCCAGAAGCACCATGTTCGCCAGCGCCGCCGGCACGGCCAGAATACGGATGCCCACATAGTGCCGCATCAGCGATTCGACGGCCTCACTGGCGGTCAGCAGCGCGCCGGTAACCATATGCACGGCCGGTGTGGCGATGACAAAGATGACGCCAAGGCACAAGGCGAGGATCAAACCGCGGACAAGGTGGCTCTCGATCTCCCGCAGATCGCCCCGCCCCTGCGACTGGGCGACCAGCCCGGTCGTGCACATGCGCAGGAAGCCAAGCCCGAAATAGATGAAATTGAAGACCAGGCTGCCAAGCGCGACGCCGCCAACAAAGCTGGCATCATCAAGCCGCCCCATCATCGCGGTGTCGGCCGCGCCGACAAGCGGGAAGGTCACATTGGCGATAATGATCGGCCATGAAACGGACCAGAGATGGCGCCAGCCCGTCTGTTGCTGCCAGGGGCGATTGCCAGCATTTCCTGCGGAGATGTCGGTCATGATCCCATTGCCGGATGGTGACGGGATGCCACCCTACATCTGGCGATCCATGCAGGCAATTGATATGGCAAACAGGCCGAAAAAATGCTTTAACCGTCTGGCGGTCACCTGCTGCACAGGCGACCGGCCATCCGGAGGATCGTCCGTGACCGTGCCATTCAAAAAATCGGCATTGCTGCTGGTGCTGGCATGTCTTGCCGTCGCCGTTCTGATCGGCCACCAGACCGTGCCGCCAATGGACCGCGACGAGTCACGCTTTGCCCAGGCCAGCAAACAGATGGCGCAGACCGGCGATCTTGTCACCATCCGCTTTCAGGATGAATTGCGGGCGAAAAAACCGGCCGGCATCTACTGGCTTCAGGCCGCCTCGGCATCGCTGTTCGGCGAGGAAGACATCGCGTCCTACAGGCTGCCGAGCCTGCTGGCCATGTTGCTGGCGGTCTATGGCACCTACCGCATTGCGCGAACACTCTACAAACCGCCGCGCGCGGTGCTGGCTGCCGCCGCCTGTGGCGGCGCTCTGGTCGTTTTCGCCGAGGCGCATCTGGCGAAGACGGATTCGGTGCTGATGCTGCTGTGCCTGATGCAGCAATTCGGGCTGATGCAGATTTACCGGGCATGGCAGCATGGACGCCGGCTTTCCTATCATTCCTATCTGTGGGTATGGCTGCCAATGGCGGCGGCGGTGCTGGTCAAGGGGCCGGTGGCGCCGCTGCTGGCACTGACAACCGTCGCCGCGCTGTCGGCCTGGCATCGCAATCTCACATGGCTTCGCATGTTGCGGGCCGGCCGCGGCCTGTTGATCCTGTGTCTTGTGACGCTTCCCTGGGCGGTGCTGGTGACACTGGCGACTGACGGGGCGTTTCTTGATATTGCCATTCGCGGTGATTTCCTCGCGAAGGTGCAGAGCGAACAGGAATCGCATGGTGCGCCGGTCGGCATCTATCTTGTTCTGGCAACGATCCTGCTCTGGCCGGCCAGCCTGTTGCTGCCGCGCGCCATCAGCCAGATGCCATTGTTGCTGTCGCATGTCGAAAGCCGGTTCCTGCTGGCCTGGATCCTGCCCTTCTGGGTGGTGATCGAATGCGTGCCGACGAAATTGCCGCATTACCCGCTGCCGGTGGTGCCGGCGATTATGGCGCTTCTTGTCTGCGCTGTTGACGCGCCGCTTGCCGGCCAGGCGAAAGGTGGCATGCGGGCTGTGGCACGGCGTTGGCTGGCGCTTGCCGGCGAGGCTGTGATGCTTGCCACCGGACCGGTTCTCGTCGCCTGTTTTGCCTGGGCCGCCCTCACCTATGGCGGGGTGACTGGCGGGCGGGCATTCGCCTTTGCGCTGCTATGCGTGCTGATGGCCGGGCTGGCGCTGTGGCAGGGCATTGTCTGGCACCGCCAGGGTGGCATCCGGCCGGTGGCAATGGTGATTGCCGCCGGCGCCATGATGAACCTGATCGCCATTGGCGGGTTGATCCCATCCTTGTCGCGCATTCATCTGGCGCGGTCCATTGACACCATCATAACCGAGGCCGGCATATCGCCGCCGGCGATCGCCGCCGCCGGGTTTCACGAACCCTCGCTGGTCTTCCAGCTCGGGCGCGATCTGCTGCTTGTCGATGGTGGCGAGGCGGCGCTGTTCCTCGCCGAGGCACCGGGCGGTCTGGCCATTGTCGAGCGTGACCAGCAGACGGCTTTCCTCGAAATGGCCGGCAGTCTGGGGCTGAAAGTCGAGGCATTCCAACAGATCGAGGGTTTCAACATGTCAAAGGGCAGGGATGTGTTAATTTTCCTTTATCGCGCTGATGCGTTTGACCCGCGCGGTGGGAGTGGGTAAAGAAGCGCAGTTGCCCATGCCGTTGTTCCTGCCGCTGCCGAGTGTGCCTCCATGACCCCAACCAAGGCCGACGCCAATCCGCCATCCGCGATCGAGATCTCGGTGCTTGTGCCAGTCATGAACGAGGCCGGCAATATTCGTCCGCTTGTCGAGGAAATCACGACCGCACTGGCCGGACGGCGGTTCGAGATCATCTATGTCGATGATGCCAGCACCGATGGCAGTCCGGCCGAACTTGCCGCTTGCGTTGCCGATGTTCCTGAATTGCGCGTGCTGCGCCACCGGAACCGCGCCGGACAGAGTGCGGCCATTCGCTCGGCCCTGTTGACGGCACGTGGTAATCTGATCGGGGTTCTTGACGGCGATGGCCAGAATGTACCGGCCGATCTGCCGGCGCTTGAAGCCGCGCTGATCGAACATACCGGCGAGACGGGCGGCGTCGGCATGGCCGCCGGCATTCGTGCCCGGCGACAGGACAGTCCGATGCGGCTGTTCGCCTCGCGCGCGGCGCGCTGGATCCGGCGCAGCCTGCTTGCCGACACCCATCCTGACAGCGGTTGCGGGATCAAGGTGCTGCACCGCGCGCTGTTCCTGCAGCTTCCCTTTTTCAACCATATGCATCGCTTCATGCCGAGTCTGGTGCGGCGGCATGGCGGTCTGGTGATCGGTGTTGACGTGGCGCATCGTCCGCGTCTTCGCGGCACATCCAAATACCGGATTCTCGACCGTCTGCTGGTCGGGATCAGCGATATCTTCGGCGTGATCTGGTTGCTTCGCCGCGCCCCGCGCCAGGGTGAGGTGACCGAGGTCACGGCCAACAGGAAGGACACCGGCGGATGATTGCCTTTCTCTCAGCGCAGATCGAGGCCGGCGCGCGCGCCTTTGCCAGCCTTCTTGTCACCATCCTGCCCTTTCTTCCCGACAGCCTTGTCACCAATCCGGAACGGATCATGATCGTTGTCGGCTTCGCCGGCCAGGGCCTGTTCGCGATGCGTTTCATCATCCAGTGGCTGTCTTCTGAGAAGCAGGCGAAATCGGTGATCCCGATCGCCTTCTGGTATTTCTCGATCGGTGGCGGCGCGGTGCTGCTTCTCTATGCGATCTGGCGGCAGGACCCGGTGATCATCTGCGGTCAGGGCCTCGGGCTGTTCATCTATCTGCGGAACCTCTATTTCATCCGCCGTGACACCTCCTCCGGCAGCGACTGACCCGCTCAGAGGGTGGTTTCACCCATTTCCATGATCATGGCCCATTGGTCGGCGGTCACCGGCGTTATCGACAGCCGTGACTGGCGGACAAGCGCCATTTCGGCAAGACGCTCATCGGCCTTGATCTCGGCCAGTGTGACCGGCCGAGACATGCTCTTGACGGCTTTCACCGTGACCATGCCAAAACGCCCGCTGCCGTCGGTCGGGTCGGGATGATAAAGCTCGATGACCTCGACGATGCCGACAATCTGCTTTTCGTTCACCGAATGATAGAAGAAGGCAAGATCGCCGATTTCCATGGCCTTCATATTGTTCGACGCCTGGTAGTTGCGCACGCCATCCCATCCTTCGCCCTCGTCACCCTTCGCCTGCTGGTCATCCCATGACCAGCTCGAGGGTTCCGATTTCATCAGCCAGTAATGCATCCTGTCCTGCCTTTCCGCCATGCCGCCCGGCATGGCTATCCGTAGAGCCGAGGTCGCTCGGCCGCTATTCAATGCCGGCGCGCCGCGCCAATAGCCCGGCCACCACGGCGTGCAGCCCAGCACCCTGATTGACAACGCTGTCGACCCCGGCGGTGATCGGGAGATCGACGCCTAGCTCGTGGCCGCGCGCCGCCAGCGCTGCCACGCTGTGACGCCCCTCGGCCAGTTCTGCCGATGGTGTCTCGCCGCGACCGAGGGCCAGCCCATAGGCCATGTTGCGGGAATGCGGGCCGGCACAGCTCAAGGCCAGATCGCCGGCTCCGGACAGGCCGTAAATGGTGTCGGGCTTTGCGCCGGCTGCGGCGGCGAGGCGTGCCATTTCGGCAAGTCCGCGGGTGATCAGCGCCGCCCGCGCATTGTCACCAAGGCCGAGACCGGCGGCGCAGCCGGCGGCGATGGCGATGACATTCTTCATCGCGCCGCCAATGGCGACGCCGGTCGGGTCGTGATTGGCATAGACACGAAGATGGCTTCCGGAAAAGGCCTGCTGGATGGCGGCGATGGCCTGTTCATCCCTGCTGGCGGCGGTGATGGCGGCGGGAAGCCCGCGCATCACCTCATCGGCGAAGGTCGGGCCGGAGAGGATCACATGCGGTGTAGCGGGAAGCATCTGCCCGGCAAGTTCCGGCATCAGAAGCGGAGTCCCGCTCTCCATCACCAGACCCTTGGCGCACAGCACAACAGGTGTCTGCGTCGTTGTCATCGGCGTGGCGTGCGCCGCAATCAACTGCAGGGCGGCGGCGGTTGCGGCAACCGGCACGACGACCAGGATCATGTCGGTATCCGACAGCATGGCCGGATCGGTGGTGGCGTCGAACGGGTCAAGTGGCGGCAGATCGGCAAGCTGTCGACAGCGGCCGCTGGCCAGCATATCGGCGGTGGCCTGATCGCGCACCAGCAGCGTCGGTGCGGCGCTGCCACAGCGCAGCGCATGGGCAAGCGCGGTGCCCCAGCTGCCGCCTCCGATGATGGTGGTGCGGATCATGCCCGCACCCCGCGGCCCGGCGGTGGCGCTGCATCGGGATCAAGTGGCCATCGCGGGCGTGGCGCAAAGTCCAGCCGGTCCGGAGCCTGCCGCCGTTCAAGTGCCGCCCAGGCAATCATCGCGGCATTGTCGGTGCACAGCCAGGCCGGGGGAACGACGAGGCCGAATCCCGCCTCTGCTGCTTCGGTCTCCAATCTGTCGAAGATGGCCCGGTTGGCGGCGACACCGCCAGCAATGACCAGTGTCGCGGCGCCATGCGTGGCGGCAAAGCGGATCATGGCGCGGCGCGCCCGGTCGGCAAGGCAATCGGCGATCGCCGCCTGCAGCGATGCCGCCAGATCGGCCGGCGTGGCATCGTCACCCGCACCCGCAAGCGCGGCATGCCGGGTGGCCACGGCGGTCTTCAGTCCGGAAAAGGAAAAATGGCAGTGATCGGCCCCCTTCAGCGGCCGTGGCAGCCGGACCCTGGCGGCATTGCCCGCCACCGCCAGCTGTTCGATCGCCGGGCCGCCCGGATAGCCAAGCCCCATAATCTTGGCGCTCTTGTCGAAGGCCTCGCCGGCCGCGTCATCCATCGTCGTGCCATAACGTTCATAGTCCCCCGGCCCATGAACGGCCAGAAGCTGTGTATGGCCGCCCGAGACAAGCAACAGCAGATAGGGAAACGTCACTGGCGCGACCAGCCGCGGGCTCAGCGCATGGCCCTCAAGATGATTGACCGCGTAATAGGGGATGTCACGGGCGGTCGCGATGGCCTTTGCCGTCACCGTCCCCACGACAACGCCGCCGATCAGACCGGGCCCGCCCGTCGCGGCCACCCCGTCGATCGCCTCGACGCCGATACCGGCCGTAGCAAGGGCGGCATCGATCACCATATCGATGGCGTCAAGATGCGCCCGTGCGGCAATCTCCGGCACCACCCCGCCATGCGCGGCATGGATGTCCATCTGCGAGGCCACCTCGCTGGCAAGGATGGTGCCGTTTGCGGCCACGATAGCGGCCGCGGTTTCATCACAGCTGCTTTCGATGCCAAGCATCAGGAAGGTGTCGTTCATCAGGAAGGTGTCGTTCATCAGGGGGGGTGTCCCTATTGTGCCGTCGGCCCCGGATGATAGGGCATTGCCGCCCGGTTGATAAGTCCCGGCACCGGTGGCTTTTTATTTTGCAACTGTGGCGACCGGGCTTTATTACAGGCGCCTATG
>Ga0255776_10001399_pt1 | contig 27307 bp, 21 predicted proteins | sample 071ome_19_FD_179974 | JGI IMG/M metagenome (GOLD analysis project Ga0255776, IMG submission 179974) | Coastal salt marsh microbial communities from the Groves Creek Marsh, Skidaway Island, Georgia - 071413AT metaG (version 2) | ecosystem: Environmental > Aquatic > Marine > Intertidal zone >... | reverse complement strand
GACCAGTGGACTTCTGTAGGAATATATTCGTTCGTACCACGCTCTGCATCGTGCCAGAGCTTGTAGTACATATTCATCCCGTGAGGAGTAGAGATGATAATAACTTTTGTTGACTTACCTGATGATACAGTAGGATAAACAGAACTGAAAAACTGATCAGCGATATTATTCGGAACGAACGCAAATTCGTCCAGAAAAATAACGTTAAAAGACATACCCCTGACGGCACTAGCAGAAGTAGATGCAGCCAGGATACGAGAGCCGTTCTCCAGTTCCACCGACCCTCGGTTCCACGCAATAATACCTTGCTGCATCCACTTAGGAAGATTTTCGTAAGAGAGTTGTAGACGCCCAAGCATCTCTCTAGCGGTTGCTGCTTTGTTTGCGAGGATTGCGACATTTACGTTATCATTAAAAAGTACGTACCAAAGAAGGTACGCGGTAACCACAGTAGACTTACCAGACTGACGAGGTAGTTTTGCAATGTTGAAACGGTTCTCGTGGAAGCGAGAAACCATCGTCTCTTGGAAGTCATACAAATGGAAAGGAATCACACCCTCGTCGAGTGAAACGATTTTGATATGATTCCTAATAAAATGGACAGGATCATCAGCACATTTCACAAACTCCTCAACCTGTTCTGGCGTAAAGTTGGTAGCAACGTTCGCCTTTTTTAGATTGGGATTACCAAGATAAACAGATCCGTCAGCCATAATTATTCAATCAGAGTTCCGTGTGCTCTGCGAATTTCACGCAGTTCTTCAAAGTCTTTTTGCTTGGTACCGCCATCATATGCCCAAGCATACCCTTCCTCAATCATTTGTTCGTTGAGTGACAGGTCTGCATCTCCGATATACAACCATCCCAGGAGTCTACCGTATTTACCAACACCCCCAACAAGCTCAGTCCTAATAACGAGGTCATCATCACCATTGATAGCACCATCGAGCTTCTCTTTGAGCCAGTTGGTTGCGTCGTAACCAAGTGCCTTCTCTTCTGCGTCCTTAGTTCGTTTCTCAGGCGTATCGACTCCTGCAACTCTGACTCTTTCTTTCTTATAAAGGTCAAAACCCAGATCAATAGTGACATCTATTGTGTCTCCGTCAAGAACTCTGTTTATCTCGATCACTCGGAAGTTGTAGCAGCTCTTCCTGCTCGGTGGTACCATCGCTCCCATTAGATTCTCTTTTATCGGTGCCTAGTATATAGGCAACAACATAAAAGACTCCAGCAAGAAGGAGTATGATCGAGAAGATCACACTCCATACAGGATCGTTAATATCATTCAGTGGGCGGAGTATGAGATTCACGACTAAAAGGTTCCCAATGTTCCCATCGATATTTATGGACTGCCCACATCCCAAGGATGGGTACGAATACCAGAAGGAATCCCATAACACCCAAACACCAGGGAGTTTGCATTACAGTTCTAACGAACAGTTGTACGTGATGGATCATTTTTTATCGTGAACTACTGTGTGAGGTCCAATCCATTGTCCACTAATTCCACCAGGAGGTGCCTTATCAATAGTGATATTAAAACCAATACTAATCTTAGGTTTGCCTGACTTGTTTGGTTCTGTGGAATGCTTCAACCAATGTGGAAACAGTATAGCTGAATTTGGAAAAGTATCAACTGGAAATGTCTTCCATTCCATACCAAACAATCCAAGTTCGCAGAATTGATGTGGGTTGTGGAAGATCAGTGGTCCCATACTAGGTTCTGTTTTATGGTAGTAGCATCCAGATACCTGACAATCCAAATGATTGTGTGGTGGTTGGTTACCACCAGTAGGATAGATGTTTATCCACGACTCCGTAAATTTCCAGTTGGTATGTCCAATGTACCGATTAACAACACTCTCTAACCAAGGGAGAAATAGCAGCAGATCGCCACGATGCGCCGAAAACAAATCAATAGTCTCATCGTGTTTAGCATTCATATTAAATGAGATTTCACTGGTCTCATTTAATTTATTGACTAGACGATCTACTTCATCTTCAATGTATGAATCATTATGCTTTCCAATGTTTAGACGTGTAGGAAACAGATCCTTAATTTGATTTTCCATCATATTCCATTATATTTGTGAATTAGAGTATGCTTACCATAAGCCTGACCCAAGAATGGACGCTCTCCACTCCTATTGACTTTGATATTCATACCAATAGAAATCTTAAAGAAGTCACTTTCATTTGGTGTAGTAGAATGTTCTAACCAAGATGGGAATATAATTAAGGTACCAGACTCTGTTGGTACTGCCATCTGCTGATATGTTCCGTAGCAATCTAACTGCGCTTCTCTAAGTGGACTATGAAAATTGATTACACCTTGCTGAGGACTTGTATGGTGATAGTAGCACGCAGATAAATCATAACCAGCGTGGAGATGTTTATCTTGATTTGCTCCTTTGGGATATAAGTTCAACCAAGAGGACCAAAGTTCCCATCCATCGTTACCAACATATGTATCAATACCGTCCGAAATAAATTTGTTTAATTTGGGTAACTGATAGTTACCAAAAAAATGTAACCAAGATTGGTCATTAGGAATACTAACTCCCATATGCAAGGTTACTTGTTCGTCTTTTTCAATTGCCTTAACGCATTCTTCCAACTCACTAAAGATCTCTTGATCTTCGTGCTTGAATTTTAAGACTGTTGAAGGAAAAAGATCAATTACTTCAGGATCCATAACAAAGGTTTATTTTTATTTAGTGGTATCCCAATCCCCATCAGGACCATTTTGTGTCAAATCCTCAAGTCTTTTCGCCCAGGTGTCTCCACCTTCCTGTCCTCTTTTAGGATTGATGCATTGGAAACTACCTAACTTATTACAAACCAATCCAGCAAGATCTAACTCATTACCTAACTTACCAGTCCCAGACCAATAGTGCTGACCATTTAACCAGGTTGCCCCACACTTGGGACACTCCGCTCTGGACATTGATAGGTCAGATACCTCTTTATCATCCATAGTAGTGTTAGCGAATGTGCTTCACTGTACCATACTATTTACCAAAATGAGACATTCTTAAGACTAATGTAAGACATCAGAAGAAATTATTAAGGGAAATACAGATAGTCTGTGTTACCAGGAATCGGAGTATCGTCTTTAATAAGAAGAATATCAAATGCTGCAGTGAAACGACCATTGTTACTACGAGTCGTTAGACGCACATCAATATCCGAATGCTCTGGGATTGCAACTGGGTAAGCGAAGGTGTAATCATAGAATCCACCATCTCCACCAACCTCAAAAGTATGACCAACTCGGAAAGCAGTTCCAACAGCGTTGTATCTTACATACATATAACCCGTTGCATCTGCACCTGCCTGTGCTGAGCAAGAACCCCTGTGAATGTATGCAGTGTATCCATCTGGCACGGTATATACTGCCATCAGAGTTTGTCCAAGTCCTGCAGTGATTCTCAGGATAGTAGTGCCACCACGAGAGAAGTTTACTTGACCAACATTGTTTGCACCAGTGAGAATGTATGCTCTATAAACTCGTTTGAATGTCTTAGTGCCAGTTACTGCTGCTGCACTAGACAGAGTGAAATCTTCACTAATCTCAACCCAGTTTTCATCAAGTCCAAGCACTCGGACAACTTTACCGTTGTCAGAAGCATTTGCCTGTGCTGCTACAAGCACACCAGGAGTGTCAAATGCAGACCAGGGGTAGACTGTATCTCCAACATCCCAAACCGTGCCAGTAGTATTGATAGACAAAGAGGGGACAGCACCAAACTTATGAATGAATGATGCGCCCTTTACTTTACCTCTGGAAACCTGTAACGGAAACTGGTCCTCAATAATATAGTTTTTCATTTATCAGGACCACTCACTATCGTGTGCAATCCTCTTACTAGAAACAATCTTCTTACTTTCTGTCAGAGGATAAACATTCTGAATGATGGCACCAGGATACTCAGACTGTACCATCTCGGTCAGTTCGTTTCTCTCAGGAATCTTACCTTCATACTGCACCTGAATACGATACAGTTCTCCGTTCCACTCCATATCTGCCTCGTACGTTTCTTGTACGGGTTCGGGAGCAGACCCCATATAGAGATTGCCATTAAAGTCGCCAGAGATGTTGACGCTTTCGGATAGATAACCTTTGAATGATTTCATCAGCAGTTCCACGCTCTGAGGGACTTGGACAGACGGTCATCGCCTGTGTTGTTAGATGGTTTCTGTCTCTTACGCATACCCTTCATTCTCGCACAGAAAGACTTACGACGAGGGTTGCCAACTTTCTTGCTAGGTGCTTTCAAATCAGAACCAGGATTCTCACGTTCGTAAGACTTACGACCTTTCTCGTTCAGACCACCTTCTTTATTCTGTCCTTCCTTCTTAGTCCAAGCAGCACCTTCACCAAACATCTTCGGACCTTTGGTTTTCTTTTCAGCAGCAGATCTCTCACCCTCGGTAGCACCTTTCTGAGCAAGATTTCTAATCTTAGCAGCACGCTGTTGCTGTCTATGTGCCTTGGGATCGATGGTGTAAGACTCGCTATGCGACTCACCTTCCATATAAGAACCGTCAGGCATCTTATGACAACCACATTCGCACTTTTCTTTACGCTTGCCTTTCTCGCAACCACATTTGGAGCAACCAGCGCCTTCTAAGATATACTGACTGAATGATTTCATTTTTTCTTATTGAACTTTGGATTCCTAGGACAATTTGATTCGTGCTTTTCAATCCACGCTTTCGGACGCCAATGTCCTTTGGGGGATGTTAAGCCACAGTATTGGCATTCATAAGTACCATTCTCTAGTTGTTCAGCCATTCGACCTCTCCGAAATAAATCTTCCAAAAGATTTGAAAGATTGGGTTTGCATATGCATATCTGTGCCAGAACCTGCCTGCTGTACAGACTTGCGTTGAAGTTGCAACTTACGCATATTGATCATAAGTTGTCTTCTATCAAGAGTTTGTTTCTGTTTATTTAGTTGCTGTGCTTTTTGTTGCTGTTTCTGATCAGCACCTAGATCTTTTTCCATCACTGTCTCGCAACTTTAGTGCACTTAAGACCAGCACCATCGATTGTCTCCAGAGGATCCTTTTCCAGATAAAGGACACCGCCTGCTTCGATGCTGACATTTCTGCTACCCAGAGCAACATACTGACTGTCGCCAGTGTTTCTCTCAGCAACCACAGCAGCGTCATCAACGATGAGCACGATGGTGGCAGCAGTGTCATTTACGACACGCACGGCAGTTGCCTTACTCAGGTTTGTTGCGGCACTAAGAGTAACCTCAGTTGCCAATACACGTACTCTATCCATTGATCTTTAGGTTGTTTCTTTACTATTTATCATTCTGTTTCTGTTGCTTCAGAAACTTGGCAAGTTCTGCAGTGCTACCTACAAACATAGTGTTGTTGGTAACATTTTGCGCTGCTTTACTCTTGGGACCTTCTTCTAGTTCCATCATCTTCTTCTGAAGATCAATCAACTTATCGGCAGTGTCTGCAACGTTTTTGATCAGATTGCCAGCAACTTCATATGCTCTAGGGGAATCTGATTCCTGTGCCAATTCAAGAATGCCGTCAACTGCTTCCTGACCCTTTTCAATCAGTGCATAAAATTGACCACGAGAATACTCATAGTCTTTAGTTATCTGTGCATTTTCTGGAGGTTTTGCTAGTGGTGCTTTTTCTGTAGGAACGATAGTTGTTTCTACATCCAATGCATCTTCAATCCCTTCAAATTTGGATAACTTACTCGTCTTGTCCTGTTGTTGGGTTTCTTGAGAGTCCATCTGTAAATTCACTGTATAGTTCATTGAAGCCAAAGTCATCATCTGGATCCGCATTGATCGGATCTGGAGTTACCGTATAACGCATCTCTCTGGGAGCAGATGGAGATGCAGATGCTGCAGTATCAACAATTGCTTTGGTGATGAGGCTATCTGTAGCATCGGAAACAGGACCATACAAGAATGTCTTTGCAGTAAAAGACAGTGTGTAGATCAATGTTCTTCTAGTTGTGAAGTCACCCTCATAGTCATCTTCATAGGTGACTGAATTGAGTACAATTGGAAAATCTTTTTTCTCTCCCAACGCAGGAACCAAGTTAATCGTTATGTTAAACATTGGTTGAAAAACGGGGAGGATCTGCTCCAGGATCTGCAGACCATCATCTTGATTCTTTGATAGAATTGCCAACTCAAAATCAACATTGTATGGAACTGGCATATACGCTTTCTTAGTTCCATTATCACCATCAACATTACGAATCACTTGTGTAGGAGAAACCTTCCTTGCAGGATCATATGAGAATCCAGAGATCTCGAAAGAAATTCTGGGAAGAGTGATTTGAACAGAATCCTTTTCTGTCAAATCACCAACCTGACGAAGACGTGCCAAGAATTTATCCTTGGGACCGTATGCCAAAGGAACCTTCATAACCTCAGTTGCTGTTCCATTGGTACGACGAATTTCAATGTTATTGAAAATCGTACCAAAAGCAACTACGGTTTTTCTAAAAATTTCGTTATAAGAATAAGTACCAAGCATTACTGTGCACCCCCGATCTCACCGAACGGATTAGATTGTGTGAAGTCGAGAATGTCATCCCCTTCAGACTCGAAGAATTCGTTTTGATCGTATTCTGAGTTAGTATTATTTAGAGTGTTATAAGTTTCAGGACTCCAGAGTGCACCTGATGTTAGACCCTTAATCGTCTCTGCGGTATTAAATGTTCCCGTGCGACTAACTATCTGGAGTTCTCTTGTAGAACTATTCCAGGACTTGACCTCTGCTCTGTTGTCTTTTGGTGAGTAGTCAATTGTGACTGTTGGAGCACTAGTGTAACCATTACCACCAGATGTAATAGTGATGCCAGTAACGAGACCAGTAGAACTAACTGTTGCGGTTGCAGTTGCACCTGTACCACCTCCTCCCGTAAATGTAATCGTAGGAGGCAATGCACTATTATAATGGTTGCCACCATCTGTGATAGTTACGCTATCCACAGCGTCTGCATTCAACGTTGCTGTTGCATATGCACGATACAAATCACCAACAATTTCTTCACCCACTACATAATTGCCAGATCCGCCAGGATCCATAACCATCTTCATAGATACCGCATTATTTGTTTGAACAACATCGATTTCTGCAATACCAGTGTCAAGATCTTCGTTGCTGTATTCGTAGAGTTCACATTTTAGACCCCAGACGTGGATCTTATTCAACTGATAAAAAGGTTGCTCGTGCTCAACATATTGGATTTGAAATAGTTTTCCTGCAAGGGGAAACCAAACCAAATCCCCTTCGTTGGGTCTACCTTCAACAACCAAGGTTGCATTGTCATCAACCAAATCTTGAAATCTTTTACGTGCAATGATAAAGTTAACCTGATCCGAAATGCGAACACCAAACTTGCTGAATAGATCACCATCACCACCAAACCCCTGAACATTTTCCAGGTACGCTTCAATTTGATATGCCGAATCAAATCTTGACATAGGATCTTCACCAAATGTGGGATCTTCGTCAACCAACGTTCTTGGTAAATAATAGATCTCGGTGCCGAACATCTTTATTTGCTCGACAACCAAATCTTCAACCAACTGCTGTTCGTTGGTTGTACCTTGAGAGAAATAGGGATTAAGTGGCATTTTACCCGATCATATCTAGAGGTGGCATTTCATAAGTGCTACGAAGTTTTTCTTCCAATGCGGTAAGTTCTTCCATCGCATCACTGTATATTTTTTCTCCATTGAGGGTGACGCCACCAGGAAGTTGCACGTTCTGGAACTTCGTGAGGTTTGTTCCCCAATACTTTTTAATCAATGCAGTTGCATAATCTTTGACCCACATAACATTATAGATCTTGCTCCAGTTTGCAGGATCAAGAGCACGCACACAATCAATAACAATAAATTCGCCTTCACGAATATCAGTTGCAGTATCGAAATCGATGTAAAGACGACCTTGAGATGCATTGAAACGCACAGGTTTCATACCTTCCAAAAGATGATTGATAGTCTCTAGGTGAGTTTGAATCATATAGTAATGATAGAACTGAGTCGATGTAAAATCGAACAAGTCGTTCAATCTCAACTGATAACGAATATCAAACATATTCGCAGTTCCCTTATCTTGGAATGTGAAAATACCATTCACACTACTAATGTGCTCGGGGAGAGCGAGATAATTATTCTGAGTCTGATAATCTGTGCTTCCAACAGTTTCAGTTGTATTTGACTGGAATGCAGTAATTTCTCCAGCAGTGAACTGATGTTTGAGATACACCTTTTCACTTCCACCATAGTGATACTCTTGAAACATCTCGATGGTATAATCGAGTGCATCATCGATCTGAGTATCATCTACGTTGATTTCAAGAACTGGTTTGCCCAGTCTACGCAGACAATACTCCTTTAGTTCGGTTTTACTTGTTACGGATGCCATTGGTTATCAGACCGTAGTGTATTTGCTGGAAGTTGTGTTGAAGTAGACATCGCCAGCAGCGAGTCCACCAGCTGTTGCCAAACCACTAGTAGCATATTCAGGAATGCCCAGAGCAGCACGCAAGAGCGATGCTGTCAGATTGGATTGGACGAATGCTGTGGTAGCAACCTGAGTTGTGTTGGTTGCCTGAGCAGCGGTAGGAGCAGTAGGAATGCCTGTGAGAGCAGGCGATGCCAGATTCGCTTTCAGATTCAGAGCAGTCTGCTGAGCGGTGCTAACGGGTTTGTTAGCGTCAGAAGTGTTGTCAACATTGCCCAGACCAACATCACCCTTGACCAGAGTGACGGTGCCAGTCTTGCCAGCGACAGACTGGACAGGAGCACCTGCTGCATCAATGAAGTTTAAGTTGTTGGTTAGGGTGCTAATGTTATCGCCAGGTTGAGTGGCGGAGTCTGCCAATGTGCCCTGAGCAGCGGTTGCATAATTTGGAGCAGCAAGAGCGATACGGGCATCAACACGAGCATTTGTGTAGTACAGATTCGTTGCACCTTCGGCAATGTCATCAGTATCCAAATCTGCAGGAACAGCACTCAGAGTCAACAGATTGCCAGCATCATCATAGGAAGCACTGATGCCAGTACCACCAGAGATCAGAGCAGCAACACGGTCATCAACACGCTCATCAGTGAAGTACAGATTGGTGGTACCCTCTGCCAGAGCATCGGTATCGTGGTTGCTGATGTCACCAACCTGCGAGTTTTGATAGATTGCGTTACCAGTAACTGTCAGGTTACCTTGGACTTCAAAGTTTGTTGTGGAGACAAAGTTGGTAACACTCAGTGTGTTCGAGAACGGATTATATGTGAGGTTTGCAGAGTCAACAAACATACCCGTGTGACCAGTGTTTGCGGAAGCAAACGTTGGGTAGAACGTAGTATTATTGTTTGTATTTGTGATGTCAATGTTGTCTGCATTGGTCGCAGTACCAGTCACATCACCAATCACACCGCCAGTGGCAGTCAAGACACCACCAACATTCAGTGTAGTGCCGATAGAACCGCTACCCTGTGCACTGATGTTGCCATCGGTTGTAATGTGACCAGTGGATGCAGTAATGGTTGTCTTAACACCAGCACTACCACCAATCATCACATTACCACCAACGTTCAGTCTCTTAGCAAGAGACAAACCACCGTAGATAGCAACAGAAGCGGATGTGTTGTTATATCCAGTGGAGTCGTTGGTATTCACAAAACGAGACAAACCACTGTTCTGGAAGTATGCGCCAGAATTCGTAATCTTAATGTAGTTGGCACCATTGAAGTCAACAGCACCAGAAGTGTCAAGAGATGTGAGGTTGGTAGCACCAACAACATCCAGAGTACCAGCAATATCGGTACTGCCTGTTGCAGAGTTAACGACAAACTTATTGGTATTGATCGTCAGGTTACCGCCAAGAGTAAGCGTCGATTGCAGGTCGGCAACACCTGTAGCCGTAAGTGTAGACAGAGATGTTCCACCAGTTACACCAAGTGTTCCAACAATTGCAGTGTTACCCGTGGGTCCATCAACGGTGAAATTGCTAGCACCAACGTTTAGGTCATCACCAATGAATGCCTTCTTAGCAACTGCCAAACCACCAGCAGTATAGACAGAAGCAATGCTGCTAGATGCGCTGCTGGAGTCTGTAGTGCTGAAGAATCTTGCACGATCATTAAATGTCTGAACTGCTTGATATGTGTTAAGACCATCAAAGGTCGAATCACCATAAACTCTGACATTGGAATTGACAACCAAGTTGCCACCGATAGATGCACCACCAGTAACTCTCAGAGCACCATCACCACTGTATGTGCCAGTTGCACTTGCAGCAGATGCATTAGTGATCGTGGTTACGCCTGTGACACCCAGAGTGTTATTGACGTTAGATGCACCAGCAACAGTGAGGGTGCTGCTGAGCGTTGTACCAGAGGTCACTGCAAGCGTGCTGGCCAGCGTTGTAGCGCCAGTTACGCCTAAAGTACCGCCAATGGTTGTATTGTTGCTTACACCCAGTCCAGACTGCAGTGTGGTTTGACCAGCAACTGTCAGAGTACCAGCAGAAACAGTGTTACCAGTTGCAGCAGCAACAGTAAACTTGTTGGTTGCAATTCTGAAATCATCGCCCAGGTCGAAGTCACCAACAACATCCAGATCTCCAGAAGTGAAGATTGTGTTGCCAACATTCAGGTATCTACCAACGTTCAGGTCAATACCAATACCTGCACCACCACCAACGATGAGAGCACCTGTAGAAGCAGTTACCGAGTTGGTTGTATCAAAGACCTTGACAGAACCAACATCAAGACCAGATCTTGTACCAGAGAATGCTTCGCTAGAGTTGGTTGCATTGTGGAACAGGGCATAACGAGATGCAGAATTGTCCCAACCGAAGAAACCAAGTTTTGCAGAACCATCGTAGTAACGGAACTCAACACCACGATCCTTAGCATCTGCCTGAGTAGGAGCAGTGTCGCCACCCAGAGTCAGGACAGGATCGTCCAGTTGCATTGTGGTGGAGTTCACTGTCGTGGTTGTACCGTTGACAGTCAGGTTACCTTCGATCAGTGCGTTGGTATTGACGGTCAGATTACCATCAACAGTCACGTTATCAGTGAACTGGGAGACAGAATTGACAGTCAGAACATCCGTGTTAGCGTTACCAACGGTGACCAGTGAACCAGTGAAGTCAACTTCACGGTTGAATGTTGCATCACCGTGGACAGTCAATGTACCAGCAGATGCTGTACCCTGACCAACACGACCGATTACTGTGTTACCAGTAGAACCTTCAACTTGGAAGTCGATGGTATCACTAGAGTTCAACTTACCGATAAACAGGTCACGACCGATGTGAAGGTCGGTAGCAATACCGCCACCACCATAAACTCTCAGGTTAGAGTTGCCATCGGTCGCATAGTTGGGGGTATATGCAACAGTTGTACCAGTACGGAACTTATATCGTACTCTCAGGTAGTTCTGTGTACTGAATGTTTCTGTGCCAGCACCTTGGTCTCGCTGGTTGATAGCACCGTTAATATAAATGTCGTTATTAAAGAGAGTGTCACCCTCAATGTAACCACCACCATCGTGGCGGAAAGAACCATAATCGCCACCAGAGATGATAAAGTAATCGTTGGCATCGGTGGAAATTGTGGGTGTGTCGGTATCTTCGTGATGGAAGTAGTTACCAAGATTCAGAGTACCTTCGATGTCGGTATTACCAGTATCGGAAGCAACTGCAAACTTTTGAACTGCAGAAACATTATTGATTCGGAATGTCTTAGCAGAACCCTGAATCAAAGTGCTATCATAAATTGTAGTAGCACCATCAACAGTCAAAGTGCTGTTTAGATCTGTAGCACCATCAACGTTAAGTGTGTTATCGAGATCAACACCATTATTAACATTCAGAGTGCCAGCAATAACACTGTTACCTGTTGTGTAATCAACAGTAAACTTATCTGCTGTGTCATTCTTGATAGCAAATGTCTTACCAGATTCGGATGATGTCTGTCTGAAAATGACATTATCATCGACCTGAGTCTGACCCCAAGCAGTCAGCGTACCGTAAGTAGTGGTATTACCAGTGTCGGAATCAACACTGAACTTAACAAGACTGCCAGCAGTGGTGACAAGGAACTGTTTACCATCAGCACGGAGAGACAGGTTGTCATAGACGTGTGTCTCAGAACTGATGAATGTACGACCACCAACATACAGTCTCTCGGAAATACCAGCACCACCAGTGACCACAAGGGTACCACTTGTAGTGGAGGTAGAACCAGTGTTAGTTGTCAGTCGGAGGTTACCAGCAATGAGAGGAGCGTCTGTGCCAGAGAAAACTTCGCCTGTGTTGGTGGCGTTGTAGAGGAAGCGATAGCCACCAGTGCCAGACCAAATGTTAGCGTTCGTGTAATCTTCATCCCAACCAAAGAAACCAAATCGTTCTTGGGTATCATAATATCTAAACTCAACACCACGGTCAAGACCGTCATCACTTGTAAGAGTATCTTCACCGCCGAGAGTGATGATGGGATCTTGGACGGTCATTGTCACCGAGTTCACGGTGGTGGTTGTACCGTCAACTTGGAGGTCACCACGAACACGGACGAGACCAGTTGCACCATCATCATCGTTCGGATCCAACACCATTGTTGAGTTGGTGGTAGACAGAACGTTATCTTGGAAGTGGAAGTCTTCAACGTTGACTCTGCTGCTTACATCTGTAGCAGAGATTGTAATATCATTATCTGCGGTAATGTTTAGAGTCGCTGTACCAGCGCCTGCGTTATTACTGATAATGTCAAGAGTTCTGTCAGTTGCAGAGCTGACATTATGCCAGATCTTCAGAGAACCCGCAGTCCTCTCAATTGTTTGAAGTGGAGAAGTGCCAGGGCGATCAAGAATGATATTTGCGCCACTAATATTGGTGTCAACGTTAATATCGACGCCACCTGCACCAGTGTTATCAACATTGTTGGCAGAGAAGAGGAGATTGCCAGAAGTGTCATTGATGTGGATGTAATTAAGATAATCAAATCCAGTATGAGCATTAGATGTTGTCAGTTCTTTATCGAGGGGGAACTCTTGAACCGTATTACCGTCGGTAAAGATGAGACGATCATCCTGTAGTTGAGTATTATCAATTCCCCCAAGTGCAATACTAACGTGACCATTAGCATCAACATCAAAGTCTTCTTGTGCAAACGAAGCAAGACCCTTCTGTTCGGTTGCGGCTGTGGCGAGATAACGCCAACCACTTACATCTCCAGTATTATGGGTAGGTGAACCTACACCAGCATTGATGTCAACATATGCTTGATATACCTTTCCACCCTCTTCAATAATATCGTAACGGGAATATGCAGTGCCTGCATCATATGCGGCATACTTACTACCTTCAGTCGCTGTAGCAATGGGAACAGTAAGTGCTGCTGTAAGACGACCGTATCTATCAACAGTGAATCTTGTAGCGTTAACCGTCTCACTACCAGTTCCAACAGATGTGAGAGATTCAACGTTGTAAGAACCCACCACAACCGTGGTATCTGCCAAGTCAATAAATGGGTTCTGAGAAGTACCGTCAGGAACGGTGAAGATGATTCTACCGCCACCACCAGTCAGTGTTCTTGTAACAATATTACCCTGAGAGGCACGAACAAGAATGCCAACGGTTGTCAAATCGGAAAGAGATGTCAGGTCAGCATCCAATCCCTGAGCATCGGTGATACCATAGTCTGCAAGAGTAGACGCAAGTTCAGCACCAACAACACGACCCTGAGAATTAACGCGAACCCGTGTATAAAGTGCCTCTGCGTTGGGGTTGTTGGGATCGTAGTGTGGTAGTGTTGTGATAAGCGACAGGTCAGTGTTCAGTGATAGGTTCGCAGAACCGTCGAAAGAACCAGAACCAGTAACTTGACCTGTTAACTGGATTTGACGTGCGTTAGCAAAACGAGTTGCGGTAGAGGCATTACCAATCAACGTAGCAGTAATGGCACCTGCTTGGAAGTTACCGTCTGCGTCACGCTTAACAAGAGTATTAGCAGCGTTTGATTCAGTCTCTAGTGGTCGCTCATACTTAAGAGAGTTCCACGGCGTAACACCATCTCCGATCTTAATACGTGACGTATCAATTTCGATTCCGAGTTCGCCTTGAGCAAGGATTGGGTTGATGTTCGCCCACTGCTGAGCACCATCACGCCTTAATTGAATTCTATTTGCCATTTGAAATCAGGTGGAAGTATCCGTGGACGGACAGGATATGCCTCTCAGATATTTATACGCATTAAAAAAGGACCCTTGCGGGTCCAAGAGTTTATTCAGCGTCTACATTATCAACTTCTGGTCCTTGCGTAAGGTATTCCAGAGTTTCAATTGCGCCGAGAAGTTTAAGTGCTTGACTTTCGTTTGCCTTAATTTGCTCTACCATTTTCTTATTATCTTCAAGAAGTTGTTGGTAGCGTGCTTTGAAATCACCAAGGAGTTTTTCCTGGTCAACAGTTTCAGTCACATCAGCGGTCATTTTTTGTCTCCAATAATGTTTTCAGTAGGGTTTTGATTTCCGACATATCAGATTTTAGCACATCCACGTCGGATTTCAAGTCATCGACTTTTCTATCTTTGGCTCTACGTGCTTTTGCCGCAGTGCCAGGAGGTGTCGCTTTTGTATTTAGAATGGCACCAGAAGAGGAATCCCGAACTAAGTCGGGATGTCCGTCAACTGGAATGTATTTTTTAGAGGTCACTCAGTGCAAGAACGCGAAGGTTTTTAATGTTGGGAACATATGCTTGGTTCTTAGATGTCATAATAATCTTAACCTGTGCAGATGTAAACTCTTGAGAAGACTCTAGAGTATACTCCAGATCGCGGAGGAGATACGATTCAGTCTTTTGAACTGTTTTGTTCTCTTTACCGTTCCCGTTAAAATATGTATATCCAATCTCATCGAAGGAGAGGGAAGTACCAATAGGAAGAATGCGATACATCACATAAATTTCAGTTTCAGGATGACGCCAAGCTTCAAACTGAACCTTCAAAGTATTTGCAGGATTTAACAGATTGATCACCTTAGTGATGTAAACTGCATCGTTCTTGTCACCAGCGTTCTTCTCAGCATCACTATTACCTTGAGCAACTTCATTGATTCTGTTTGATGTTGTAATGAGTGAACAACGATCAGTATCAATCACGGGAGAAAGTGCACTGTTTTCTGTGCTCAGCAAAAGTTGCATATTGAGAGACTTGGAACCACTCAACTTCGCATCCTCATTAACTTGCGAACATACCAGTTTGGGGAATGTCAGATAGTTATCCTCATTTGCAATACAATCAAGATACACACCATCGTTAATGAACGATGCATCATCAACATTTGCACCATCCTTGATAGAAGTACCAGAAACAACGTTCAATCTTGGAATAACATCAGTCTCTGGGAACTGGTTCATCTGAATTTGAGGAAGGAATTGCTCAAACTGAATGTTCTGAGTTGCCGTCACGTTAGATCCGCCATTTGTGATGCCACTGCTGGAAACCGAGGTAACTGCCAACTTATAACTATCCAATGTTGGAGATCCAACTTGGGTATGTAGGCGGTTGATTTCTGTTAGTGGGATACCATCAAGGTTGTAGCACTCAACAATGCTGTTGGCACTGTGTGCGAGTGCAGCTGTACCATCCTTACCACGAGAACCAGATGGGAGGGTGATAATCTTACCGTCAGAAGAAATGCTACTATATTCAATGATTTCAAAATGACGCTGACCAATTTCAGGATCGCGAATCACGATATAACCAGGATTGCTGGTAGAAACACCAGCACCGTTGATCACGGTGTGGAATGCAGCCGCGTCATTAACGTGAAGTGAGAATGTTCCACTAACACCATCTGTTGCAGTAATACCATTGGTATGGTAAGCAGAGTCAACTACGGTTGGAGAAACTTCCGAGATCACACCGCTGATTCTCACGTTGTTTGCAACATCGTGCATACAGTGGTTTGCGTGTGCAATCGTGATTTCCTTAGCATCATTAAAGTAAGAAATTGGTGCAGCGGGATAATCGTTGATGTCATCACCACTCAGAGCAACTCCGCTGGAACCGATGGTACCAGAACCAGTAGTAACTTGGTTAATTTCCTGGGTAACAGGATCACCATCAGCAAAGGTGCCAGTCACAGACTTGATTGTGACAACACCAGTACCAGAATTCCAATTAGTCACAATACCAGATGCACCAGAACCATTTGTGATGGGTTCATCAACAGTGAAAGTTCCAGTAACGCCAGTCAAAGTGATGTTTGCGATAGATCTGGAAGAAACCAATCTATAGATGAACGACGAACCAGAAGCAACACCTTCACGGAAGGTGCCATTCACATCATCAACGATGATATATGCGTTCGATGAACCTTGAACACCTTGGACAACTTCACGAACAATCGCAGAAGGAACAGGTGAAGTATCAGTTTGAGTGATCTCAGCACCGATAGTGAAGTTTGCAGCGTGATCGCTAAGAACAATCTTCACTTGAGGTTTCAAGGTGGTGACTGGATTATTGCGAAGTTGTGCAATACCAGAGTTACCCAATGCAAGTTTAGCGTTGTTGAACACTGCAGTACCGCTAGTACCAGTAGCAAATTCTGCTTTATGCAGGATAAACTTAAGGTCTTCGTACTGGTCAGCAGTCCAAGTAGATGCGTTCTGAGACTTGAACAGAACACCAGCATAAGGTTGCTCGGAGATCGTTCTATCGCTAGTTACATCATCCTCACCCATTCTGGAGATCCAGAGTTTGTATTCGTTAGAGTCGGACAGAACAACGAGGCAATACTCGCGATTTTCTGTCACATAGATTGGAGATTGGAATGTAAACTTGGTAGGAACGGTACCATTCTCAGAAAGGTTGACCTGAGAGGGAAGCAGAGTAACGTCGGAGAATGCCAAAACTTTGGTGGTTGGATAACCATTTGCCATCTCACGAACCTGCACAGAAACAGGAATTCTTTCATCCTTTGTATTGAAATACAGTTCGCATCCCGTCAGGAATGCACCACCCTTAGACTCAACCAAGAAGGATTGTGCCAGGGGATCGTACCAACCAGTATCACGAGTGGATGTGCTGCTACTAGAAACAACACGGTTCTGTGTCACAGTATCTCTTACAAGATCTGCATTTCTAACTGCAAGAATTGTCTGCTGCTTGGTTTCCAAGATACCAGATGCAACATAGTTTGCAGATGCTGCAGAGTCAACTTGACCAGGAATGCGAGAATCTGTAGCAGAAGTTGTCAGACGGATGACACGAGTGCCAGTTGCAAATCTGGGGTTAGTATTGACCGCAGGATTGGGAATCCACATAATGCCGTTGAGGTCACCGTTGGTATTTGCAACCAAACGCTTTTTCTTGACCACAGCACGAGCACCAGAGGTTTGACCCACCAGAATCTCGGTTTCAATTGGGTTACCATAGTAGTCACCAGCAACCGTCTCCGACATAATCTTAGTGTCGATATTCAGTAGAGGTGTGGTAGAAGCATAAGAGGAAGGAAGTTCCGACTTGTCGTAAGGAGACAGACCATCATCAAATCCCTCATTGGGATTCACAATCTTCAATCTACATCCAGATTGTTGACCGATAACGGTTTCTCCAGTAACAAACGGTGTATCGTTTGTACGAACATCGTCAACTGGGTTCTTCGTTACTTCAAGCAGTTTGGGAGTTGAGTAGTAATTTACGTCAACATTGTCAATGAATGCATAGAATCTGGTGTATGGTTTGAGGCGCTGAACAGCAAATGCAATATTTCTAGAACGGATGAAAGGAATCACCGTTCTTTCAATCACATTGTCTCCAAGAGATTGACGGTCAATTCTGGGAACAACACGAGTTCTAAGACCAGATCTTGTTTGAGAACTAACGCTTGTAGATGTTGTGCTGTTGATTCTTCTAATGAACGGCCAGTTACCACGACGCATAAACTGAGAACTCGATCTACTGGAGTTTGATGTCCAGTTAGTTCTCCAAGCGTTCCACTGAACAGGAGCAAAACCTGTATTCTGGTCAGCACCAAGGCGAAGCATTGTTGCCGTGAAATCACCTTCCAGGTTCACCACACGATCGGGTGCTCTTCTGCTATCCACCCAGTCGTCAGACGAGGGGAAGAGATCAAGACGACCGATGTATGCAAACACGTTGAACGGGTTAACGTTCTCAACACGAGATGCATATGGTTGAACAATGAACTGAGTTTCTTCGTATGGAAGAGTCAGAGTGCCAGTTTCGTGGAGAGTAACTCCAGAAGATGCATTTACATTAAATTCGAGGGGAACATTTGTAGTGTAGTGAGATGCACGCAGAAGACCTTCACCAAAGTCCAGTGCACAAGCAAAATCTTGTTGTGAAGTATCTGCAGAATCGAAAGATGTGAAGTTATCAACCAGGAATCCGTTCTTGAACTTATCGAAACCATCGCTGTCCTTAATGGACAATTGAGCAGTTTCGAGTTCGAGGAGACTCAGCGAGGTGTAATATTCGAGGTTGTCAACACGTCTTTCAATATAACCAATGTCCTTCATCGTGAAACGACGATTATTTTCCCGAATGATGTGGACGTTTTCGGGTCTATAACCATATGCTTCGTGATAGAATGTTGCCAGAAGCATCGCATTATCAATGTTTGTAGGAATATCATCTTTTTCACCAGGGATACCCTTAACAACCTTGAACTCTTGCTGATCAGTCAGGAACAGTTTATCGATACGACCAACATAATAGTCATAGTCGCAACGGAAATCGGATTCGGGTTTCGGAATATCAATGACCGTAGCGTTATTAGCCACACCACCAGAGGAGAAACCACGATCTTTGAAGTCCAAAGATGCACAGTTCACATAGTACGGACTACCAACAGTACCAGAACCAGATAGAACAGGAGTAACAGCAGGTCTGAAATCAAGGACATCTCTAAGATTACGTGTTTCACCATTGAATTTGACCGTCGGAATATCCTTATAATCGATACCGACGTAAGATTGGGATGCAAAGTAGTCGCCAGTTGCTTCGTGAGTGAATCTGTTGAAGACAACCATCAACTTACGCAACGGTGATGTCGATCCAGCATATCGAATCAGTTTAGAAATGTCATAGTAATGTCCTTGCTGGTTAACATCGAGGAAGAAAGAATCGGTAATGTTGCGAGAACCATTATTGACAGATCCCTCAGCATCATTTACCAAACCAGTAATGACATTATTGTTTGCATCGAATCCACGGATTGTCTCACCGAGGATAAAGAACGAATCATTCTCATACACAAAGTGGCAAACATAAGACACTGGATTGAAGTTTACAACCCTTGCCTTTGCCTTAGATGTTTGACCTTCAATGATGGTACCCTTTTGGAAGATGGTAGCATCTTGCATTGTCAGGTTGGGAATCACAGCAGCATTGTCATCTGCGGATTCATAAACTGCGTGAATCTTATAAACGTCTGTACAACCAAGTGAAATTTCTTCATCTTCAATACGGGTACCATATAGAGATCCGTATGTCAGACCATACTTAACGTTATCTGAAGAATTTGCAGTACGCTCAACCTTCATCACTTCCATTTCGGTAGCATTCTTCAGTTTCTTCTCTGCCTGGTTTTTAGACACAGAAGCAATGAGACGGCAAGAAGTGATACCAGCAAGACCAGAAACAGTCAGAGATGTTCTGGGTGTACCAGTTGTATTGAATGTAATATTATTTTCAATATCAATCAATGTACCTGTGGTAGGTGCAAGAGACACCAGTTGATAATGGTCCTTATCATATGCCAGGAACTGTTCGTCAGCAGGTAGAGAGATTGTAAAGTCGTTTGCACCAGTAACCGTGATGTCATCAAAAGAGCGTGCAACGATTGCAGATTCGTCAGAAATATTATTGATCGAATCCTTGGGCATCTCGATCAGAAGATCGGCAGTCTCACGATCATAAACTTGTACACGACGACGAACCAAGAATGCATAATCATCTGCTACAACACTTCCACTAGAATACCCCACCGTAGTCGCATTGGTAACTTTATTGGCAATACTACTACCACTGGTATTGATAAGATTGACCTGTAGTGTGGTACTGCCATTTGCAGTGAGAATATCACCAGGACGCAGATCCAACGTGAAATTGGATTGTGTACCAGTCAAAGTGCCACTGCCAGTGTTGGGGACACTGAAGTTTGTTCCGAGGATAACTGTTTCTTGATCGAGAACAAAATCACCTGCAAAGACAATTGCATTAGTGTCGGGATCTCTACCAGTAATACCTTTTGCATCAGTAACCTCATATTGGAAGAGGTCATCCAAGGTACCAATTTCAACGCCATCACGTTCGATAACTTCACCAGCACGGAAAGTACCATAAACCTGATAAACACTAAACAGGCTACCACCAGCAACATCACCTTCGACAAATGCTTTTGCTCTGGAAGTACGACCACGAATAACGTGACCCTGCGAAAGAGTCACATTATTGCTCATCTTAAATAGTGTGAGCGGTTGAATGTCAAACAGGTATGCTTTGAAAACAGTCGAAGTTGAGTTGACATTTGTTCCACTATGATACTCATATGCTGCCACACGTGCATAACCAATAACACGTCCAGATGCAGTCAGAACATTATTAGGTGCAACGTCACGAAGTTCAACAACTTGATAGTTTGCAGTGATGTTATTACCGTTTACAATCGGAGAACCCTTCACGTTATTCATCAGCATATAGTTGCCGAGTTCAAACGGAATGATCGAGTTCTGCAGACCGACAGTAGTTCTGGGTTTGATCAGGTCAACAAAGGTCGGAGTCAGAGTTTCTGACTCATATCCACGAACATATGCTTTACCAGGACCAACCTCAACAGAATAATAAGATTCCGAAGATGAGATTCCACCAGGGGAAACCTCGCCAGGGAGATATACGCCATTATTGATACCATCATTCTGGTGTTCTCTAATACGAACATCAAAATCTCGGACGGTATAGTCACCAGACTCATCATATGTTCTTCTGGCAAGTTCTCTTGCCATTTCATTATATGCGCTTCTTTCAACAAAAGATTCGATCTGAGATTTGTTGATTCTCAGAAGTTCGAGGAAGTTCTTATCGGTATCATCATCGATAACCTTCTTAACCAAGGAAGTTCTGATTCTGAAGCGGTGAGCACCAGGAGCAGAGTAGTTAGAAGTGCCAGTTGCGTTATCGTTGAGTTCTGGATCGTCTTCTGGAGTAACAATAGACTCAAAGATTTCCAGACCGATACGATATGAGGGGTTGTTTCCGTACTGATCAAGAACAATTGTTTGAGCAGAAACGTCAACAAAGTAACCACGGATGAAGTAGACACCAGCAGCAATGGATGCTGTAGAACCAATTGCTGTAGCATTGGTTGGGAGCATCTGTGCAAATGGTGTGCCAATCTCGATTAGAGAATTGCCATAAGTAATTTCCGATTCACAAATGAGTTGTTCGTTATTAACAAACGTGGCAACATCATTATCTTCACCGCCAGATGTCAAATATTTCAGGTAAATTGTAATGTAACCTCTATCAGATTCGGATGCTGGGATAGAGAACAGAACTTTTGCTTTAACACCTGTCGTCAGACCTTCAATGATCTTGCCGTCAAGTTGTGCTCTGTATTGCTCAATGTCAGCACCAAGGAAAGACTCTTGAAGTATAATTGCCTTCGCATCAAGATCGTAACCAACCTGACCTGGGATGACCATCGAGCCATCCTTAAACATATGGGTACCAAACGATTCAATCTGGTTTTGCAACAGAGATTGCATCGTTGTGAGTTCTCGTGCCTGAATGGGATACCCAGGACGGAAAAGCACTCGGTAGAAATTGTCCGCCTTATCGAAATCGTCGAAGTAAGGGGAGATATTCAGATTGGTATTCTGAGGCATTGTTTTAGAACTCTACTACGATCTTGATGTCTTCGATTTGGTCGCCAGCGCGAGAGATCGCTCTCCTATTATCTATGTAGATAACTTTTCCAGAGTCTTTTTTAACTTCGGGTCTTGCATAACCAGAAGTGAAAGACATACCCAAGTCATATTCAGTGTTGTTAATAATACGAGTTCCATCACCAGGAACAATTGGGAAGTTGATGTCTGGATCGGCAGAAGTACCAGAACCAGAACCCACAACTGTATTACCACCGTCAAAGACAGTCTTGTTACCAGAAATTTCTGGGAAAATACCGTCAATGCGGTTTTGATAATACTTCAAAACTTTTGTTGTGTTATTCCAAGAAACCACTCGTCCACGAGCAGTCACTTGTTGACCACCGATAGTACGTGTCTGAGTGATGATTTCGTCAGTGTTAAACGAACCTGTGAAATCTGGCGAGAAGATCACAGCATTTGTAGCAGAAATTGTGATAGCGTCTGCCAATTCTTCGGTACCATACTTCAGAGGATTCAGCACCAAACCGATACGACGATAGTCGTTGTCAGTTGGGAAATCGCCAGAACCTTCATCATAGGTGAACTTGGTGTTAATCATCACACGGAAACCGCCAAGTTCAACTTGCGGACCAGAACCGTGACCACCTTTCGGGGGAATGATAACGTCGATAGCACCACCAGAACCAGTACCAGAACCGATACCATTCACTTCATCGATAATAACTTTACCGAAAGAATAGTTAGAACCACCAGAGGTCACTGTTGCAGAAACGATGCGACCACCATCAACAACGATAGAGATACGACCACCAGTACCATCGCCTTTGATAGGAACATTTTCGTAGGTACCATTGTTATAACCAGAACCAGAAGACTGGATAACAACCGTGTCGATTTCTCCACCAACAGCATCAGAGATAACCGCAGTATCACTCAACACTGGCATATAGTCGCCAGAAAAGAACTTCAGCACCTGACCGACAGGAACAGTATACATATACTTCCAACGATACCCATCAGCAGTGGTAATAATGGAAGTTGAAGTGCCAGTGGGTTCAACGGTTGAAGGCTTACCGTTGGGATCACTGGGGGAGGTACCATTATAGATGCACTTATAGACTTGATACGAGGAGTTAACCACGTAGAAGTCAGAATCATACAGTTTGGTTGCACCAGAAGATGCAGTTTTGGAGGAAGAATAGTCGTGACGATACATATCGTACACATAACCCAAACCACCAGTAGTTTGCTCGGGGGGAATCCAGTCGATACGACGAATAACCTGAATAGCATCGTTCGCAAGAACACGCTTCATCGAGATCATATCATCGAATGAATCAGAAAACTCTTGGAAAGAGTCAACTGGTGTAGGAGGATTATTCTCGTTATCCCACTCCTGAGGTCGTCCAATGTAAACATAAAGACGATCTCTATTCGCACCAGCAGCAATATCGCTTTGGTTCTTATCAGGACCTTCAAGCGACTTAATGAATTTTTCTGCTGTGAAAATTCTAAATTGGTCGGTAAGTAGTGCCATTGGACAGTTTCTGCCTTCTCTTTATTTATGGTGGTTAGTCGGGTTCGTTTCTGACAAATGATGGATAGTTAATTTGTTGTATGGTTCCAGTTACGCCAGATTGCGATCCTGTGACAGTTTCATTCTTATTCCAAAGGTAATTGCCAGAACTGGGAACAACACTACCAATCGTTAATTCCATAGTTTCAATATTCCAGGACTCAACTGTTCCAGTGATTCCCGTAATAGATCCAGTTACAGTTTCACCAATCACATAATTGCTTGTAGTTGGAGCAATAACACGGAATGTAAATATAACTACAGCATCGTGTACATCACCATCACCAAGATCACCTGCAACGGAAACTGTAGGTGCTAATGGGGGTATAGAACTATCAGTCATCTGATCGCCAACTGCAAATAGGGTTGTATTCTGACCACCCACAGTTTCTTCAATACCATATAGTGAAGATGCAATACCACCGTCAAGACTAATCTCACCCTCAAAATCGGTATTCGCGTTAATCAGATCAGGAATACCATCGCCAAGACCATCCAATTCGGCAATATCTTCAAATGCTTTATCTTGGATATAACTAATGGGAACAGTCAGTGTGACAATTCTGCTATTTGCTCTATCAACAATTGTGTGTGGAGACACACCTGTAGCGGTTGCAGATCCAACACCACCACTAAAGTCAATCACCTGGGACTTAACTTGAGACGAACCACCATCAATAAATGCTAGTTCGTCAACCTCAAAGGTGAGAAATAGTGCTCTTTGTTCTGGAATCCAATCATAAACGCGAGCAATTTTGTTGGATGCACTTTCATTTGTCCTAACAACTCTATCACCAACATTGAAGTTGTATTGGGATATGCCGTAACTGTCGTTAGCGAGAGAATCTAGAGTTACCTTCTGATCATATCGGAAGTTGAGTGCACGATCGCATCCAGTAAATGATGTAAGTGTTTTACCTGTATAACGGATAATTTCTCTTCCGATAAGAATTTTACCCGATCCTGGATATGGGGTGGTTGTTTGAACATAGACTGTATCATCATTTTCGTTAACATCCGCCAACAAACCAGTAATGTTATACAGAGTTGAGTTGAATGACTGTCTGTTTCTAGATGCTCTGGTTAAGTCTGTTGTTCGTGTAAACAGCACTGATGGTGATGACGAATATCCACCGCCAGGATCTGTAATATCGATAGATGAAATAGATCCAAGATTTAAGTTTGCTATTGCTTTACCGCCAGATCCACCACCACCATTTAATAGAATAACGGGGGGAGTTTCATAGAATTCTCCAGGATTGGTTACTCTAACTTGTTTGACAACCCCGAATTCATCGACTTCAGCAACACCCGTTGCACCTTGACCCCCACCACCAGAGATGATGAGGTTAATGTCACCAAGTTCGTAGTTAGATCCAGGATTCTCTAAACTAAGACCAGTAACAAGACCAGTAACAGGACGAAGTTCGGCACCAGATCCACCACCACCTCTTACCGTTGCTGTTGTTGGAGAATTATAATACTCATCGCCATTTGAAAGGACTTGAATGTATTGAATCGAACCTGCTGGTGCAATCAGGTTGCCGTTAATATCAAATCTATCTTCTTCATATAGAATTGCTTTTGCAACAGCACCAGTTCCAATACCATCAGTATCGATTTCGATTCTAAATGGATCATATCCTTCACCTGGGTCTAACACTTTGACCGCAGCAATTTGCCCATTCGCGATTACTGGTTCTAAAACCGCTTCGCGAATGGGCGCACCACAGTTTGCAATCTTCAACTGTGGAGGATCGGATGGATTATATCCAGAACCACCATCCTCCACAAAAACGTCTTTAACACCATAAATGCTATTAAAGACTGGAACAATGATTGCACCAGATCCAGGAACTGTTCTTGCCATTTATCAACGAATATCGAATGTACCGTTCATTGCGCTATGGACTGTGCACTGATAATACAGTGTATTGGGAGCGTTCATAGGAACTGTGAAGGACTGCAATCCAGACTCAGAACCAGTAACTCCAGTGGTATATGCAGACTGACCCAAACCAGTTGTTGCTTGGATTCTCAGGGGGTGTGTAGCACCAGAAACACTATGGAGATCGTAAGTAAAACCACGATATAACACTATGGTCGCATTCTGAGTACCACTTCCAGGGAAACCTGGTCCTTGAACATTGTATGCAGTGCTACCAACACCAGAGAATCTGAACAGAAGTGTTGGGGATGGTTTGTAGATAGTCGCATTATCGTGACCCTTAATCAACGACGAACCACCAGGAGCGTTGTTGATTTGACGACGGAATCCACCGTCAGAATCTTCAAAGTTTGTACCGTCATTTGCAACTTGAAGTTCACCATTGGTATCAATTTTGATACGCTTAGTACCAACTTTAATTTCTGCATCTGTTGGGAGGACAAGATTGTCATTCTCATCCATCGCTAATTTCTTGGTTCCACTATTACCAAAGCGAATTTCCGAAGATTCTGGAATTTCTAAGTTGCCGTTGGAATCGAACTTAATTGCCTTGTTAGCATCGCCACCAAAACGAATCTCTGTGCCAGCAGCAAGATCCAAATTACCATCAACATCGAGAGCAATTGTCTTTGTTGATGCCTGATCACCGAAACGAATAGACCCACTTGCGGGGAGTTCAAGAATACCATCCTCATCAATCTTCATTGAGCGACCAGTACCAAAGGTGAGGTCACCACCCAGATCGATTTTACCCTCTTCATCCTCAGAAACCATACGGTTGAGGGATACAATGTGAATCGGGTTGGTAACCGAAAGTTCTTGAGATGCGTTTAGACCAGTAGCAGAGACTCTGATGAACGCACGAGCAGGACCACTCTCTGCTGTATAATCGAGAAATGTAACGGACGCTTTTAGACCAGCGGAATCGATGAGTTCCAACTTGGTATTTGCCTTCATAACAGAGAAGCGATTGTGGAACTTCTCTTGCTCAGTAGAGTTTTCGGTAGTGAGTTTTGCCGCAATAGTGCGAGTTGCGCCAGTGTCAATGCTGTTGACTAGATGCTGCCCTTTCTTTTTCTTGGTGATTTCTTGAGTTGCAGTATCTGTACTGAGACCAGAATCATCCAACCAGATAGTTGCTGCACTCAGATAGATGTCACGAAACTTGAGTGTAGGAGAACCTAGATCATATGTAACATCGCTGTTTGGAAGAATATCTGCACTAACAACAATGTCGCCGCTGCCATTATTGGCAAGGTTATCAATTACAGTACCACCAGTACCACCCTGCAGGTCATCGCCAGGTTGCCAGCGAGAGTTTGCATCATTCCACTTTAGAACCTGACCATTGGTCAAACCACCAACATCAATGTCGCTGAGGTTTGACAGCGCAAGTTGACCCTCAGTGAAAACGCTACCGTTCCACTTCAGAACTTGGTTCGTCGAAGGAGAACCAATACTGATTTGCAGATTGGTCTGATCTCCGAGATAATTGTACAACTCGTTAATGACGTTATTGAGTTTAATAGCGCCATCTCTTAGAGTATCACCTGTTCCGTCATTAGCGGAGACGCCAATATTAAGGTTCTGCTTAGCCATAATTGGGAGGGTTCCTACGGTTTTATTTATGTGAGGTCAAAGTCGTAGCTAGAATCATCGAATCTAACTGTAGTTGTTGCAAAAGTTGGATTGTTATTATCTCGATCTACCGTGACTGCCGTCATATCAAATCGACCATCACCACTATCCAATCTAAGGATTGCTGTTAGATCAACTTCAGTATCAGAACCAGTAACAGTCAAAATCACCAGGTTTGATGCTAGTGGAGAGTTGGATGCCGATGCAGGCGCTCCAATAGG
>Ga0255776_10001398_pt1 | contig 27317 bp, 28 predicted proteins | sample 071ome_19_FD_179974 | JGI IMG/M metagenome (GOLD analysis project Ga0255776, IMG submission 179974) | Coastal salt marsh microbial communities from the Groves Creek Marsh, Skidaway Island, Georgia - 071413AT metaG (version 2) | ecosystem: Environmental > Aquatic > Marine > Intertidal zone >... | reverse complement strand
CTTAACTACCAGCATAAAAACCATTATTCCCGTAAAAGAAAACGCACTTAATAACTGTATATAGTCCGGAAAGTACCCTTTATCGAACTGAATAAGGGCAATCATTCCTCCAATCAGTAATGTGGGTAGCACTAGCCATACTAGATAAAATTTTAAACTGTAAAAATTTCGAAATTCATAAATCATAAAATCAATCCATAAAAAAACGCCACTATAAAGCGGCGTTTTTTGTAACTCACTCGACCGAACCGGCATCGCAAGCTAAGAATCACACTGCAAGCGCAGTAGCGATTTGTAAGACCGTCGCGAGAACAGCAGGTAGCAAAAGCGTCAGGAGCGATGGCTGAGCTAGGCAAAAGTGCTTGAAGAAACGGAGTGTACAAGTTGTACATGAGTATTCTGAAAGCACTTTTAACAACGCTCAGCCGAGCGCACTAGCTTTTTACTGGCCTTTGATTTCAGAACGGCCTTTATATGGGGCCTTTTCGCCCAGCTGCTCTTCAATACGCAGCAGACGGTTGTACTTAGCAACACGGTCTGAACGGCACAGTGAACCCGTCTTGATCTGGCCAGCGGCTGTACCAACTGCCAGGTCAGCAATGGTCGCGTCTTCAGTTTCACCTGAACGGTGAGAGATCACAGCAGTGTAGCCTGCGTCTTTCGCCATTTTGATCGCGTCCAGAGTTTCAGTCAGAGAACCGATCTGGTTGAACTTGATCAGGATAGAGTTAGCGATATCTTTTTCGATACCTTCTTTCAGGATCTTGGTGTTGGTTACGAACAGGTCGTCGCCCACCAGCTGTACTTTAGCGCCCAGTTTTTCAGTCTGGTATTTCCAGCCAGCCCAGTCAGATTCGTCCTGACCGTCTTCGATAGACACGATTGGGTACTGGTCGCACAGTTCTGCCAGGTAGTCAGAGAATTCTTCAGCAGAGAATACTTTGCCTTCGCCTTTCAGGTCGTACTTGCCGTCTTTGTAGAATTCAGAAGACGCACAGTCCAGAGCTAGTGTGACGTTCTTGTCCAGCTCGTAGCCAGCGTTAGACACAGCTTCTTTGATCGCTGCCAGTGCATCGGCGTTAGACGCCAGGTTTGGTGCGAAACCACCTTCGTCACCAACGGCAGTATTCAGGCCCTGAGAAGACAGTACTTTCTTCAGTGCATGGAAGATTTCTGCGCCACAACGCAGTGCTTCAGCGAAGGTAGGTGCGCCAACTGGCTGTACCATGAACTCCTGAATATCAACGTTGTTGTCTGCGTGCTCACCACCGTTGATGATGTTCATCATTGGTACTGGCATAGAGTAAACGCCTGGGGTGCCGTTGATGTCTGCGATGTGTTCGTACAGCTCAACGCCTTTTGCTGCAGCAGCCGCTTTGGCAGCAGCCAGTGACACGGCCAGGATAGCATTTGCACCCATGTTGGCTTTGTTGTCAGTGCCGTCGATCTCGAGCATTTTGTTATCGAGGGCGCGCTGGTCCAGTGCGTCCATACCGATCAGGGCTGGCTTGATGGTGTCGTTTACGTTAGCAACGGCTTTCAGTACGCCTTTGCCCAGGTAACGGCTTTTATCGCCATCACGCAGTTCCAGTGCTTCGCGGGTACCGGTAGATGCGCCGCTTGGAGCACATGCTGTACCGAAGAAACCACCTTCCAGAGTAACGTCTGCTTCGATGGTTGGGTTGCCACGTGAATCCAGCACTTCGCGTGCCTTAATATCGATAATTTTAGCCATAATATGCTCCTGAATATTAAGCCAACCGTAAGAGCTACCTGCGTTGCCAGAGCTGTATCACCCATCGCCTTAAAATGCTCATTTACTACAGTAAACTGCGCTTTTGCGGCGATGGTTTCCTTCCTCTGCCGGCCTCGCTAACGCTCTAATCTTCTGGCCTTGGCAATTAAATTTTAAGTTTTAACGTTTAAATCTGCTTATTTATTGTTCAGAGCCGCTTTAATAAAGGCTGAGAACAGGCCATGGCCATCACGTGGGGTCGAGGTAAACTCCGGATGGAACTGACACGCCACAAACCATGGGTGATCTGGTACTTCCACAACTTCAACCAGCTCGCCGTCAACAGAGCGACCAGCGATACGAAGGCCGGCTTCTTCCAGCTGTGGTACCAGTGAAGAGTTCACTTCGTAGCGGTGGCGGTGACGTTCAGTAATGATGTCTTTGCCGTACGCCGCTGCGGTGTATGAGCCTTCGGTCAAAACACACTCCTGACCACCCAGGCGCATGGTGCCGCCCAAGTCAGAGTTTTCGTCACGGGTTTCAACGTTTCCGGACGCGTCCTGCCATTCAGTGATCAGGCCAACCACAGGGTGTTGTGTGTCGTGGCTGAATTCGGTCGATTGCGCGTCTTTCCAGCCCACGACGTTACGGGCGAATTCGATCACGGCAACCTGCATACCCAGACAGATGCCGAGATATGGAATTTTGTTTTCACGGGCGTACTGAACTGTGCGGATTTTGCCTTCGACACCACGGTTACCGAAACCACCCGGTACGAGAATCGCGTCAACACCAGCCAGAACATCAACGCCTTTACGCTCGACGTCTTCGGCGTCGATGTAGCGGATGTTTACTTTGGCGCGGTGGTGAATACCGGCGTGGTCAATCGCTTCGATCAACGACTTGTAGGCATCCAGCAGGTCCATGTACTTACCGACCATGGCGATGGTCACTTCTTCTTCTGGGTTGAGTTTGGCATCTGCCACGTCATCCCATTCAGACAGGTCGGCTTCCTTGCATGACAGGTCGAACTTCTCAACGATCAGATCATCGAGGCCCGCTTCGTGCAGCATGCGTGGAATTTTATAAATAGTGTCGGCATCTTCCAGAGGAACAACTGCACGCTCTTCCACGTTGGTGAAGAGAGCAATTTTGCGCAACGAAGAAGAATCAATCTTATGATCTGAGCGGCAGATCAGAACGTCTGGCTGCAGGCCAATGGTGCGCATCTCTTTCACTGAGTGCTGAGTCGGTTTGGTTTTGGTTTCGCCCGCCGTCGCAATGTATGGCACCAGCGTCAGGTGCAGAGACAGTGCGCGCTTCGAACCCATCTCCACCTTCATCTGACGCACGGCTTCGAGGAATGGCTGTGACTCGATGTCACCCACCGTACCGCCGATTTCTACCAATGCAACGTCCGCGCCTTCACCACCTTCCAGTACGCGACGCTTGATCTCGTCAGTAATGTGCGGAATCACCTGCACGGTACCACCCAGGTAATCACCACGACGCTCTTTAGCAAGCACGTCGGTGTAGATGCGACCGGTAGTAAAGTTGTTACGACGAGACATGGTCGTGCGAATAAAACGCTCGTAGTGACCCAAGTCGAGGTCAGTTTCAGCGCCATCGTTAGTGACGAACACTTCACCGTGCTGGAACGGGCTCATAGTGCCCGGGTCCACGTTGATGTACGGGTCGAGCTTGAGCATGGTGACCTTAAGGCCACGGGCTTCCAGAATGGCCGCCAAAGATGCAGATGCGATGCCTTTCCCCAAAGAAGAAACAACACCACCCGTGACAAAGATAAAACGTGTCATAGAAGGTCCGCGAACAGAGATGAAAAATTAGTTTTGGAGTGCCGGAGGTGAAAGAACACCGCGCCAGATGCGCCCTCGGGCAGCTCACTCAAGATGGGAGGGCAGTTTACCGGAATCGGCCTTGTGGGTAAATGAGAGCGGTGCTTTTCTTTGCCTGTCCTGTCTGCTACTTTTTGTGCCTATCTTTCCTTTCAAACCTATCGGGCCTATCAGGACGATCATGAACACGACTCGGTTTGCCGCACAGATCCATGAGAGCGCAGCAGTGAATACGATGCTGAGTGCGCCCAAGCGAATGCTGGATGCTTGGTGGCAGGCACAGTCACGCGCGGCATTCCGGTTCTGATCCTCTGAAAGACCTGTACCGGAGACGCTGCGGTCGAGCAGCGAACCGGTCAGAACACCCGCTTTACCTCTCAACCGCAGCCATCCATTCCCCTAAACGGTCACCGACCCACATTACAAAAGGACACATCATGGCTGCCCCTGAACCATCACAAGCAGACCACCCCACAGACAACACCAGAGACCTCCGCTTTGGCCTGATATTGGCCTTAAGTGCGGCCTTTCTGTTCTCGACCAAACCGATTCTGATCAAGTGGTTGTACAGCCTGGGAATGACGGCCATGCCGCTGATGGGCCTGCGTATGGTCATCGCGCTGCCGGTGTATCTGGTGATTGGCTGGGTGCTATGGAAACGTATGGAGCAAAAACCGGCGGGCACGACCATGCTGCGCGCTGCAGCAGTGGGCTTGCTTGGGTATTACCTTGCGTCTTTGCTGGATCTCTCCGGGCTGGAATACGTCAGCGCCCAGCTAGAGCGCCTGATGCTGTACGCCTACCCCAGCATGGTGGTGGTATTGGGTGCGCTTTTCTTTGGCGCCAAGGTCAATCGCTCCGTTATCCCAGCGTTAGTGCTGACCTATGTGGGGCTTGGGGTGATGTATGGTCACGACTTACAGATTGCTCCGCCGGGCACCAGCAACAGTGAGATTACCAAAGGCACCCTGCTGATACTCGGCAGTGCGTTGTCGTTCTCGCTGTTTATTCTGTTCAGCAAGCGTGGCATCGCCGAGCTGGGCAGTTTGTTTTTCACCTGTATTTCTATGGGTTCAGCGACCGTTGCAACATTGATGCACTATGCGATCAGCGAAGGGCTGGCCATTCCTGAAATGGACACGCCACGTTGGATCGGCACCTTAGTGCTGGCCATCGTCGTGACGGTCTTGCCCTCCTTTATGGTGAGCGAGGCGATCAAGCGCATCGGCCCAGCCAAGGCCAGTGTCTCAGGCACCATAGGCCCAGTTATGACCACCATTATGGCAATCCTGTTTTTGGGAGAACCCTTTGGCTGGCCTGCTGTCTTGGGCATGGCACTGGTGATAATAGGTGTCTCGCGCCTGAAGTAAGCGGGATGAACGCGTCTAGATAAATTCGTTAGTCTTTATCAGCACGGATAAAACTACATAAAATAGCGACGACCGATGGTCGTCGCTGGTTTTATTCCTGAAAGCGCTTGCAGCTACCCTGACTTCGAAAGCCATGCAAACCTCGCAAGCTTCAGAAGTAGTAGCCGCCAGCCATAACGTATTCGATAAAATCGATGGTCTGCTCGGCCCGGTCGCCCTGGTTACTGGTCAACACATCCGTCATTTCCGCTCGTCCAATTTTGGTGACCAAGCGCATAAACAGGCCTCGCCACACGATCGCTTCGAGGCCGATTTTCGCCGTAAATCCGTACCCCGCGGCGTGCCAGCGATCGCTGCGCTGACCGCTCATTAGCTGCACATTGCTTTTCGGTAGCATAAGGCCGCCACCAACACCGGCCAGCAGCGCGAACCTTTCGCGATCGTCCAGTGCGAAATAGCGTTCGGTTTCTACCGAAATCAGATTGAATCCGTCCGTGTGCTCGTAAGTCAAAAAATCGTCTGTCAGCTGCTTATCGCGGCGAGCGGCGTCGGTATCTGTAAAGCCATCACGCTCAATAGTACCCGTCATGTCTACCGTCTGATCCTGCACCATGACGTACTTCATGTGGTCGAACCCCAGCGACACAGACCAGTCATCCGCTATGAAATACCCAATCCGCCAGTTGTATTGAGGAATCGTTAACTGCGCCGGATTCAGGTATCGATCGACGATATTCTCAAGTGTTACTGGCGTCTGACGATCACGCGCCTGTAAGTCATACAGGGTGAAATCATGGTCATCTCCATGAAAGCGAATGTCGCTATCGGCATACGCCGAGCGATTCCAGCCCCAGTAGCCATACCAACGCCCTTTCGAACGCCTGTTAGAACCATCGGTCTCATGAGTGTCGTCGCTCTCTACCGCTTGTTCGTTTAACGAACCTTCCAGTGGCAGGCTTCCCTCTTCAGCGCTGGCATTAGCACTGGCAGCCGCATTAGCGAAACCAGCTGACGCACAGAACACGACCAATAGCCCCGCTATCACGGGCCTCGCCGACCGTCGTAACAGGGAAGACGGAACACTGGATAGAAAACTCGAAAGGGGCTGCGGTTGTGGAGGCATAGAACCAGCAGTAGATAAAGAACGGAGTACAGGGATGGGCATCAATAACAACATCTGAGCTAGGGAGATCGAGATGACGATACACCTGTCTATTTCACGGAGTAAGCCCGTTATTGACAACAATATTAACCATGAGGAGGACAATCAAACTATTGCACCTAACTCTATTCCATATACAACAACACCCAAAGGCAGCACTGAGGCCGATAGTCGATTACAATCGTGGTCATTGCTCGATAGCGATTCAATCGATAGCAACTCAAATAGCTAACACCATAACAACAATAAACTTTTATAAGATTGCAGGAGTTCAAACCATGGCGGCAGGCAGCCTACTGGCATTACTGGATGACATCGCCACCGTGATGGATGACGTCGCAGCGCTCTCTAAAGTGGCCGCGAAACAAACGTCTGGAGTACTCGGCGATGACCTGGCACTGAATGCGCAGCAGGTCGCAGGCGTAAAGGCAGAGCGTGAACTCCCGGTCGTCTGGGCCGTGGCCAAGGGCTCATTACTGAACAAAGCGATCCTTGTACCAGCCGCATTGATTATCAGCGCCGTATTCCCTCAGGCCATTATCTGGCTATTGATGGCCGGTGGCGCCTACCTCTGTTTTGAAGGGGCCGAAAAAGTATTTCATGCACTCTTTAGACAGGGGCATCACAATCCGGCATTGGCCGAGGCAATACGTCAGCCGGACGTAGATTTCGTGGCAATTGAGCGAGATAAAATTCGCGGGGCCATCCGTACCGACTTTATTCTGTCGGCGGAGATTATCGTCATCTGTCTGGGCATCCTCGCCAATGCCGCTTTCACAACACAAATCATTGCACTGGTGTTATTGGCGCTGGCGTTTACGGTGGGTGTATACGGATTAGTCGCTGCCATCGTTAAGCTCGACGACGCTGGACTGTGGCTCACTCAAAAAAACAATACCGTCGCCAAACTTAGCGGACGCGGCTTGCTGATGCTGGCGCCGCGGCTGATGCGTTGGCTATCCGTTGTCGGCACTCTGGCCATGTTTATGGTGGGTGGCGGTATCTTTGTGCACCATGTTCCTGCGCTGGAGCACCTCAGTCATGACTGGACCCAAACCGCCTCGACCCTACTGGGCAGTCAGGCGGGACTCACGGTATCGATCGGCAGTGACTTGCTGACGGGACTGGCGATCGGCGCCAGCCTGGCATTACTGGTTGGCCTCATCAAGTGGGGCATCAAACTGGGTTATCAACGTCGATAAAGGTGACCTGTAAGCCAAATTCGTCAGCGAGATACTCACCTACCGCTTTCGCGCCATAACGTTCGGTGGCGTGATGCCCGGCACTGAAAAAATGTGTCCCGGTTTCACGCGCCAGATGCACGGCCGGCTCGTTAATTTCGCCGGTTAAAAACGCATCGGCTCCTGCATCGATGGCTTTCTGCAAATACCCCTGAGCGCCGCCGGTACACCAGGCAATGGTTTCAATCGTATCGTTTGATTCACCAATATGCAGCGGTTCGCGCTTCAGGCAATCGCCAATCCAGGCACTGAATTCACGCCCCGTCATCGGACGAGGCAGTCGCCCGATATTTCCGGGTACCGATGCATCACTCGGGTCCAGCGGTCCGTCCACCTGCAAACCCAGCACCTCCGCCAACTGAGCGTTATTGCCCAACTCCGGATGCATATCCAACGGCAAGTGGTAGGCAATCAGATTAATATCGTTGGCGAGCAAGCTTTTCAAACGCTCTTTTTTAATTCCGGTAATGCACGGGTCTTCTCCTTTCCAGAAATACCCGTGGTGCACCAACAGTGTGTCAGCCCCTGCCTCAATCGCGGCATCTATTAAGGCCTGATTTGCGGTGACACCCGTGACGATGTGCTGAACCTTAGCGGCACCGGCAACTTGCAATCCATTCGGACAATAATCCCGGATTCTGCTGCTTTGCAGCAACTCATCGAGGTGCATAATCAGATCTTTACGTGCCACTGCCATAGTGCTGTCTTCCAAAAATTTGTACCATGCACCGATGTTAAGGAGAATGCGGAGCCGATACAAATGTCACCGAGTCAGGCCTTCGCCCTGCGCTTTATTTTTCCCGCCACTGTCGGGGCATTAATTGCCGTTACGGTACTGTTATTAGCCCCCCACTGGATCTTTCCAGCGACACAGCCAACGGGGCTTTCCTCAAATGTAGTGGTTCCCATGGCAACGCCTACGGTCACCTCGAGCAAGGCAGGCCCGGTCAGTTACGCCCACGCGGTCAATCTCGCGGCACCAGCGGTGGTGAATATTTATACCCGCCGCACGGTGGCCCGTAAAACCAGCCCGTACCTCAACGATCCGGTTTTCCGAAAGTTCTATGAAAATAATCCGCAACCGGACGAGCGCATGCAAAGTAGCCTTGGCTCTGGCGTCATAGTCAGTGCTCAGGGACACATCATAACCAATTACCACGTTATTGAAGGCGCCGATGAAATCATCGTTGCCTTACATGACGGACGAGATGCGGAAGCAACGCTGGTAGGCAGCGATCCGGAATCTGATCTTGCGGTACTCAAGATCGCTCTGGACTCCGTGCCTGCTGCGGTGCTCGCCGATCCGAAAAACATCGCTGTGGGGGACGTTGTCCTGGCCATTGGTAATCCATTCGGCGTCGGTCAGACAGTGACCATGGGCATCGTATCAGCCACTGGGCGCAATCAGGTTGGCTTGAATACCTATGAAAATTACATCCAGACAGACGCGGCGATTAATCCGGGAAATTCTGGCGGCGCATTAATTAATGCCTACGGCGAACTGGTCGGGATCAATACCGCGATTTACACTAAATCAGGCGGCAGCGAAGGGATTGGCTTTGCCATTCCTGCGCACGTTGCGCAACGTACCATGAAGGACATTTCCAAGTACGGCAGCACCATTCGTGGTTGGTTGGGAATTGAAGTACAGGAAGCAACGCCAGAGCTGCTCGCCTCTCTGAAACTGCCGTCAGCACTTGCAGGTTTATTAGTAACAGGTATCTTCCCCGATGGCCCCGCTGAGCAAGCCGGACTGATTGCCGGTGATATCATTGTCGGCATCAATGGCAAATCCAGCACCAGTGCTCGGGACGCCATGAACCGCATCGCCGAATTACGCCCGGGTGATGCGATTTCGGTCGACTATTTACGTCGCGGGAGTCAACAAACCACGACCGCTTACGCGGGATTACGCGAACAAAAAAAGGCGAATTAATTCGCCTTTTTCATTTCCGCTCTCTTGCCCCGGCCTAACAATATTTCTTCTTTGCTTTCCGAGAAATTCACGAGAACTAATTACGCATGAATCTCTGTCAGCGCACTGAGCAAGGCCGTATTTTCTTCTGGAGAGCCTACGGTAAAACGCAAACACTCGGACAGCAGCGGATGTGCACCATCCAGACATTTGATCAGAATATTTTTTTCTTTCAGTTGCTCAAACGTCTGTCGGACCTGATTGCCCCGCGCCAGAATAAAGTTAGCTTCCGACGGGAACACCTCATACCCCAGTTCAGCCAACGCAGCGGCTAGCCGTGTACGCTCGCGGCACAACACCTGACACTGAGACTCCAGCACGTCGTAATGCTTTAATGCGAAGGCGGCCGACGCCTGCGTCAGCACATTAATGTTGTAAGGCATACGGATTTTATCGACTTCGCTTAACCACTCGCGACGCCCAAACAGCATGCCCAAACGCAAGCCCGCCAAGCCGACTTTGGATAAGGTACGCATCACTACCACGTTGTCGTAACGATCCAACCAGGATAAATGATTGCGACTGGAGAACGGCAGATAAGCCTCATCCAGCACCACTAAAGCACTCGACGCCTCAATAATGGCTGTCAGGTCCTCTTCCGCCCACAGATTACCGGTTGGGTTATTCGGCTGCGCGAGATAAATCAGCGCGGGGGACGTCTCTGCAATGGCCGCTAACATAGCGTCCATATTGAGAGAAAAATCCGCATTCAGAGGAACACCGACAAACTCCGTTCCCACAAACGTCGAGATCATCTTGTACATCACAAAACCAGGCTCAGGTGCCATCACCGTCGCCCCCGGCTTTGCCACGGCCATCGTCAGCAGCTGGATGATTTCATCCGAACCATTGCCCAACAGCACCTCATACTCGTCCGACACCGACATCACGTCACGCAAGCCTGCGACAACCTCAGGTGCTACTGGGTGCGGATAACGATTCAAGGCACAACCGGCGAGTAACGCCTGCCACTCCGCCACCATCTCCTCTGGCCACTGAAACGGGTTCTCCATCGCATCCAGCTTAATCATGCCCGCTGCTTTACCGACAGGGTACGCCTGTAATGCGCGAATTTCGGGGCGGATACGGTTTGCTACCAGCGTGTCTATCGACATGAGAGGAACCTGTGGTCTGTGTTTTTGAGGCGGGCATTATACAACGGGAGCCACCTTCGGTGGGGGAGGGATTTCGGCTGCCGCCGGGGTTGGGTTGCTGCCTGCGGCAGGGAGGCTTTCTTGGCTACCGCCAGGTCCCTATGCCCTGATTGGGGGATTGCATCCCCCGGGCGGGCGGCCCATCCCCCTGCTTCCGCGCTTTCTGGGCCGTGAATCCGATATTTACTGGCTTTTCCGGCAACCGGCTCCGGCGGGCATCCATGCCCGTATGGAGCCTCGTTCGGCATCCTGCCTCACGTTGCCTGCAAAGCTGGCGTAAATTTCGGCGGCCCCAGAGGCGCATTGCCTCCCCTAAAAACCCTTTCACAAAATGAAAACCATCGTCGCCGCGAAGCATTGGTAAGCTATTGGCGATGATATTGATCAATCCATCGCCAAAAACGATTCAAGTCTCTTTTGCGAATAGCCATTCATCCGCTCCTTTCCCTTTAAGAAAACAGGCACTCCTGTCGCATTCAGACGCTCAAACTGCTTGCGTGCCAGACGGCTGTGATCGAGATTACGTTCAACATAAGGCGTACCGTTTTTATCAAGATATGCTTTAGCTTTCTGGCAATACCCGCAACTATCCTTGGTATAAACGAGTAACTGGCCACCAGTATCTGAGCTCATAGACTCATATGAAACACTAGTGTAAGTATTTACATTAACGGTGATCTGCTCAGCGTTATTCTTCTCTGGTGGCTTATCACCGAAATGTGTACGACCATGCTCATCAACCCATTTGAAAATGTCAGCGTGACCATTCAGAGAAATAAAGAAAGTGACGACTAGAAAAATAGAAAAGTAAGCGAGCTTCATAATTAGAGAATATCCATATCAACGTTTTGAACCCATCTCCGGGGTAACAATGACCATACCTTAAAGGCATTTCGTACTCAATGACCGCAAGACATGCCCTTGTTTTTCTGTAAGAGACAGGCCCCGTTCGATCCTCGGGGCTTTTAGCTGCCTTCGGCAGGGAGGCTTTTTGGGCTACCGCCAGGTCGTTGTTTTTCTGCAAGGGACAGGCACCGTGCGATCCCTCGGGTTTTTAGCTGCCTTCGGCAGGGAAGCTTTTTTGGCTACCGCCAGGTCCCTGTTTTTTCTGCAAGGGGCTGGCCCCTTACGATCCCCTTTTCCCGGCGTGATTCCCTGATCCTTGTCTCTTGATACCGATTGGTGCACGCCTGCAGCGGCCATCCATGGCCGCGCGCAGGCTTAACCGGCGTCCTGCCGGTTGAACCCCATCGTTATCTGCGATCCTGCGGGGTCATCACCAGCCGGGGTTTCATCAGCGCTTCGCGGCGAAGTCGTTTTTCATATTGCTAGAGGGTTTCACAGAGTCGCCTGATAGCTCCCAACGTTACCTTCGATCCTGTGGAATCATCACCAGCCGGGGTTTTATCAGCGCTTCGCGGCGAAGTCGTTTTACAGTTTGCTAAAGGGTTTCACAGAGTGAAAATTGCACCTTTGAAGTCGCCTGTTCCAACGTTATCTGCGCCCCTGTGGGGTCATCACCAGCCGAAGTATCTCAGCACTTTGCAGTAACAGCAGTTTTCAAATTTTGCGGGTTGGCAATGCGCCTCTGGGGCCGCCGAAATTTACGCCAGCTTTGTAGGCAAACGAGAGGCAGGATGCCGATCGAGGCTCCATACGGGCATGGATGCCCGCCGGAGCCGGTTGCCGGAAAAGCCAGTAAATATCGGATTCATGGCCCAGAAAGCGCGAAAGCAGGGGGATGGGCCGCCCGCCCGGGGGATGCAATCCCCCAACAAGGGCATAGGGACCTGGCGGCAGCCCAAAAAGCCTTCCTGCCGAAGGCAGCTAAAAACTCAAACCTGCCGAAGGCAGCCACTCACACAAAAAAGCCCGGCATCGCCGGGCTCTTCAAAGCAAAACAGACGTCAGTCTTTAATCCTGTATTCCGCCGACCGCGCATGCGCGGTCAAAAACTCTCCGCGCGCCAGTACAGAGGCCACTTTCCCCATTTCGGAAGCACCATCAGCAGAGAATTTCACCAGCGATGAACGCTTCTGGAAATCATACACACCCAGCGGTGATGAGAAACGCGCAGTACCCGACGTCGGCAGTACGTGGTTTGGACCTGCACAGTAATCGCCCAGTGCTTCTGCGGTGTAGCGTCCCATAAAGATCGCACCCGCGTGGCGGATACCCGGCAACCAACTGTCCGGGTCTTCAACAGAAAGCTCAAGGTGTTCTGGTGCGATGCGGTTGATCAACTCCAGAGCATCTTCTTTGCCTGAGGCCAGAATCATGGCGCCACGCTCACTCAGTGACGTGCGGATGATGTCTTCGCGCTCCATGGTTGGCAGCAGTTTTTCAATGCTGGCCTGCACCTCATCCAAGTAGCTTTCGTCCATGGCGACAAGAATCGATTGAGCGTCTTCGTCGTGTTCGGCCTGCGAAAACAGGTCCATCGCGATCCAGTCCGGATCGGTCTGACCATCACACACCACCAGAATCTCGGATGGACCGGCAATCATGTCGATGCCCACTGCACCAAACACCATGCGCTTAGCGGTCGCAACGTAGATGTTGCCCGGACCAACAATTTTATCCACTTTAGGCACGGTCTCAGTACCGTACGCCAGCGCCGCCACGGCTTGAGCGCCACCGACGGTAAACACGCGAGTCACGCCAGCCGCCGCTGCCGCCGCCAGTACCAGCTGATTCAGCTGACCATCCGGGGTCGGCACCACCATGATAATTTCAGACACGCCAGCCACGTGCGCAGGAATCGCGTTCATCAATACAGACGACGGATATGCCGCTTTACCACCGGGAACATAAATACCCACACGATCCATCGGTGTGACCTTCTGGCCCAGCATGGTGCCGTCGGCTTCGGTGTAGTTCCAGGAATCCTGCTTCTGCTTTTCGTGGTAGGCACGAACGCGCTCAGCAGCAGTAACCAGAGCTTCACGCTGCTTGTCTTCCAGACCGTCCAGCGCTTCCTGAAGCTGCGCCTGCGATAATTCCAGCGCCGCCATGGAGTCCACTGACATGCGGTCAAAACGATTGGTGTATTCAACGAGCGCTGCGTCACCGCGAGTGCGCACGTCGTTAACAATGTTCGTCACTGCGCTTTGTACGCCAGTGTCGGATACGGCTTCCCACGCCAACAGCTCATCCATTTTCTGCGCGAAGTCAGCCTGATCTGAACGGAATCGGCGAATCTCAATGCTCATGCCGTTGCCTCCTCAGGCGTTGCGCTGACGCTCTACGGCGGCAGCCATCTGATCGATAATGGGTTGGATCTGATCGTATTTTACTTTCATTGAGGCACGGGATGCGACCAGTCTTGAGCTGATCGGTGCAATCAAATCACGTGCTTCCAGACCATTCGCTTTCAGGGTGTTCCCGGTATCCACGATGTCCACAATCAAATCGGCCAGCCCCATGATCGGTGCCAGCTCCATGCCGCCGTACAGTTTGATGATGTCGACCTGACGCCCCTGCTCAGCAAAGTAACGCTTCGCCACATTGACGAATTTGGTCGCGACTTTTAAGCGCCCCGCCGGCAGTTCAGCGTCTTTTAGCGCAGCCGTCATCAAGCGACAGGTCGCAATATTCAGATCCAGAGGTTCACACAGATTGGCGCTGTCGTATTCCATTAATACGTCTTTACCCGCGACACCCAGATCCGCCGCACCGTACTCTACATACGTAGGCACGTCGGTCGCGCGGATCACCACCAATTTAATATGATCGTGATTCGTATCGAAAATCAGCTTGCGACTTTTCTTGATGTCTTCAGCCGGATGAATACCCGCTTCCGCCAACAGTGGCAGGGTGTCATCCAGAATTCGCCCTTTTGAAAGCGCAATCGTGAGTGGCTGAGTCATGGTCTTGCTGATCCTCTTGAATCTCTGAGTCGTTTAAGTCGCTGAATAAATCACACGGTCTGTGATCATCAGGCCGGCAGTCGACGGATGTTTGCGCCCAACTGCTGGAATTTTTCTTCAATGCATTCGTAACCACGGTCAATGTGGTAAATGCGATTAACGTCGGTGGCACCGTCGGCAATTAATGCCGCAATCACCAACGACGCGGAAGCGCGTAAGTCGGTCGCCATGACTGGCGCACCGCCCAGCTTCTCTTTACCGACCACCACCGCGGTATTGCCTTCCACGCTGATGTCTGCGCCCATGCGTACCAGTTCCTGAACGTGCATAAAGCGGTTTTCAAAAATGGTTTCGATCACTGTCCCAGTGCCTTCCGCTACCGCATTCAGCACCACAAACTGTGCCTGCATGTCGGTCGGGAACGCTGGGTGTGGCGCGGTACGAACGTTCACCGCTTTCGGGCGTTTGCCGTGCATGTCGAGTTCGATCCAATCATCGCCGGTTTTGATCTCAGCGCCGGCTTCCTGCAACTTGTGCAGTACGGCATCCAACAGCAGTGGATCGGTGTCTTTGCACAATACGCGACCGCCGGTCACCGCCGCCGCCACCAGGAAGGTGCCGGTTTCAATACGGTCAGGCAGTACGTTAAATCGACAACCGTGCAGCGTCTCAACGCCTTCAATCGTCATAGTGTCGGTACCGGCACCGGTAATTTTGGCGCCCATGGCATTCAGACAGTCGGCCAGGTCGACCACTTCCGGCTCACGCGCGGCGTTTTCAATCACGGTACGGCCTTCGGCCAGAACCGCTGCCATCATGATGTTTTCCGTGCCCGTTACCGTCACCGTATCAAGGAAGATATTTGCGCCTTTTAAGCGACCTTCCGGTGCCCAGGCTTTGACATAACCTTCTTTTACTTCCACTTCGGCGCCCAGTGCTTCCATCCCCCGCAGGTGCAGGTCAACCGGACGGGAGCCAATGGCACAACCGCCGGGCAGCGACACTTCGGCCTCACCGTAACGCGCCAGCAAAGGGCCAAGCACGAGAATAGACGCACGCATGGTGCGCACCAAATCATAGGGTGCGACCAGGCTGTTAAGTTCACCGCAGACGGTCTCGACCGACATGTCTTCGTTGATGGCGACATCAACGCCCATGCGTCCAAGCAGCTCCAGCATGGTGGTAATGTCGTGCAGGTGCGGCAAATTGCCAACCTGCATCGGGCCTTCCGCCAGCAGAGTCGCCGCCAGAATCGGCAGGGCCGAGTTCTTAGCACCAGAAATACGGACTTCGCCGTTCAGGCGATTACCGCCCTCAATTCGTAGTTTTTCCATCGGGAGACCTTACGCGTTGGCTTTTTCAGCCGGCGTGTAGGTGTTGATGGACACCGCATGCAAACGGCCATCAACAATGTATGGATTGAGGATTTTGTACACGTACTGCTGACGTTTCACGGCATTAAGGCCGTCGAATACTTCGCCTACGCCTTCAATTTCTTTCACGTAGCCATCGTTCACTGACCAGCTGACATCAGGGGCTTCTGCCTGCAGTACTTCCAGGATTTCTTCCGGGGACATGGGCCTAGTTACCATTCAAATCGGGAAAAGCGCACAATCATAGCGGATTTCCACCGCGAACCGAAGCACAGACTGGCGCCAGTCAGCTCTGACCGGCCAGCAGTGGCGCGAACAACTCGTCTAGATCACACAAGGCCACGATGGCCTGCATGTCCGCTGGGGGTGAGACCACAGACAAGGCCACGCGTTCCGTCTCAGCCAAGCGCAACCAGTTCAACAGTAAGGCAACGCCGGCACTGCTGAACACTCCGACCTGACTCAAGTCGATCGTCAAAGTTCCGTCCGCATCACGCACGGCCGCCTGACCGGCGTCGATCAGCTCAGTGACGGTATTCAGAGTGAGATCGCCTTTGAGTGCCACCTGCCCGGTGCCAGAACGTACCAGACTAGGCTTCACCGTTGGTACGGCGCTCATCAGCCTTCCGCCTTACTGAACAGGAAGCGGCTGATCAATTCTTCAAGCACAATCGCCGACTGCGTATCCTGCACCCAATCGCCATCCGCCAGATAATCCATTTCGGCACCTACACTCAGGCCGATGTATTTTTCGCCCAATAAGCCGGCGGTCAGAATGGAGGCACTCGTGTCGATGGGCAGTGTCGTCATGGACTTATCAATTTCCATTTCCACCACGGCGGCATACCACTCATCGTCCAGCGTAATGCGAGTGACGCGACCAATGGTTACGCCCGCCAGAGACACTTTGGCACGATCCGTCAGACCGCCCAGATTTTCGAAACGCGCCTTAATTGTATAGGTCTCACCACCCGCTTCCGGTGACAAGCCAGACACACGAAAAGCCATCAACACCAGGGCAATAATGCCCATGATCATGAAGCCGCCCACCATCAATTCAATATTGCGCATCTGCATACCTTAAATGCCTCCTAACATGACGGCTGTAAGAATAAAGTCGAGTCCAAGTACGGCCAGTGACGACAGCACCACGGTTTGCGTGGTGGCTTTACCGATGCCCTCAGACGTGGGCACCGAGTCGTACCCTTGATAAACCGCGATCCAGGTAACGACCAGGCCGAACACCACGGCTTTAATCAGACCTTTAATCACGTCGTCGTAAAAATTCACGGTATTGGCCATGTTGCCCCAGTAAGCACCGTCGTACATACCCAGCATATCGACGGCCACGAACGCGCCCCCCCAGATACCTACGGTACTGAACAACAGCGCCAGAATCGGCACGCTGATCAGCCCAGCCCAGAGGCGTGGAGTGATCACACGTTTTAATGGGTCAACGCCCATCATTTCCATGGCTGAGAGCTGTTCTGTGGCTTTCATCAAACCAATTTCTGCCGTCAACGCTGAGCCTGCGCGCCCAGCAAACAACAACGCAGCCAATACCGGCCCCAGCTCGCGCAGCAGCGTCAGCGATACCATGGTACCCAGCGCAGACACGGAGCCGAATTTCACCAGAATGGTATACCCCTGCAAGGCCAGCACCATGCCGACAAAGAAACCAGCAACAATGATGATCGACAATGAGCGCACGCCCACTGAGTGGATCTGACGAATCAGATCGCCAAAGCCGGCACTACCCGGGCCACCCCAGGTCACCGATTGGGCGAACATCATGCCAGCACGACCAATCGACTGAATCGAGGCCACCCCGGTCTGCCCTAACTGGCGTACAAAATTAATCACGCTGCCCTCCAGACATCAGATCGGCGCGGTAATCGTCCGCAGGATAATGAAAAGGCACGGGGCCGTCGGGATCGCCGTTGAGAAACTGTCTTACCTCGGCGTTATCACCATTACGCAGTTCTTCTGGGGTGCCAAAGCCGATGACCTTGCCGCCCGATACAATGCACAGATAATCGGCGATCTGGCAGGATTCTTCGACATCGTGCGACACCAGCAAGCTGGTCAATCCGAGTGCTTCATTCAGGCCTTTGATCAGACGCAGAATCATGCCCATTGAAATCGGATCGAGGCCGGTAAATGGCTCGTCGTACATGATCAGTTCCGGGTCCATGGCGATCGAACGGGCCAGTGCCACCCGACGAATCATGCCGCCCGACAGCTCCGCAGGGAACAAATCGCGTGCACCTCGAAGGCCCACGGCCTCGAGTTTCATCAGTACCAGATCACGGATCATGTCTTCCGGCAGGTCGGTGTGCGTGCGCAGCGGGAAGGCAACGTTTTCAAACACGCTGAGGTCGGTAAACAATCCACTGGTCTGAAACAACATGCCCATTTTGTTTTTGCGCAACTCCAGCAAATCGCCGCGTCGCATTTTGCCAACATCGCGGCCATCCACCAGCACTTCGCCCTGATCGGCTTTCAATTGCCCGCCGATCATGCGCAGCAAGGTAGTTTTACCCGTGCCGCTGGGGCCCATGATGGCGGTAATTTTGCCTTTCGGAAACGATACGTTCAGCCCGTCGTAGATGCGACGGGTGCCGCGATAAAAGGTGACGTCGCGTATCTCAACATGAGAGCGAGGGTCGGACATGAATACGCCTTAGACTGCTCAGAGCAGTGAAGAAAACTTCAATCAATAACTGGCGCTCAGCATATAGCAAAGGCCGAGGCAGACCAACGGCAATTAAAGCCGTCACATGCAACGCCTTGTTGCAATTGCGCCAAGAATTGCCTCCGGTACAATGAGCGGCTGATTTTCCTGCGCTGTAGGCGGCTATGTCCCTCGAACTTTATCCTCAACTTGGTGCCATTCTGGCCGGTCTGATTTTTCTGGTCTGGAGTGCCGACAAATTCGTCATCGGCGCGGCCGCCACGGCACGCCATCTTGGCATGTCCCCGTTACTGGTTGGTTTAACCATTGTGTCTATCGGCACCTCGGCCCCGGAGATGTTTGTCTCCGCCATGGCCTCTCTGGATGGCGCGGGCAACCTCGCCATTGGTAACGCCATCGGCTCAAACATCACCAACATTGCGCTGGTGCTGGGGGTGACCGCATTAGTTGCACCAATTCCACTGCAAAAGGGCCTGCTGAAAAAAGAGCTTCCTCTATTAATGTTGGTGACTCTGCTGGCCGGTGTGGTGCTGTTCGACTTAACCCTGGATCGTCTCGACGCCGCCATTCTGGTGGGAGCACTGGTGTTTGCTCTGTACCTGATGTTTCAGGACGCCGGAGAAAGTGGCGAAGCCCTCGTAGACGAGGAAGAAGCCGAAGCCATTGAAAACACCTCCACCGGCAAAGCCGTTTTCTGGCTGGTTACAGGCCTGGTTGTTTTGATGGCCAGTTCGAAAGCACTGGTCTGGGGCGCCACCGGGATCGCCACTGCCATGGGCGTCTCTGACCTGATCATTGGCCTGACGATTGTGGCCATTGGTACCAGCCTGCCCGAACTTGCCGCCTCCGTGGCCAGCGCCTTAAAAGGCCATCACGACATCGCCATTGGCAATGTGATTGGCTCAAACCTGTTTAACTTGCTGGCGGTCATGCCCATTCCGGGGATGCTCGCGATCACCGCAGTGGAACCCATGGCGCTTTATCGTGACTATATAGTCATGGCCGCGCTGACCTTTGTACTCCTGGTGTTCTTTGTATTGTGTTTTAAACGCGGCACGATGGGGCGCATCCCCGGTGTTCTGCTCATTGGTGGCTACTGCGCCTACCTGACGACTCTGTTTTTAGTGAATTCTTAATAATGTCTGATACCCAATTTAATTTTCTCGATTCCGCTCGCCGTACGATTCAATTAGAGCAAGCGGCCGTCGGACAACTGACTAACCATTTGGATGAGCACTTCGTACGTGCCTGCCAGATGATCATTCAATGCCGCGGACGCGTGGTCGTTACCGGCATGGGTAAATCCGGACACATCGGCAACAAGATGGCAGCGACACTGGCCAGTACCGGTACTCCCGCGTTCTTTGTACATCCAGGCGAAGCCAGCCATGGCGACATGGGCATGATTACCGCGGCCGACGTCGTAATTGCCCTCTCTAACTCAGGTGAAACCAACGAAGTTACCAGCCTGCTGCCGTTACTTAAGCGTCAAGGCAGCAAGCTCATCAGCATGACTGGCAACCCAGAATCGACGCTCGCCAAGGCCGCTGACAGCCACCTGTACGCCGGGGTTGATCAGGAAGCCTGCCCTCTTGACCTGGCGCCAACGTCATCCACGACCTGCGCACTGGTCATGGGCGACGCTCTGGCCATTGCCCTGCTGGAAGCCAAAGGGTTTACCGCCGAAGACTTCGCCTTCTCACATCCCGGTGGCAGCCTCGGTCGTCGCCTGCTGCTGAAAGTGGAAAACATCATGCACAGCGGTGATGACATCCCCGTGGTGTCTCCAGACACTCCACTGCCTGAAGCACTCTTGGTCGCTACCTCGAAAGGCCTCGGCCTGACCACCGTTGCCGATGCCGAAGGCCAGTTACTGGGGATTTTCACCGACGGTGACTTACGCCGAGCGATTGATCATGGCGTCGACATCCGTGCCGCGGCCATTGCCGACGTCATGACCAAAGCCTGTAAAACCACCACGCCGGGCACACTCGCGGCCGAGGCCCTGAAAGTGATGGAAGACAACAAGGTGAACGCCTTAGTTGTCCAACAGGATGGCCAGACCGTTGGCGTCATTAACATGCACGACATGTTGCGCGCTGGAGTGATCTGATGCGCAAACGTTATCTGTTACTGATCGTCACCGCCTTGTTCGGCCTGATGTTTATGGCAGTCGACAGATACACGCAGGACATTACCGCCAGCTTTACTGAACAGAAAGTACGTGAGGCTGACTACTATGGCGAGACCCTGATCAGTCGTCGTTACGACACGGACGGCTCACTCGCCGACACCTTTTATGCGGCGACATCAGCCCATTACCCGGACGGTGACCTGACAGTCTTCAGTCAGCCCCGCCTGCTGGTCAGTACGGATAAGAACTGGGTACTCACCGCGAATGAGGGCGTTTTGCAGGGCAACCAGCAAGCCCTCAATCTCTCGGGAGATATCCTGATTCGTCCGCAAGATGTTAGTGATGACTGGCAACTGGAAACCTCGGCCATGACCTACCACATTGATCGACAACTGGCAGAGTCCGATCAGCCAGTGCTCATCACCAGTGACCACACACGTATGTCGGGGACCGGCATGCTCTTCGACACGCAACGACAGCGCCTGGAGTTGCACAGCAAAGTAAGTACCCACTATGCCCCTGAGTAATATTATGCGCCGTTATTCTTACCCTCTGTTGTGTGTTGCCAGCTCACTGGCGGCCTCCTTGCTGACCCTGCCCGCCAACGCACTTGACGATGACTGGCAACAGCCGATGACTATTCTGTCGGATTCTGCGGAACTGGATCGCCGCGCAGGCACGGTCATTTACGAAGGCAACGTCACACTGACCCAAGGCACCCTGCTGATCGAAGCCGACCGCCTGATGGTGTTGCGCAACGGCGAAGTTCTGGAAAAAGCCGTGGCTGAGGGCAACCCAGCACGCTACCAACAGCAGATTGATATTGATGAGTCAGTGACCAATGCGCACGGTAACCGCATCGACTATTACACGGGTGAGCAACGCATCACGCTGCGCGGCGATGCGGAGCTGCGTCAGGACGGCAACCTGTTCAGCGGCGAGCAGATCACCTACGACATGAAAACCGAAACCGTCAAAGCCAGCGGCCAGAGCAGTGATAACAGCAATACCGCCGTCGGTGAAGCGCAGCCAGACGGACGCATTAAGGTCATCATTCAACCGCCCAAACCTGCCGAGGCGCCGTGATATGAAAACCCTCAAGGCACAACATCTGGCGAAGAGTTACAACGGTCGCGAAGTCGTCAAAGACGTATCCATCAGCGTCGAAAGCGGTCAGATTGTGGGATTGCTGGGCCCTAACGGCGCCGGTAAAACCACCTGCTTTTACATGATCGTGAATCTGGTTCAGGCCGATCGCGGTCGCATCCTGATCGACGACGAAGACATCAGCCACCTGCCGATGCACGGCCGCGCCCGAAAAGGTATTGGCTACCTGCCGCAGGAAGCGTCTATTTTTCGCAAGCTCAGCGTCGCCGACAACATCATGGCCATTCTCGAGACCCGCAGCGACCTCAATCGCCAGCAACGTCGCGAGCAACTGGAGCAATTGCTGGATGAGTTCAGTATTCAGCATATTCGCGACAGCGCTGGCATGGCCTTGTCTGGTGGTGAACGTCGCCGCGTTGAGATCGCCCGCGCGCTGGCGGCGGAACCGTCCTTCGTGCTATTGGATGAACCCTTTGCCGGCGTCGACCCAATTTCCGTCTCCGACATCATGGACATCATCCGTCAGCTCAAAGCCCGCGGCATCGGCGTATTAATTACGGACCACAATGTCCGCGAAACACTCGCTATCTGTGAAAAAGCCTTCATCGTCGGCGGTGGCCACATCATCGCTGAAGGCAGTGCCGACGATGTTCTGGCCAATGAACAGGTACGCAAAGTCTATCTCGGGGATGATTTCCGCCTTTGAAAGTCGGGCCCGGGTCACGTTAAGGTAGCAAAACTGATTCCATCGCTCGTGGCTTTGCCTATAATGCTAGGTCCAGGGCAACGAAACATCGTTCACCCTCGTGGGTTGTTACATTAGGAATTTATGAAGACATCGCTCCAGCTTAAGATGGGTCAGCAGCTGACCATGACGCCTCAGCTGCAACAAGCTATCCGCTTACTGCAACTGTCGACGTTAGATCTGCAGCAAGAGATTCAGGAAGCACTGGATTCCAATCCCATGCTGGAGAGCGAAGAATTCGACGTTGAGGGTTCTGACTCGAGCGCCGATGCCAGCAGCGACAGCCACCTCGACACCAGCAACAGCAACGACGATGTCCGCCCGGACAACACCAAAGACGCTTCCGACGACCAACAATACGACGACAGCAGTGATCACGAATCACTCGACGAGCAATGGTCGAAAGACAAACTGCCTGACGACCTCCCCGTCGACAGCCAGTGGGAAGACACCTATCAAGTCAGCGCTGGTGTTGCCTCAGGCAGCGGTGCCATCGATGACGACTTCGATTACGACGCCCGCCACGCCACCTCAGACAACCTTCAGGATCATTTGCTCTGGCAATTAAACCTGACGCCTATGTCCGATGCTGACCGCGACATCGCCGACATGCTGATCGACGGTGTCGACGACGACGGCTACCTGCACACCACGATTGAAGACGTGGTTGAAGCCATGGACCCGGCGTTAGAAATCGAAGAAGAAGAAGTACTGGCCGTTCTCCATCGACTGCAGCAATTCGACCCTGCCGGTGTGTTCTGCCGTGACCTGCGCGAATGTTTATTACTGCAATTGCACCAGCTTCCGGACGGCACCCCTTGGCTGGTCGAAGCCCGATTGGTCATTCGCGATCATATTGATCTGCTAGGCAGCCGTGACTACCAGACGCTCATGCGTCGCACCAAATTAAAAGAAGACGATCTCAAAGCCGTCTTACGTCTGATCAAAGAGCTGAACCCAAAACCGGGTTCTGGCATCGCCTCGGAAGAGTCCGAGTATGTGATCCCCGATGTGTTAGTCCGACAGATCCGCGACGAATGGCGCGTCGAGCTAAATCCGGACATTGCCCCTAAATTACGCGTTAATGCCGATTACGCGGCCTTAATTCGTCGTTCAGACAACAGTGCAGACAATACCTTCCTGAAAGACAATCTTCAGGAAGCCCGTTGGTTTATCAAAAGCCTGCAAAGCCGCAACGAGACATTGCTCAAAGTGGCCACCAAAATCGTGGAATTCCAGATCGATTTCTTCGAACAGGGTGACGAGGGCATGAAACCTCTGGTATTGCATGATATTGCAGAAGCCGTTGGCATGCATGAATCCACGATCTCGCGGGTTACCACGCAAAAATACATGCACACGCCACGTGGCATTTTTGAACTAAAGTACTTCTTCTCGAGTCATGTGAGTACGGACAGTGGTGGTGAATGCTCATCCACCGCCATCCGCGCCATGATTAAAAAATTGATTGCCGAAGAAAACGCTCGCAAACCCCTCAGTGACAACAAAATTGCCACTATGCTGGGAGAGAAAGGCATCAAAGTCGCACGCCGGACCGTGGCCAAGTATCGTGAGGCCATGATGATTCCGCCGTCAAATGAGCGCAAACAGCTCATCTGAATTACGCCCTCGCCAGTACACATAAGGAGACTTGGCATGCAAATCAATATCAGTGGTCACCATGTAGAAGTCACAGAAGCCATGCAGGCACACGTCGAAGACAAAATGTCGAAGCTGACACGTCATATCGATACCATCACCACCGGACAAGTCACTCTGACGGTCGTTAAAGATCGCCAGACGGCCGAGGCCACCATTCACATCACTGGCCACGACCTGCACGCAAAAGCAGAAAACGAAGACATGTACACCGCCATCGATCAGATGGTGGATAAGCTGGATCGTCAGGTCCTGAAGCACAAAGAGAAACTGGTCGCTCGCCAACACGGACAAGGCTGATCGTATGACGCTTCGCATCGAAGATATCCTGTCACCGGAGCGAGCCATTGCCGACGTGGCGGTCTCCAGTAAAAAGAAGTTACTGGAGCAGCTGGCGGCTCTGGTCGCCGAGCAGTTGGGCGACGCCTCCGCAGACGATATTTACGAGCGACTGCTCAGCCGTGAGCGCATGGGCAGTACTGGCATTGGGGAAGGCATTGCCATTCCTCATTGCCGGTTACTGCAATGTCAGCAGGCCATTGGCATTCTGCTACGCTTACAAGACCCAATCGATTACGACGCCATCGACGGCAAGCCCGTTGATCTGGTATTCGCATTGTTAGTCCCGGAAGAAGCCACCGACGAACACCTGCAAATTCTGGCGACCCTGGCGAGCAACTTCAGCCAGGAGGAATACCGGACTTCACTGCGCAATGCCCCTAACGCCCATCAGTTTTACCAGCGCGCCATCGCTGAGCGAGACTGACACCACCAAGGAGAGTGCTCAATGCGCCTGGTAGTCATCAGCGGAAGATCCGGATCAGGCAAATCCAGCGCCTTGCACGTGCTTGAAGACCTGGGCTTCTATTGCATTGATAACCTCCCGATTGGCTTACTGCCCGCACTGGCAGAGCAAGCCGAAGCCGACGACAAACTGACTCAGGTGGCAGTGAGTATCGACGCCCGCAACCTCTCCACCGGGGGCGACCCGATCGATCAGATTCTGCTCAGTCTGCCGCACGAACAATATCAGCTCGATGTCGTGTATCTGGATGCCTCCGAGCAGGTGTTGCTGCAGCGCTTCAGCGCCACGCGACGCAAACACCCGCTGACCAATCACGAACTGTCACTGGCCGAAGCCATCGACCGCGAAAAAGCCCTGCTCTCTCCGGTCGCCAACATGGCCGACATGACCTTAGACACCACCCACATGTCCGTGCACGAATTGCGCAGCCTGATTCGCTTGCGAGTAGTCGACAAACCAAGTGGTGATATGTCTATTCTGTTTCAGTCGTTTGGGTTTAAACACGGCATCCCGGTAGATGCCGACTACGTGTTTGACGTGCGCCACCTGCCCAATCCTTTCTGGGACATTTCATTGCGCAGCCTGACCGGGCTCGACCCAGAAGTTCAGAGTTTTCTGAGTAGCCACAGCGTAGTGCACGACATGCAGGCATCGATCAGCGGCTTCCTGAAACAATGGGTGGGTCACCTGATTGATGCCAACCGCAGCTACATGACTATTGCCGTCGGCTGCACCGGCGGGCAACATAGATCGGTGTACCTGGCCGAACAACTGGCCGCCGAATTTCAACAAGCGTACAGCAACGTACAGATCCGCCACCGCGAACTGGCGCGCGCTGCTGCCCTGCCAAAGGCCGACGTATGACCCGCGACACCCTGCTCATTATTAACAAGCTTGGCCTACATGCCCGCGCCGCCGCCAAACTGGTCTCAACTGCCTCCGGATTCTCCAGCCAGATTCAGGTCGGGCACAGCGGCCGCATGGTCGACTGCAAAAGCATTATGTCGGTCATGATGCTGGCCGCCAGCAAAGGGACTGAGCTGGACGTCACCTGCGAAGGCAGCGACGAAACCGCCGCCATGGATGCTATCCGTGATCTGATTGATCGTCGCTTTGACGAAGACGAATAACCTCCCCCAAATAACATTCTAAATAACCTCCAAAAAACAACTTCCTAGGGCATTTTCTGCGAGTACTTTCGTGGTATCAGTGGTCTATTCAAGCTAGAATTCCTCGATCAATCCACCCTGAGTCAGGCAGCTCCCATGGCACAGCACACTGAAAAGGCAAAAGCGAAACTCCACAGCCTTACTGCTGCCCTGGAAAGTGGAGCCCTGAGCAAAGTTGAACGCATCCTAAACTCAGGTCTGGCGCCGGCGGACATCGCCCACCTGATCGAGTCATCGCCTCCCAAAGCGCGTAAAGTGCTGTGGGATCTGGTCGACAAAGACCTCGAGGGTGAAGTCCTTCAATACCTGAGTGAAGAGCTGCAGGCTCACTTCCTGTCGGACCTGAGCGCCGAAGAACTGGTCGACCTGACCTCCGACCTCGACGCCGATGACGTAGCCGACATACTCCAGCAGCTGCCGGAGCGTGTAACTCAGGAAGTACTGGACGCCATGGACCATCAGGATCGTGAGCGTCTGGAAGCCGTACTGGGCTATCCGGAGGACAGCGCCGGTGGTCTGATGAACACCGACACCGTGACCATCCGTCCAGACATTACGCTGGAAGTGGTCATGCGTTATCTGCGCCGTCACGCTACCCTGCCGGAAATGACCGACAACCTGCTGGTGGTAAACCGGAACAACGAATTCATCGGCATCCTGACCATCAACAAGTTATTAGTCAGTGATCCGAACCAAACCGTGCGTGAAGTCATGACCACCGATGCTCGGGTGATTCCTGCCACTCTGCAAGACACCGACGTGGCCAAGCTGTTTGAACGTCACGATCTGGTCTCAGCACCCGTGGTCGACGCCGATGGCAAACTCATCGGCCGTATCACCATTGATGACGTGGTAGACGTGATCCGGGACACCGCCGACCACTCCCTGATGAGCTCAGTGGGTCTGGACGAAGAAGAAGACACCTTCGCCCCGGCACTGAAAACCAGCCGTCGTCGTGCGGTATGGCTCGGCATTAACCTGCTCACTGCTCTGGCAGCCTCAGCAGTGATCGGCTTATTTGATAAAACCATTGAGCAGGTCGTGGCACTGGCGGTATTGATGCCGATCGTTGCCAGCATGGGCGGCATCGCCGGCAGCCAGGTACTGACACTGGTGATTCGGGGTCAGGCCGTCGGACACCTGTCCGCCGCCAACTTCCGCTGGTTGTTTAACCGGGAAATCATCGTAGCCGCCATTAATGGCGTGTTATGGGCAGGCGTCATCGCCATCATTACCCTACTCTGGTTTAACGACCTGGGCATCGCGGC
>Ga0255776_10001388_pt1 | contig 27410 bp, 22 predicted proteins | sample 071ome_19_FD_179974 | JGI IMG/M metagenome (GOLD analysis project Ga0255776, IMG submission 179974) | Coastal salt marsh microbial communities from the Groves Creek Marsh, Skidaway Island, Georgia - 071413AT metaG (version 2) | ecosystem: Environmental > Aquatic > Marine > Intertidal zone >... | reverse complement strand
AAAAATTACTCCCATTCTCCTGCTAAGTTTCTTCGCTGGATAAAAGCAAGTCTCATCCAATCTAATTTCTTCAGGTCTTCAATCGGAGCACCTGCAAATTTAGAGTTTTCATCGATGTTAACGCTTAATCCGGCATAATCAGATAACTCCGACAATTTTCCATACGAACCACTAGCATTTGTGTGAATAATAGTTAGAATTTGGTCAACCGCTACCTGACTCCTATCAACAGCATATGTGATGCCCATTCTTTTCGTAACACGAACTAAGTCAGAATCAAAGAGAATGAGTCCTGTCCTTGTCACACCTTTGTCGGCAGCGAGTAGACATGCTGCTATGTTATCATGATCATCATCCAATGCAGATATAGCGAAATCATAATTTTCGATAGAGATTTCTGATAAAATAGTCTTGTCTAGATGGTCGCCATGTATCACTTCAAGGTCAGGATTTTCTCCAGATTTAGATGCTACAAGTTGGTTGGCGAGGTGCAGATTGCGTTCGATGACGGTGACCTTTGCACCTTGTTCAAGCCAATCGGCTGCAATTTTTTGCCCCATAGTGCCTGCTCCGAAAATCACAATTTTTGGCGTATCTGGATATGGTTGAGAAATATGGCCATACACGGTTGAAATCGTGTTGAGTGAATCAATGCCTATCGTCGATACCGCAAGGACGTCGCCGTATTCATAATGATAGTTAGAATCATACAGAAACATTCTTCCATCTCTCTTTTTGATTGCAATGATTGGAGGCATATCAACATCGGATTTTTCTTTTATTTCCATATTGGACATTCCAATGAGGTGGGTTGCACGCTGTGCGATGTCAATTTCAACGATGTATGCTCCATGGCCATAGTGGACAACCTGGTCGGATTGGGCAGAAGTAAGGCCAGCGTGAAGTCGTTCAATCATGATGTCCGTAGGGTCGATGACGAAATTTACCTTCGCCCATTCGACAAGATAACCCAAATCTTGTTCCTCCACGTATTTCTTATTTCGAACACGTACTATGCTCAACAACTGCTTACCTGTATCTTTTACATTATGTTCATGTTCAGCCAACATTGATGCAATAAGGTTAATTTCATCAGATTCAGTTGTTGCTATGAAGACACGAGCAGTATTGATTCCTGCTTCCTGAAGTTTCTCCCTTGAAGTAATATCTCCACTAATGACTAAAACATCTAATTGCTGTGCATTTTTGATTGCACGAGCATCATTGTCGATGAGAACAACATCATGGTTTTGAAGCCTTAATGTTCGAGCTAACTCAAAGCCTATTCGACCTGCACCCCCGATAATTATTCTCATTTGAGCACCTCAATCAAAAATATTCTGGATATTTTTTAACTTGAAAACCACCTTGTGCATTGTCGACACTACCGATTGTACTGTACGACCTATCCCTGTCATATCCTGGCGAACTTGGCCTGTAATAGTCAAATACATTTTCTGCATTTTTCGATTCATATTCTTCAATCCAATCCACATATGCAGTTGTTGTCGAAAGCAACCATTTATTGTTGACAACATCGACTTGCGCATTAACAAAACAAGATGATAGTGTGATGCCCTTATCTTCGCACCATTCGTCGGACAGTGGAAGTTGAATATAACCCCAAGCATGGGCTTCCCAACCGGTGTCACTAAAACTGTAGTCAGTCAGTAACCCGAATACATACCATCCAGGTATACCCTTGGTTCGAAGTATGCTAAGAAAGGCATTTGTTTGCTCATCACAATCCCCTTTATTTGCTGAGAGGCACTCTGGACCTGTTCTTGCGGGAGTTGGTGCTAACTTGTCATAAACGACTTTTTCATGTAAATAATCGAAGGTTGCTCTGGCAAATGCATAGACATTATCTGATAGACCATCGGGTAAACGTTGTGAAATCTGTGTAGCCGCATCAATGACATTTGATGCAGTTGCATCAATTTTGTATGAGCCGTAATCTGAGAAGTGCTGTTCATTAGAAAATTGTTGTGCAGTTTGACTGGAACGCAGAGCGTAATCACTTATTGTTCCAGAATTATCCACATTTATTCCAAACTCTTTCCCACCAACTCGGTTGTCAACTCGTGTGTGATCCCACCATGAATATGACAAGGAATTGACTGTGGCTTCAAATGAATATTCTGCTGGTTTATTCCCGTCATACACTGGTTGAACCATGACACAATTAGCGACGTTGCAGTAATATTTTTCTTCATCAGCATCCATTGTTGAGGGGTCATATAGTCCGGGGTACCATATTTTGAATCCATTATTTGTAACAATTGGAGCAGAGGAACCTAAACCGTCGTAATACTTGTGAGGGACGCCATTTGTAGGGATATTGTAACGTTGACCATCGACGATGATTTCTATTTTCAAGGTCTGCTGGAGCACAATATTTTCTTCTACCTCACCACTTTCGTAGACAAAGTGTTGGTCTTGACCAAAATTACTGTATAGCGTTGGTGGCAATAGTATGCGCTCAGCACCGTAACCACTCATTGGTTGTACGATGCTCGTTTTTGAAACCGTATATGTCGACTCAACTTGGTAGGGCAGGTATGTGGCTGTTGCTGAGGCAATGAATTCATCGATGCTACTAAATTCACCAAGCATTGCCTCTCGGGCTTGTGGGGAAAGCATGACAAAAGCCACGAATGCCACCAAAGCAACACTTCGAAATCGGTTTTTTCGGCGTTTGAAGATATTTTTTTCTCGACCTGAACTCGTCATCACAATGCCTTTGGCTCGAGGTTGCTTGGTCATCATGAATGTTGATTCCTTTGAACCTTCGTCAAATTGTTGCTCGAGCCTGTACCCGCCTTCCCGATTTGAAGCGATAACTCTACCACAAGTGTAACAAATCTTGTCACCTGGAAGAGTAACGCTCTTACAATAGCGGCAAGATGCCATGAACTGTGCTTAAACAACAAATGTATAACGATTGCTCAACCTTTCCTCATTCTTCTTCGTTTGATGATACTGTCGTGGACTGCTGCATTCTTGTCTGACTTGCCCAAATCCTGCGTAGACGCCTCCGCGCCTCCTTCGGAATCGAGTCCCAAATCCATTCATTTGTTTTTGGTTGGAAGATAAATAAAAATGGCACAATAAAGAACCACGTTGGATAAAAATCAACAGCACTAACGAGCATGACGATGAGAATCATTCGAAAAGACATGCTGCGAATGACAGCACCCCATCGTCGACCTTGTACCATCAAATGTCCATGAAAACAAGTGATCATGGCTTCGGCTCTAGGAGTGACTAAACTAAACACAACGGCGTTTGCAACTGATTGAATTGTTAATCCAGTTTCAATAAGCATTCTTGCGATAAAAAACATTGCAATCATTGCACCCAATGATAACCCAAGAGCCCAACCACTCGTTGCTTGTGAGTTGTTCGCTCTTACTTTTTTTCGGAGTAACATGAAATGGGCACCAATTGTTGTGATTAACGCAACAAGAATGACGTTAATAACGTTGAATTGACCTTGAGCCCCCCCGTATGTCCCAAGAAGGGCTGGTTCGAGGATGAATGCATTCGCCAAATAACCGTAAAAACCACCCAATAACAGCCCCCAAAAAACCTGATTCCATGCCGTTTGAGTATCATAAAACCCGGCGTATTTCGTCATGACTCCTTTCCAGCCAAAACTCATGCCTATGAGCGATAAAATAATCGCTGATTGGGACAGGATGAGTTCAGATGCCACATTTGATTGCATTCACTTTGGATTTACATACCTTTAGGTCAAAGCGTTGAGTTCAAACGGTTTCACAAAGTCGGATGGTCATGGCGAGGCTATTACTCTTCGGTGGGAAGGGTGGTGTTGGGAAAACAACCACCTCTGCAGCAACAGCAATTTGGCTTGCAGATTCAGGACTTCGTGTCCTCTTGGTATCGAGCGACCCTGCACACTCAACTTCGGACTCCCTAGGTGTTCAACTTTCATCCGAGCCAACTTTAGTTGAGGGAACCAACTCGTTGTACGGTATAGAAATGAACCCCGAAGGCAAACTCAGTGCACTATTGCCCAAAATGGGGGAAGCAGTCAAGGGAATGAAAAGTCCACAACTCTCTGGGCTCACTATGTTTCTTGATGCTGATGCACGACAAGAGTTGTCGTCAATGAAAGATGAAGTTCAATCCGATGAACTCCTCATACCAGGTCTCGATGAAGCTTTGGCATTTGATGAACTCCTTCGCCACATGGAGAATCCTTTTTGGGACGTCATCATTTTTGATACGGCCCCTACAGGCCATACACTCAGATTTCTATCGTTGCCTGAACTCATTGATACATGGTCTGACCGAATTTTACGAATGATAAGGATATCTGGTGGCCTGCGCTCAATGCTCTTCGGGAGAAAGGAAAATGATGAATTAAAGGATGAAATAGAGAAATTTAGAAACCGAGTCCTCCATATTCGACGAATTTTGAGCAATCCTGACTCAAGTTCCTTCACTCTTGTCACAATACCAGAACGTATGGGTGTCAATGAGACAATACGAGCCCATCAAGCACTTCAGCAATACAAAATTCCGGTCCCATCTTGTCTCGTGAATCGAATGACGCCAAACATAGACCATCCATTTATTTTGAAAAGATACAAGGAAGAGCAACTTCGATTAGAAGAATTAAAACACTCTCTTGAAGGAGTACATGTCGGTTCAATAAAAATATTTGAAACTGAAATTCAAGGCCTAGAATCTCTGAGAGAGTATGGCGAACTTCTTTACGGAGTTCCAATTGAGTTTGATTATTCTATAGGGCCACATTCTTTCGGGAACATTGTACATCACTCCATTCATCGAGGGATGGTTTCACATGTTGATCATGAGTTTGAAATATTGAGTGTACACATACCCGATGCAGAAAAAGAATCGTTTCAACTCCGGTGTGAGTCAGGCTCACTTTTCGTTAGCGTGAATGGAAGAGAACGCGAGATTCCTACGCAATACCTTGCGAAGAAAAGTACCATCAGAGCATCATTTGAAGGTGATACTTTGAAAATCACTATCCCCGCAACCCATATTGAAGAAGAAACAGGGGCGGATTAATTTGGCACTTGAAAATTTATCAAAAGGAATTTTTCGTTCACTCGGCCTTTTGAAAAATAAAAGGAAATTAGATGAAGACGAACTTAAAGAAATGACGAGAAGTTTGCGGAGAGCACTTCAGGAAGCAGATTTCAACATTCGACAAACCAAAGAAATTGTCGACCGTCTTGAACAACGTCTGCGAGAAGAAGAACCTCGTCCTGGCATTACATTTCAAACACATGCACTAAACATCCTTTATCTTGAATTGGTTCGAATCTTAGGACCTCCACATGAATTTCAACCGAGAGGTGCAACACTTCTCCTCGTTGGTTTGTATGGACAAGGAAAAACAACCACAACTGCCAAACTCGCTGAGTGGTACAGGAAAAAACATTCTCTCAAAGTCGCCGTCATAGAAGCCGACGTACATCGGCCAGGTGCATATGCACAATTACAGCAACTTCTCGAAGATTCTACAGTTGAAGTATATGGTGAACCCGAAACAAAAGATGCAGTAACAATTGTTCGAAATGGATTGGAGGCTTGTAAATCTGCAGATTTAATTATCGTCGATACAGCTGGTCGACACCAACTCGATGAAGAATTGGTTGAGGAATTAGAGGGATTATCGGAACTCACACGTGCAAGTGAGAGATGGCTGGTTATCGATGCACAAGTTGGACAAGCAGCGGGTCCAGTCGCAGCATCGTTCCATGGTCTAGCTGGTGTTACAGGTATTGTCATAACAAAATTAGACGGGACGGCTCGCGGTGGTGGGGCATTATCTGCCGTTGCAGCCACTGGTGCACCAATAGTGCATATTGGTATAGGTGAAAAAATTCAGGATATTGAAAAATTTGAATCGAATCGGTTTATTTCTAGATTACTGGGCATGGGTGATATTCAGGGCCTTATTGACCTCGCTCCGGAAGACCTCGACGAAGAAGAAGCCATGCGGTTAACACAACGCCTCATGAGTGGTCGATTTACACTTAATGACATGTACAAGCAAATGGAAATGATGTCGAAAGTTGGTACAATTGATAAATTAATGTCATTTCTTCCTGGTTCATTTTTAGGCGGCATGGGGGCGATGTCAAAATCGCAAAAAGAGGGCATGCAGAAAAATCTCGACCGTTATCGAACAATCATGGATTCTATGACAAACTGGGAAAAGAATGAACCTGCAAAAATCAAGGTCGATCGTATCCGAAGAATTGCTCGAGGAGCTGGTGTGCGTGAAAAAGACGTTCGAGAACTGATTGGCCAATGGAACCGTTCGAGAAAAATGATGAAGGGAATGGGTGGAAATCGTCAGTTGAACAAACAAATGAGAAAGATGATGAAAGATGGAGATTTTGATATGGACCCTTCATCATTTGGTATGTGAACATCCATTGAGGGTTTTCACTTACGAGTATCAACTTAGTAACTCTTGGAGAGGAGGACTTTTCGAGTCGTCATCTTACCAGTTACATGGCATGGCAAAGGGCTGTCGTAAGGTTCAGTCGCATCACCCAAGAATGATAGATTGGTCGAACGCTCAATAACTTCAGCATCTGCATCAGAACCATCAAAAGCCAATTCGTAGATGTGACCTTCTTTGATATCATTTTCGAGAATCCAAGTTCCATCTTTCTCAGAAAGTACTGGAAGCGGTTGAATAATATTCCCCATATGTTCATGAGCCCTCATTCTTAGTTCATCGGAAATTTCATTGAGTAATCTGTGACATTCATCAACGACTTGGTCCATAGAAATGGATTCTTTTCCTCCAGTTCTTCTCACAGCAAAGACTGAATTCTTTTCTATGTCCCTTGGCCCTATATCAAGTCGAAGTGGGACTCCTTTGATTTCCCAGTCGTAGTACTTCTGTCCTGGATGAATATCACGTTGATCAACCTTCACTCGTAAACCGCTTTTTCGAAGTTTTTTGGCTACATCATTGGAAACAGCAATTGTATCAACTTCTGCGTTTTTTCGAATCATTGGGCAAATAACAACTTGGAATGGGGCAATTGATGGGGGCATGATGAGCCCATGGTCATCACCGTGCATCCCCACAACTGCACCGAGTAGACGTTCAGACATGCCGTATGTGGTTTGATGAACATACGATTGTTCTGCATCCAGATTTTCGTATGAAATATCAAATGCCTTAGCCCATTGGTCGCGGTAATGGTGGCATGATGCAACTTGAAGGGTACGGCCATTTGGCATGATGGCATCAATGCCAATCGTATACCAGGCGCCAGGAAATGTATCCCAAACAGGTCGCTTTGCCTTAATGACAGGTAGGCAAAGTTCATGCATTAAACGGTCCACAATTTCCAAATCTTCTGAAATCTGCTTTGATGCATCTTCTTCATCAGCGTGGGCTGTATGTGCCTCGAAAAAATGAATTTCTCGGACACGTATGAAAGAACGAGTTTGCTTCGTTTCGTATCGAAATGTGTTCACCATCTGGTAAATTTTGAGAGGCAAGTCTTTGTGAGAGCGAATCCATAGTGGGAACATTGTATACATGGCTGTCTCACTTGTTGGACGTAAAAACATGGGAATGTCCAATTCGTTTTCACCGGCGTGTTTCACCCAATACACTTCTTTTTTGAATCCAGCCTCGTCATCATCCATTCGAAGCGTATCAGGGTCGACACCTTCTTCTCTCGCCTTTTTCAATCGTGCGACCAATGCATTTTCTTTTTCAAGCAAATTTTCAGGTATCAGAAGTGGAAAATTTACTTCTTCGTGATTCGTAGCTTCCATCTCTTGATGAGTCAATTCGTCGATAAGCCGCATTGTTTTCCAACCATATGGCTTCCAAACATCCATGCCCTTAATCGGATACCTCTTATCCACAAGTTCTGCTGCTTCAACGATAAACGGATACCATTCGTTAAACTGATCTTGCTTTGATGGTATGCCTCTTTTTGCTTTTTCATGAGCCAAAATGAACACCTCATATGTTTAGGATTTACTTTTTCCCACGAAACCACATAAACAAGATTAGGCATCCAACAATTGCAACAATATCGGGAATTCCGTATGCCCCATCCGTAATTGGTAACGACCAAGCATTTCCATTTTCCATGTCAAGAGGGTAGAGATAATTGAATCGTGTATGTCCATCGACTGGACAATAATGTTCTGGATTACAAGGATTGTTTGTTAACATTCCAAAGAGTCCAAAGACATTTGAAACTGCAGTGGTGAATCCGAGTAGGAATAAGGTTGCAAGTCGACTTTTCTTCTTCTTTGGAGGTGTTGGAGCAGGTGGAAGTTCGTTGCTCATTGTAGGCGGTAAAGAAGCCTCTGGAAATGAGGGTGCGGTTGTTTCAACATAGAGATTGGTAACTTCAGTTGGTTGAGGGAATTGAGATGATTCTTGAGGTGTCGTACGGTTTTTTTGAGGATTAACATTAGCAATTTTGATTCCGTACAATCGATGTGCTAAACTCGCTAATGCAGGGTCGTTTTCAAGTTCGGCCATGTCCAAATCGCCATCAAGAAGCTGTTTCAGTTTCTCGTGCGTGCTGACCATGTCACTTCCCCTACTACATCGCCCTTGGGCAACACCTTGATGAAGGCTTCTTTTATCCAAAATCTTACGCATTACCTGCGGCTTCTACATCAGCCCAATCTTTTAGGAAATTTTCTAGACCCTTGTCTGTGAGCGGATGTTGCATTAATTGCCTGAAAATTTTCGCTGGCATCGTAGCGGTATGAGCGCCCATTTGCATACATTGGAGAACATGTGTTGGATGCCGAATTGATGCGGCTAGGACCTTCGTTGGAGGCCCGTATTGTTCCCAAACATTCATGATTTGAGCGATCAGTTCCATTCCATCATGACCAGTATCATCTATTCTGCCTACAAATGGCGATACATATGTCGCACCCGCTTTTGCCGCCATTAAGGCTTGAGAAGCAGAGAAGATTAATGTGACATTTGTATCGATACCATGTTCTGTCAATATTTTTGTTGCTGCCAAACCTTCCGGCGTACAAGGAATTTTGATAATAACATTATCTGGAAGTTCATCTTTTAGTGCAAGACCTTGTTGAACCATCCCTTGAGTGTCCATCGCAGTGACTTCTGCGGAAATCGGACCCGAACAAATTTCTGCAATCTCTCGTACGACCTCCTTGAAGTCTCTACCAGATTTTTTGATGAGTGATGGGTTGGTAGTCACACCATCAAGGATTCCCCATTCCGCAATTTCTCGTATTTCATCCACATCAGCAGTGTCAAGAAAAAATTCCATGATTCTTGCACTTGTATGAAATCTATCAATGCTTCCATGACAAATTCTGCCATTCAATTCATCAAATCACGAACCGCTTTTGCAATGTGCGGCGAAGATAGGCCGAGTAAATCAAGCATTTCATCCGCTTCTCCCGATTCTCCAAACCTGTCTTGGACACCAATTCTTTTCATTGGTACCGGATGGTTTTCGATAAGAAATTCTGCAACTGCACCACCTAAACCTCCGATGACGCTATGATCCTCTGCAGTTACGATTCGTCCACATTCCTTTGCAACGCTTAGAACAAGTTCTTCATCCAGTGGCTTAATGGTATGCATATCAATGACAGTAACATGAATACCATCGTTTTCTAAGATTTCAGCGGCCTTCAGTGCTTCAGATACAAGAATTCCGCAAGCAATTATTGCTGCGTCGACACCTTGGCGATGAACCACACCTTTCCCAATATGGATTTCTTCCTCTCTTCCATCATATAGCACCGGAGATTTATTTCTCGCTGTTCTTGTGTACGATGGGCCGTTGGTTTCAACAAGTTGTTTTGTGAGAATTTTTGTTGACACATCATCACACGGATGCAATACCGTGACATTGGGTAACGTCCGATATATGGCCAAATCTTCTATTGATTGTGCAGATGAACCATCTGTTCCTGTATGTGTACCACCATGGCTTCCACAAATATGAACAGCCAAATTTGGACGTGCAATGCCATTTCTCATTTGTTCAAACCCACGCTCAGTAAAAATCGCAAATGTACTAGCGAATGGAATGTACCCACATGAAGCCAGTCCAGCACCAACGAGGAACATATTTTGTTCACCGATACCGCAAGAAATTGTTCGTTCAGGATATTTTTTGCGAAAATGCAGTGATTTTGTGGATTTACCTAGATCGGCTTCTAAGACAACGACCTTTTCATTGCTTGCAAGTTCAAGTAACGCTTCGCCATAGCCATCTCTTGTCGCTGCCATTCGGGTCATTGTTCCACCCCTAATTCTGTCATAGCTAGTGCATATTGTTCATCATTTGGTGCTGCACCATGGAATGATGGATTATTTTCCATGAAGGATACACCTTTTCCTTTAACGGTCTTAGCAATCAAAATATTTGGACGTTCATTAGATTGTTTCAAAAAGTTCAATCCCTCTAAAATTTCATTCATGTTGTGCCCATCAATGACCTTCACATTCCAACCAAAGGCCTCCCATTTGGCGGGAATGTCAAACATTCTCATCTGTTCTTCACAAAAATCATCATTCTGTATACCATTCCAATCGAGAATAACATTGAGATTCCCTAACTCATGATGGACTGCAGCCATCGCTGCCTCCCAAACACTTCCTTCTTGGATTTCTCCATCACCGAGCATCACATAGGATTGTCGATTGCTCCCATCTAATCTTGCTGCAACTGCACACCCCATAGCAAATGACAAACCCATGCCCAAAGAACCTGCAGAAAAATCCACACCAGGGCACCATTTTGAATCAACATGTCCCTGACAAATTCCACCGAGGACGCGGTAAGACGACAAATCTGTTTCCTTGATAAATCCAAATTCAGCAAGAATCGCATACATACCAGGTGATGCATGACCCTTTGATAGAACAAATCTGTCACGATCATCCCACTTAGGATTCGAAGAATCAACATTTAATGTCGAACCATACAATCCGACAAGTAAATCGATTTCAGATAGAGAGCCACCGGGGTGTCCGGCTTGTGCATTATACACCATGTTCACGATACGAATCCTGCATTTTCTAGCAATTTCTTCCAACTCTGAAACCTTCATCATTAAAATCCAAATCTATGAAGAGTCGGTAAGCCTTTGATACTTGTGTTCTTATCGGTTGACTCATGCTTTACCCAATTTTGTAAAAGAACGTATAAATTTACCAATACCGTTCACGAAAATCATAGCACAATCACTCAAAAAAGAGCCTCCTTTGGGCAACGTTCGGGTAACAAGCCACATGAAAACGAACACAAACCAAGCAAAGAATGCTAAAGAAAGTGTATTTCCTAACGTCCCTACTCCAAAGATGTCGTGCAAATTGATTTTGGCAACAATGAACAATGCGATGACCACGCCCATAATTGACTCTCCTGCAATAAAACCAGCTCCAATAAGGACTCCTCGACTTTCAACATCCTTTGCAGCATCTTTGGCCGCCATTGATGGCTCATCCGCGAGATGCCCGTCAATTCGCAAATGTGCACTACGTAATGCAAAATGAGATAATATTCCGCCAAGCATGATTGGTACTGATAGCCCGAGTGGAAGATAAATTCCAATTGCTACGCTCATTACAGGCATTTGTAAACGTATGAGGGCAACCGCTAAAGCGGCACCTAAAAACACCATTTGTAAATTCAAATCTCCGCCAAATGCTCCTTGAACGATAGCACCGATGAGTTCTGCTTGGGGAGCAAAAAGAGCTTTGGAACATGTAGGGTCACTCGGTAAAGGATTTGCCTGGCAAGCTGTTGGTGAAATTCGAAACGCATCATGAAGCAGGGATAGAACTGGTCCGATGACAACAGCACCGGTGAGGACTCCAATGATTTCTGCATATTGTTGTTTCTTTGGCGTTGCCCCTAACATGTGCCCTGTTTTCAAATCCTGCATAACATCACCAGCAATGGCTGCTGATGAGGCAACAATTGCGGCGATGAGGAGAGTTGCGTACATCAAATCTGGCGTTGCCATCCCCAAAAGAAGGTCGCCAACAATCCACACAAGCCCTACTGTGAATAATAATGTGGCAATTGTCATACCTGAAACAGGAGAATTTGATGAGCCGACGACACCAGCGATATATCCAGCAACGGCAGCGAAGAAAAACGCCACACATGCGAGGAATAATGCACCTGCTAAAGCCAAGACGGAAGAACCAGTACCCCACCAGTAAAATAAGAATGTTAGTGCAACGAGGATGCTACAAATCACTGCTACAATTTTCATCGAAATATCTTGTTCGGTTCGGAGCAGATCATTTTGGTCTCCTGAAGTTTGTTTGAACGCTTTGCTTAGTCCTGTAACAATCGTCTTTCGCATCGACCACAATGTGTAAACGCCACCAACAACCATTGCACCTACACCAACATAGCGAATTTGAGTGGACCAAAGAAGATAGAATCCATCGACAAGATTTGTGGAATTTGGCCATCCATAAATCAATCCATACATTGGCACGAGTAATCCAAACCCGATGACTCCACCTAAGAAAATAAACGAAGCTATTCTGATTCCCACAATGAAACCAACGCTTAGCAAAGCGATTGATAAATCGATTCCGGCATACAGCCGAGTTGCTGCGAATTCAATTGCTCCTTCAACGGTGTGATGAGTGATTTCGAATCCCTTCACCATGAACCCATAGATGCCACCAATACCGAGTGCATACAAAATAGCGAGAGCACCATCTCCACCTTCTTCACCAGCAACGAGAACTTCTCGACATGCCACGCCCTCTGGGTAAGGAAGTGATTCTTCGACGATGAATAATCGCCTTAGAGCAATCGTGAACATAGTTCCGAGTAAACCACCAATTGTGGCTATGATGAGAGTTTCAAACCACTGGATGCTCGTCCAAATATTCATAACAAGCAAGGCCGGAACAGTAAAAATCACACCAGCGGCAAGTGATTCACCGGCTGATGCCATCGTTTGTACAGAATTATTTTCTAAAATTGAGACGTCTTTGAAAAATTTAGAACGGAGAATAATCATTGACATCACTGCTGCAGGGATACTTGCACTTACCGTCATTCCAGCGTAAAGCCCTAGATACGCATTGGCTGCAGTCATAAGAACGCCGAGAACAATACCAACTACGACCACACGGAGAGTGAGTTCTTTTGGTTCTATATCAGGAGAGATATATGGCTCATTCTCTCCCATAACTCTAGCCAGTTCCATCTAGTAAGTCAATTCATCGTTTGTTGTGATTTAAGTTCATTTTTAAGAAATTCATAAAATATTCAAGGTGGTGGTATTCCACCACCAAAATAATAAGTATTCTAAAAACCAACCTTGTTGGGATAGGGTGTAAATGTCCGAGGATAATTGGCATTCAAAGGATATTAATGATTGCTATGACCTGTTATCATCAGGACCGACAGGCATACACCCAAAGGAAGTATCTTCGCTTCAACAAAAATATGGATTCAATAAATTAGCAGAATCGAAACCCACACATCCATTTATCCGTTTCATTAGTCAATACAATGACCCTCTCAATTATCTTCTCATGGGAGCGGCTCTCGTTGCTTTACTCATCCACCCTGATGAACCCGCTGATGCTATTTTTATTTTCATTGTACTTACAGCGAATGCTTATTTTGGGTTCTGGCAAGAAGGCCAAGCTGAGAAGGCAATGGATTCATTAAAGAAATTATCAATTTCAAATTGTGTTGTTATTCGAAATGATTTTGAAAACGAAGTGCCCACAACCGAACTCGTTCCAGGCGATGTTGTGTGGTTGGTACCAGGATTAAATGTGCCTGCAGATGTAAGAATTTTTGAGAGTCATGATTGTAAAATAGATGAATCCGCCTTGACAGGTGAAGCAATTGTTGTGAGGAAAATTGTGGACCCGATAACGGATGACACTCTCCTTGCGGATAGAAAAAACATGGCCTACATGGGCACAACCGTTTCGAGTGGTAGGGCTAAAGCATTGGTGGTCCACACGGGTATGAAAACAGAACTGGGGAAAATCGCTGCTGATATTGCTGAGGCCGAAACTCCAAAAACTCCACTCGAACTAAAATTGGAACAATTAGGGAGATTCTTGGGGTTCATTGCACTCATTGTTGCCGTGATTCTAGTTGTGGTCAAAATGATTTTTGCATTGGGTGACCCAGATGCCGTTCTGCGAGATGTTGCCATTGAACAATTCATCATAGCCATAGCAATTTTCGTAGCCATTGTACCTGAAGGATTGCCTATTATTCTTGTCATCACACTGTCACTTGGAATGAGAAATATGGCTCGCCACAAAGCGATTATTCGTCGTATGAAAGCGGTAGAAACCCTAGGTTCTACAACCGTTATTTGTTCAGATAAAACTGGAACATTGACCACGAATCAGATGACTGTAAAGGACCTTTTCACCCTCCACGAGACTTACACTGTTGGCGGCGAGGGTATCGCACCAATTGGAACATTATATGTTCAACAAAATCAAATCAAATCATCTGAACTTGATGCATTAATGCAAACCAAAGAATACAAAGTTTTGTCCGATTGCTTATCTCTTTGTCACAATTCTAGTATCAATCAAGATGAAAATGGATTATGGCAAGCAACTGGTGACCCAACTGATCAAGCATGTGCAGTACTTGGTTGGAAATTAAACGGGCCATTAAAGGAATTTAGAAAAGCACATCCAAGGCTTGCTGAAATGACATTTAACAGCGAAAAGAAACGAATGAGTGTCGTACACACTCGCGATGACGAACGTTGGTTGTTCACAAAAGGTGCATTTTTTGTATTAGAATCGAAACTAAAGTATCGCTTTGATGGAAATGAACTCGTGGAACTCGACGAAAATGACATTGAGAATATACGGTCAAAACATCATGAATTAGCGAGTAGTGCCCGACGGATTATTACATTAACAGCACGACAATTACTAGGTTCAGAAGACCTTACTGACTGGGACAAATTGGAATCTGACCTCATCTATCTCGGAAGTGTAGGTATCATCGACCCTCCACGACCAGAGGTTTACGACGCAATTCTAACATGCCAAAAAGCTGGTATTCGAGTCAAGATGATAACAGGAGATCAACAAAAAACTGCAGTATCGATTGGACATGAACTGAATATATGTCGAAAAGATTACATGGGCATCAACGGGAGAGATTTATCTAAAATTAGCGATGAAGATTTAGTAAAAATTGCTCAATCAACTTCTATTTTCAGTCGAGTCACGCCTGAGGATAAAATGCGTATTGTCACCGCATTGCAATCTACGGGAGAAGTTGTCGCAATGACTGGAGATGGAGTAAACGATGCTCCAGCACTCTCCCGAGCGAACATTGGGATTGCAATGGGAATCGAAGGCACAGATGTTGCCAAAGATGCAGCAGATATGGTGCTACAAGATGATAACTTCGCCAACATTGTGCATGCAGTTGAGGAAGGAAGGAAAATATACCAAAATATCCGCAACTTTGTCCGTTATCAAGTCTCGACAAATATTGCAGCAGTTCTTCTGATTATCGTATCAACATTCATCTTTGGATGGAGTTTACCATTAACTGCAACACAAATTTTAGTCATCAATATTCTCATGGACGGGCCTCCTGCGGTCGCACTCGGTGTTGAATCTAAACACGGGAAAGTGATGGATAAACCACCGCGGCCAGTTGATGAAAAACTTCCGAATAGTTCAGATAAATTGCTCATGCTTTATCTCGGACTCGTCATGGTTATCGGTTCATTGATGGTATTTTATTTGGCAGGTGGTGGCATTGAACAGTGTGAACTGCGACCATATGATGAAGTGGCTTCTTTCAATATTGAAGCATGTAAAGATTCATCGCATGTTCTACATGAACAAGCACTTGAAGACTGGCAAACCTATGCAGATTTGAACTTTGAAAAAGCACAAACTATGACCTTTGCAGTGTTTGTTGTATTCCAATTATTTAATGTCATGAATTGTCGTTCAAGTGAAGACAGTGTTCTAAAATTGGGTATATTTTCAAATCGGTCAATCAACTTCGCACTGATTATTTCGATGACCTTACTTTTCATCATCGTTCATTTTGCTACGACAACTATTCCACTTATCGGTATAGGCATTGGTGACTTGCTTTCAACAAGTCAACTCACAAGTGCGGATTGGATTGTTATTATGGCTATTTCAAGTAGCGTATTAATCATTGAAGAATTTCGAAAATTCTTCAAATCATCCAACTTTTTCGCTGTTCAAAGATGATGTGGACTTATGCACAGATTCTAAAGTGATTTGAATTTAGCAAGAGCATGGAAGAATTGCCAATTTCATCATTGGCGACGCCTAACGAAGCTTGGCGTGATGTATTTTCTTCAAAAGTTACAAAAGAGAATTATTCAAGTGGACTTCACCAAATTATTGAAAAATTATGTCATGGCGAGAATCTATCTGAAGATGATGGACTATATCTCCACAATCGCACATCTCTAAATGAATTAGGATCGCTTGCAAATGAAATAAAATCCGCGATGTATGGCCCGAATGTTTTTTTCAATGCAAATGTACACATCAATCAAACCAACATTTGTGTTTTAGCATGCAAATTTTGTGCATTTCGAAGAGGGCCAAAAGCCCAGGATGCATACGAGTATACAATTGATTCATTTATAGAAGAATTATCGCTGTACAGTGAACTTGTTAACGAAGTGCATACCGTTGGAGGACTGCATCCTGATTGGACAATCGAATATTACGAGAAGTTATTTTCAACGGTTCGTCAAACGTTTCCTCACATTGCGATAAAATCACTATCTGCCGTTGAAATCAAACACCTATCACAAAACTCAAATCTTGATGTAAAAACTATCTTGACGAGATTAAGAGATTCTGGGTTAACATCCTTACCAGGTGGTGGTGCTGAAATTCTAGATGATGATGTGCGTGCAATCATTTGTAACGGCAAAGAAAGTTCTCAAGAATATCTAGACATTCATCGTCAAGCACATGAACTTGGCATACCAACCAACTGCACAATGCTGTTTGGAACAGTTGAAACACCTCTTCAAAGAATTCAACATCTCATAAAATTGAGAACTTTGCAAGACAACACTCATGGATTCCAGTGTTTTGTTCCCTATCCTTTCCTTAAAGACAACACGCGGCTCCCTGAAGCCCAACTTGCAACAGGGCAAGAAATCCTCAAAATCTTAAGCATATCACGCATTATGCTTACGAATATCCCGCACATAAAAGCATACAGAATGAACATAGGAGACCATCTCGCAGAATTAGCCTTGCAATTTGGTGCTGATGACATCGATGGAATTGTTCAAAAAGAATCCATCATGCATTCTGCAGGTTCAACTGCACAACTCGATTTCGACAACAATATGTTAGCAAAATTAATTAAAAATTCAGGTTCAATAGCTGTCGTAAGGAATACAACGTACAACAGAGCACAATTCTTTGAGAAGAAAATACTGCCACAGAGAAGAACATTACCGGTTGTAAATGGGTGATACAATGTCATGGAAAAAGACAATAGGAAGAGTCGCATTTCTAAATTGCGACCCATTGTTTCATTCAGTGAGAAAGGAATGGCGTATTTTATCTGCACCACCTTCATGGCTCACAGGACATATTTTGAGACGAGATTGTATTTTGGCACCAATTCCTGCAGCAGATTACGCTCGTCATCGAGATGAACTCATTCTTCTACCCAATATCGGAATTTGTTCCAAGGGAGAGGTAGGAAGTGTTCTCTTATTTAGTAAAAAATCAATAGATCAAGTCAATACCGTAGCCCTACCTTCAGATTCAGCAACATCTGTTGTCCTATGCCAATACTTGCTCAAGATGAAAGGATATCATCCCACATATACACAGATGGGGCCCGACATAGATTCGATGATTCAACAATGCGACGCTGCATTGTTGATTGGAGACAGAGCACTTCAAGCAACAAAAGAAAAAAAGTACAATGTGATTCTTGATTTGGGAGAAGCATGGTTTACTCAAACATCACAACCTATGGTGTTTGGCGTCTTTGCAGCTCGAAAAGATACTCCACTCGTCGATTTAGAAGCCGCATACACCACACTCCTTGATAATCTCGTCGAATTTGAAACCCAACCTACAACCCGACAAAATGTAATACGGTCATCTTCGAAACATTCTCAACTCCCTGTAGAACGATTAGAACAGTATTTCGGTGAAGTGTTCAATCGTCTTGACGATGAGCACATTAGCGGTTTGAATACATTTTTGCAAACCGTATTTTCTGATCAAATTCAAGCAGAATTCATCTCTTTTGGAGAAAAAAGAGTCTTGCTGGAACAAACGATATAATGGAAGGATACCAATGAGCACAGAAGTCGAAAAAGATGAAAAAGGAAATATGATTATTCGAATAGGTCATAGCCCCGATCCAGATGATGCTTTTATGTTCCATGCAATGACAACACAAGCATTCCCTACGCCAGGTTACCATTTTGTTCACGAATTACAAGACATTGAAACGCTAAATCACCGAGCAATGAACAAAGAATTAGAGGTTTCAGCAGTGTCTATACATGCCTATCCTGAAATTTCTAAAGATTACGCGTTGATGAATTGTGGGGCATCCATGGGCGAAGGCTATGGTCCTATGATTGTAGCACGCAAAGGAACAACTGAAGAATCTGCTCGAAAGAACACAATCGCTGTTCCAGGTGTAAAAACCAGCGCTTTTTTGGGTTTACAATTAGCTTGGGGGGAATTTGAGTATGAAGTTGTTCCATTTGACGAAATCATTGACAGAGTACTTGATGGTTCTGTGACTTCAGGCCTCATTATTCACGAAGGTCAATTAACATACAAAAATCACGATCTCGATGTTCTCCTCGATGTCGGCCGGTGGTGGAATGAATCGAATGGAGGATGGCCAATGCCCCTCGGTGGAAATGTTGTGAAGAGGGACTTGGGTGAGCAGGTCATGAGCGATGTCACGAAATATACGAAAATGAGTATTGAATTTGCTATTAAGAATCCAGAAAAGGCATTGGAATTTGCAAAGCAATGGGGGCGAGGTATCGATGATCAAACCAATGAAAAATTTGTCCAGATGTATGTCAATGAACGGACGATAGATTACAAAGAAGACGGAAGAGCATCGATTCGAAAGTTCTTATCCGACGGACAAAAAATTGGATTAATCCGCCCAGACTTTGATGTACACGACATCGATTTCATTGGTGCGTGAGTGCATGGAATCTTCAAAAATACCTCCGGTTAGTGAATTCGGAAGCGTTGATCCTGCTCCAGCGGGTAAAATCACAAACATCTCGCAACTTGCTGCTTCTATGATGGATGAAGAAATTGAAATGTTCCATCGAATGCGTGCTGTTTTTGCACTAAGAAACATACGAACAGATGAATCAGCCCTTGCGTTGTGTCAAGGTTTTGAAGCAACGAGTGCATTGTTACGCCATGAGATTGCGTATGTCCTCGGGCAGATGCAAAATCCTGTTGTTCTTCCTCATTTAATCGAAGTTTTGTCTGATGAAAACGAGCATGTCATGGTCCGTCATGAAGCTGCGGAAGCGATGGGTGCAATCGGTGACAGGAGTGTAATTTCAATGCTTGAAAAGTTTCGAAATCACAGCCAACCTGAAATAGCCGAATCATGTATCGTTGCCCTCGATTTGATGGAATGGGTACAATCGTCTGAATTTGAGGAAACAACAGATTGAATCACCCTCAAGTTCAATAATCGAAAGCAACTCGTAAGATTTGAGGAGAACGCATGCCACACGAACACATTCAACTCGCCCAAGCACCAAATGGTGAAATCGGACCTCGTTGTGACTCTTGCGGCACCCGAATGACATTTGGAAATGCAATGGTGTTTGAGAATATTTACCTGTGCTGGGAGCACTATGTTGAGCGTACTGGTGCTGATTCCTCAACCGCAGTTTCAGAAGCTGAACAAAGGTTTTGGATGAAAGAGTAAGACTTCAAAAAGACTCTAATCCTTCAAGTTTACGACGAACCATGCTGACCGGTTGGGCACACTTTGCCCGAAAGTTCCAACAGTATTATCAGCAATCGAGATTATGGACTCCACCTCAAATATCAAACAGAGAATGGATGTTCATACCATTTGGCGGTTCTCCTCCAATTCGCCATATTGGTTTCCACCGTATTCAGGACGTTAGAAACTATTTGTCTTCCAAAACGATGCATTCCTGTTTTTACTCTACTGCATATTGGAATAAACCGAACGAGAACAAAATGGCGGACAAAGAGTGGAGAGGAGCTGACCTCATCTTCGATCTTGACGGTGACCATTTACCGGGGATAACCGACAATGACTTCCCATCGATGATCGATATTATTCAAGAGCAAGCTTGGTCCTTGTGGAATGATTTTTTAGAACCCGAATTTGGTTTCTCCGAAGAATACTTACAAGTCACATTTTCAGGTCACAGAGGATTTCACCTCCACTACAGGGACCCATCATTCCATCATTTAGACTCTGAAGCAAGAAGAGAAATCGTTTCACACATTCGAGGAGAAGGTGTGGATGTTGCAGGGGGGTTAAGTCGATTTAGTAACCAAGAATCAAAAGGTTGGACAAATCGATTAAAAAACGGCATGAGTGGACTTATTGATACACTCGTTGCGATTGATACGAATAAAGACGAAACAAAAACCGAATTAAAACGGCTTGAAGCCGGTATCAAAGCGTTGCATGAAAGAGAACCTATTCAATCGCAACGCTCTGCACAATCCATTCAAAAATTAGCACAAACAATCAATCATCCCAATAAAATTGAACGCCTAAAGAACGAATCGAGATTTGAAGTCCTCGGTAAATACCAAGAATTATTTCTCAACCTTCTAAAATCCGATACTTCCATCGTTTTAGGGAATGCTGGTGAAACTGATGAGGTTGTAACAATCGATGTTCGACGCCAAATTCGATGGCCTTCATCGCTTCACGGAAAATCAGGTATGCGAGTCACAGAATTCCAATTGTCTCAACTTGACCCTGATAATTCCAATCGTTTTCACCCTCTCGATGAATGCTATGTGTTTGGGATGGAAAAAAACCAACGTGTTGAAATCATTAAAGAGGACATACACGCTAAAATAGGTTCTCAATGGATAGAAGCCACACAAGGGGATATCGTCGAAACAAGTGAATCTGGAGCCACTTTTTTGGTCTTAAAGGGATGGGGTCAACAGATATAATGCCAATGTTTCTGCATATAATTCACATCATTTCGTGGTAAGGTTCAAGGGTAGAGCACTGTTCCTACGTCTTAGGTGGTGTATTTTGGCACGTAAAGATAAGTCGAAATCAAACCCTTTGCCCCCACCAGGTCAACCAATTCCAATGCCTCCTATGCCACCAGCACCCGGGGCACCTTTGCAACCAGTCGCAGGCGTCCCAATGCCACCAATGCCGCCAATGCCACCAGCACCCGATGCACCTTTGCAACCAGTCGCAGGCGTCCCAATGCCACCAATGCCGCCAGCACAACAACCTGAGGTTCCTCCACCAGTTGCCCCTCCTACACCAACACCCGAACTAGAAACTCCTCTTCCACCTTTGGAGCCAACAGCACCATTGCCTGCACCAGTTCCAGAGGTTGCACCATCTTCACCAGTTCAACTTGAGCAACCCCCTCCTCCACTTGCACCCGTCAACCCACCCGCACAAACGAATCAATCCGATGAGTATCAACGACTTTGGGCAAAGAGATCGGAAAAACCGCTTCAACAAATTTATGGTCATATCGACCGAATAAGCAATGCAGATGCAGGGTCTCTTCTCGACCGTTACGCCGACAGGTTCGGGCATTCCCTTGACAGAGAAATTATCGTTCTTCGAAAAAATGACCACGAGAAGAAGGTTGCAGAAATTCGCGAAGCACCCACTGTTACACTTCTAGAAGATGAAGAAGAAATCGGGCAAGGACATGAATTGATGAGCCTTGATGAAATAGAAAGTGAAATTCGGAGACTCAAACCCATGTATCAACGTGCAAAAGAGAGTGGGCAGAAAGAAGAAGAGCAACAATTGCGTACATCGTTACAAGATTTGCTTCATCAAAGAAAATCCATTATGGAACCCTCCGTAGCAGAACCTTCAAACGAAGGTGATGACGATGTCTTCATGCAATTTTTCTCAATCGTTGATTCTTTACTCGAATCTTCTTTGCCCGAGAATATTGCACAATCTTTTATTGAAAGTGAAGATTTTGCCCTGTATATGTTGATCGGGCAAAATTTCAATGAAAGCAGTCAAAGTCAACGAGAACAATTTGTAGCAATGATCGATAAATTGCTAGAGAATATTGGCGGAGATGACCTTGAAGCATTCACTCAATCTCCCGATTTTGAGATTTACAAAGAAGTTGTGATAAAATACTCGAGGTGAAATTATGGGACTACTCGATAAAGTAAATGAAACAAAAGATGCACCCAAGGCTACTCAAAAGGCAGAGCCAGTGCCTAAAGCAAAACCTGTAGCTGCGAAAAAAGTGGAAGCAAAGAAAAAGAAATCAACACAACCAAAGGCACGCCCGAAAGAACTCTCTTCAGAATTTGAATTAGCAAGCGACATGAATCGCCGAATTAACTGGTTGATTAATTTCATCGTAAACTTCGGTTTTCTCATCGCAGGTATCGTAATGAATATTCTTACAGGAGGAAGTTCTGGAATTGGAATTTACACATACTTATTTGGTGCTGCAATCATCGTTCTTTTCCTCAATATATTCATCATCCCAATGAAATTTAGTCGTAATCTAGGACAGTTTACTTCCAAAACCAAATATGTGAGAGCAGATGGGTCAAACCCTATATTTGTTCACGGTATACTTGTGAACACGGTGGGTATTTTTTCCCTGGTGGGCCTCATTCTCGTCGTCACACAGGTGTCACAACTTGGTGAAGAAGACAACACAAACGCAATGATTCTTACAATTACTGGAATTGTATTCATCTTGCTTTGGTTCATCAATCGCTACATACGAAATGGTAGCGAGTTGAATCAAGGTATGTTTGATTTAATGTTTGGAGCGTATGAAGTCAAATATATTCCACCAGAAACAGAAAAGGCAACCGGTATTTTTGCACGCTTGGAGAACATGGGTAGTTTTGGAGACAAACTCATTCAAAGGCAGGAAGACAAGAAGCAAAAGAAACTTGAAAAAGCATCTGAGGAAAAATCCGAAGAGACGAACGAAAAAGAGTAAAACAATGAGATAAAAGTGCTGAAGGTACATGTTGCTTCGTGCTTTTTTTCCAAATCGTATGTTTTACGATATTCTTCTTGATATTTTTTTGACCATTTCAGTTGTTGTTGCATATGTTTCATTCAGTATGTCTCATTTATTCTTACCATTATGTGCACTTGCTTTTATTCGGTTGTATCTATCTGTGATGGAATATTTGATCTTCCAACGACCAGAAAAATTTCGAAAGGCCAGTCTCGAACTGGATCACTGGAATGTGTCTGACATTTTTGTACAAGATGTTAAGATACAATTTTATCAATATACTGGAGAAACATCTAAGCCTGCAATTCTTTTTTTACACGGATGGAGGTCAAGTGCAAGTCGGATGATGCAGCGGATGAAATATTTTGTAGATCATGGATGGTCTGTCTTAGCAGTGGATTTACCGAATCATGGTTCCTCTGAAGCAGTCCAGAAGTGGAGTGCAGAATTTTCGACAACGTGTGTGATTGAAATCTTGAATGCAACCAAGTCCGATTACAATGATGTGCCTTTTTTCATTTACGGACACAGCATGGGTGGGTTCATTGGTCTAAGGTTATGTCAAAGAAAACCAGAATGGGCCTCAAATGTAGACTTGAATTCAATCATCTTAGAATCACCCATGACCCAATATTCACTCATTTTGGAAGAGACATATAGAATTCTTCGAACCCCTCGGGTGTTAAGAGGAGTGCTCAACAGGAGAATCTTTACGACTGTAAGTCGATTGCGAACGATATCATCTGTTTTTACTACAATTCAACAAGCTGATATCCCTCATTGGGGTATGCCACATGTCCCAGCACTCATCCTTCAGGCAGAACATGACGTACGGTTAGGAAGAAGCCATTACAATGCATTCATTGAACATCTGGAGAAGCATTCATTGGTTTACGAGGCACATTTAGTTTCAAGTTTGACACATACGGGTAGCGATGACAATGCAGAGCGAACGAGCATTTTGGACACGTATTTGAAAGAAAGAATCGAACCATCATTCTTCAGATGACTGGTCTCCACCATTTCCATTCACAACTGAAGTTCTTGCTAATTCTCTCATATCCTCAACCTCGTCTAATTCATCCATGATTTCTTTGCCAAGAAGAGTTTCAATGATGTCTTCCATTGTGACGATACCAGATGTTCCACCAAATTCATCTTGAACAATGGCGAATTGTTGCTTTTCTTCTAAAAATAGGTCGAGCACATCTTCAGCTGTAGAATCTAGTTGAACATTGAGGTGCGGCTTCATAAGTTCGGCCATTGTAAATCCCCAATCGCCTCGACCAGCAGACATGAGAAGTTCTGAACGAATCACAATACCTTGAATGTCATCTAGTGATTCATTGAACACAGGTATTCTTGAGAAACGTATAATCGAATTCTCATCAATGACTTCTTTCACATTAGATTCTGAATCGAGACCGTAAACAACGACACGAGGCGTCATAATCGATTCGACTTTAATATCACGTAATTGAAGCAAGTTATGAATCACTCGTTCTTCATCAGGGTCAAGAATACCTTCTTCCTCGCCGATATCCGCAATCGCTGCAACATCATCACGCGTAACTGTGGCTGCTTTCGATTGGGGGAAGATTGACTTCATCCATTGAATTGGTCCGATGATGACGAACATAAAGCGCGTAAGCCACAACAACACATATGCTGAGGGAGTTGCGAGTTGCTTCCAATAGGCAGAACCAATTGTTTTAGGAATGATTTCTGATAAAAACAACACGGCTATGGTAAGGATGACCGAACCAAGTGTGAGCATATCTTCGCCATATATTGTTTGAATTTGGCTACCCACACCTGCTGCTCCCATTGTGTGAGCGATCGTATTGAGCGTAAGGATGGCGGTGAGTGGTCCTACGGCATCGTCTGCTTTGAGTTTCGACCATAATTTTCCGCTGCCTTTTGCCTCTTTACTCATTGAGACAACATATGTTTGCGGCATTGATAGTGTAACGGCTTCTAGAATTGAACATAGAAATGACACACCAAGTGCCAAACTACAGTAGAGAATGAGAAGAGTATAATCTGCCATGAAGAGTCAATGCTCCGTCTTGCGGTAATATGTTCTACGCGGGTCAACCTTTTGAAAATGACGGAACTTTTCAAAGAAAGGAACTTTGATTTGAGTCAAACTCAAAAAGTGATGGCCTTAGCGTAATGTGAGTGACATGGATGGAGAACATGTTCTAATTTGTGTCGCTTGGCCATACGCAAATGGGCCTTTGCATCTTGGCCATGTTGCAGGTTGCTATCTACCGCCTGACATTCAAGCACGATTTGAACGTGCAAAGGGTAACCGTGTGCTTATGGTTTCGGGAAGTGACGAACATGGAACGCCAATCACCATCACCGCAGAGCAGGACGGGTTATCTCCACAAGAGGTGGTTGATAAGTACCATGAGATGAATAAAAAGGCTTTGCTGGACCTTGGTTGTTCATGGGAGCCAAATATTGACCCTCGAGGTATCGAATTTGGAGGTTCATTGTTTAATCGAACGAGTGATGAAGCCCACAAAATCAAAGTCCAAAACAATTTCAAATCCTTGTTTAACGCAGGACTGTTCGAGTCAAATACAACACCTCAATTCTACGAAACAAATGAAAAAGGTGGAGGACGCTTCCTCCCTGATCGATATGTGGAAGGAACATGTCCATCCTGCGACTCTGAAGATGCCAGAGGCGACCAATGTGATTCATGCGGGACAACATATGAGGCTGTGGAATTGAAAAACCCAAGGTCAAAACTTACACCTGACGCAAAAATTGAGATTCGAGAAACACAGCATCTGTTCTATCGATTAAACGAATTTCAATCAGCACTTGAACAGTATGCAGAAGACAGGTCTGGAGTTTGGAATTCAAACGTCCGAGCAATGACACGTCAACAATTGGATGCCGAATTACGACCTCGTGCAGTCACGAGGGACCTTAGTTGGGGCATTTCCATTCCATTTGATGATGAAGAATGGTCTGGAAAATGTGTTTACGTTTGGTTTGAAGCAGTCCAGGGATACCTTACCTGTGCACAAATTTGGTCAGAGCGGTATGCAAGTGAACACCCTGAAGGTGAACATGCATGGGAAAAGTGGTGGAAGGTTGATGAATATGGCAATGCACCACGTCATCTCTACTTCCTTGGAAAAGACAACATACCTTTCCACACCATCATATGGCCTGCACTCATCATGGGATTGAACGCTGGAAAATCAGATGGAAAAGAAATTACATTCGATACGAAACCAGGCGATTTAGCACTCGGATATAATGTACCTGCGATGCACTATTTGCTCCTTGCTGGTGGACAATTTTCAAAGTCAAGAAAACACGCAGTGTGGTTGCCTTCATTTTTAGAACAATATGACCCCGATACACTTCGTTATTACTTGAGCATTAATATGCCAGAAAACCATGATACGGACTTCAATTGGCCTGATTTTGTCGAAAAAGTTAATTCTGAATTGATTGCAACATATGGAAACTTCGTTCACAGAGTCCTCACTTTGGGACATCGTCTTGATACCACATCTGGTGACCCATTTGCTCCATTTGATCGTCTTGAACTGAAAAAAGAGAAGGAAGAAGTAGAACGTCTATTCCTTCTCGCTACCGACTCATTAGAAAAACACAGATTCAAGGAATCTCTTCGACATGTTATGGGAATTGCCCAATATGGCAATCAATTGTTGCAAAGTGCAGAGCCATGGAAATATATGAAAAATCCAAGTGATGAGGGGTATGAACAAAGCATCTCATCGCTCGCCTTCGGCTGGAGGATTGCAAGATGTCTTGCAATTGCCACACATCCATTTATGCCGAAAAGTGCTCAAAAATTGTGGAATCTATTAGGCCATGATAGTGAAATTGAACATCAATCCTGGAATGAAGCGATTGATTGGGCAGCACCTCGATGTTGGAGGAATGAGACGCCAACACCATTGTTTCAACGGCTTGATTTAAATGAAATAATAGAACGAGAGCAGGGATTTATTGAAGCAAGTGACGAGTCTAAACAGGACATTACTCATTCTGTGAAGGGTGGAAAGAAAATGAAAAAAGGTGAAAAAAATATGTCAGAGATTGAAGGAATACAATACATTGATTTTGAAACGTTT
>Ga0255776_10001387_pt1 | contig 27413 bp, 25 predicted proteins | sample 071ome_19_FD_179974 | JGI IMG/M metagenome (GOLD analysis project Ga0255776, IMG submission 179974) | Coastal salt marsh microbial communities from the Groves Creek Marsh, Skidaway Island, Georgia - 071413AT metaG (version 2) | ecosystem: Environmental > Aquatic > Marine > Intertidal zone >... | reverse complement strand
GTAGTCGGTGTTAAAAGGTTATTGGCAGAGCTGAACTAATAAGAATGAAAGCTCGGTACAAAAAAACGCATGGAGATTGATGCGTTTTTTATGGAAGCCCTTGGAAACTGTTTTCACACAGTCTCCATCAAAGCCGGTTTTTTATTGGAAGTTCAAAAACCTCAACCAAATCAAACTGAACACAGTGAGAGAAAGTTAGACAAGGCAAAAGCTTACGAGAATGCGAAGTTTATTATGTATAAATGAGTATTTTCAGTAAGCTTTTAACGCGTATAACTGATCTCACGAAGTATCAGTCGCCGATTTTGGCCCAAGTATCACGAAGACCAATGGTCTTATTCAAAACCAACGCATCCGGCTTGCTATCTGCACTATCAATACAGAAATAACCTTCACGTTCAAACTGAAAGCCCTGCTCAGCAGCTGCCTGTGCAACACTTGGCTCAACACGCGCTGTTGTCACAACCGTCAATGCATCAGGATTAATCAGCTCTAAAAAGCTCTTTTCTTTGTTACCATCCGGATTTTCATCAAGGAACAGGCGATCGTACAAACGAACTTCACAAGGCAATGACTCAGTCGCCGACACCCAATGAATAACACCTTTCACCTTACGTCCATCTTCCGGATTTTTACCCAGAGTATCAGAATCATAAGTACAGATAATCTCTGTAATCTCACCATTTTCATCTTTGATGACTTCATCCGCACGAATAACGTAAGCATTACGAAGACGAACTTCTTTACCCAATACAAGGCGCTTGAACTTCTTATTTGCCTCTTCACGGAAATCTTCTTTATCAATAAAGATCTCCTTAGTAAAAGGCACATTACGCTCACCCATTTCTTTCTGAGGATGTAATGGTGCCGCAAGTTGCTCAACCTGACCTTCCGGATAATTTTGAATCGTAATTTTCAACGGATTCAACACACACATAGCACGCGGTGCATTCTCGTTAAGATCATCACGAATCGCCGCTTCCAGCATGGCCACATCAACGGTACTGTTTGCTTTCGCCACACCGATGGATTCACAGAACTTACGAATAGCAGCTGGAGTGTAACCACGACGACGCATACCAGAAATGGTCGGCATACGAGGATCATTCCAGGCACTTACATACCCTTCATCAACCAACTGCTTCAGTTTACGTTTACTGGTTACGGTGTAATTTAATTGTAAACGAGCAAATTCAATTTGCTGCGGATGACAATCAATAGAAATATTATCCAACAACCAATCATAGAAAGGACGGTGATCTTCAAACTCAAGCGTACATAATGAATGAGTAATGCCTTCCAGCGCATCAGAAATCGGATGCGTAAAATCGTACATTGGATAGATGCACCACTTATCACCTGTCTGATGGTGATCAGCAAAACGAATACGATAGATGATTGGATCACGCATATTCATGTTTGGAGAAGCCATATCAATTTTGGCACGCAGTACCATCTTGCCTTCCTCAAACTCACCTTTGCGCATACGCTCAAACATTTCCAGATTTTCATCTACGGAACGATCACGATAAGGGCTGTCTTTACCCGGCTCTTTCAGATTGCCACGGTATTCACGCGCTTGTTCTGGCGTTAGCTCACACACATAGGCTTTTCCGGCTTTAATCAGTTCAATTGCATAACCATGCAACGTATCAAAGTAGTTTGAAGCAAACTTCGGTTCACCTGGCCACTCAAAACCTAACCATTCAACATCGCTACGAATGGATTCAATATACTCAGGATTTTCTTTTTCCGGGTTCGTATCATCAAAACGCAGGTTACATGCACCCTGATAAGAATTAGCAATACCAAAGTTCAAACAAATAGACTTAGCGTGACCCACGTGTAGATAGCCATTCGGCTCAGGTGGAAAACGGGTCACAATATTGGTGTGCTTGCCAGAAGCCAGATCCTTATCGATGATCTGACGGATGAAATTACTCGGCGCACTTGTTGTAGCAGTACTAGGTGTTTCAGAAGTTGTCATAGCTAAAGTTTATTTTCCATTAAAACGATCAACAAAACGACGCATTATAAATCGGTCTTATAAACAAACGTGTTTTTTTACAGCGATCAAAATCGTATCATATGCAGTTCGCAACAATTGTACCTGCGAGCACTGGTTAGTGCTACAGGTCAGACTATATTTAGTCAGACCATTATTTAATCAGAGCATTTTCAACCAAGATTCATTTAATCAGATAGAGGCTATCCATGATCCGTTTGACCACTAACTTTGGCAACATCGACATTCAACTTGACTTCGAAAAAGCACCACTAACAGCGAAAAACTTCGAAGAATATGTAAAAAGCGGCTTCTACGATGGCGTTATCTTTCACCGTGTAATCAACGGTTTCATGATCCAGGGCGGCGGTTTCGAGCCAGGCATGAAAGAAAAGCGTACTAACGAGTCAATCAAAAACGAAGCAAACAATGGCCTAAGCAACATGACGGGCACCATCGCTATGGCTCGTACAATGGACCCACATTCCGCTTCTGCCCAGTTCTTCATCAACGTTTCTGACAACACATTCCTAGATCACACAGCTGAGACAATGGAAGGCTGGGGTTATGCAGTATTCGGTAAAGTAACTGAAGGCATGGACGTTGTTGACCAAATCAAAAAAGTAGCAACAACTATGGCAATGGGTCATCAAGACGTTCCAGCTGAAGATGTGATCATCGAGAAAGCAGAGATCATTGAAGAGTAATGACCACATTATTTATATCAGATCTACATCTTCACGAAGGACGCCCGGATCTTACCCGGGCGTTTTTTCGCTTCCTGGATGAAAAAGTTCAAGTAAATGACACGCTGTATATTCTTGGAGATTTTTTTGAAGTCTCGATCGGTGATGACTTATTTACCGACTACCAACTGGAAATTTGCCAAAAGCTCAGCACCCTGTCAGATAAAAACGTGACTACCTATGTAATGCATGGAAACCGTGACTTTTTATTGGGGAAACGTTTCTGCAAACTATCTAACACCCAGCTTTTACCCGACCCGACATCGGTGCAATTTGGTTTAACTCAAACCCTGCTCTCTCACGGTGATCTTTGGTGTACCAGCGATGAAAAGTACCAAAAGTATCGACGTTTTGTTCGTAACCCGATCGCACAGTGGATTTTCTTAAGACTGCCTAAAAGCTTTAGAGAAGGCGTTGGTGTTAAATTACGAAGCAGCAGTCAAGGCCGAGAAATTCAGGATTACAGCATTCTGGATGTTACGCCTGATACCATTGAACAGGAAATGCTGAATAGAAATATCCCTATCGTAATTCACGGCCACACTCATCGACCTGCAAGACATCCGCTGCCAGAAGTCGCCATGGCGCTTCACACGACAAATGCTGAACGCATCGTTTTGGGGGATTGGGATAAGAAAGGCTGGTATCTTTCCTTCGATAACGGCACGTTCGACCTAATAGATTTTGATATCGAGCAAGACACAGCAAACTGACCTTGCTCACGTTTGCTATCAAAGTTAAATTTTGCCTTCCAGTTTAGCTCAGAGGTATTGGATGGATTTTATCTGGATTCTTGTGGCCTATGTATTTGGCTTCATCATCAAACAAATAGGCTTTCCTCCATTAATTGGCTACCTATTGGCAGGCTTTGGTCTACATGCTTATGGTTTAGAAGCTGACTCCTTACTTGGCACCTTGGGTAATCTTGGAGTTACACTTCTGCTCTTTACCATTGGCCTAAAAATCCATTTAAAAGACTTGATGAGAATCGAAGTCTGGGGTGGCACATTATTCCATATGGCAATTTGGGTAGCCGGGTTAACCGGAATACTCACATTATTGTCAATGACAGCACTGCCCTACTTCTCTGATCTGACAATGGAATCAGCCGCTATTGTGGCCTTTGCGCTCAGTTTCAGCAGTACCGTTTGCGTCGTTAAGTTATTAGAAGAAAGCGGCGAAATGAAAACCCGCCATGGCAAATTGGCCATTGGCATTCTGGTTATTCAAGACATCGCTGCGGTTCTATTCCTGGTATTTGCCAAAGGACAACTCCCAAGCATTTGGGCGCTCGGCTTAATCCTGCTCGTATTCTCACGCCCTATTTTCAACTATATTCTGTCCAAGTCCGGCCATGGTGAAATGCTGCCATTAACTGGGTTCCTGTTGGCATTTGGCGGATATGAGCTATTCGAACTGGTCAATATGAAAGGCGATCTAGGCGCCCTCATCTTTGGTGTTCTTTTGGCGCAACATCGTAAAGCCGGAGAACTCGCAAAATCATTATTGAGCTTTAAAGACCTGTTCCTTATTGGCTTTTTCCTGGCCATTGGATTTACGGCCCTACCGACAGCCGACATGCTCTTTGTCGCGTCAGGCTTGTGTATCTTACTGGCGGTTAAGGCGATTATGTATTTCAGCCTGATGACCAAACTCAAGCTTCGAGGTCGTACCTCCTACCTAACCAGCCTTTCGCTTATGAACTTCAGTGAGTTCGGCCTAATCGTGATGGTACTGAGCGTCAATATGGGCTTATTGGATAACAACTGGTTGGTCATCCTTGCCTTAGCCGTATCCATTTCCTTCGTATTTACCAGTATCGTTTACAAAGGTGCACACGGTTTTTACACCAAACATAAAGACTTTATTCGAAGCTTCGAAGGCGATATCCGCCTCAAGCGCGATCAATTCTGCCAGCCGCCAAATGCAGAAGTCCTTGTGATTGGTCTCGGTCGCGTAGGACAAGGTGCCTATAAAGCGTTACATGAAGAAATTGGTGAGAAAGTGTGTGGCATTGACGCGGATAACTTCACCATAAATCGCCTGACGGAAGAAGGTCTACCCGTGGTGCTTGGAGATGCGGAAGATGCAGATTTCTGGGATAACCTGTCTCTTGAAAAGGTAAAATTGGTCATGCTTGCACTACCAAGCATTCAAGACATGAAGAACATTTCCGAGCAGCTGCAACTAAGCAACTACCAAGGCTCCATTGCCGGAATTGCCCGTTATGCTGATGAGCAAAGATCGCTGCAAGAATACGGTATTGATCATGTATTCAACTTCTTCTCTGAAGCAGGTACAGGTTTTGCAGAAGAGAGCTTAAAAATACTTTCATCCAAAAATTAAGCAGAAACGCCGATAATAAAGCCGAGTCTAAAAACTCGGCTCAGAGTGTTGATAAACCCCCATGTTTTTTATGATTGCCATTCTGACTAAGAAAAAGCATTCCAAAAACATTAAAAGATTTAAGAAATGGCCCTATTTGAACACTTTTTGAATCTAAATTTGGGCGTTTTTGAACTGTTGAACTTTGTCAGCAGCCTGTGCATTTTAAGTTCAGACAGGTATACCGCTGTGGAAGCGGAATAAAGAATCTTCAGACAAGATGGCATCCTTCTCCACTTCCCGGAAAAACTCAATACGATCATCAATTGACTTACCGGCGTATTTCTCAGCCAAGGTAATGTAATCTTTGTAATGACGCGCCTCTGACTTCAGCAGTGAAATGTAAAATTTCTGTAGCTCTTCATCCAGGTGCGGAGCAAGTTTTGAGAAACGTTCACAGGAGCGTGCTTCAATGAACGCCCCCACAATAAGCGTATCAATCACACGATCCGGCTCTTGCTTACGAACACCAGCATTCATCAAACCGGCGTAACGTGATGGCTGATGGGATTTATACTTAAGCTCTCGCTTCTTAATGATCTTCATCACTTGCTCAAAGTGTACTAATTCTTCACGCGCCAAACGAGACATCTTATGCAGCAGATCCGGTTTGTCCGGATGCTTAAACATCAGCGTTAACGCTGTCCGAGCAGCACACTTTTCAAGATAGGCATGATTCACCAACAACATATCCTGGTTCTTAAGCGCCTCTTCTACCCATTCATCGGGTGTCTCACACGGAAGAAACGCCTTTAACTCTTCAAGTGCCTGTGGATCAACATTCTGCATGCAATACTTCTTTCTACAATAATTATGAGGATTAAAAATTGGACGGCATTATAACGGAACAGATTGAAATTAGGGACTGCCTTACTGAATAACCAGCATGCTGTTGATATCCATCAAGTCAGCCCTATCTAAAGATTCAATGAACGCTAGCCAATAGCCCAAATTTTCTCTTTAAAACTGGTTAAACCTTTGGATTTCCAGCGAGGCTCAGCATCAATCAACTCTAACTCGCCTTTGAAAATCAAAGCACGTCCCCAAAGCTCTTGAGTTTCTTCGTCAGACACAGAAAACGGAGGACCGGATGCCATCGTTTGATCATACACCGTAGTAATTACTAATCCTTGAGCACTCTCCGCTAACAAACGCTTTGTCTGTTCAACATAAGGTTTGCGCAACTCAAGCGGTAAGGCAATCAACGCCGCTCGGTCGTACAGCCCATCAAATAACTCCGCTTCAAACGAGAAGAAATCACCAACATAGAAGGTGATGTTTAGCTCATTACAGTCATAACAATGAAACACGCAATCATTCATCTCAACATCAGACACCGATGCCGTTAAACCATTCTCTTTCAAGAAATCTTTCGCCGCGATCTCAGACAACTCAACACCCACCACCTGATAGCCTTGCTGAGCAAGCCAAATCATATCTTTGGATTTACCGCACAACGGCACGAGAACACGAGCGCCATTCCCTAGCGCAGGAAAATAACGAACGAATTCGGGATGCACTTTCTCTTGATGAAATCCAATCTGATTAGATTGCCATTTTTGATGCCAAAAGCTATGTTCCATGGAGTCTGTCTCTGTTTTTTTTATCTACAAAATTCATATCTAAAATGTTTGGACGCATTATGCCACTAAAGCACATCAATTATTCAGCACGATTCGTGTTTGTTTCGGTTCTCGTAACCCTGACAAGTTTACTTTCAAGTTGTGGTCACTACATTCGTTCTGAACATCTATGGCAATCGGCCTTATCACAAGACCACTCGTTAGTTGGTGATATTGTCCGCACCTCGGATTACCGCCGGGTTCAACCTGATGACTTAATTAGGCAACTTTCTAATGCCGATTATGTATTGATTGGTGAGAAACACGACAACCCGGATCATCATCACATTCAGAACTGGATACTCACCCATCTTTTACCAAAGGATAAGTATCGCCTGGTCTTTGAGATGATGGATTACAGTCAGCAGACAAAGCTTGAACAGCTGAATTCAAACGCACTAGAAGATGACATTCTCAAGGCTACAAAGCTTGATAAATCCGGTTGGGAAAAAGAACACTATTTACCTCTGATCAAAACCGGTCTAGCCAAAGGGGCTGACATTATTGGAGGCAACCTACCCAAGGCAGATTTGATGGGTATTTATCAGGACGGTTTTTCCAGCATCGAATCAAAAGAACGCTTTTCGACTTTCGACAGTATTGAAGCTCCTGTGCAGGAGCTTATTAGAGAAGAAATATATCAACAACACTGCAAGATGATCCCGATTAAAAAGACCACCCCAATGGTCAATATACAGATAGCCAAAGATGCCAGTATGTCTTTTGCCATGACACAGGACTCCAAGATCAAGTCCGTCCTGATTGCAGGAAACTACCACGTGAATAAAGACGTTGGCGTTCCTAAACATCTCAAACAAAGTCAACCAGAGAAAACCTCAGCCGTCATTCAAATCCTTGAAGTAAGCGATGAATATGAAACGTTAAAGAGCCTCCAAAATGGCGAGTTTCACGGCGCTGATTATCTCTGGTTCACACCTCGCTGGACGGATAAAGACTATTGTGAGGATATGAAGGCGCAAATGCACAAATCATCTCAATAACCACATTCTCTGCTCGACTGGGCTCAATCCAGCCCAGTCAAAGCGAGGGCTTATTAATCTGACCTTTTATTCTAAATCATGGCGTACAGTTCGCAGCATCCATCTGATCAATCCAGGCACTGATCAAACTCACACCTTCAGTGTGGGTAGTGACACGACCCAGCTCAGGCATTTTATGGCGCGAATCCGTTGTCTCCACCCGGAATTTCAAGTACGAAAGATCCGATCGTGATGGCACCACATCCTGCGGGTAACTGCTATGCCCTCCAGCCACCGGAGTTTTACAGATACCGAACTTGGTTTGATCCTCATCGAAGTCACGATTATATTCCACATGCAGACCAGTACTGCCTGCTGCACCTCGGTAACTGTCGGCTAGATAAGAACCATCACCCAACTGAATTTCAGAGATAGATAACCCTGCACGGTGACAATGGGCACAGTTAATATCGAGATAGGCTTCTGCCGCATCCTTGATATCAGCTTGAGACATATTGACCAACGCAGCTTCGTCCGCGTCCGTATAAGATGGCGTGACGGATACTGACGTCAGAGCAGGCAAGCCAGAAAGTATTCCGTTGTTCGCCCAATAGGTAAGCTGATTTTCGGTTTGGTTCTCTGTCTGAACTAACGCAGAACCGCTGGTATAGTCATACTCTTTATTCAAGAAACGCGCTTTCGGCCCAATTGGTAAGGTGATCTTTGGTAAACCCACCGATTGAACCGCATGGCAGGAAAGACAAGCCGCTTGCGATGGTACGATATAATCGAAGGTTCTTGACGTCCCATCATGCGTAGTCGTTGCGGTATACGTCTTGGAGCTGATCGATAACACAGCATCCGTCGCATTCGATACCGGATCCCAATAATACGGTCTTGCTACCCAACCATTTTCACGATGAATCAGAAGACGGGTCTCAATCACTACTTCATCACCCTCCCGCACCGACGTATCCACTGGCATCGCAAAGGTCTTAACGATTACGGAACCAACAGGAAAACTGAAAATCTCATTTGCGTTATACCCAATGCTTTCCCCTTCCGGAACAAACACAAAACGATACTTGGTGGCGTAATCGGTAAAGAGCGGTGTCGTTAAGTCAAAAATAACGCCGCCTGCATTCGGGTTCGTCGTTGGGTCCGTTGGATCTTGAAACAGGTTGTAATCCGACAGATTCGAGCAGTTCTCGGTCATTAAGGCATCCCAATTCACGCCATTTGTAACCGCATCACAACTTCCTTCATTACCCGAGACGGAACCTGCACTAGCGTTAATTGCACCAGAGAAACTAACACCACCCGTACTAACCCCAGTACTGTTGTCCGAATCACTGCATCCTGATAGAGCAGTCAAAGTGGCTACCAGGCTACCCATACCAAGCGTTTTCAATAAGCTTAATTTCATTTTTTCCTCGCTTAATTCTTTGCTAAACAAGCGTCACTGAGCGATAGAAATCGACAGGATGCTTTAAGGAACACCCTTCGATTTCATTTAACTCGTTTGCCGTTTAATTTCGTTTGAAAGTCTTTGGCTTAATTACAATGAGCAAGCTGGTTCAGCCAGATCATCACCGTTACAGCCATAGACTTTGCCTCGGAAAGTCACCTCAGCCGGAGCTAAGCGAGTTGGCGAAGTAATACAGTCGAGCAAGGTTCTTGCAGGACCATCCATTCGTTCAGATAAGAGACGCGACGCCGGAACACCAGGTGCACTCCAGTTGGTCGCATCCAAAGCATCTGTTCCATACACCAAACCGATATTGACGTTTTCATAAGCAAGATAGTTGGTCGCATCAGCCGCATCACTGATGTTGTTAGCATTTACATTGGTACCAACACAGATGTAATCCCCATCAGCAAACGCATCATGATCAACACCATCATCTTTCGCCGATTGAGCAACGACAGCATCCCACGCTGCTAAGGCGCCAGCGTTAGATAACAACTCGCCAATTCCATCGTAAAGAATGTTTGGGAAGGCTTCAGGCACGCCCGAAAGATCATTAGCCGCACCACCGGCATAACCTGCGACCATATCATCAAAGGCAGGTAAGGTTGGTGTTCCGGCAATCTGAGGACCACGTGGATCAGCACCATTTCGAGCAAAAGTATTGCTGTGGATATTGATGTTCTTTAACAACGGACTCCAGCCATTCGCAATGGTGGCTTCATAGTTTCCTGAGCCATCACCTACCACATAACCCACCACATCATCATCGGCCATAAAATAAGTCGCAATCTCGATTGCAGCCGTTTCGTTGTCAGTGAATTCATTGTTATAAATTTCAACATTGCTGGTCGCAAAAATCAGAGCACCAGTTCCCGGAGGAACAATACCCACCGCTCCGCCACCAGCGAAGTTTTCAGAATTATTCGCATACGCCTGATTGTTAAACACCCGAACGTTGCCACCATAAGCCTGTTCAAGACCAGGTAAATCGAAAACCAAAATACCGCCGGTATTACCTACTGCCAGATTGTTATACACATCCGCATTGAAGGAGTTCTCGATCTCAATGCCCGCCACGTTCTCTTTGGCAATATTTTCACGAACAATAATATTAGTGGACTGACCAACGTAAATACCCGCATCCGCAGAACCACGAGCGTAGTTGTGCTCCATCAGAATATTACTGCTTTGCAGAGGATATAAACCGTAGGCGCCATTTTCATCGTTTAATGCACCTTCCCAAATGGTGCCGGTATAAGCCAGATGAACACCCTGAGAGTTAGTAATCTTGATGCCATTTTTAGGCGCTTCATAGACACTAAAATCACGAATGGTAATGTTAGTGCCACCTTCAAAACGAATGCCGTCATCACCGATAGAGTCGGTGAAATCCAGCTTGGTTTCGTTAATGCCATGCCCGGTCAAAGTCAAACCGTCCGCACTATCGATCATGATGGTGTCTGTTACCGCAAAATCGCCTTTGGGCAATACCAGGGTTGCATCCACAATACCGCTATCTGTTAGCTCGAATAGTGCTAATTGAATGGCTTCAGTGATATCCACTTTGCCGGTTGTCAGCCTGGATACAGGGACCTCAACATGTACGGCATTACTTGGAAAAACATAGCCTGACGTCGTAACATTTGAACCGTCCGAATTCGCTACCGCACTGGAAGAGCTGCTTGAACCGTCAGCTCCTGCTGGCCCCACAGGACCGGCTGGCCCTTGAGCACCATCATCACCATTACAGGCCGTTAACATGGCAGCAGTAAGACACACCGCCAATGACTTCTTCAGAAAGTTAACAGGATTTGTTTGCGTGTTTTCGTTGTTAGATTCACGTGAATCGAACGCATTCGTTGCGTGACTTATCATTCCTAATCTCCAGAACACTTATAGTTTTTGTTTTTCGTGTTTAGAAATTAAGGAAATCGTTCAGAGAGAACGAGTGAAAGCTATTTTCAGATCTGAAGAGTGCTTCTCAATTATTAAAAAGACCATATATTACAACAGGTTAAGAAAGTAAAAATCATTCACCCTGAACGTATGCAATTTTTAAAATTTAACCTTTTGAGCAATGACGATCAGTCCGTTCTACCAGTTTTTTCTTCACGATAGCGAGTTGGGGACATGCCTACAATGTCTTTAAAGGCACGATTAAATGAGCTGATAGATCGATAGCCTACATCCAGAGAAATATTCAGAATGGGTTCATCCGGTGAATGAATAAGGCGTTGGGTTGCATCGGTAATCCGAAGTTGATTAATGTAATCGTTAAAATTCCGATAGCCTAACGTCTGATTAATCAAGCTCCTCGCTTTGTACTCAGGCAAACCAATCTCTTTCGCCAGGACCTTCAATGTCAGATTCTCGGTTCTGTAGAAGCCTTGCTCCATCGTTTCTTTTAACAACCGAGCCTCTTCTGGCATTAACTGAACTTCTGGTTCTGTATCTATAGCCTGAACAACGTCTTCAAAATCTTCATGACTAACATGATTTTGAAGTGAGGATAACTGCACTTCACCGAACAACACGCCTTCCTTACCTTTAATCAAGAAAATCGAAATAATGAACGCGCTGATCGATACAATAATGGCTCTGGTACATTCCCCCGCTAAGCCAAAGTTAAGGGAGATAACCGCCGTAGACACAGCAAAGCCCACCACGATCAACATGGCAATTCTCAACTTACGTCTTGATTCAACAAGATCATTAGACCAGTTTGAAATAATGATCCAAAGGCCGTTCAACAGAAGGCAATACTCAAATACCTCACCCAAACGCCAACCAAAGAACCCCATCACAGGAGTAATCTGTTGTTCCGCCCAAAAGAAACGTGCACTGCTCGGGGCAATCACACTGTAAGCGGCCATAACGGACCAAAAGGTTTTCAAGCGAGGACGATCATTAAACGCAAACTGACACAACAACCAGAAGAGCGCAGGCACCATGACCTGAATATTCTGCACCAGGTTGTGATAAGGATCAGGAACAAACGGTAATAGCAGAAAAGCGGTGGTCGCCAACAAGAACGCCATAAACACACGAGCAACCGTTAGATGGCCAAAATCTCGACCGACAATCACTAGAATATTGAGTAAAAGCCCCAACGCCAGGCCGCTTAAAAATTCCAAGGTGAGCTCCAAAATAGCAAGAAGTCAGACAAATAAAGAATAATGCACAAGGCATTATTGGTAGGAAGGTAGTAAGACTCAGTAGAAACAAGATTGGCCAGAATCGTCTGGCCAAACATCTATCAAAAAATTAACTGTGCTCTGTGGTCTTGGTGCAGTTCCGTCCGGACGTCTTGGCACGATAAAGATGTTTATCCGCCGACTTAATCAAATCATCCCACTTGTTATAGTAGCGGGTAGAACTCAGACCAGTACTCACAGATAAAGCAATCTTTTCTCCTGCAATGTCGAAATGAGTCTCTGCAATGGTCTGACGTAAACGCTCAACCAGATGATAACCCTCTTCAAGGGTGGTACACGGGAAGAGAATGATAAATTCTTCTCCACCCCATCGACCCACAAGATCGGTTTCTCGAATTGAGGATTTCAGATGTTCCGCCACCAAACGTAATACAGCATCGCCAATGTCATGACCGTATTTGTCGTTTATGCCTTTGAAGAAATCCACGTCGCATACCGCCAAGGTCATCTCAGGGGTCGGCTTACCATGCAGAAAAACTTCCAGTTCATTGCATTCTTTAATGCCACGACGATTGTATAGACCCGTCAATTCGTCACGGTGGGCCATCATTTTCAATACGTTATTGGCTTGATCACTTTTTCTTTGAGCTTCCATACGTGACATTTCCATCAGATAGCCCAAAGCAGTCACGAACAAGATGGAACCGGTAAAACGATATTTCACATCGTCAGTATAAGTATGAGTAATGAAGTCGATGCCCGGCACAAACAAGATAATTACAGACAGCGCCAGAACGACACCGACAAGCATAGAACCAAGACCCACACCCAATAAGGAAAAGACAATCAAGGGATAGGTGTAGCACCACAAAATTCCGGTATCTTCCTGCCCACCAGAAGAAAGAAGAAACAAATAAAGCACAGAAAAGCCCAGGCAAATCATGCTCTGGAAGACACGCCAATTTTTGGTAATTTTAAATTGAAGCCAGATCAGGCTGGTACATAAACCAAAGACGAGCAGACCTATACCGTAATCAGGTAACCCTGAAAAGTAGGATTTCACTCCAAAGACTGTCAGAAAGAAAGCTCCGAGCCAGCATAATGCTGAGCTAAGCAAGTCATTACGACGAGCTCTCTCAAAGGCAAGTCCATCACCTTTATTGGCCGTTTTTATCATTATTTTCCGTGCCTATAACATTCCTATAGTTTCTATCAGTGCTTCATTCATTACTAATAGAAGTATTTATAGATAACGTTACTCCATGCCAAAGGAAACTTTCTACACTATTTTCGTATCATTTTGTAAGACACTGAATTCAACAATATGAAACACAATGCCATGTAAAAAAGTCATGAACCAATTGATGATTTTTTAGAAAAGATTCATCATTTTAGAAACATCAGATACTCAGCGATCTTCCCTGCTTCTGTATCAGTGAGGTTGTTAAAGACAGGCATTTTACTGTCACCGCCTGAACCACGCTTGATCTTGAGTTTGATTTCCCAATACGACAGTTTTGTACCTCGATTCGCTGGCACACCCAAAAGGAAGTTTCCTTTCCCTGTGGACTTATGACAGCCAGCACAAAACTCATCAAACAACTCTTCGCCAGTCATCTCACTCTGAGGCTTACCACAGCCAGAGAGAAAGATAATCAGTGACAGAATCATCGTAGAGAAAATCGGTTTATTAAATTGAAAGTAACGATTCATAACACCCTTCCCTGGGTTGTCTAGACGTTAGAATTATCCTTGACTGGCCAGTGCCTGAGTCTCTCTCTGATCCGCAGCCGAACGAGCCGCACGAGATTCAACACGTTCCAGATAGGCTTTCAGATTTTCCTGATCTACTGGCTGTTTGAAGCTCATGCCCCAACGCAATGTATGGGCAATCAAAATATCGGCTGCGCTAAAAGCATCGCCCAAAATGAAATCATTATCAGCTAGGCCTTCACTTAACAGCTTCACCGCTTTTTGAAACTCCCATGCCGCCGTTGGCAGTATTTCAGCCACGCGGTAATCTTTTGGCAAAGCGAATTTATGCTTGCCCATAGTCCACAGTGGCTGCTCCAATTCAGTCAAAGCGAAAAAACTCCACTGTTCATACTTGGCTCTTTCGTGCGTACCCGTTTTAGGAATCAATTCACCAGAGGAAAACTTGTCGGCCAGATAGGTAACAATGGCACCCGACTCAATCATCACCATGCCATCTTCTTGAATGGCAGGCACTTTACCTGCAGGGTTTACCTTCAAAAACGCTTCAGACTGAGAGTCACCTTTAGCGAAGTTAATCAACTGATAATCGTAATCCAAACCTAACTCTTCCAGCATCCAGGTCACTCTTAGAGAACGAGTTTTTGGAAAGCCAAATACCTTGATCATTTAATTTTTCCCTAAATAAAAGTCTTAAACAGAGCTAGTTAACCTTCACGTCAACCTTATAATGAATTAGTAGCTTATTCCTATCAGTCATCCGAAAGCAAACTCTAAGTGCCAAACCTGAGTCTTATTCAATGGCTCCCTAAACAGCTAACTGGATATTTCGGTGAATCAGGTCAGAAATCTGAGGTAATAAAGGGTCCGGTAAGTCATGCCCCATGCCCGCTAAAATCGCTAATCGAGCATTGGGTATCGCATCTGCCACTGCCTTACCACCCGACAATTTAATCAAAGGATCTGCATCACCATGAATTACCTGAGTAGGCACCCCTATTCGGCGAATCAGGGAAGCGATACTCCGGGTGGATAAAATCGCCTGCGTCTGACGAATGATGCCGCCAGGACAGTAATTGCGCTTGTAATCCCGTTCAATCATGAATTCGATTTCATCCATCGATTTAGGATAGGCAGGGCTTTGAACCGCTTTCCAAAAAGCAATGACCCGCTTCTTAACAGCGTCGAGGTCATGACCACCACTCCCGGCGCCACTCAAACGTATCATTAAACCGATATCAGGCAATGGCAATAATGGGCTATTTGTTGACGTCATGACCGCCGTTAAACTGGCGACTTTTTCCGGATAACAAGCGGCTGCGATTTGGGAGACCATACCGCCCATCGAAGCCCCTACCAAATGCGCTTGTTTAATCTCCATCGCGGTCATCAAACCATCAAGATCTGCAGCCATATCATAGAGGTTGTAGTTGGTTCTAACCGCAAATCCCATGCGGTGACAAGCAAAGGCCTTGATGGTATTCACGCGCTTGCTACTGTTGATTTTGCTGGAGAGACCAATGTCCCGGTTGTCATAGCAAATGACGCGATAGCCATGTTCCAACAGGGACTGAATTAACCCCTGAGGCCAAATGGTGAGCTGGCAAGCCAAGCCCATTACTAAAATAACCGTTGGATTTGAGGAATGACCAAAGTCACGAACAAATAAGGACAAGCCATTGGCTTCAACGAATCTCTCCGTCAGAGAGTAACCGTTAAAATCCCCAACCAAAGTTTCGGACTGGGCATGTTGCGCTGTGGAAGCAACGCGTAAAGAATCCCTTCTCATTACATTGGAATGTCGTCCCTCTATGTGAGTCATCAGCATAGAACAACCTCATCTTGCAACAAGACAATTTTTCAACCAGACAATACGGGTGAATGAAACACTAACTCATAGAACACCAAGTACGATCAGAGAATAGACGAGAATACTGAAAAATCTAATTACCGGTCTTCCAAACCCGCGGGCAAAGATGACTGCCAAGAAAATCGATTGATGATGGATAACCAAACGTCGTCCAGAGGCGCAATCACTTTCATGGATTGGCCAGAGTATGGATGCTCGAAAGACAGTTTCCAGGCATGCAGTAACATCTGGGGGCCTCCAGCCTGATCCCTTACATGAAAGTGATCTCGAAAATACTGGGTATGTTTGCCCTTCCCGTATCGGGTATCACCCACAATTGGGTGACTTAAGTGCTTTAGATGTCGGCGAATCTGATGCTTCCTACCCGTCTTGGGTAAGGCTTCCACCAAGGAATATCGGGATTGCGGGTACTTATCGATCGCCACAGGAATTTCTGTCTGGCCAAGGCAGTAGAAATCCGTAATGGCCTCCTGAGGGGGTTTAACTTTTGGGTTTCGTTTGAACTTATCAATCGGTGGCGACATAGAAAAATCCAGATAACAATGCTCAGGAAAATATCCCCTCACTACCGCTAAATAACGTTTTTCAACGTCTCGCTCTCGCCACAGATCAACCATTTTACTAGCCGTTTCTGAATTCAGAGCCAGCAAAATTACGCCCGACGTCATACGGTCCAAGCGATGAATAGGATAAACGTGTTGCCCTAACTGATCTCTTAATCTTTGCAACAAGGGCTTAGTCTCAGGGGCATCTCGTTCGCCACGATGAACCAATAAACCAGCGGGTTTGTTAACAGCTATCAAGTCACCGTCTTGATATAAAACTTCTAACGCATCATTCATACGAACCGTATTATTCTTCCTTTTTAAACCAGCTCATATAATAAACCGCCTATCTGAAACATAAACTAAAAACCGACATTAAATAGGGTGAAAATCACCTCAACAACTAGACTTAAAGATATCTTATCGCTGTTTGATTTTACTCATTCACTTCAAGATATTGATGCACCTTATCTGAAACTGGGAGGCATGTTTATGGCACAACCCTACGCTAAAAGTCAGGATTCAAACCAACAGGAAGTTGCCAAGTGGAGTGCGATATTCGAAAGCCTTATTCCGCTGAAAAAACGTACCATTCTTATTCTTGAAGGACGCTACGGACCTAAAATGGGCCGTTTCCTCAATAACCCCGGCGCTCTTGGGTTTCTCATTAACTGGGATTTTAAAGGCTCTACTCTCGGCATGAGTCATTTGCAGGAAATGGACGGTGCCATTGACCCAAACCAATTATTGCGTGAAATTTCCATTCTAGAAGCCTATGGCAATGAGAAACTCTAAAACAAAAAACCAACGCTCTGATTGAAGTTAGTCTCCGGCATCTAGTCGACGCCTCAAAGGTTCGCCATTCAGAATAAATATCGCTGTTATGACTAATAAGCCACCGGGTACGAGCACCCAGCTAAATTTACTCATCCCCATAACCACAACGATGACAAGAACAAACACCGGGTTCAAAAAGCCATAAGCAGCTACCTTGGTAGCACCTAATTTCACTGTTCCAAACTGCAATAAAAAGAAGCTCAATAACGTAGTAAACAGAGCCAAATAAAGTAATCCGCCAAACACAGAAAAAGACACGCTTGACCACTCCACCACGGATAACCTGGGAAAAGACAACAGCAACATCCAAACTGCGCCAAACACGATCACCCAAAACGTCATAATGACCATAGCCTCACCGCTATAGAAACGCTTTACGAGTGGGCTATAAATACTCAACGCCAGAGCGCCAAAAAAGAAAATCCAATCTCCTCGATTCAACTCCAAATTCAACAAAGCATCAATATCGCCCTTAAACACAATCCATAGCGCACCCAGGGTCCCCATCGCCAAGCCCCAGCGCTGCCTGGCAATTATTCTTTCTCCATTAATAATCAAAGCAAACAACGCAGTCATTGCAGGCACTGTCGTATACAAAGCACCGGTATTTACTGCCGAGGTATATTTCAAAGCTTCAAACATACACCAGAAAAAAGTCACTAACGGTACACTCAGTACGGCGTACCTTAGAAGCCGTTTTGTGGGCGGGATATTCCAGCCATGCTTAAAGACGATATAAGGCATAAACAAGATAGCTGCCATCGTAAATCGAATCAGCATCATCACATCGGCCGGCAGCGCCTCAGCAATCAACTTACCCACTGGAAATGAGCTAGCGATAAAACCAATAGTCAGAATCATCAAAGCGTGCACCCAAACCTTGGAATGCTCTGAAGCAGGAACAGTTATGGGAGAAGATATGTGTTTTCTGGACTTCGCCCTGAGTAACCCCGCCGCTCTATATTTACCTAAGGTCAACATTCCGCCCTCTCTAAACTGCTTTCCAAAAAGTAAGAACAGGATATGCCGTTTCTGATAAACTGATAATCCACCCAAATAGATTAAAACTGTTGAGAAAAAGTTAACGGTGAAATATGGAAAGTTTTGGCGCAATTCCGGTATTTGTTACAGTCGTTGAAACTGGCGGCTTCTCTCCTGCTGCAAAGTTGCTGGGCATTTCAAAATCTGCCGTCAGCAAGCGAGTTACTCAATTAGAAGAACAGATGGGCGTTAAGTTGCTGCATCGAACCACTCGCAAGCTCAGTCTGACAGAGGCTGGTGAGCACTTCTTCCAACATGCCCGTGTCGCTCATCAAGCGGCAAAAGATGCACAAGATGCGGTGGCACAGCTTCAGGGAGAACCTCAAGGACGATTAAGAATCAACACGCCAATGTCTTTAGGCCGACTGTACATCGCGCCATTAATTCCGGAATTCCTCAAACGTTACCCTAAAATCACCATTGAAATGGTAATGGATGACAAAGTTGCCGACCTGATCGGAGAAGGCTTTGATATCGCGATTCGTGGTGGAGACCTGCCCGATTCTAGTCTTATTGCTCGTAAACTGGCGCCTCTGCGCAATGTCCTATGCGCTTCCCCTGAGTACATCAAAAAGCATGGTAATCTGACCGAACTGGATCAGCTGACCGATCACAACTGCCTGATATTCACCTACTCAAACGATGTTAAAGAATGGGTCTTCATCAAAGACGGTCAAACCCAGACCGTTGAAGTGACAGGTAATTACAAGGTCAATAACAGCGAAGCCTTGTTAGAAGCAATATTACAAGGCGTCGGCATTGGCCGATTACCAACGTTTGTTGCTGGACCAGACATTAAAGCAGGTAAACTTGTGCCCTTATTTGAAGAGTATCAAATGCCTGACAAGACCATCTATGCGGTCTTCCCGGAACGACAGTTCTTGCCAGCAAAGGTTAGAGCCTTTATTGATTTCGCAGTGGAATACCTTGGCGGAGACAATCCGTATTGGGATCAGTAAATCGACTCCTCGCCCCAACTGTTAACCTGAAGTTAACAGTTATTAAACCAAATCCTGGATTATCAACCAATAAGAAACGAATTAAGCTTTTCCCTATCAGAAATTACATCGTTTAGTTACGAAGTCACATTGCTATAAGAGGGAAAATCATGGATCTATTCACTGCAGTTCAAACACGTCGTTCCGTTAAGCACTTTGATCGCTCTGCTCGTCTTTCTGAGGCTGAGTTCGAGCAGTTAATCTCAGCGACCATGCTATCGCCAACGTCCTACAATATTCAGCACTGGCGCTTCCTTCGGGTGACAGACAACAACCTTCGAAGCCAGCTAAAAGACGCAGCCTGGGGCCAACAGCAAGTCGAAGACGCATCAGAACTCATCGTTTTATGTGCCGACATCAATGCCTGGCAAGATCGCCCTGAACGTTATTGGCAAGACGCTCCGAAAGAAGCACAAGACATGCTTGTACCTATGCTGACGGATTTCTATGACGGAAAACCACAGTTGCAAAGAGATGAAGCCATTCGTAGCTGTGGCCTGGCCGCTCAAACCATGATGCTTACCGCTAAAGCTATGGGATACGATACCGGAGCCTTGGTGGGATTTGATCCAACTCGGGCCGCTGAATTGATTAACCTTCCTGAAGGTTATCTAATCGGTATGATGATCGTTATCGGTAAAGCTCAAAAACCGGCAAATGGCCGAGGTGGACAGTTAGCAATTGAAGAGGTGTTGTTCGAAAATACCTTTTAAGGTATCGATTTCACCACCTTTGCTGAATTCGTAAAGCGCTGGACTGATTAGAAATGGTAGAGATTTATTACAGACACAAAAAACCCAGACAAGGTCTGGGTTTTTTGGTTGGACAGATAGTCCAGATATTCAATAAGGCGACTTACTGATAGTAAGCGTTATCCGTAACCGTATGATCCGTTACATCCATAACACCTTTAAGCTCAGTCACCACTTCTAATAAACGCGTCTCAACGCCATTTTTCAAAGTAACATCAACGGCACTGCACCCTTGGCAACCGCCACCGAAACGAAGTACCGCAATCATGTCTTCAGTTACTTCTACCAAGCTTACTTCACCACCGTGCGCGGCAAGGCCTGGATTAACTTCTGTCATTAATAGGTAATTAATACGATCATTCAGTGGGCTATTTTCGTCCACCTTAGGCATTTTCGCGTTTGGCGCTTTGATGGTGAGCTGACCACCCAGCTTGTCTTTGGCGAAGTCGACGATGGCTTCATCCAAATACGGCACGCTGTTACGTTCAACGTACAAGCGGAAATCGATATAATCTGAAACCAGATCAGACTCAATGATCTCTTCCGGCTTACAGTAAGCTAGGCATGTCTCGGCACTTTTTGTTCCTGGCTGAGTCACATACATGCGAACACCCATACCCGGAGAGTTCTGCTTAGCCAACAACTCACCTAGATATTCTCTTGCACCATCTGTTACAGTGATGTTGTGATCAATTTGTTCATATTCGCTCATAAAACGCCTTTCACTTACCATTGGCCATCAAAATTGGCTGGCATTGTACTCTAACTGTAGAATTCTTCAAATAGTTTAGCATTTTAGTCAGGTATTAAAAAGATCTGATGCCCTGATTTATGTTTATTGCCCACAAACCCTACAGTTGATGGCTGAAATACATTTCCAGCTCTGTTAGAATATCGCCCCTTTTGTATCCGATGTGCCCCTATGCCCTCGGATTTTGAACGACAGAACAAGCGGTTAGAATTGGCGGTAATCGATGGAAACCAGACAACAAAGAACAGAGCGACTAAAACAAGAATTAAAACAACGCATCCTGGTCTTGGACGGTGCAATGGGCACCATGATCCAAAGCTATAAGCTCGAAGAGAAAGATTATCGAGGCGAGCGCTTTGCGGATTTCCATATGGAAATTAAAGGCAATAACGACCTGCTTTCCATTACCCAGCCAGACGTGATTCAAGCGATTCATGAAGCCTATCTTGAGGCCGGTTCTGACATCCTGGAAACTAATACCTTTAACTCAACCCGTGTATCGCAAGCCGATTACGACATGGAAGAGTTAACTTACGAGCTGAACCGTGAAGGTGCTCGCGTTGCTCGAGCGGCCGCTGATAAGTTCACCGCTCAAAACCCTGACAAACCTCGTTTTGTAGCGGGTGTATTGGGTCCAACCAGCCGTACTGCATCTATTTCTCCTGATGTAAATGATCCGGCAAAACGTAACGTTACCTTTGACTTGCTGGTAGAAAACTACGTCGAAGCAACCAAAGGCCTGATCGAAGGTGGTGCGGATACCATCTTGATCGAAACCATTTTTGATACTTTGAACGCAAAAGCGGCTGTTTTCGCCGTACAAGAAGCCTTTGAAGAACTGGGCTTCGAACTGCCAATTATGATTTCCGGCACCATTACTGACGCCAGTGGCCGTACCCTTTCTGGTCAAACAGCAGAAGCCTTCTATAACTCGTTAGCTCATGCCAAGCCTTTAAGCATTGGTTTCAACTGTGCCTTGGGTGGCGATGAATTGCGCCCTTATGTAGAAGAACTTGCAAATAAAGGCGATTGCCTTGTTTCTGCTCACCCGAACGCGGGTCTGCCAAACGAATTTGGTGAGTACGATGAAACACCAGAAGAAACCGGTAACATCGTGGCTGAGTTTGCACAAAGTGGCTTAGTGAATATTGTGGGTGGTTGCTGTGGTACCAGCCCGGATCACATTAAATCGATTGCAGACAAGGTTTCAGGCTTAAAACCGCGTGTTATCCCGGAAATTCCAAAAGCCTGTCGTCTTTCCGGCCTTGAACCTTTCAACATCACAGATGACTCTTTATTCGTTAACGTAGGCGAACGTACCAACGTAACCGGTTCCGCCCGCTTCAAACGTTTGATCAAAGAAGAGTTGTATGACGAAGCACTGGAAGTAGCACGTCAACAAGTTGAAGCCGGTGCCCAAGTCATCGATATCAACATGGACGAAGGCATGCTGGACTCCAAAGAAGCCATGGTTCACTTCCTGAACCTGATTGCTTCCGAGCCTGACATCGCCAAAGTACCGATTATGATTGACTCCTCTAAGTGGGACATCATCGAAGCCGGCCTGAAATGTGTTCAAGGTAAGTGTGTTGTGAACTCCATCAGTCTGAAAGAAGGCGAAGAGCAGTTCATCGAACACGCCAAACTGTGTATGCGTTATGGCGCAGCTGTCGTCGTGATGGCCTTTGATGAAGTTGGTCAGGCAGACACAGAAGCACGTAAGAATGAAATCTGTAAGCGCTCTTACGATGTATTGGTAGAGAAAGTTGGCTTCAATCCTGAAGACATTATTTTCGATCCGAACATCTTTGCGGTTGCAACAGGTATTGATGAGCACAACAACTACGCAGTGGACTTCATCAACGCCTGTGATTACATCACCAAAAACCTGCCTTACGCAAAAATCTCTGGTGGTGTGAGTAACGTATCCTTCTCTTTCCGTGGTAATAACCCGGTACGTGAAGCGATCCACGCGGTATTCCTATATCACGCCATCCAGAAAGGCCTAAGCATGGGTATCGTGAACGCGGGTCAGCTGGAAGTTTACGCAGAAATTCCTGAAGAACTCCGTGAGCGTGTTGAAGACGTCATCCTAAACCGCCGTGAAGACGGCACGGATCGCCTGTTGGAAATTGCAGATCAATACAAAGGCGATGGGGTTAAGCAACAAGTTGAAGATCTCAGCTGGCGCGAACAGCCGGTTGAAAAGCGTATCGAACACGCATTGGTGAAAGGTCTAACCACCTACATCATAGAAGATACCGAAGAAGCACGACAAAACGCTGAACGCCCTATTCATGTCATTGAAGGTCCGTTAATGGACGGCATGAACGTGGTAGGCGATCTATTCGGTGAAGGTAAGATGTTCCTTCCTCAGGTTGTTAAAAGTGCCCGAGTAATGAAACAAGCCGTTGCGCACCTAATTCCTTTTATTGAGGAAGAAAAAGGTGATAAGGCCGAAGCCAAAGGTAAGATCATCATGGCAACGGTTAAAGGTGACGTGCACGATATTGGTAAAAACATCGTTGGTGTAGTACTTCAATGTAACAACTACGAAGTTGTCGATTTGGGTGTGATGGTACCTTGTGAAAACATTTTGAAAGCCGCTAAAGAACACAATGCGGACATCATCGGTTTGAGTGGCCTGATCACGCCGTCTTTGGACGAGATGGTTCACGTTGCCAAAGAGATGGAGCGTCAAGGCTTTGATATCCCACTGTTGATTGGTGGCGCAACGACCTCTAAAGCGCACACAGCGGTTAAGATCGAACAAAACTACACCAAAAACCTTGCTTGCTACGTAGCAGATGCCTCACGAAGTGTGGGTGTAGCTACCGCCCTATTAAGTGATGACTTGCGTGATAACTTCGTGAAAGAAACACGTGAAGAATATGTCGCTGTTCGTGAACGCAACGCCAAGCGCAAACCGAAGCAAGCCGATCTAACTTACGAACAAGCCATCGCAAACGCAACGCCGATCGATTGGGACAACTACACACCACCAGCACCAAGTTTCACTGGTACAAAAGTGTTTGATGACTTCCCATTGGAAGCCTTGGTAGAGACCATCGACTGGACGCCATTCTTTATCTCTTGGGACTTGGCCGGTAAATATCCGAAAATTCTTGAGGATGAAGTGGTTGGTGAAGCAGCAACCAACCTATACAACGATGCTCAGAAGATGTTGAAGCACATCGTCGATAACAAGCTTATTAAAGCACGTGCAGTGGTTGGATTCTGGAACGCCAATCAGGTAAACGCTGACGACATCGAAGTGTATGGTGAGGAAGGCGAACTGCTTGATACCCTTCACCACATTCGCCAGCAAAACAAACGTCCAGAAGGTAAAGCAAACCACAGCTTGGCTGATTATGTTGCACCGAAATCTACTGGTAAGACCGATTACATCGGTGGCTTCGTCACGACAGCGGGTATTGGTGCTGAAGAACTGGCTAAATCTTACGAAGATCAGAATGACGACTATAACGCCATTATGGTGAAAGCGTTGGCTGACCGCCTTGCTGAATCTTTCGCGGAATACATGCATCGCCATGTTCGTCAGGAACTGTGGGGCTATGCGCCAGACGAAGAGTTCTCTAATGAAGAACTGATCAAAGAGCGCTACCAAGGCATTCGTCCTGCGCCTGGCTACCCTGCGTGTCCTGATCACACTGAAAAAGGCACTCTATTCAAACTACTGGATGCAGAAGCAAAGACTGGCGTTTCTCTAACTGAGCACTACGCCATGTACCCGGCAGCATCTGTCAGCGGTTGGTATTTCTCTCACCCTGACAGCCGTTACTTTGGCACGGGCAAGATTGCCAAAGACCAGGTAGAGTCTCTGTCCAAACGAAAAGACATGCCATTGAATGAACTGGAACGCTGGTTATCCCCTGTACTTTCTTATGACGCTTAATTTGAAGTTCGCTTCGTAAGCAATAAGTTCGTACCGCAACCGGAAGCAGCATGAGTTCAATGTCATCAGAGGGAGTTAAAGCTACTCAAACGCTTCAACTCCCATCGATTCAAGGCTTACTTAAACTCGCTATCCCTATTTCATTGGGCATGGCCAGTTTAAGCGTGCTGAGTCTGGTTGAAACCATGATTCTCGGGCATTACAGTCAGGTTGCCCTGGCTGCCAGCGCCTCTGCTAATTACATTTTCTTCGTATTCTTATCGGCCTTTGCCGGATTTGCCATCGCAATCCAGTCCAAAGTCGCCCGTCACTTTGATGATCAACCCGAAATTGCCAAAAGTTTTACCTTTGTTGGGCTAACTCAGCTCACCCTCTTAGCACTGGCCTTTATCGCATTAGTCGCTTTGTTTCACAGAGAGATCATTGCCGCTCAAATTGATGATCCAGAATTGGTCAAGCAAGGCTCTGAATACTTATGGATCAAAAGCTGGAGCCTACTCCCGATTGCTATCCTAATGGCATTAAGAGGCTTCTGGCATGGCATTAACCAGCCGAGAGTACTCCTACTCTGTTTGATTAGCAGCCACGTCATCACAGGCATTGGTTGTTTCGCATTGGTAAACGGACAATTTGGACTGCCTGAAATGGGACTGCAAGGCGCAGCGGTTTCCACTGTAGTTAGTATGGCCATTGGTACAACCATTCTTTGGCTATTGAGCCGATCCGCCATCAAGCGCAAAGCCTCTCAATTGACAGCGCCATTTACAAAAGACCAATTTAAAACAGGCTGGCATCTAGCCTGGCCAACGTCCTTACAACAAGTCATTTTTGCCATCGGTACTGCGGTATTCATGGCCATTATTGCCAAATCCGGTGTAACGATCCTTGCGGCAGCCCATTTGATCATCACCCTTTCGCTGGTTCTGATCCTTCCAGTAATCGGCATTGGTATGGCAGCCACTACCTTCATCAGCAACAGCTATGGCTACTTTCAAAAAAGTGAGACCTCTCATACTGATTGCCAGCATTGGTACAAACTCAGCCTGATGTCTTCCATCCTGTTCGTGGTTCTTTTTGGCGTGCTGCTGACCACCAAGCCAGAAGCGGTTCTAGGGTTGATGACGGATGACCAAGACGTCATCGACGCGGCCTATTGGGCATTGATAATTTTAGCGCCATCTCTATTCTTTGAAGCCATCACCATTACTACCAAACAGTCTCTTTATGCGATCCACAGAAACCAGGAAGTACTTAAAGTCCTGAGTGTGACGCAATGGCTTATCTTATTGCCTGTGATGTTAACCATTCACATCCTCGGCATAGGTTCTCTTGAACTCTATACCCTACTTCACGCAGGCCAGCGAGCCATTAACAGCGCTTGGCTGTATAAGATTTGGCGAACTGAACACAAAAAGCCTGTGTTCAATCAGTCGGATATTGAAGTTATGGTGTGAAGGAAGATTTAGGGCTGTTCAGCATATCCAATAAACGATTAGGCGTATCCATTTTTTCACCCAGAATGCACACAACACCTACACTCTGATCGTTTAAGTGTTTTAAGTACAATATCTCGTGTTTATATCGAATAAAATGAATGGATTCTTGAGTAATATCTGAAATCAAATCAGGTGGAACCAATCTTGGTGCTGCAGCTTGATATACCCAATGCTCATTTAATTCTTCAAGCGCATCAAATATGCCATCAACATAGGCATCCGCTTTCTCAAGCCCAAAGCGTTCAAAACCGTAATCCCAAATCAAATCCAACTGGGCAAGCGCTAACGGAGAAAACTTAACGCTTGGAGTCATGCACTAATTCCTCGTTAATGCCTCGTCGAGCACGACTTCGTTTTTTAAAAGCGTCTCGATCGATTGACTGATATTCATCCTCTTTAAAGCTTAATCCTTCGGCCAACGCAGAACGAACACGCTCCCATTTAACCGCTTCTTTTTGCTCCATATCTCGACGAATAAGATCACGCAAATACTCACTTGGCGTTTCATAATCACCATTAGGCCCAGTACAGGCTTCAAGATGATCTCTTAGATTACCCGATACTCGCAATGTTACATTTGGACTAGCCATGATATACCTCGCTCTCAACACAATCGCACTATTAATAAATAATAGTCTGTGCAATTTATAACAACAAGCTTTCTAATCAGACATGTATAGAAGGTTAGTAACCTAAATAAATTATGCCCTGTTAGAGATAGGCCAACTGCATGAAGTATTGCTACGAAGCGGGCACCGCCCAACCCTCAATAGAGATCCTGAAAAAGATCGCCATCGCCTTTCATGTGAGTACCGATTGGTTGATTTTTGGTAAGCGATCAGCCAACCCCATCTAAAACCAGCTCAATCAATCCCTTAGCTCCTAAACCTCAAAGGAGCTTAACATGACCAAATTCGAACTCTGGCAACAACACCTCGATACTCAAAAAGCCAGCGGCTTATCGCAAATCGACTATTGCAAGCAGCACGATATTAAAGTGGCGACCCTGCAATATTGGCGTAAGAAGTTGCGCCCAACAAAATCAAAAAAACTTATACCTGTTGTAAATTCACCAGCTTCCACGCTCGCCCGATTACAGCTGGGAAGTTCAGTCGTCATCGACCTACCAG
>Ga0255776_10001382_pt1 | contig 27470 bp, 24 predicted proteins | sample 071ome_19_FD_179974 | JGI IMG/M metagenome (GOLD analysis project Ga0255776, IMG submission 179974) | Coastal salt marsh microbial communities from the Groves Creek Marsh, Skidaway Island, Georgia - 071413AT metaG (version 2) | ecosystem: Environmental > Aquatic > Marine > Intertidal zone >... | reverse complement strand
TTCTGAGACCACCAGAATCGCAGCGTCCTGATCACGTAAATTGATCAACGCGTGGCGAATAAGAATGGCGGCACCAATGTCCACCCCCCAAGTTGGGTGAGAACACACCAGAAGTTTTGGGTTCTGAAGGATTTCGCGGCCAATGATGTACTTTTGCAGGTTACCGCCTGACAGGCTTTTGGCTTGCGCTTGTGGGCCTGCTGTTTTGACGTTGAATTTTTCGATGATGTCTTTGGCAAAGGCTTTTACTTTACTGCCGTTAATCCAGCCTTTGGAGGTCAGCTCGCCTTGATATCCGGTCAATAGGGCATTTTCTTCCAGAGACATATCTGGCACGGCACCTCGGCCAAGACGTTCTTCCGGTACAAAGCCTAGACCTTTTAAACGGCGTTTTTCAGGTGTCAGGTTACCCACAAGGTCCTGATCAAATAGTACTGCATGCGCGTCAGTGGTTTCTTCGCCACTGATCAGGTTGAGCAGTTCTTCCTGACCATTACCCGCAACGCCTGCAATGCCAAGAATCTCACCCGCTTTAACTTCAAGGTTGATGCCTTTCAGTTGTGTGGCGAATGGATCTTCCGATTTGTAAGTCAGATGTTTGATGGTTAAGAAGGTTTCTGAGCCTTGCGCCTTTTGATAGTTTTCGGTCAGCGGTGTGTCATCACCGACCATCAAGCGGGCAATTTCATCGGTCGACGTATCCTTTGGCGTGCAGCTGCCGCTGACTTTACCACCGCGCAAAATGGTGGCGCCATCACACAATGCTCTTACTTCATCCAATTTGTGAGAGATAAACAGGATGCTGCATCCTTCTTCAGATAACTGACGAAGTGTCTTGAACAGGGTTTCAACTTCCTGTGGTGTTAACACGGACGTTGGTTCATCAAGAATCAATAACTTTACGTCTTGCAGCAGGCAGCGAACGATTTCAACACGTTGCTGTTCACCAATCGACAAAGTGTGCACGTAGCGGTCAGGGTCGAGTTGCATACCGTAATGGGTAGAAACTTCCACAATGCGTTGCTTAAGCTGATCCAGTGATTTTGCTTCGCTCTTTGGCAGGCTTAAAGCGATGTTCTCGGCTACGGTTAATGTTTCAAACAATGAGAAATGTTGAAACACCATGCCAATGCCTAATTCACGAGCGTGGGCTGGTCCGGTAACGGATACGGCATGGCCTTCCCAGATCATGGTGCCTTCATCCGGCTTTACCACACCATAGATGATTTTCATCAGAGTGCTTTTACCAGCACCGTTCTCACCCAGAAGGGCATGAATCTCACCCACGTCCACGGACAGCTCAACGGACTGGTTGGCGATGCATCCCGGATAACGTTTGGTGATATTTGTTAATCCAATACGTTTCATATTTATACCTGACTAAATGGTCAGCTTTCGAAAGCAATTAATTTGCCAATGTCTCAGAAAAAGGTGCGAAAAATAGACGCTTTTTAAAAAATTGTCCAGAAAGTCAGTTTGTATCAATGGTTTAGGTTGATAATTAGTTTAGAAGAAAAATTTTAATTAGGGGATTGGGTTGTGTAAAAAATAAACACTTTGGTGTGGTGGGTGAAAAAGTGTGTTGCGATGGTGCAAAAATGTAACTAAATGGTCATGTTTGGTGCTGGGTGGATTTCTTGTTTTTCATTTGTGGAATGTTGAGCTGTCTATAACTTAATAAAAAATATAGAAAATAAAAATAACATCCAACTTTGTTTATTTTATGGAATAAAAATTGTATCTTATTAAATATTGTCTAAGTGGTCAGGAATTTAGTTTGATTTGAATCTTGGTTGTTTTAAGTAGTAAGTAAGTCGCTGTAAATCGTTCATAATTAATACAGTGATATCAGTGTGAATAAATTATTCTGACGTTTGTCGGAAAGTTTAAGACTCGATGCAGGTTTGCCCGTGATTAAATTTTGTCTAAACGGTCGGTGGCTCGTTGAAACCGATATTTCGCCGAATATGACGGTACTACGTTATCTTCGTACTCAACAAAATCTGACCGGAACGAAAGAAGGTTGTGGCTCCGGTGACTGTGGTGCATGTAGCATCCTGGTTGGTGAGCAGGTCGGTTCATCAGAAGAACAGCCGTTAAACGATCAATCAAAATGGCAGTATAAAGCGGTAAACGGCTGTATTACTTTCCTTTCCCAATTACATGGTAAAAGTGTCATTACCGTCGATGCATTGGCTGAAGGAAAGCAGTTGCATCCAGCTCAGCAGGCGATGGTCGATTATCACGGTTCCCAGTGCGGTTTTTGTACACCAGGTATCATTATGTCATTGGCGGCTTTGCATCAGAAGCAGCAGGGCGAGCAAGCTACCGAACACGAAATTCTGGATGCCTTGTCAGGTAATTTATGTCGGTGCACGGGATACCGTCCAATCATAGATGCTGCTCGTAATATGCATACTTACCCTGAAAACGGCAATGTTGAGATCTGGCAGCCGGAAGAATTGATTTCCAAGCCCATCGAAAACGCAGGTGTTGAAGCGGAATCAAGAACCCGCTTCCAGGCCAAGAAAAAAGGTCAGGCTTGGGTGGTTGAGAGTGAAGATCAGCTACAACAGTTATTATTGGAGCATCCTGATGCGCGTATGGTAGCGGGTGCAACCGATCTTGCACTGGAAGTGACGCAACTTCATAAGTCTATTAATAAGCTGGTATCGATTGGCTCCATGCCATCTTTGAAGCGTATTGATGTTGATGATGAATTTATCACCTTAGGTGCGGCGGCGACCTATGCCGAGATCGAAGGTACGTTAAAAACGCATTATCCCGAATTTGCTGCCTTGCTGGATCGTCTGGGGTCTCGTCAGGTTCGTAACAACGGTACCTTGGGTGGCAATGTCGGTAATGCGTCGCCGATTGGTGATACACCTCCTGTACTAATCGCATTGAGTGCTCAAGTTGAGCTTGTCAGCAAGAATACTCACCGTTGGTTGCCTCTCGATAAGTTCTTTATCGATTACAAACAAACAGCACTTGAGTCGTGTGAATATATTCGAGCCGTGCGTATTCCTCGTTTGAAAAACAATCAGGCGTTAAAAGTCTTCAAAATCTCGAAGCGTATAGAAGACGATATTTCAGCAGTACTGGCCGCCTTTGTTTTCACCTTTGATAAACAAGGTGAGGACAGCAAAGTCATTACCTCTGTGCGTTCTGGTTTTGGTGGCATGGCGGCGATTCCTAAGTCTGCGCCAAGTGTTGAAGCTGCACTTGTTGGTCAACCGCTTTCTGAAGCTACCTTTATTAAAGCAGCAGAACAGCTTTCTAATGATTTCACTCCATTGTCGGATGTACGAGCTACCGCGGATTATCGAATTAATGTAGCGAAAGGGTTGTTGCATAAATGTGCGGTCGAGCTAATCAATCCTGATGCGGTTTCCCGTATTGAGCAGATCCATACAACAGATACAGTGGCAGGAGATTTTTATCATGCGTAAGTTAATTGATACCTCTAGCCCTGAGTTAGAAGCTCGTGAACGTCCTGTCAAAACTCGTACATCCCGAGGCAAGACAGGCGAGAGCATGAAGCATGAAAGTGCTGAAAAGCATGTGACGGGGAAGGCGGTCTATGTAGATGATATGCCTGAATACCCGAACCAGCTGCATGTGGCCGTTGGTGGTAGTCAGCATGCTCATGCCCGTATTAAGTTGATGAATCTGTCAGCTGTGCGCTCGGCACCGGGTGTTGAAGCCGTGATTACGGTGAAGGACGTTCCCGGCCATACCGATATCGGGCCGGTTTTTCCTGGTGATCCAGTGCTTGTGGAGGATATTTGTGAGTTTGTGGGTCAGCCAATTTTCGCTGTGGCAGCCAAGACATTCGAGCAAGCTAAGAAAGCCGTTGCTTTGGCTGAGATTGAATACGAAGTATTGGAGAAGGTCCTTGAGGTAGAAGATGCGCTTGAGAAGCAGCATTTTGTGCGTCCGACCCATCAGCATAAGCGTGGTGACTCGGAAAAAGCGTTAAATGAAGCTAAGCATCGCATTCAGGGCCAGCAATATGTCAAAGGCCAAGAGCATTTTTATTTGGAAGGGCAGGTGAGTTCAGTAATGCCGACCGAAGACGGTGGCATGAAGGTGTATACCTCCAGTCAGCACCCGACCGAAGTTCAAAAACTGGTCGCTGAAGTTTTGGATGTCAGCATTAATAAAGTGCAGGTAGAAGTGCGCCGCATGGGTGGTGGCTTCGGTGGTAAAGAAACCCAGGCCGCGCCTTTGGCCTGTATCGCTGCATTGCTTGCTAATAAAACCGGTCAGCCAGTGAAGTATCGCATGTCTCGTTATGACGATATGGTGATGACGGGTAAACGTCACGACTTCCTAAATACTTACGATGTGGGTGTGGATGAGCAAGGGATTATCCAGGGCGCTGAAATCATGGTGGCTGGTAAATGTGGCAATTCACCTGATCTATCGGACGCGATTGTTGATCGCGCGATGTTCCACTCTGACAACGCCTACTATCTTAATAATGCGACGGTGACGGGTCATCGTTGTAAGACTCATACCGTATCCGCCACAGCTTATCGTGGTTTTGGCGGTCCGCAAGGCATGATGGTAGCTGAATTGATGATGGACGATATTGCCCGCCATGTGGGTGAAGATCCATTAACAATTCGTAAGCGTAACCTCTACGGCGTAAAGCACGACCATATCAAAACGGCCGATGGTTCTGTCGATGAGCGTAATGAAACCCATTATGGTCAGACGGTTGAGCACAATACGTTATCAGAATTGATTGATCAGCTAGAAATCAGTTCTGACTATTGGGCGCGTCGTGAGCAAATCACAGAATTTAATAACAACAGCCCGTTCATGAAGAAAGGCTTGGCGTTGACGCCTGTTAAGTTTGGTATTTCGTTCACGGTGCAGTTCCTGAATCAGGCCGGGGCTTTGGTGCATGTGTACACCGATGGCAGTATTCATCTAAACCATGGTGGTACTGAGATGGGGCAGGGCTTGTTCCTGAAAGTAGCACAAGTGGTTGCTGAAGAATTCCAAGTAGATCTGGATACCATTCAGGTGTCTGCGACTGCAACTGATAAGGTGCCAAATACCTCTCCAACGGCGGCGTCTTCTGGTTCTGACCTGAACGGAATGGCCGCTCGTGATGCTTGCCTACGTATTAAAGACGGTTTATTCAAATTTGCTTCCGAGCATTACGGCGTAGCCGAAGATAAAGTTCGTCTTCAGGACAATCATCTTGTGGTGACGTCCGTTTCTGAGAATGGTGAAGATGAAGAAGAGTGGATTCCATTTGCTGATTTTGTTCAGCAAGCCTATATGGGCCGTGTACCGCTTTCTTCTACGGGTTTCTATAAAACGCCTAAGATTCACTACGATCGAGAGACGGGTAAAGGCCGTCCATTTTATTACTACGCGAATGGCGCCGCCGTATCGGAAGTGATTGTGGATACCTTGACCGGTGAATACAAAGTGCTTCGTACCGACATCCTTCATGATGTTGGTCGTTCGCTGAACCCGGCTATCGACATAGGTCAGATTGAAGGTGCCTTCGTACAAGGCATGGGCTGGTTAACCACAGAAGAGTTGGTGTGGGACAACCTTGGCAAACTGCAATCAAATGGCCCGGCTACCTATAAGATTCCTGCTGTGGGCGATACCCCAATTGATTTTCGAGTGAACTTGCTGGAAAACCGCCCGAATGGTGAAGAGACCGTTTATCGCTCAAAAGCCGTGGGTGAGCCACCGTTTATGTTAGGTATTTCGGTTTGGTCTGCGCTACGAGATGCGGTTTCAAGTATTTCAGGCTATTCAATCAGCCCAGAGATGAATACCCCTGCTACGCCTGAATGTGTATTGAACTCGGTGATGTCTGTGCGTTCTCAGATGTCTAATTCAGAGATGGCAAATACAGCAGGTGAATAAGATGAACTCCTTTGAATCAAAGAAGTTTAACTCAGCGCTTAAATGGTTTGATGCAGTTCAGCTGTGTCAGCAGTCAGGCGAAGCCTATGCATTGGTTACTGTATTGGGTTGTACCGGCTCAACGCCTCGTGACCAAGGTTCCAAAATGGTGATCACAGGTGAAAGTACCTTCGACACCATTGGCGGTGGTCACTTGGAATTTGTGGTGACCAATAAAGCGCGTGAGATTCTTTCGGAAGGCCGTGTTGCTCAAGAGATTCAGCATTTTCCGTTAGGTGCCTCTTTGGGCCAGTGCTGTGGTGGTAGTGCCACCGTGTTATTGGAAACCTTTGAGGCTTGCCAATTTAACATTGGCTTGTTTGGAGCGGGCCATGTGGCGAAATCTTTGATTTCGATTCTGTCGGGTTTGCCGTGCAAGGTGACTTGGGTTGATTCGCGCGAGGAAGAGTTCCCCGCTGATATTCCCGCCAATGTTCGTAAGGTTGTCACGGATGATCCATGCGCCGAAGTCGCTTCATTGCCGCAAGGTTCTGATGTGTTGATTCTCACGCATAACCATCAGTTGGATTATGAATTATGTGTGGCGGCGATTAAGCGAGTCCAGGCCGGTAAAACGTTGCGTCACGTCGGCTTGATTGGATCAGATACCAAGGCTGAACGTTTCGTGAAACGTCTAGAACATCGTGGTTTTTCAACAGAAGAAATAGATCAAATTCAGTGCCCGGTAGGGTTAAGCGAAGTACCGGGAAAACTGCCTATGGAAGTGGCTGTGTCGATTGCAGGTGAACTGATTGCCATCGAAAACGCGGGCAAGTCGCCGTTAGAGACCAAGAAGAAGCGCGGTTTAGCGTGGAAAGAAATTAAGCAAGAACTCGGACGTGAACTTGAGACAGAACTGAATACTCAAGGTCAGGGCTCGGTATTAACCGTTAAGAGCTGATTCAGAGTTTGATTGAGCAAGAATTGAATTGTTAGGAACGAATACATGTCATTAAAAGTTGAAACAAATCGCTTTTCAGAGCGATACACAGATTTAGCAAGTCGTCGTTTAGGTGGCCAAACATTGTCATGTACTGATGACTTCTTTGCAGAAATGGAAAATTTGTTGAAGCCAGGTCGTGGTGTGTTTATCGATGATAAATACACAGATCGCGGTAAGTGGATGGATGGCTGGGAATCTCGCCGCCGTCGTTTCCGTCCAGATGGTTCATCGTCTGATGGTTTGGACCATGACTGGTGCATTATCAAGCTGGGCGCTCAAGGCAAGATCGTTGGCATTAATGCCGATACCAATCACTTCTTGGGTAATGCACCCCAGAAAGTATCGATGGAAGCCTGCCGAATTAAAGGTGAGCCTGACGAATCAACTGAGTGGACAGAAATTGTTCCTGTCACAGACGTTGAACCAGGCAGTGAAAACCTGATTGATGCGACTGTTGAAGGCGTTTGGACTCATGTGCGTTTTCATATGTATCCGGACGGTGGTGTTGCTCGTTTACGTGTTTACGGTGATGTGGTGCCGGATTGGGATTGGTTCCTAGAAGGTGAGCCTGTTGATTTGGCGTACATCAAAAACGGTGCTCGTCCGCTCGTATGTTCTGATATGTTCTTCAGTCATATGGAGAACCTGATCATGCCGGAACGTGGTGCAAATATGGGTGATGGTTGGGAAACCAAACGTCGTCGTGCCATTGGAGATGAAACAGTTGATCGTGATAACGATTGGTACATTCTTCAGTTAGCATCGAAAGGTTCTGTTCAGAAAATCCTGATTGATACGTGCCATTTCAAAGGTAACTATCCGGACGCATTTGCTATTGAAGGTGCTGTGCTAACGGAAGAACAAGCGTCTGATATTGAACTACTAAAGGCAGATGCTTATGCCGATGCGTTGACGAAGCCAACAGACAGTTCCGCGGGTATTAACTGGCAGCCGATTATTGGCCGCACCAAGTTGTATGAGGATCGTGAGCATACATTCAAAGCAGAGCTGGAAAATACAGATGCGGCCTTTACTCATGTGCGTATCAAGATGTATCCCGACGGTGGTATCAGTCGTCTACGCTTGTTTGGCTATCCGGTAAAACAAGGTTAATCATCATGAGTGAATTAACGTACACATTAAGCCAGTTGAATAATCTGTCGGAAGCAGACGCTCAATTTGCTTTTGAGAACTGTTGTACTTCGTCTCGTTGGATAGAGGGTATGGTTGCTCGCCGTCCATTTGTGTCGATTCAACAATGCCAGGAAGTGGCGTTAGAGGTTTGGAGTGGCTTAGGCGAAGCAGATTTTCTGGAGGCCTTTGAAGGTCATCCGAAAATTGGTGATGTGACTAGTCTTCGAAAGAAGTATGCCCACACCAAGAAGCTAGCCTCGGGTGAACAGTCATCGGTAAACGAAGCCAGTGAAGAGACCATTCAGGCATTGGCTGATGGTAATACCCAATACGAAGAGCAAAACGGTTTCATCTTTATTGTTTGTGCGACGGGTAAGAGTGCGGCTGAAATGCTGGAGATTTTACAGTCCCGTTTACCAAACACTCGTCAGCAGGAATTGGTAACAGCCGCGGGTGAGCAGGCGAAGATTACGGCGATTCGTATTGATAAGCTGCTGCCGACGGATGTGAATCCTGAAATGAAAATCTCTGAGCGCTAAGAAGGAAAAATTATGGCAAGTCCTATCACCACCCATGTTTTGGATACCAATCTTGGTGGTCCAGCTCAAGGTATGGCTGTGAAGCTATTCAAACAGGTCAATGGCGAGTTAGTTGAGATCGCTTCTGGCGAAACAAATTCTGATGGCCGCATTGTTGACTGGCTGGATGGTCAGCAGCGTGAAAAAGGTATCTATCGTATTGAGTTTGCAACCGATCCGTATTTCGAAAAACAAGGTAAGACGTGTTTTTACCCGGTAGTGACGTTTGATTTCCGCATTGAGAAACCTGATGAGCACTATCATGTGCCGTTGTTGGTTTCAGCTTATGGGATCTCGACATATCGCGGAAGTTAGATTTTGTTGTTTGTGCAGATGCCTGTTCACGATTAGATATTTTTACGCCGCATCAGAAGGACATCCTTGTCCTCTGATGCTTCCGAGGCATCCATGCCTCTGCTTCAAAATACTCTACTCGCAAACAGCCTCGGATAGCTCATCAAAAAGTGATGTTATAGGAATTATCTACGAAGTGAAGAATGAAAGAGGGGTAATAATGTTTTCTGAAAGCAAGCAACAGGATGTTGCTGCAGCTTAGAGGTACATGGATGTACCTTTTAAGCGGGCGAGAAGAAAAGTGTTATTGCTCCTCTTGATAGCATGCAGAGAGATTTAAACGTGGACTTTTTAATTAAACCCAAGCCACTCACCGAAGAAGCCTTTGCGCCTTTCGGTGACGTCATCGAAGCTGGAGCTGTGTCCCAGGACAGCCTGATCATGATTAACGGTGGAAACACCGAGCGTTATGACTCTTTGGCAAAAGTGCAATTATCTTCGCCTGAAGATACTGCAGTGATTAATATTTTTCGTGCGCAGCCTCGTCAGTTGCCGATGAAGATTGAGATGATGGAAAGGCACCCGTTTGGTAGTCAGTCATTTCATCCGTTGTCAGGTGAAGATTATTTGGTGCTGGTGGCTGATCCAGTAGAAGAGCTAACACCTGAGCATTTACATCTGTTTATCGCGAAAAGTACGCAGGGCATTAACTACCATAAAAATACATGGCATCACCCGGTGCTTGCATTGGGTGATGAGGTGAATGCTGTATGCGATTTTCTGGTGGTAGACCGAAAGGGCGAAGGTAATAACTGCGAAGAGTTTTTCTTCGGGAAAGATTTGAATATCACAATAGATCGGTAAGTCGATTTTTTACATATGAACTCTCGGAAGATGTTGAAAGCGTAATCGAAGCAGCTAATACAAGGCAAAAACTTACGAAAAAGCGGAGTTTATAAATTATAAATGAGCATTTTGAGTCAGTTTTTAACGAAGTAGTTGCAATGAAGATAGCTTTAAACGCTTACGAAAAAGAAGAGAATTAAACAATGACAAAGGCACTGAGCACGACTGTTTATCGAGCCGCAATTTTGCACTTTTTGTCTGATCCGGATGTGGATGGGGAAAAAGCCTACCAGTTCTTCGAAGATGGCTGCATGATCGTAGAAGATGGTAAGGTTAAGAAAGTAGGGGAGGCGTCTGAGTTAGTGGCGGAACTTCCTGAAGGCACAAATCTGGTTGAATACAAAGATCATCTTATTATTCCAGGGATGATCGACACTCATATTCACTTTCCACAGGTGGAAGTCATCGCTTCTTATGGCGAGCAGTTGTTGGATTGGTTGAATAATTATACCTTCCCAGCAGAGCGTCAGTTCGAAGATAAAGAATACGCATCGAATATCGCGAACTTCTTCCTGGATGAATTGTTAAAGAATGGAACCACTACTGCTTTGGTGTTTGGAACCGTTCACAAGCAATCGGTAGAGGCGTTCTTTGAGGCCTCTGAAGCGCGTAATACGCGTATGATTTGCGGCAAAGTGATGATGAATCGCAATGCCCCTGAATTCTTGTGTGATACGCCGGAAAGCAGCTATCAAGACAGTAAAGAACTGATTGAAAAATGGCATAACAATGGCCGTCAGCTTTATGCGGTAACCCCACGCTTTGCGATCACGTCCACAGAAGAGCAGCTTCAGAAAGCCGGCCAACTGTTGGATGAATATCCGGATGTGTATATGCAAACACACATTTCTGAAAACAAAGACGAAGTTGCTTTCACTCAAGAGCTATTCCCTGACAGTCTGGATTATCTGGATGTCTATGATCAGTACGGCTTGCTAGGTAAGCGCAGTGTTTTCGCGCATGGTATTCATCTTACGCCACGTGAACATCAGCGTTTCCGTGAGACGCAATCGAGTGTGTCTTTCTGCCCGACGTCCAATCTTTTCCTGGGCAGTGGTCTGCTTGATATTAAACAGCTTGAGCAAGAAAACGTGCCGTACAGTGTGGCCACCGACGTGGGTGGTGGAACCAGTTTCTCAATGTTGCAGACGCTCAATGAGGCTTACAAGGTAACTCAATTGAACGGTAACAAATTGTCGGCGTTGAAGAGCCTGTATCTTGCAACGCTAGGAAATGCCAAGACGTTGCAGCTTGAAGATAAAATCGGTTCCTTCAAAGAGGGTAATGAGGCGGACTTTGCCGTGTTGGATTTTAATAGCACACCTCTCATGAGCCTTAAGCAATCTAAATGTAAAACACTGGCTGAAAAGCTGTTTGCCATGATCATTCTTGGTGATGACCGTGCAGTGCGAGCGACTTATGTGGCAGGTAATTGTGTTCATGATCGTGATCAGTCTATGAAAAAAGAAGTAGGAGCGGCCTAATGGAAGCGTATGTATTAGAGTGGGCGAATTTATTCTTCCGTTGGTTTCATGTCATTGCAGGTGTTGCCTGGATTGGCGCATCTTTCTACTTTGTGTGGCTAGACAACAGCCTTGAAAATCCGCCTCAGTGGAAAAAGGATAAAGGCATTGGTGGTGATCTATGGGCCATTCACGGTGGTGGTTTCTACGAAGTGGCCAAGTATAAGTTAGGCCCTGAAAAGATGCCGGAAAACCTGCACTGGTTTAAGTGGGAAGCTTACACCACCTGGTTAACAGGTATGGCAATGTTATGGATTGTTTACTATGTCGGTGCGGAAAGTTATCTGATTGATAACGCTCGCCTGGAGCTGACTCAATGGCAAGCGATTGGCCTAGGTATGGCGTTCATTGCAGTAGGTTTTGCTGTATATGAAATTCTGGTGAAAACACCGCTGCGTCACAACGGTAAGGCGTTTGGTTTAGTGCTGTTTTCGTTTCTTGTGTTTATGGCCTGGTTTGCTTCTGAAGTCTTCTCACCTCGTGGTGCGTTTATCCATGTGGGTGCGCTGATTGGTACCATTATGGCCGGTAACGTGTTCCTGGGCATCATGCCATCTCAGAGAGCTTTAGTAGAAGCGGTTCAACGCGGCGAAGCGCCTGATCCTAAGTACGGTGCTTTTGCTAAACTTCGTTCTACACATAACAACTATTTCACCTTGCCGCTGATCTTTATCATGATCAGTAACCACTATCCAATGACGTACTCCCATGAGTCGAGCTGGTTAGTGTTGTCGGCGATCTGTTTTATTCTGGCGTTTGCTCGTCACTTCTTTAACTTGCGTCATCGTGGTGAATTCAAACCAATGATCTTGGTGATTGCTGCGATCATGATGGCTGGCGTGGCGGTGTGGATTGCACCCAAGCCGGTAGAGGTAGATCAACAAGTGATGGCGGGCTTCTCTGATGAGCAAGGTATGTTAATCATCGAAGAGCGCTGTGCATCTTGTCATGCGGTAACACCAACTCAACCGGGTTTTGCCTCTCCTCCGGCAGGCTTGGTTTTGGAAACTCAAGAACAGGTGGATGCCAATACAGCCAAACTGATCGAAGTCATTCAGTCCAAGTATATGCCAATAGGCAATATCACTCAGATGACGGATGAAGAACGTCAGCAAGTATTGGGTTGGTTATCGATGTAATTAGTTTGTCTTCGTTGGGCAGATATCTGACTCCCTGTTTACACTCCCTCCGAGTAATACAACGTTAGTTGTAGTTTTAAGGGGCGTAATTCTTTGATCTCTGGCTAGGTGATTGAAGGATTAACGCATAACTCGCCTGAAGCTAACACACCTTTTGAAGGTGTTTGGGTTGTGCGTGCCCCGTTTTTTAGACTTTGCATCCAGGTCTATGCTTAATATTGCATTCAGCTTTCCAAAACAGTTGTTGTTTGGCAAAATACTTGCCCAATTGGTCAGGTAGGGCGTTCAGCTTTAATTCGCTATACCTACCTGACAGTGTCTTCTTTCCGGGTGTTATATCAATTGGAGGTTTCTTATGGCCGTGAATGAAATCAAACATCCCCTCGTTCAACATAAACTGTCAATTCTTCGTGAAAAAGAGATCAGTACCAAGCGCTTTCGTGAGTTGGCGGGTGAAATTGGTGCATTGCTGACGTATGAAGCTACTGCCAACTTTGAGACTGAGCCTGTTACCGTTGAGTGTTGGTCAGGTCCTGCTGAAGTGGAGAAGCTGAAAGGTAAAAAAGTAACGGTAGTGCCTATTCTTCGTGCCGGTATCGGCATGTTGGATGGTGTTTTGGAAATGATGCCAAGCGCGAAAATTTCTGTGGTTGGTTTATATCGTGATGAAGAAACCTTTGAACCTGTGTATTACTTTGAAAAGCTGGTAAAAGATATCGACCAGCGTGTATCCATGATTATCGATCCGATGCTGGCAACCGGTGGTTCATTTATTGCTACGGTAGATTTGCTTAAGAAAGCCGGCTGTAAAAATATTATAGGCCTGTTTTTGGTCGCTGCACCAGAAGGTATTGCCAAAGTTCAGGAAGCACACCCAGATGTTGATCTTTATGTTGCTTCGGTTGATAGTCATTTAAATGATCAGGCCTATATCGTCCCAGGTCTGGGTGATGCCGGTGATAAGATCTTTGGTACGCGCTAATTCCTCTATACACATATAAGGTAAAAGGTTTTCAATGGAACAATTAAATCGATGGCAAACAGCGTTGCTCGGCGGGCAGATGTTGTTTGTTGCTTTTGGTGCCTTGGTATTGGTACCTATTCTGACCGGACTTGATCCTGCTGTGGCGTTATTCACGGCCGGCGTGGGCACATTGATCTTTCAATTGGTGACCAAGCGTCAGGTGCCGGTATTTCTGGCGTCATCTTTCGCATTCATTGCGCCCATTATTTATGGAACTCAAACCTGGGGTGTAGCTGCGACCATGTCGGGCCTGATGGCCGCTGGTGTGCTGTACATGGTGTTGAGTGCGTTGATTGCATGGCGTGGACAAGGCTTTATTCATCGTCTTTTACCTCCGGTAGTGGTGGGTCCTGTGATCATGGTAATTGGTCTGGGCTTAGCTCCTGTTGCCGTTCATATGGCACTGGGTAAGACGGGGGATGGCGCAGTTCAGTTGGTAGAGCAATTGGATGCGCTGGTTGTGTCAGGTATTGCTCTTCTGGTGACGGTGTTTGTTTCTGTTTTTGGTAAAGGGCTGTTCCGCTTATTACCAATTCTTAGCGGTATTATTGCAGGTTACATCGCTGCCTTGGCGTATGGCATGGTGGATTTTAAAGCGGTCAGTGAAGCGGCTTGGTTCGTTGTTCCTTCGTTTACAGCGCCTGAGTGGAACTGGCAGGCGGTACTGTATATTTTGCCGATTGCGATTGCGCCAGCGGTTGAGCACATTGGTGATGTGTCAGCCATCAGTGCGGTAGCAGGTAAGGATTATCTGAAAAAGCCTGGTTTACATCGCACCATGTTAGGTGATGGTTTGGCTACATCAGCTGCGGCCATGGTGGGTGGTCCGCCAAATACTACGTATTCTGAAGTGTCAGGTGCGGTTGCTCTGACCAAAGCGTTTAACCCTGTGATCATGACGTGGGCTGCGGTATTTGCCATCGTATTATCGTTCTGTGGAAAACTTGGTGCTTTGCTTTCGACTATTCCTGTGCCAGTAATGGGTGGAATCTTGATTCTGTTGTTCGGAACCATTGCAGCCATTGGTATGAATACACTGGTTAAAGCGCAGGCTGATCTTACTCAGGCTCGCAACATGGTGATTGTTGCTGTGACGTTAGTCTTTGGTATCGGTGGAATGGCGCTTCAGGTGGGTGATCTTATGCTTAAGGGTATTGGTCTGGCTGCGATTGCTGCGATTGTACTGAATCTGATTCTGCCAAAGCATTTAGGTGAGCACTCTTAATCGCTTACCATGTGTGTAATCCGCTCTGGTTGGGCGGATTACAGAGTTAGAGGCTTTAGGTCTCAGGTTTTAAACTATTGCGTCTCATGCATTGGGTTTATGATGCTTATGCCAATGCTCCGCAATATCAATTCGACGAGTCACCCAAACATCACTGTGTGACTGTACATAATCCAGGAAGCGCATTAATGAAGCTGCTCGGCCTGGACGTCCTACCAATCGACAGTGTAAGCCAATGCTCATCATCTTTGGGGCAGTCTCGCCTTCGGCATAAAGTACGTCAAAAGAATCTTTTAGATAGCTGAAGAACTGATCGCCTGAGTTGAAGCCTTGATTGGTGGCAAAGCGCATATCGTTGGCATCCAGTGTATATGGAATAACCAAGTGGTCTTTATGCTCGTGCGACCAATAGGGTAGGTCGTCAGCGTAAGCATCGGAATCGTACATAAAGCCACCTGCTTCAACAACCAGGTCTCGGGTGTTAGGGCTCATTCTGCCGGTATACCAACCTTGAGGGCGTTGACCTGTAACTCGGGTATGAATATCTATGGCTTGCTGAATGTGTTCTCTTTCTTCTTCTTTATCAATGTATTGATAGTCGATCCATTTCAGGCCGTGAGAAGCAATTTCCCAGTCGGCTTCATTCATTGCAGCAACAATTTCCGGGTTCTTTTCAAGCGCGGTAGCTACTCCGTAGACGGTTACTGGCATATTACGCTCGGTGAACATGCGATGAAGACGCCAAAATCCAGCTCGGCTACCGTATTCGTATATGGATTCCATGTTCATATGGCGAACGCCTTCTAGGGCTTGGGCACCTACAATTTCAGAAAGAAAGGCTTCGGAGGCTTTATCGCCATGAAGAATGCAGTTTTCTCCGCCTTCTTCATAATTAATGACAAACTGGATAGCGATACGGGCTTTATTCGGCCATTTAGGGTCAGGTGTATGTTGGCCATAGCCAATCATATCTCTAGGGTAAGTCATTGGGGGTCTCTTTAAGTTGTGTTTTCTTACTGGATCAAGCGTAATATCTTAATGTGGATACGCCCTTATAAAGTATAGAATGGTATTTTATTTTAAAAGTTGACTCAATGGTTAGATATTTAAATCTTTTATTATTGGTTAGGTATGGTATTGCGCTTGTTCTCTTGGGGGGAAGTAATTATTTACTTGCTGAATGCAGACAACTTGAGCAATCTCTGAAGGATCGTTATCCAACCTATCAGCAGCAAGTCTTATCAAAAGAGAATGGACGTTTATTTTCCTGGAGTCAGGTAGGGGCAGAAGATGGCGTGCCGGTGCTGTATGCTCATGGAAATCCTGGTTCTCGGTTTGAGTCGCTGTTTTTCCATGATGTGGCTGTGGAGCTTGGTTTGAATTTTATTCTGATCGAGCGGCCGGGCTTTGGCTGTTCTGATTATGTGAAGGGCTACTCGTTGGCGGATTATGCTGAAGATGTGGCTCGGTTGTTAAGGGATCAGAAGATTGATTCGCCTGTAAAAGCGTTTGGCTGGTCCAGTGGTGGGCCGCCGACCATGGCACTTGGGGCTTATCTTCCAAGGTCAGTATCTAGGCTGGCTGTTGCATCCAGTTATACAAATTTTGGTGAGATGAGCGCTGCTAAAGCGATTATGAAGGAATACCATCGACCGGGGCCTGCGCTCTCTGATCGAGCACCACGGCTTTTTCATGGTTTGGTCTGGATGGTCGGCTGGGCCAGTCATCGAATTCCGAATGTGTATTTCAAAATGACAGAGCATGAAGTGTCATCCTCTGATAAGCGTATATTGGAGCTTGAGCCTAATAAGACCTTGTTTATGCTTAATCAAGAGGCTGCATTTGAACAGGGGGTTGAAGGGGCTATTCAAGATTTGGAGGTTCAGTGGAAATCCTGGCCTTTTCAATTGGCTTCAGTAGAAACCTCGCTTCTATTGTTGCATGGGTTGGAGGATAAACTTGTGCCAAAAGAGTTTGTTTTTCATATCAAAAGTAAAACAAAGAATTCAGAATTGGTTACTTTTGAGAATGAAGGTCATCTATTTCCTTTAAGTGCTTATCATCAAAAGCAAATATTTTTCTGGTTGTTACAGTGATCAGATCTTTGATCACAAAGAATCTTTTTAGTAACTAAAACTGTACAAAAAGCTCTCGAATCCCTGTGAGATATCGATTACTTTATATGCACCATTAACCTAACTATTCAGACAAGAAATATAATGTATAAGACAGAAACCTTTGCTATTGATGATGTCCCTGGTGATACAGAAAATCGCCGCAGAGACGCAAGACGGATGGCGTACTGGAAAGTCTCTTATCAGGATTTGTCAGGAACGTGGTTTTCGGCCAAGACCGATAATGTTTCCGCGGGCGGAATGCAGATTTTGGCGGATACCGCCTTTAAACCGGGTACCAAGCTTTTTATCAAAGTGCCTCTGGTGTATAAGGCTTATCAGAGAAAGATTGAGGCTATCGTAGAAGCGCGTTACACCGTGGCTTCAAGTGCCGGCTTTAAAACGGGATTAATGTTTACTCGTATTTCTGACAAGGATAAGGAATTTTTGCGTGCGTATTCAGAGAAAGAGATCTAATTCGATTATGGCGTAGCTTTGAAGAATGAATGTTCTGATAAACGAGTAATAAAAAAGGCGGGATCAATGATCACCGCCTTTTTTGTATCTCTGGATAAGTAATCGTTACTTAGTCTAGAGAAGGACCTGCACTTACGATCTCGTCAGAAACGTCGAACTTCTTGAAGTTCTCAACGAATTGACCAGCAAGGTTACGTGCAGTGTCTAGGTATGCAGCGTTGTCTGACCAGCACTCAGCAGGGTTCAATAGCTTGCTGTCTACACCAGGAACTTCTGTTGGAATGTCTAGGTTGAAGATAGGTAGACGAGTAGTCTCAGCGTTGGCAATGTCACCATTCTGGATTGCAGAGATGATTGCACGAGTAGTCGGGATGCTGAAACGCTCACCGCCTTTACCGTATGCACCACCAGTCCAACCAGTGTTAACCAGGTAAACTTTAGAGCCGAACGCGTCCATACGCTTCATAAGAAGCTCAGCGTATTCGCCAGCTGGGCGAGGGAAGAATGGAGCACCGAAACAAGTAGAGAACGTAGACTTAAGGCCTGCTTCAGAACCCATCTCAGTAGAACCAACTAGCGCAGTGTAACCACTTAGGAAGTGATAAGCTGCTGCTTCTTTAGACAGAACCGATACTGGAGGAAGAACACCAGTCATGTCACAAGTCAGGAATACGATAGCTTTTGGCTCACCAGCAAGGTTTTCTTCAACGCGTTTTTCAACGTGCTCAAGAGGGTATGCACAACGAGAGTTCTCAGTTAGAGATACGTCGTTGTAGTCTGGTACGCGAGTTTCGTTGTCGATCATTACGTTTTCAACGATTGCGCCAAACTTGATAGCGTCCCAAATGATCGGCTCATTCTTCTGGCTAAGATCGATACATTTCGCGTAACAGCCACCTTCAAGGTTGAATACTGTGCCTTCACCCCAACCGTGCTCGTCATCACCGATTAGGTAACGTGCAGGGTCAGCAGAAAGCGTAGTTTTACCTGTACCTGACAAACCGAAGAATAGGCAAGTGTCGCCGTCTTCACCAACGTTGGCCGAACAGTGCATTGGAAGCACGTCTTTTTCAGGAAGTAGGAAGTTCTGTACAGAGAACATTGCTTTCTTCATTTCACCAGCGTAACGCATGCCTGCTAGAAGCACTTTACGAGCAGCGAAGTTGATGATTACACAGCCATCGCTGTTAGTACCGTCACGCTCAGGTACACATTCGAAGCCAGCAACGTTTAGGATTTGCCACTCTTGCTTATTCTTTGGATTGTATTCAGTCGGACGGATGAATAGGTTACGACCGAACAAATTCTGCCAAGCAGTTTGAGTTGTCATGCGAACTGGCAGGTAATGCTCAGGATCAGCACCAACGTGAACGTCAGAAACAAAGGAATCTTGCTCTGCCAGGTAAGCTTCTACACGCTCCCATAGCGCATCGAATTTAGCCGCGTCGAATGGTCGGTTGATTTTGCCCCAATCGATCGCATCTGCAGTGCTTGGCTCTTCAACAATGAAGCGATCCATTGGTGAACGGCCTGTACGCTTACCAGTTTTAATTACTAGAGAACCGTTTGCAGCTAGACGGCCTTCTCCGCGAGCAAGCGCTTCTTCTACCAGTTTTGCAGAGGATAGGTTTTTTTGAACCTTGTCACTTGGTGTGGTCATTCTGTTTTTTCCCCGGATAAAATGAACAACTGCTCAAGAGCAGTGACCGAATAAACACTCTCTCAACTCTTTGTAAGAGTCGAGCATGATAAACTTTTAGGCGCGGGATTATGCCAGAAAATAATTCCTAAATCTAAAAAAAGTGTGCCCGAATGTGAATCATTCTTAAAAAGTTGATAAAAAAACAGGCGAAACTTTCCCTAAGTGGCGCCAATACCCATCACTTAGATACCTATTCATAGTTGCCCATCTGGCTTAACCCTTTAGTGTTTTGAGTTGTCTTGTTCCTCAGACGCTAATTGGGTCCCTTCGAACATCGCCATGACATCAATTTTGTCGAACTTGTAGGTTTCATTACAGAACTGACAGGTTACTGTGATTTGAGGCTCTTCATTCAGAATATCCAGCAACTCGTCTTTACCCACGGTTTTGATTGATTCTGCTGTACGCTCTTTTGAGCAGGTGCAGTGAAATTCAATATCTTGATTGTCAAATAGGCGAATATCATCTTCATGGTATAGGCGGTGAAGGATGGTTTCGTTATCAAGATTCAGTAATTCGTCGGCTTTGATGGTTTCCGCAAGTGCAACGGCATGATCCCATTGGTTGTCACTGGCTTCTTTGTCTTCATCGGTCGCATCTTGCGCGGTTGGCAGCTTTTGTAGGAAAAGGCCTGCTGCGCTCTTACCATCGGCTTCAAGCCAGATGCGGGTTGGCAATTGTTCGGATTGCTGGAAATAATGCTCAAGGCATTCCGCCAAAGAGTTGCTATCCATAGGCACAATACCTTGATAACGACTGCCTTTTTTCGGTGAAATTGTAATCACCAGGTGACCGTTGCCGAACAATTCTGGAATATTGGTGCTGTTCACTTCACCGTTAACCTGCGCAATAGCTCGAATTTTTTGTTCGTGGGTACATTCAGCCATAAGAATGCCAATGCCTGCAGCGCCACGTGCTTGAAGAATCACTGACCCTTCGAACTTGAGGATCTCACTTAACAGTGATGCGGCAGCCATCCACTCGCCAATCAAGGTACGTACCGCTTCTGAGTAATCCTGTTTTGAAAGCACGGTCTGATAGGCTTGATCCAGACCCACTAATTCCCCACGAATATCGTGTTGTTCGAACATAAAACGTTGGATCTGATCGGAATTACTCATTGATAAAACTACCTTTAACTGGAGTGGAAAATTGGTTGGTTAAATTTGTTGTATGTGTCAGTTGTGATTATTTAAATCAATCGAATACATCTGACTTTAGACGACTGATCTGACGACGTTCTTTTTTATTGGGCTTGTGATCAATAATGAACGCTGCTGCACCCATGCTTTTTCTTAACGCGGCTTCATGCTCACGCTTATTGATGCTGTCTTCGGTTTCCTGATAGAGCTTTTGGGCTTCAGGCGCGCTTTTTCGCTTTTCTTCAAGGCCAAGGACTTGCACTGTTTTTTCAGTATGTCCCTGACGTAGCGTGATCTCTGCATTAATTTCTACAAAACGACTGGGTTTGGTGCGTTGGCCGTTGTAATGAACTTTACCGCCCTCAATAAATTGCTTGGCAATATTACGTGTCTTATAGAATCGTGCAGCCCATAACCACTTATCGAGTCGGATTTTTTGCTGTTCGTTGTCTTTATCCATTACCAAACCTGAATGATTGAAGGGCGAAGTAAATAACAGCCTATGCAATGGCTGTGAGGTGAACGCTCTTCTAAAATTATGATTACTTAATAAATGGGGAGTAGATCTGAAAATTCAAGGATGGCTGGATAACGTCTGTCGAAGTTTTCCGGTTGTTTGCTGTCGGGTTTTACAATGGCTCTAAGATGCTTGATGCCATAGTCTGCCGCTGAATCCAGAACGCTTTCACTGTCATCGACAAAGAGGGTTCGCTCAGGATCGAAGCTTTCCACTGTTTGTAGTGATTGCCAGAAAGATCGATCTTCTTTTGGTTTACCGAAATCGTGCGAACAAATCACCATGTCCAGATAGCGATCAATATTGGTGTTGGCCAATTTTAGAGACAAGCTTCCCTGATGTGCATTGGTCACCAGAATTGCTCGTTTATGGGAGTCTGATAACTGTTGAAGAAAGTGTTCAACGCCTGGGCGTATTGCAATGAGATGTTCGATGTCTTTCTTCAGACCGGCAATATCGAGCTTCAGTTGGTCTGTCCAGAAATCGAGGCAATACCATTCCAGACGGCCACGATAGGCTTCAAAGGTCTGAACCAGTTCCTTATTACTTTCTTCCAAGCTGATTTTATTGAGTTCGGCGTACTTGAGCGGCACATATTCCAGCCAGAAGTGATTATCAAAATGAAGATCCAGTAAGGTTCCATCCATATCCAAAAGCACAGTATCAATCTGATTCCAGTCGATGGATGACGTTGAATGGTTGGTGCTCATGAAAACGGCCTTGTGAGTTACTTGAGTGGAACAGAAATAGTCAGGATTAACGGTTTAAATGCATTGCCTGTTGGCTCATTATAAGAGGATAGCGATTCGGGTGAAATAAGATAACATCTGAATAAAGAGTTATATCGTGAGGACGTTATGCCAGAGAAACCAAAAGTTCTTAATGAAGACATTGTTGCCGATACCGCGATTTTTCGAATTCAATCTCAACAGTTACGCTTTAGTAATGGTGAAGAGCGGACCTATGAGCGTTTGGTCGCCAAAGGAAATCATGCTGGCGCTGTAATGATTGTTGCTGTTAATGATGACAATGAAGTGATGCTGATCCGCGAATACTCCGCGGGTACAGAGTGTTATGAACTCTCCTTACCAAAAGGCTTGATTGAGCACGGCGAAACACTCCATGATGCAGCAAACCGTGAACTAAAAGAAGAAGTGGGTATGGGGGCTGAAAATATTCAGTTCTTATCTGAGATGACGGTATCGCCGGGTTACATGTCTTACCGATTACAGGTCGTGATTGCTACCGGCTTATACCCTGAAAAGCTTGAAGGCGATGAGCCGGAACCGATTGAGGTGATTCCAACCGACATGGATGAAGCCATTCAGTTGGCTAATGGCGATCAAATTACTGAAGCCCGTGCAATCGCAGCTTTGTATATGACCCGCGAACGTCTTAAAGCGAACGAAATACTGCAAGAAGTTCCATCGCTTTTCTAGGCGAATGTGTTCTTTGGCTGTTGGCTTTTCTTTATACCAGCAGCCCTTTCAGAACGATATCTTTATAGGTCACTACGCCTACCACAAGACTGTTTTTCATTACCGGAGCAGCGGACAACCCAAAGTTTTCAAACAGGCGGGCACAGTATTTAATATCCATGGTTGGGCGGACATGAATCACAGGTTTCGCCATAATTTCATACAGATTCACTCGGCTTGGTGATCTGTCTTGAGCCAGTACTTTTTTCGCGATGTCTGACAGCTGCACATAACCATACTCATCATCGTCATTTCGTTTGTTGATGATCAGCTCGTGTTTATTGGTTTCTTTCATCAATTGAATGGCCGTCGCAACGGTATCTGTGCCATCGACCACATGAAAGTCGGTGTGCATTACTTCTTCAACACGAATTACATCATTAGCTTGATCGTTCATGAACTTATTCCTGATCTTGTATCGTAAGTAAATCTGTTTACTGCATTGCTATACTTAGGCGTTACAGCTGGTCTTCTACCATCTGGGTCAACTTTTCAATCTGGTGACCTACACCTACAGCATCTTCCACATCGATCTGTATGCCGATGCCTGTGCCCGGTGACGCATCAAAGTCGCCAACCTGCTCAATCGTTTCCAGAATGTGTCGGCTTAAATGTTCCTCCACCAAAAACAGCACTACATCTCGCTGTGTTTCCAGCGACAGACCGAAAAAGGTCTTGGGTTTTTTTAAACCTTCGCCGCGTGCGTTATTAATCACGGTGGCGCCAGTTGCTCCGGCTTTGCGTGCGGCGTCCATGATTTGATCGGTTTTGCTGTCTTCGACGAATACCAGCAGTAATTTAAATCTCATGGTTTAACTCCTTATTGTTCAGTCGATCCCTGATTTGTGGATGAAGAGGATTCTTTAGCCATAGCTCGTTTACCTTTCCATTCGGCCAATTGTGCATACGCCATGACTGACATGATTGGGAAAAGGCTAGCAAAAGCGATTAATCCAAAACCATCAATCAATGGACTCCGGCCCGGTACGGTTTCGGCCAGTCCTAACCCCAGCGCTGCTACTAGTGGCACGGTAACGGTTGAGGTTGTTACGCCGCCCGAGTCATATGCCAGAGGAATGATGAGTTTAGGGGCAAAATAGGTTTGAATGATCACGACAATGTAGCCTGCGATGATGAACCAGTGAATTGGATAGCCCACCACGATTCGATAGGTGCCTAGAGCAATACCTACGGCTACGCCAAGTGCAACGGCAATACGTAATCCCCACACCCCAATGGCGCCACCAGAAACTTCGTTGGCTTTGAGGGCCACAGCAATCAGTGATGGTTCAGCGATGGTAGTGCTGGCACCAATCAGGAATGCAAACAGATAGACCCACATATAATCCGACCATTCTGGTACACCTATGGTTTCGACATTGTCGTGAATAAACTCAGGAGCCGTTAGTTGATTGGCCATCAGTTTCCCGATCGGGAACAAGGCTTTTTCTAGACCCACAAGAAAAAAGACTAAGCCAAAGAGTACTAGCACGAAGCCAGTGGCCACTCGTTTGATATTAGGAATGGGCTTGCGAATAACAAATAGCTGGAAGCCAAACAAGATGCCTGCAATGGGGAGAACATCGTAGATGGTTTGCAGAAAGGTGGTATAGAGCTCTTGCAATAGCAGCATTAAATAATCATCCCGTAAGCCATAACGAATATCATCGGAGTGAGCGAAGCAAAGGCGATCAGGCCAAAGCCATCAATCATTGGATTTCTTCCTTTAATGGAAGAGGACAGCCCGACCCCCAGCGCAGTCACTAGTGGAACGGTGATGGTTGAGGTGGTTACACCACCGGAATCGTAAGCGATACCAATGATTTCTTTTGGGGCAAAAAAGGTCATGATGACGACCATGATGTACCCGGAAATAATCAATAGGTGGATAGGCCAGCCCTTTAAAATGCGAATTACACCAATCAGAATGGCCAGTCCTACAGACAGAGCAACGGCGTAGCGTAAGCCTTCAGCGTAAGATCTTTTTGCTGCGGTAGTGTTTTCTATCATGGCGCCACTTGCGGCCACATCTGCAGCTTCTTTTGAAACTGCGATCAGTGCGGGTTCGGCGACCGTAGTGCCAAAGCCGAGCGAAAAAGCAAAGATCAGTAACCAAGCGACACTGCCTTTCTTTGCAAAGGCATGGGCCATGCTTTCACCGATAGGGAACAGACCCATTTCCAAACCGATGATAAAGAGCGTTAACCCGAGAACTACCAGAAATAATCCAACAAACATTTCCCCAATATTAGGAATGGGTTGTTGCAGAATTAGTACCTGGAAGAAGGCTATTACTAGAACAATAGGCAATAGGTCTTTCGCACTATTCAGCATGTGTTTAGCTAAAACACGGCTTGCGTCACCAATCATTGAGTTCCCAAAAAAGTGATTATGGTTGTACTGAGAGAAGGCAATAAGACACACAAGGAATTACTTTCTCCTCTGTCAGAATGCTTTCGCTGTTTGAGCATTTTCTTGAGTATAGAAAAAATGACGAAACGTATAATGACATAACTCAATATTGCGGGTTTGATTAATTAGTACTTGTTTATTGGTGCCTCTTTCTTGGTATGACTTGGGCAGCTTGTCCTGTAATAACAGACATGAGTCGGTATACTCTTTTCTTTTTGAAATGGCTTACGAGGTTAGCTGTGTTGGAAATGGACGACTTGATTCGGTTCGGCAAACGTAAATCCCGAGAGTGGGTTAATAAGGGATTTATTATCGCGAACAACGCAGCTGAACGTGTTTTATTTAAAGACAATCTGATTCTTTCAGATCAAAGTGATTACGATGTGGTGTGTGAAAAAGGCCTGATGAAGGTTAAGCGTTACCACTCTTTGACCGACGATAGTATTGACGTGGACGGTGAACAACTAGAGGTTGTTCCGGAACGCAAACAAGTGCCTCTGGTATTTGTTCCTCCTTTGGGCGCAACGGCCCAAATTTTTGATCTGATGCCTACGCGTAGTCTGGTTCGTTATTACTTGGCAAGAGGCTATGACTGCTACCTGATTGACTGGGGGGATCCGAATCGAAGCCACGCAGGATTAACCTTTGAGAATTATGTCACTGATTGGATGCAAACTGCCATTGAGTCTGTTCAGGAAACCTCAGGCAATAAAGAATTTAGCTTATTTGGCTATTGCATGGGTGGTCTGTTTTGCTTGCTTTATGCAGCCTGGTCTAAAAATGAACATCTTAAGAATCTGGTAACCGTAGCAAGCCCGATTGATGTTCGTCAGGTGGGGCCCGCGGGGCAATTAATGAATGTCATGCATCAGGCTTCGAAAGTCCTTTCACGAGTAAATAACACACCGTTAAGTTCCATGGTGCGACCGGAACACTTACATGTGCCGGGACGTTTGGTGGCTTTATCGTTCAAGTTGACCAATCCTCTGGGCAGCTTAATTAGTTATTGGGATCTATTGACAGCGTTAGGTGATAGGGAAGCCTTATCAGAACACACCACCATGTCTAACTGGTTTGAGGATATGGCTGATTATCCGGGAGGAATGATTCAGGAAATTATCACCAAACTGGCGGTGGGTAATCAGTTTGCTCAAGGTCGTGTTCATATGGACAGTGGTGAAGTCAGCTTCTCTGACATCAAAGCCAACCTGATCTCGTTTGCCGGCGATAACGACAAGATTGTGGGTGTTCGGGCAGCCAGACACTTACTCGATGTGGTGGGCAGTCAGGATAAATCCTTCTATGTGGTTCCTGGTGGCCATGCTGGTGTGTTTGGTGGGTCAAGCGCTTCAAAGTATGCCTGGTTAATGAGTGCTGATTGGTTGGATGAGCGAAGCAACTAAAGACGTTCAATGTTTTTGAGAACGTATTCGGCCTGATCAAGAATGGCTTGTTGTTGATCGGCTGATTGTTTGTCCCAGTTTCGGTAGATCATGCCTATTCTTGGATTCTTCTCAAATCGTGCTCGATGGCGGTTCATAAAGTGCCAATAAAGGCTGTTAAATGGGCAGGCCTTATCTCCAGTTTTCAGCTTGGCGTGATAGTGGCAACTTTTACAGTAATCCCCCATTTTTTGGATGTAATTGGCACTGGCCGTATAAGGTTTTGAAGCTATCCAGCCGCCATCGGAAAATTGACTCATGCCTCGTGTATTGGGCAATTCGACCCATTCAATTGCATCTATGTAGATTCCTAGATACCAGTCATCCACTTGCTGTGGATGAATGCCCGTCAGTAATGCGAAATTACCGGTAATCATTAGACGTTGAATGTGATGGGCGTAGGCAAAGTTCAGTGATTGATCAATTGCATGTTTCATGCAGTTCATTCGTGTTTTGCCATCCCAGAAATATCCCGGCAGAGAACGCTCCGCTTTAAGTTCATTTTTGTGTCGATAGTCCGGCATATTCTGCCAATACACCGCGCGTATGTATTCTCGCCAACCGAGAATTTGTCGAACGAACCCTTCAATTTGTGCAATAGAAATGTCATCAGGACGGCGTCTGAAATGATCAATGGCTGTATCGATCACGCATTTGGGACTGATCATTTTGGTGTTCAATGCGAAGGATAAACGTGAGTGATATAGGCTCCATTGATAATCGGACTGACAGGTCATGGCGTCCTGAAAACGACCAAAATTGGGTAGCAAATGTTGGCAGAAATACTCGAGTAATTCTTTGGCCTGAACACGATTTACTGGCCAAAGTAGATGATCATCTATGTTGCCAAGGGTTGCTATCTGATGACGATGAATTCGTTCAATGACTTCATTGCAGGGCGTTGCGAATAACAGCGGTTGGGGAATAGTACTTAGATCGTCTTTGCTGAGTTTATTACGGTTGTCCTGATCATAGTTCCATTGCCCCCCTTTCGGTTCGTCATTATTCATCAGAACATTAAAGCGTTTACGTAGTTTCCTGTAGAAACTCTCAAGGCGATTGGCTTTGGCCGGTTGAATGTATGTCCCGAGTTCTTGATGCTCTAAAAGAAAATGTTCTGAACTGACTCGATGACTTTCAATCCCTTGATCAAACAGAGTTAACTGTAGATCTTCCAGCTGTTTGAATAAGCGGTACTCATCCGGTTGTTGATACCGAAGACGTTGAATGCCGTGTTGACTGATCAGCGAGTTAAGTAATTCCGGCAAATGTTGGAATGTGCTTGTGTGGTCCAGTGTTAGATAAAGTACCTGATGGCCGGCTTTTGAAAGGGCCTGACTAAAGGCATCCATAGCGAGAAAAAAGGCGGCGATTTTTTGAATATGATGGCGAACGTAAGTAGCTTCTTGGGGCAGTTCTGCGATGAGATACAATACCTGATCATCGGTTTGTTTAAACCAGGAGTGACTGGCATTGA